>OBIC01000020.1_pt1 | contig 109430 bp, 92 predicted proteins | sample 1519831 | NCBI WGS metagenome assembly OBIC01 (sample SAMN03019805, study PRJEB22545) | beach sand metagenome | biome: beach; feature: sea beach; material: beach sand | place: USA: Municipal Pensacola Beach, FL | collected 2010-10-20 | depth 40-45 cm m
AATTTTTTTAGGCTGAGTGCAATGAAGAATAAAAAAATTGGGATGACGGAATATATAATATTTCTAAATCTCAATTTTTTTAGGCTGAGTGCAATGAAGAATAAAAAAATTGGGATGACGGAATATAATAATATTTCTAAATTGATATATGTTTATCCATACAGTCCAATCCCAATCCCAAAATTTTCTAAAAAATCCTCAATGGGACATTCTATAAGATACAAGTCTTGTTGTTTCATAATTAGAATTCGATTCCATGAAGTATTTTTCTGACTAAGATATTTCCAATCATTATCATTTACAAACTGTCTAATTTTTTTTACATCATTTTTTTTTAATGTATCAATTGAATTTCGTAGCAAAGATACAAAAGCCTTTAGATGTACAAAATCTGTATTAATATTTTTTATCAATGCAGAATGATTTTGAATATCAATTACATATTCTAAGCTATATTTTGTAATAGGACATTCGAAATTTTTATATTCAGACATGATAATAATAGATATAGTCATATATTTTTAATCATTTTAAAATCAATTTTTTAAAAAAATAATTACAATTTAAGATTTTTTAAATTTTTTTCCAGAAATACCAATTACATTATTACATTTTAAAAATTCTAAGATTTCATCATAACCATCTTCAATAATAGAATTGGGTATTTCCAATCTTTTAATTTTCCTTGTTTTTGTATTGTCAATTGTATTAATTTGGCGCATATTTTCAAAATCAATTCTATATTCAGTGTTTCCTGCCTTGATTATATAAGGAATTCCACTTGATTTTTTTTTTATTTGATCAGATGAAAAAGACTTATTTAGTGAATCATCATCTTCAAAATTAACCTCATCATAATTATCTAAATCATCATCATTGATTTTTATGTAGGCTGTATCATTACTTATAGTTTTTGTAATTTTTTTTCTTAAATTAATACCTAAATCTAAATCAGTGTATATATCATTCATTTCTTTAATTAAACAATAATCTGTATAAATTGTTTCTATCATTCTTGTGGATTTTATGTCATAACACCACCACTTGTTATTAAAATTAGATGAATATAACCAAATATGATTTTTGTATTTAATATTTTGATATTGTGATTGCATATTTTTTATTTCTATGTCACATGAAGGACAATTTATTGTGCCTAGATCTAAACATAGCAAACAAAAAATATGAGAGCATGGATAAATAACTGGTACAATTAAATCATTATAACAAATATTGCAGGTATTCATCTATAATTTGTATTAAAAAAGTTAAGCAATATACAATAATTTTATCAATTTTTTATTATATTATAGATAATTATTTTTATAAATGCGTTATGATTCTAGAATAATTGACCCAATATATAATATTAATAATGAATAATGATTTATGTATAAATTGGAATATAAATGCAACTGAAATAATTGATTCTGCTCAAAATATAATAAAAAAATCAATTGAGAATAATAACATTTTGAGTAAGATGAATATCAGTGACGAAAAATCAGCTCAAAAATTTATCCATATTTTATCTGATGATATGACAGAAATACAAATTTTTCAATCAGTATGTGGATTTTTACAGAATGTAAGCCCTAATTATGAAATACAAAAATCGAGTTTGATATCTGATTTAAATTTAGTAAATCATACACATAATTTGAATTTAAATAAAGATATTTATAATAAGATTTTAGAAGTAAAAAAATTTTTGTCTAATCAAACGGATATTCAATATGTTGAAAAACTAATTGAAAATTACAATAGAAATGGAATTCAATTAAATGATGAAAGGAAAGAGGTCATATTAAAAATTAGACATGAAATATCTAAATTAGAAAATGCAATTATTAATCATATCAATAATTCTGAAAATAGAATAGTTGAATTTAACATAGAAGATCTAAAAGGAATTCCTAAACATATTATTAAAAATTTTGATGTTAAGAATAATAAAGTTAGTTTTAATTTAAATAAAAATAATTTCAATTTAATCATGAAATTTATTGATAATTCTGAAATAAGAATGAAAACTGAAACTATTTATTCAACTAACTATTTACCAATTATTGACCATTTAGCAAAAATAATTATTTTAAGAGATAAACATGCCAAAATTTTAGGATTTGATTGTCATAGTGACTTTAAATCAAGCAATCAAATGACTAGAAATTCTGAAAATATAAAGAATTTTTTAATTGAATTATTACAGAAAATTAATTGTAGATATGACAAAGAAGTTGAAACAATTTATAAGATAATGAAAAAAATGGATGGAGAAAATACCACTATCAATACTTGGGATTTACCTTACTATCTAAATAAATGGAAACAAGAATATGGTGTCAATGAAAATATGTTAAAAGAATATTTTGAACTCCGATCAACTATGAAAAAAATTTTTAACATATATGAAAAACTATTTGATATTAAATTTAAAAAAATCAAACATTCAAAACATTCAACCTGGCACCCCAATGTAGATTTAATTTCAATTGAAAATAAAAAAAAAGAAAATATAGGATATCTATATTTAGATTTGTATCATAGAGATGGAAAATATAATCAAACCAGATGTTTTTGTTTACAACCTCCTTGCCACTTTCCTATTAATAAAGGTAAACCGATGAAACCAACTATTGCATTAGTAAGTTCTTTCTATTTTAACTGTGATAAAACTATATTATTAACCTTCCATGAAGTGATTTCTATATTTCATGAACTTGCGCATGTTATTCATCATGTAACTGGTAAAACAAAATATATTCTTTTTAGTGGTATTAATGTTGAGAAAGATTTTATTGAAACCCCTGCACAAATCTTAGACCTATTTTGTTGGGAAAAAGATACTATAAAAGAATTATCATGTCACTATCAAACAAAAGATAAACTAAATGATGATATAATTGATAAGATTATTAAATTAAAAAATTTAGAAATTGGATTATATTATAAAAGACATATTATAACATCTTTATTTGATCAAATTATTTATTCTTCCGATAACTTTATTGATACTTGTGAAGACTTTTTAAAAAAAGGAAATATGAATGATCTTAAAAATTTTTTCCATAGTTTCTATGCTAAATTATTCAATGAAATAATGAATGATAGCAAAATTAAATTGAATGAAAATTGTACATTCCCAATTGATTGGATACATTCCCTAACTAATTATAATGATGCACAATGTTATTCACCTATTTGGAGTCGTGTAATGTCATCTGATGTATTTAATGAAAAATTAAAAAATAAGTCATTTAATAAAAATATTGGATTAGAAATGATTGATAAAATATTTAAATATGGTGGTTCAAAACCATCTTATGAAATGATTTGTGATTACTTAGGACGCAAACCTGCAATTGATGGTTTTATATCAATGCATAATTTAGAAACTGATGTAGAATATAGTTTTTTCCTCAAAACAGAACAAATTTCTGGTAAAAAAAATGAACAATCTAATCAAACTGATAATCTTACAAATCCTTTTGAATATCAAAAACAAACAATTGATCAAATTACTAATAAACAAACTGAAAATGAGGAAACTTATTCTGCCTCAAATAAATTTAGTGAAATTAATGAATCATCTATTCCATTTTAAAATTATTGTTGAGAATCCAGTTGTTCATTTAATAAATGATTAACTGTCATCTCTTTATTGTGGTCAAATGCAATGTAAAATTGAACAACTTCCTCATATGTTCCAAATCCCATGGCGACAATCTCTTCTACTTCGGCTTTTTGTTCTTCGGTTAAATCTATTTTACCATCAAATACTTTGTTATAAAGTTGTTCTTCTTCTTGCATTTGTTGTCCAAGTTGCATAATATTATTGATAAAACTTGGATCATTCATCATTTGTTGAACAGCTGCTGGATTTTGTTGTGCCATTTGTTGTATTTGTGGACTGGCCATAAGTACTTGAAGTAACATCTGAGGATTTTCTTGAATTGCTTGCATTAATTCTTCTTCAGTCATTTCAACTTCATCTTCACCTTCATTGGGAGCTGCAAGTCCACCATTTTGAGCCTGCTGTGATGCAAGACTGAATAAATTTTGTGGAACATTTGTATTTGTTGTTGCAGGTGCTGGCTGATTTTCTTCCTTTTTTGGTTCATCTTCTTTTTGAGCATCGGCATTAACTTCTGGTTTGGTAGGTTGTTCTTCAGTTTTCGGTGCAGGTGTTGGTTGGACAACTGGTTTACTTTTTTGTAAGAGTAACACAATTTTTGATCCATCTGCAACCGAATATTCAACTAGTTTTTTATTATTATCATCTAAAACTTTTCCACTAAAAATAAGTTTCATTTGATCAGCTGGATGATTTTTTTCATCTTGAATTTTCATTTTGAGATCCATTACAGTAGAAGTTTCCTCTGAGAGACCATCAAACTCGAAGGTTTTCTTATCTAGGGTCTGGACAATAATTTTCATTTTTAAGGGTTTGAATTAATATATATTATGGTCTAAATGATTAACAATTTATTAATCAATTTTTTTTTACCATTAAACCCAGATAACCACATTTGTATAGTTATGACTTTTGAAATATGCCTCAATTTCTTCTTTATCATATCTACTACTAAAATGATACAAGATAAACGTTTTCGTGGTATGATTTTTAATAAAATCCTCAATCTTTTCAATATAAATATGTCTTTTCTTCCTGGCCTGTTCAATTTGATCTGGTGTAATGAAACTACATTCTATCATAATCGTATTGTATTTTTCTAAGGTATGATCCTTAACAACCCATTCATTGGTATCACCTAAATAACAAAATAAAGGAAATTCAAACTCTTCCATAATTTCAACACCGGATTTCTTTAAAACTGCCAATTCTTTTCCCTCTTTCCCTTTATATTCTTCCTTAAGACGTTTTCTGGTTTCAATAAATCCATAACCCACACATGGAACAGTATGAAAACATTTAATAACTTCCACTATATGTTTTTTATTATTAATGATAACATTTATTCTTTCCCCTGGTTTGACACCAATTAACTTATATTTCAAATGTGATTTATTATGAGGATTGTTTTTACTCATGGTATAAAATGCATATATGTAATTCTTCACATAGTCTACAATTTCAAGGGGAACATATATGTTAATAATTTTCTTATTTTGTTTTTCTTTGGCATTTGTTAGTTGGATAATACTTTGAGGAATACTTTTACTATGATCGGAATGGCCATGAGTGATAAATACATGTTCTGGAATAAATTCATGTTCAAGGCCAGCATCAAGCATAATCTGCATTTCCGGAACATAGAAACATGTGTTTTTTGCCGCCACAGAATATCCAATTAAATGATGTTGAGTATTTGGGATTTTAAAAGGAGGTATTTGTTTCCACAATGGATTAGTCATGGTATGAATTATATGATGACTATTTCCTTAAATATTCTGATGATGTTTCAATTTTTATAGATTGTTTTGAATTTTTTGAATGGCTTCTTGTCTTTGATAAATTAAATTTAAATTGGACAAGAGATCATTAATTTCTTTTTGTTGTTTTATGAAAAAGTCTTGGCATGCCTTTGAACAAAATTCTGATGTTCCTAATTGATTATGTTTTTGGCACTGTTTGCATAATTTTGTTATAGTCGTTGGTTGTGGTCCGGCTAATTTTTTTAATTCATCACAAATAGTGTGATCTCTAAATATAGCTATGATTGGTGGATGGATTTTTCCCTCCTTGTGTTTTATAGTAGTTTGAAAAGAATCTTTAATTGCGCTTATACTAGAACCACTAAACCATATCATTTGAGTTACTTCATTATTTTGAATACCAGTTATATTTCGATTATCAAGGAATTTTTTTTTATCTATCCTTGTAAAATAAAAGTTATTCCATTCTTGACTTTGTGAATTCAATTTTGGGATACATAATGCTTTTCCATTAGTTATTAAATCTTGAATTGGTAATACAAATTCCTCTAGGTAACACATACCACCTACTTGACAAGTTTCTTCCTTAAATTCTCTAAATGCCGTTTGTCTGGGATTAGTATCATAGTGCTCTTTGCCTCCTCCAAAATATTTCCATTGCTTTTGATTGGGATCATACCCTAATAAAAAATAACATTCATTATTAACTATGTCAAAAGGAATTATACCTGCTGCTTCTATTTCATTAAAAATTTTTTCTGGCCCACCAGATGTTCCGTTAGTATTCATTGCCATTGTAAAACATTTTTTATCCATAGTAATTTCAGGAAATTTATTTACTTTAGATAAAGTGATCGTATGTACTATTTGTGAAGATAATTCCCATAAGAGTGCATCCCACATTGTCCGTTTATGTGTTTTCCCAAACTTTACTAAACCTAATTTTTGAAACAAACTTTCTGCCTGACTTTTTGTTAAATTTATAGTAGAGTATCCCAATGGTAAAGATGTCTTAATCACATCTGGAAAATAATATAAAAAAGTACCAGCACTACCATAACTATAAAAATTTAATTGAATTTCATTATCTGATATTTTTGTTATCTTGTCTAATCCATCATATCCCTCTGCTCCCTTCATTTTATAAATATGAATATAATTATCAATATTACTTTTCACTGTATCAATCGCAGTTTTTTTATATGATGGTTTGAATGCCATATATATATACAATTTAAAAAATTTGATAATTTATTGATATAAAACCAATCTATTATTATAATCTATTTAAATGTCATCTACTAAAAATAAAGTTCATTTTATTAGTGCACCATGTCATCAAAGTACTAGAGTACAGGGATTCCAATTTGCTCCACCTGAAATTAAAGAACTATATGATTTTCCAATAGAAAAAGAATATTTTAATGGATCAGTTATTGATCTTCCCAATAATAAAATAGAACTTTGTCAAGGATATGAACTTTTATATCAATACATTTTAAAATATAGTAAAATGAATCAAAATGATAAGATAATTACTATTGGAGGTGATAATAGTATTTCTACTGGAACTATAAGTGCAATGAATGAAAAATACATGAAACAATCTGGAGAAGTTTGCAAATCAGATTTAATGGTTTTATGGATAGATGCAAACCCTGATTTATTTGATTTTAACACGTCTCCAAATAAAGATTTAAATGAAATGGCTGCTGCATCACTGCTTGGATTATGTGAATCATATTTTGTTAAAAATAAATTAGCATTAGATGTTAATCAATTAATCTATTATGGGTTAATTGATCAAAGGGATAATTTAGAAATGGTGAAAGATCTTAAAATCCCTCATTTTACAAATAGGAAAATTAACTTGATAGAATTGGATCATATCATCGATTCAATCAAATCTTTAATTGGTAATAAACCTTTACATATTGTCTTGGATATGAAGGTATTTCATCACAGTATTGTTAAATCAGTTGTTCCTGAAAACAGTCAAGGGTTAGAATTAAATAAAGTGATAAAATTACTAGAAGCTCTTAAAGAAAATGTTGTTTCATTGGATATTGTCGAATTTAATCCTTTGATAGGTGATATGAAAGAAATTGGAATAGCAAAAGATATAATTAAACTTGTTTTAAATGTACTGTTTGATATTAAAGAAAAGAGAATTAATATTTTCAATGAAGACACACAATTCTTAATCTACAGACCAATTGAACAAGATGATTATAAAGAAGATATAGGATGGTATATATTACGAGGGATTGACACTAAACAAAGAGAAGAATTATTGCAACTTGTTCCAGACGATTCCATTATTACTTTAGATATAGATATGAATGAAGATAACATAGAAGAAACTTATTTAATTACAAAAACTACAATTAATGAACAAAACCAGAAATCATATTTTACGGCTCAAACTATTGAAGACACAACATTATTTCCCCCAGAAAAAGCATATATGTGTTTTGAATTAGTTAATAATGAATAAATAAACTTTTTTTTATAGATATTATACCATTTTAATTACTTACGAAATCGAAATGAAACATGCTTATCCTCTGATTCCAACAAGTCTGAAAACTTACATGATGTAATATCACCATTCTCTGTTGAATAATAAACATTACCAATACGATATCCACTTGAAATATTCAGACGGTTCATATGTCGAATACACATAAAACAGGGCTTTGATGCCTTCATACATCCAAACCGATCAACGCGAATAACTACCAAATCAATCTCACGCCGCTTGCGCCTGTTGTAATTGGGCGGAAGTTTGCGGATGGCATCCATTTCCGCGTGAAGCCCGTAACCACAACCAGCGTATGCCTCTCGCACTGAATTCTCTCCAAAAGCCAGGTTTTTCCCGCCACTTAGTTCCTGAAGGAAAGAAAGTGGCGGCATGTCGAAACTGAAATCCCTTAAAGTTTGCTGCCTTATCCAATGTAATCCTCTTTCGAATCATTTCCTTAATTGCAAGAGTGAGATTATGATCAATCATAGGAACATTATAACGGAAAATATTAAAAGTCATTGTCATAATAAAACTAAAAACCTGATTCAAATCAAAAGTGGATGCGTTGGGCTGCTGCCTCTGCTCCTGCAACTGTCGCTTCAGCTTTGCCCTGTTGGTCAACTTGTAGCTCGCGGTAAAAGAAGGGTTGTTCTTTTTCTGTGTCATGTTAGCTTGATTTTGCTTTATAATTGTAGATTATAAAGTAAATGTCCAATTAATAATTTATTCAATTTTTCTGGAATTTTTATAAAAATACATTATAATAGTCACTATTAGATGCCTTATTTATATCATATTCTTCATATTCCAGATGATGGTCTGGATTACTCGACGAAATTGTCATTTGTTGCATGTGTTGCATTTGTTGTTGTTTTTTTATTTCGTCTAAATACCACATAATACGTGTATGCTCTTTTTGTTTAGCCCAAACAATAAAATTTTGTTGAGCATGATCATATAATAATGGTTCTAGTTCTTCATCTTCTTTTAATATATCAATCGGAACATAATGATATTCTCCAATATGTCCTAGGTAAATTTTTTTAAGTTCTGGTTTGTCTGTAACATTATCAAATGCACTTATTTTATGCTCATAGTCACTAGTATTATTAATAATTACAATTTCAACCTTATAAAGATATGAGATGACCATTAGAATTAATTGAGTTGGTGTACGGGTCCAGCTATGATTATTCGTTAAATCTTGACACATCACATTATAAGTGTATTTGTAGAAATCCACAAACACATATCTATCATTAACCTTTTGATTACAAGAAACATATTCAATTTCATTAAACAAGGAAAAGAGTTCTTTCAATGACTCAGTTTGTCCAGGTAAGAAGTTTTTATAATCTTTATAAATGTACATAATGAATGATAGTATATTCCTTAATTCTTCAATTGAACTGGATATCCCATGGTAGACAAGAGATGAAAATAAACAATCTCCATCCAACTCTGTTAATTCTGGGACATACAAATTCTTTTTTTTAATGCATTGTTCATATAGTTCCTTCAAAAGACGATTTATTTTTATTTCTGCCCGATAACTCTCAAATAAATATTTCTCATCATCATAAAGTCTTCGACCCAAATAATTACACCAGACATGTTCTTTCAGTGTTCTAGGAAAAAACAAATGTTCAGGTATATTTTGATGTTCTGCAATTTCTTCTATTTGTTGATTTTCCATGATGAAGTTTATTGGTTACTTCTTAAATATAATTTATTAAATATATTTAATAGTCTTATATATATTATTATTCAATTTTTTTTTTTCTGATGACTATAAGGATGAAGAAAAAAATTGGGGTGAAGATGTGTATAACCATCTGCAAACCCCAATTTTTTTTCTGAAGATTTTTTGAGATTATGTATAAAAAACCTTTTTCGAGTGACTGCGTCACTTCGCCAATAAAGTATTAAAACATCTCGCGAATGTAATGAGCTGAGCGAAGCGAAGTGACGTAGTCACTCGAACATAGTGAGACGAAGTTCTCGCCCAGCAGGCTTTGCCTGCAAAAAAGGTTAAATACTTAATATGTGAACAAAGTTCACCGAACGAAGTGAGACGGCGAAGCCGTTCGGTTATTCTTAGGTATTAGGTATTAGGTATTAGGTATTAGGTATTATTTTTTCTTAAATAACTTACAATCTCCCAAAGTACTTTGCAATCAACTTCATTATAATCCTGAATTGAATCCATGAGTCGATTGTATTTCATTGTTTCTTCATTTGATTGTTGAGTACCGGAAAAATATTGATAATATTCGATTGCTTCTAACATGGCATCCAACCCATTTTCAGGACCATCACAATGCCAGTTAGTTTGAATCATATTATGAGAAGCCATTGATTTAGCAATTTCCTTCAAATTAAATTTTTTAGCACCTTTAATAACAATAGGTACATCAGTAAAAATCTTACACATATCTATCCAGACAACATTATCTCTCCAAACTGTCCATTCATTATCATGTCTTTTATTCAACATATTTAATATAGACTTTTCAGCATGTGACCAATGGAAAAATTTGGCTTTCGGTCTTTCTTGAATATTGTATTTCAACATATAGTTATTAATTCGATCTTCAACTAAATTCCTAAATGAATTAATTACTCTTTTTTCTTCAATTCGACTAATACTATTTGCTTTAAAGCAATTATAATTCCATTTACCATTATCATCTTCATAACCAATTCCCACCATAAAAACAATTTGATTATCCTGTTTTGAATTTTGCAAATTGATATCCTGATAATAAAGGCATCCAGTAATACCCTCAAAATCAATGAAGAAATCTAATTCGTTTTTAGTTTTCCATTCACCTGTATTATTTTCAATAAATTTAGGACGAATCAAATCTGGAGATGAAGTACGATTAATATCTATGATTTTATTTACAACTGGACCTATTTTTTTACCATTAATACCTATGTTTTCTGAACAACAATTTACATCATCCCAAGAATAAATGCCCTTCTCATGTGCAATTTTCCGATGTTTAACTCCCACCATCCAAATCTGGGTTAATTCCTTCATATTTTCTGCTAAATCTTTCTTCACATTATGATAAGGAGTATCATAACGATTACACATATTAGGATAAAGTTCTGGAATTGATGGTTTTGATACTGACCATTGATGACCATTATATCTTACATTTCTAACCCAATTAATAGCATCAAATGTCTTTTTAATATATTTATTGTCAAAATCATTGTATTCAATGTGTCCTAAACGGGTAAAACAATTATAACCTTCAGCTTTGCCACCATTATAATTCCAAGACTTTGTCAAAACAAAACTAGAGTTTGGTGTATAACCTTGCATTAAACCTACGGCAGCATTATAAATTGCTAGTTGCCCTTTATAAGCTGGGAATCTATTACTATTTCTTAATGTTGTTCCATTTGCACAAAGATACATAGTGGTCCATTTAATATCAATAACTACATAATGATAATTTCCTGAAAGTACTGGCGCCTTACAGTTTGTGTAAGGATAACCCACCGTCTCAAATAATTTACCTATCCAGTCACTTCTAATTAAAATATCAGCTACACCATATGTTTTATTTTTATAGTTATATAAAGCAGCTTGTTCAATCATAGGAACTCCTTCTTTCATATATTGAAGAGTGATATCACACATACTAGAAGTTACAGATTTGGTTACTACCTTTTTCACCTGTCCTGGGTATTTATTCCGTAGAAATTTCATAACTTCCTCCTCAAATTTATTGCCCATTTTGAAAAAAACATTGAGCTTTTTCATTTCATCTTCCAAATCTTGTTTCTTCTTTTGTTTCTCCTCCATAAAAACATTGGCACCATCATTAAATCCCTTTTCAAGGTAATAAAGGTCAAACCAATCTATAAGAGGCTCATCTAAGAGATAATTTTTAACACTTGTTGCGGAAACCCAATTTTTCTTATCATTGTTATTATCATCTATTGAAGCATGAGGCGATTGATAATGATTAAAATCATCCCATGTAAACTCATTATCATGATCCATATCATCATCCTCTAATTCAATAAATTCTTCAAGCGGTTCACGCTTTCTTTTTTTAATTTCATGACAATCAGATTTATTTGTCATTTTCTTAATCGATGAATTATATCTTGGTCTTAAATTATAAACAACCGGTTTTTTAACTGAACCATCTGGTCGTTTTCTAAGATTATATGATGAAACAATTTGATTTTTGTTATTTAATTCATTATGCATATACTATAATTAATATAATCCTTCTTATGTCTTTTTATATAAAAGTACAATATAAAGCAATTTATTAATCAATTTTTTAAAAAAATCACTCTATTTTAATAATCTCCATTTTCTTTTCTTTGAGTGCTTCAACTAATTTTGTCTTATTTTGATAAAATTGGTTATAAAGATGAATTAATTCCTGTAATGTTAATTCTTTGTTTTCTAATTTTGTTTTAACAGTAGTAACATTTTCCATTAAATTGTCCACAGTTTCATTTGTTTTCTTTTTAGATTTTTTATTTTTCCCACCGGATGGTTGTTCCGCATCTAAATCCGATTCTTCATTACCAATATTTTCAAAAGTATTTTTAATTGCAATTAAAAGAATTTTACAACTATTGAGTTCTTTTACAATTTCATTATAAAGACTAATATTATTAATTTTATCTGTATCACTCAGATTTTCATATTGTTCGATTTTCTTTTTAAGGTCAGTTATTTTATTTTCAACCATCTAGAATCTTTATATTTCTCATATCTAATAAAGCCTCTCCATCTGTAAATTTTATTTTCAATTTTTTACAAGTTTTAATTAATTGGGTAAATTCTTGTAAATTAGTAACACTTTTATCATTAATAGTTAAAGTTATATCAGATTGTGTTGTAGAAGGTGCAGATGGTTTATTATTTATTATTTTAGTAAAATCATTTAATTTTGAGTCACAATTTATTAACCTAGAAACAATTTGATGATTTATTTTTGTATCAAATGTTTCTAAATTATTAATTATACTGTCAATAATTTCATTGGGTGACCTCATTTTCATTTCAAAAGATTTTAAGTCATTATCAATCATGGAAAATTTAATTTCTATCATATGCTTTATTTTATAAAAGATTTCATTAATTTCATTAAGATTAAAAACACCTTCCTTTTTTCCAGAAATAATTTCACCAGCAATTGAAGGAGTTGGTGCTCTCATATCCGCAACAAAATCTGACAACATAAAATCGACTTCATGACCAATTGCAGAAATAATTGGAGTTTTACATTTGTAAATTTTTTCAATCACCTTTTTATCTGAAAATCCAAACAAATCTTCAAAAGACCCACCACCCCTAGCTAAGACAATAACATCAAGGTTAAAATCATCCAGAGCTTCTAAACATTTAACAATATTGGTTGGACACCCTTTACCTTGAACCAAACAATTCTTAATATAAATTTGACCTCCATAATTATTCTTTTTTAGAACATAGAGGAAATCTTGTAAGGCAGCACCATCACTTGCAGTAATAATACCTACTTTATAAATTTGTAATGGTATCTTTTTCTTATGATCATCTTTAAAATAACCCAGCTTTTCATAATGCTCTTTTAATTTAACATATTCTTGGTGAAGATCTCCCACACCAACTGATTTAATATTTTGAGCAATCAAATTATAGGTTCCTGCTTTATTGAAAACATTAATTGCACCAAGAACAATAACTTTATCACCATTCTCAATTTTAATATTTATTTTTTTAGCAATATGATTCCACATAACAACATTAATTGATGCATCATTATCTTTTAGGGTAAAATACATATGTCCTTTCGAAGATTTATAATTTGTAATTTCACCTAAAATATTCATATATTGATCAAAATTTACCTTTAAAGTATCCTTAATCATATTTGTAAAATCACCCACTGAAATTACATGATCCTGACTGGATTCACTAGAAGTATCAGTTGAATCCGAATCAGTATTCACAAAATTATATTCATCTTCATTTTCTGTGTCCATGATTATAATTATCAAATATAGTTATAATCTATTGAATAACAATTTCATCTTTTTCAATTAAAGTAATAGTCTAAACATTTCTTGATATATTCATTATCCATACAATGATATTTTTTTAGTAATTCTTCTAATTTAAAATCTTTATGAGTTTCTTTTAATACTTTAATTTCATTAACTATTTTTTCAAACAATTTAACATCACCAATATAATTTATAAAATCATTAATTTCATTTTTTAGATCGTCATCAAATGTTGATTCTGACGATTCTAATAAATTTTTTAAAAAAGGTTCTACTTCCTTCAACATGGTTCTATCATCTGAAATTAATAAATTTATAATATAAAAATGGAAATATAAGAATGGTTTCATATCAAATATATTTTGATATTGTATGAATGGAAAATTAAATAACAACAATATTACATCTAATGGTATATCTTCTTTATAAAATCTACCAAACATTTCATTAACTTGATTAATTTGTGGTGTTTTAATAGGATCATATTTAATTTCAACTATGTATGCATCTTCATGAAAATATATTGTAATAATAGATTTTGAATATTTTGATCTTACACTTACACTATAAGTATCAACTCTATAATCTTGTTGTAAAGCATGTCCAGTATAAACAACACTATCGAATGAAGAAACTTCCTCAGTCAAATAATTAGTCCGATAAGGATAATCTGCCCATTTGGACCCCCATAATAATTTTTCAGAATATTTATGTAACAGAAAATGATTTTCAATATCAAAATTTTCTAAAGATAACATTGCATTTGTTCCCATAAAAGCTCTAACTTTTGATTTATGATTTAAATGATATCCCTTTTGATTATATGTTTCATATATTTGATTAAAATTAATTAAAAATTCTTCTTCAGACGTTACTTTATACCAAAAAATGGGATGTGTTTGACCAATACTTAGATAAATAACTTTTTGATCAGGGTCGGTTATTAAATACAAATTTTCATGCAAATCACCTACAAACCTAAGATTTTTATTCATTTGACAAAGTCCTATAATTTTATAAGTTTTATAGTCTTTGGTATTTATTTTTGAAGTCTCGGTTATATCTAAGAAAATATCTATAGAGTCTACATAATTAATAAAATCATCCATTGTAACATTTTTCCATAAAATATCTTCCTTATAGTTAAAATTAAGAGATTTAATCTTTTCAGCTAAATTTTTATAGGTTTTATTAGTACTTTTTTTATTCGACATATATTTATAATTTATATTTTATTTAGAAACTGTCAAACCAATATTTACGTGAAAGTGTAAATTTACTATCTAAATCACATGTATGAGGTCTATTGGGTCTAAATAAGTCTAATGGTTCTGGGATTGGAGTACTTGTACGAGTTCCGATAGTTTCTCTCATCATATTATATTTTCTTATAGCTGTTGTTTTATCATTTGTAACTATAAGACGTGCATATATTTTTGTAACATTGGCTAAATCTATATCTTGCAATTTATCTACTTTATTTATTTTAATAACCGGTGGATAATATCCAGATGAAACAGTATTCCAAATATATCTCTCATAACTTTCATCATTCATAGCACAAATTCGATGAACTTTATCAAATGGGGTAACTGTGTCAGTATATTCTTTACAAAGATAATGAATACCTGTGGGATCCAATTCTCCACATAATGATTGATCATGTTTTTTAATAGGTGGTTGATAATCATCTGTAATAATTTCAGGTTGAAATTCCACTTTAATAATACCATCAACAACATCCCTTAACTCTTCTTCTCTAAGGACCAATTCTACATCAGGATTGGCTGCTCTTTTGACTACAATTCTGCTATAAGGGTTGACTCTCCAAACACCAGCCTTATGATGACCAATCCAAATATGTGCATCTGCTCTAACACCATGATTATTGGTAAGTCTTATTTGATAGGGAGTATTGTCATGCATTTGATAATAATTTCCATTTTTATAGATGATTTTCTCAATATCTTTATTTGGTAGTTTATCAGTTAATATTTCTACCATAAATCCGTTCAATATTATAGCGTTCATATAATTATTAGGGATAAAATAAAATTGATATTATCATGTGTTAGATAATATAAATTTTAATTATAAAAATATTATATATGAATAATTATTTCAATATATTCTTTATAATGTGCATCATTGTTGGAATCATCTCATTAATCAAGATTATCATAAGCAGATATGAAAATTATTTGATTTTTCAACCTGATACAATTGATGAACATAATGCTAATAAAATTTTGAGTGATCACAATTCAGAAAATAGAATATCTAATCGAAGAATTAGAACAATCGATGGTCAAATTTTAGACCTTTTATATTACAATAATGAAGATCAATCAGACAAACTACTTCTTTATTTTCATGGCAATGCCGGAAATATTTATGATGATATTGAACTTTTACCCAAATTAGGTAAAAATAATTCTGTTTTAATGTTTGACTATCGGGGATACGGTTTAAGTACTGGAACTCCATCAGAAAATGATGTCCATTCTGACATTTTGGCCATATGGTTTTATGTAACAGAACAATTAAATTATAAACCACATAATGTAACTTTTTATGGCAGATCTCTTGGTTGTGCATTTGCCTTATGGTTAGGGAAAAAAATTGTTAAATCTGGTGAAAGATTACCTAAAGGAATTATTATTGAATCGGGGTTTTATAATTTAAAAGAAATTGCTAATGAAATGTTTATTTTGGGAGGATATTTAACCCAGTCAAAGCTTGATAATATTTCATATATTCAAAAGATCAATAAACAAATACCTATCCTTATCATCCATAGTACAGATGATGAAATCATTGGCATCAACCATGCACTTAAATTAATGGACGAAGGTGGATTTGGAAGGGATAATTTATTGATTATTTCTGGAGGTCATAATAATATTAATCGGGGAGAAGAATATTATCGTAAAATAGAGGCCTTTATCAAGTAAATTTTTGCACTGTATCAATTGAAAGAAAAAAATTAAGTTAGTTATGGTCATTTATCTACTGACTACATAAAGTAAATTTGTTTATTTATCCAATAAACAAATTAACACATTATAATATATACATGCCCGAAGTTGTTGAAGTATGCCTGACAGCTTTATGGTTAAACCATGAACTCAAAGGAAAAAAAATAAAGAATATAGAAATTAAAGGGGGAAGATATTCTAGACACAAGTTAAAGGGACTAGATATTTTCAAAAAGAATAAACCTTTTACTATAATAAAAATAGATTCAAAGGGAAAATTTATGTGGTTTGAACTTGAAAATAGCAAAAAGAATAAATATTATATTCTGAATAGATTTGGTTTAACGGGTGAATGGGGTTTTACAAAATATGACCATAGTAATGTTTTATTTAAAATAACAAATCATGACGATTTATATTTCACTGACCAAAGAAATTTTGGTACAATTGAAATTACAGATGATGTTGAAAGATTAAATGAAGAATTAGAAAAGATGGGACCCGATTTTTTGAAAGAAAACTTTACTGAAAAGGAATTTTATGATAGGATCGAAAACTATCTCTATGGAGGTCGGAGTAAAGATGATAAGATGTCTAGTGCTAGGGCAAATAGAAAGGTCATTAAAGTTTTAATGGATCAGCGAAACAATACCGGTATAGGCTCAGGTCTTGGGAATTATTTAGCACCAGAAAGTCTTTACAAGGCAGGAATTTCACCACACACAAAAATGAAAGATATCTATAAAGATCGAGCGCTTTCTAATAAATTATCTAAAGCTATTAAATATATTGTCAAATCTTCATTCTTAACCGCAGATATTGGTTATTTGGAAGATCTAGACACTGGTATGGCATCTTTTGTTAAAAAAATAAGAAAAGATGTAAAAAAGAAACCTAAAACTTCTAAATATAGTTTCCATCCAGATATTAATCTTAAAAATAATGAAGAATTTACTTTTAAGGTCTATCAACAAAAAGAGGATCCTTATGGAAATCCAGTGAAAGCAGATAAAATTATAAAAGGCCGAACAACTTATTGGGTGCCAAAAAAACAAAATTGAAATTTTTAAAGTGAATCATATTGTTCTTGTTTAGAATGATATATGGGTATTGATTCAGCATCTGATTGAGATTGGTCCTGATTTTGTGTTGGAACTGCTTGCTTATTATACACTGGTAAGGATACACTTTGATATGATTCTTCTTGACCAGCTGAATTTTGTAGTCCCTGATTTGGTTTTTGGAATTGAGGCATACCTGGTTTTGGTAAATTTACCTGTCCACCTCGCATTTGGTTTTGCATTGCCATCATTTGTAAAATTTGTGGAGGAATATGATGCATTGATGAATCATTTTCTAATTGTGGAGGAATGAATTTTTTACCTTTATTTTTTTTACCTGCTTTTTTCTTTCCTCCATCCATAAAAACACGTAACCCAAATGCCAATAAATCAATACCAATTAAATAATATAAAAATCTAGTATTATTTGTGATAATTTCAACACCTTCAACATAATTAGAATTTAGGAAAGAATGCAAGATAACATAAAGAACAGTTCCCAAAACTATAATTCTAATATTCCTGCTTTTTGAATCTAGTTTTTTCCATAATTTTGAATTATATAGCGAATTATATAGCATCTTTATTATATTTTGATATTAATAATTTAGTAAATTAAACTTACTATATTTAATTTTTTATCAACATTATTGAGATGATAAATCAAATATATTTCTCATTGGAACATCATGTTCTTTAATTAATTCATTTCCATAGATATCCCAATAGTGTCCATATAAATAGTATGGAATTGTAGGATTTAAGTGGTGAATAACATGATAATTATGATACATCATCACATGAGTAATAATTTTCCGTAAAGTTTTCGGTGTTGACAAGTAAAATGTTGTTTTATAGCGATCCATGGCTTTAGTTATTATATGTGGATGATGAGGTAAAAAGTCAAATGCGAAGGCCAAGAAAATTAATGCAAGACGTGATGAAATGAGCCAAAAAAGAACAGCTTCTTGAACAAAACCATGAGTAATCATATAACCGCAAATCATATACACTATAGCACATTGCGCAAAATATTCAAATAAATGTTTATATGCCCTATTTTTAAATATATATTGAATGTAAACTTTATAATAATAAAGATCAATTGTCATCCATCTCAAAATCATTAATTTAGGTCCACCCCAACTATCATGTGATGCCCAAACATCAGGATCTTTAAGTTTGTCATTTGTATAACGATGATGTTCTAAATGCATAATTTTAATTGCTTTCCATTGTGCAAGAGGACCTAACCATGGAGTTGCTAAAAATCCAATCATATTATTAATCAAACTATTATTCGAAATATTATCATGAACCGCTTCATGTACAACTGTAAATTGCAAATAACTTATTATTCCGTTTAATAGGACAAGAAGTGATGAAAATAAGATTCTCTTCAGTAATGCTAGTTGAATAACCCATGTTCTATAAAAATAAATACTAGCTATAGTTCCGAGAACTGATAATCCAAATAAAGATATAGTTCTCCATTCAAGCAATGGCTTGTGGTATTTCTTAGATAGACCTTCCATTAAAGTGACTATTATATTATATATATATATATATTTAATAGTCTTTAATAATCAATTTTTAATTTGGTGGATAGAATGATTATTATTCTTTTTTTAAGAATTCATCAATAATCTTGACATTTTGATGATTAATAGTTATTGTATCTTCATCATCTTCATAATTTAAAAATCTTTTCATAAACTGTGGTACAGGAGGAAAATTGATACCATATTCAATTGTCTGTTCCTGATTATTTTCTTCAACATAATTTGAGTCATATGGTATGCAGCAAAATAATTTTAAAATAGTTTCCATTGTGTATATATATTTGATATAAAAATATTATGTTTTTAAATACATTTAATATTTTTTTAACAAGTAATATTATGTTTCGTAACATGAGTAAAATAAACTCTAATAATAATATAACTATGAATAATAATCCTATTGTATCTAATCTACAAAATAATATAGATGAATTAATGATTACAGATTATTTAGATGATATAGATAATTATTCAAAACTAGATGTGAATACAATTACAGATGAAAAAGATATAATTGTAAAAAGTATTATAAAAGAAAATGAAAATAAAACTATGACAGAAGTCAAATATAATGAAGACATTTTCTTCAATTGTTTTGATGAAGAAATATTAATTAATAATGCAATCGCATGTGATTCAATATCATCATCAGAATCATTGGATGATAAAAATAAAATAGTTACCAGTTATGTTTTTGATAATGAAGATATTAGGTATAATGATATTTATCCGTTTGAAGATGAAATTTATAATGTAGATAAAGTTAAATCAAATAAAAGTATAATAGATCGTCTAGGATTTATTTTTAGTACAACATTAAACAATAATTAATCATCCAATGGATAATTTTTTAGAGATATGACATTTGTTGGTGGTTTATAGTATTCCATTTCTTTTTCATATTCTTTCTGAATTTTATAGTTGATTTCCTCAACAAGATCATAAATTAACTCTTTCATTTCATCTGCTTTTGCAAAATTAACTAATTTTTCAGTTACTTTATCATCTCCTGGATAGTAGGTAATCTTATCATCAATCTCTTTTCTTTGATTATCCATCGAAATTTCTAGACTAAATTTTCCATCTAAAGGATTGTTTATAAGATCTTTTATACTTTTAACTTCTGATTGTATTGTGAAACATAAATAAACTCTAAATAAAAGGACTCTTCTTAAAGGTCTTTCATAAATTACACTAATATACATTGTAGGTAATTTTTTTGATGAAGTTAAAAATACGTGGGTAATGTTACATTTGTAAATTTCACCTTTTACATTTTTAACAATATCAATAGTATCAACTAAAGTATCTCCAATGTATTCTTGTGGCTTTAAATTTACATTTTCAATATGGGTAATTTTTGCTTGATTTTTATTTTTGATCCCATTTACATTAAAGATACCGCATACTGTCTCTTGACCTGAATTTTCTTGATTATTCATTTATAAGATATATATTTATTTTTTTATATAAATATAAACTTGCATAAATAAAAAAAATTAACCAAATGTTTGTTGTGCACTATAGGTCATATATAAAAATCCATCTTTGTCTGAATATTTATCATATAAGTCACCAATTGAATCACTTGTATTCGGTATTTTAATTCCATTAGTATAATCCACAAAAAGAAACATTGCCTGACTAGAATCAATTTTAATTTTTTCTCTCAATTTTAATAACAACTGACCAATTTTAATATCTCTGTCGATTAAAAATTTACTTTTATCTAATTTTGGTAACTTTGGTGCACTTCTCTTATCAACTTCTATGATCAGAGGTATTTTATTATATTTTTCTTTTAATGTATCTGATTCTGCCTTTCTCTTATCAAAAGAATGTCTCATTTTAAATTCATATCCTGATTGAGATGGCTTTGGATTACTAATAAAGTATTTTAACATAAACTTCCTATATTATATAAATATTTATTTTTTTATATATTTGCATATTAATTTTCAAATTTTATGAAATCTATTCCTATATATTTTATTAACGGTTCTGGAACACTTATACCATCATCTTTTTGATGTGTTTCTAGGATAGCACATATAGTTCTAGTATTGGCCATTAAGGTACAATTCAACATGTGTACATATTCCTTAGTTCCAATTAATTTGGTATTGAGTCTTCTGGAAAAATAATCTAAACAGTTGGTGCAAGAAACTAACTCACCATAAAATTTTGATCCTGGAAACCAAACTTCTAAATCATACTTCATAGATGCTGCATTGTTTAGGGCGCCGGAAACTATATTAACCACTCTGTATTGAAGATTTAAAGTATCATAAAATTCCATGGAAGTTTTAATCATTTCATGAAATATTTCCCAACTTTTATTTGGTTCAGTGACACAAAATTGTTCAACCTTTTCAAATTGATGCACTCTAAAGATTCCTCCCATATTCTTATGATTACCAGCTTCCTTACGATAACAAGTTGATAAACCTCCATATTTTATGGGTAAATCTTTCTTATTAATAACCTTATTATTAAAGTATGCAGTCATTGGTTGTTCAGAAGTTGCAATTAAATATTTATCATATCCATCTAATTTATAAAGTGTTTCTTGGTACTCACTTAACTGGGTAATTTTAGACATAAGGTTATTTTCAACCATATGCGGAGTTTGCATCATTTGATATTCTTTTTTCATTAAAAAATCTATCGCATAATTTAAAAGTGCCATATTTAATTTGACTCCCCAACCTTTTAAAAAGTATCCTCTATTGCCTGCTACCAAAGAACCTGATTCTGTATCAATGATATTTAATTTTTTACATAAATTTATATGATCTAATTGATTATTATTTGATTCATCATTTTGATCTTTGATATTACTAAAAACTATTTGATTGTTATCTTCATTATTAGAAATAGGTACATTTTCATGCAAAATATTTCCCAACATCTGAATATGATTATCTCTGGTTTCAGTTAACTTATCCTTTAGATGTTCTTTCTGTTGTAAAAGATCATTTAATTCTCTACCCAGTTCTTTTAATTGATTTCTTGTTAATAGACTAATATCTATTTCTTTATTATTAATAACTTTTTCAAATAAATTATCATTCTCTACTGTTTGTTTTGCAGGTGCACTTTTAAATGCCATGCTTAATTTATTTTTAAATGCACGTAACTGATCGATATCATAGGTAATTTGTTTCCATCGCTCATCAGTTTCCAGTATGCTTTCGACTATGAGATTATTATTAAATCTTTTCTTTTCATTTTCTATGAAAAAATTTGGGTCTTTTCTAATTTGATGTATGTCCATGGAATTAATTTATGATTACTATTTAATATTATTATGATTAATAGTCAATTTTTAAGTACGTTCGATCCTATCAATTTTATTTCCAAATGAAATAATATAATGAAACTAGAAAATATCAATGATTTTATCGAAAATATGAATAAATTTTATAATCAAATAAATAAAGAAAATGATAAATATGATGTTATATATTCGATAACATTTCACGAATCATCTTTATGTATGTTGGATACATTATTAAATATATTAGTTTACAATGCCGGATATAATGTAGCAATCATATGCTCGGTTAATCATGTCTTATTTGGAGAACTTAATAAAATAAAATTACCACCTAATATAATTATTCATCCAGATATCAGACCTGCAAATGCACCTATGTTATGGAATACAAATTTATTTAATGCACATATGAAAAATTATAAATATGCAATAGATAAAAACTTTAAATTTGATTATTTTTGTACACTTGCTTCAAATGAAATGTTTGTTAAAAATATGGATTTAAATGAAGTAAAAAATAATTTAAAATTAGAAAAGAAAGATTTCAATAAAAAACATTCATCAGTTATTTTAGATAAGCTAAATACATGGACTCATTATAACCCATTTATGAAAAATTTAGATATGTGTAAATTTTTTCTGAAGAATGGTTTAGAACCCTTTGCAATGTATCATGAGGGATTAATATTACAGAGTTGGGTTATGCCAGAAATTTATGACCTTTATAAAAAGGATAATTTTGATCAAAAAATCAGTGGGTTACAAGACTTTTTATTAGAAGAAGTTTTTATACCAACATATTTAAATAACCATTATGATTATAATAACTATTCATTAACCTTTAGAAATTGTGATAGTCCTGTAATTAGTGGTCTAGAAATTTTTAGATCTATGGACAAATTTTACTCAATGAAAAGAATTCCCAGAGATTTTAACCATCCAACTAGAAAAAGAATTAGAAATTGTTATATAGAAAGATTTGATCAATTATTGAATAAAGAAAACAATAATAAAGATAAAAAGAAATTTTCATTTGTTGGATTTTATTCTGAAGGAGAACCTTATGACTTAGGTTATGATTTGACCCATTGTAAAAATGAATTGAATTTCTTAATTGAAAATTATTTTGATAAAGTCACCTTTTATTGTCCTAGAATTTTGAGAGAAATGGGTTATGAAAAGTATGTTAAACCATATCCTCATTATGGTTGTGTGACTGGTAATCCAAAACTAAATTTTATTGGATTTTGTGCATGGAGACCTTTATTATTATTACTTGAACTTGAAAAATTAGAAGATGGTGATATATTAGTCTATAGAGATTCTAATATTGGAAAATATCCTGAATTAGCCTATGGATATGATAAGTTAAAAGAATATGCAGAAAATTATTTAAATCTATGCAAATTTGATTTTTTTGTTTTTAGAGAAAATGAAGAGTTTAAATTAAAAAGACATTGCAAAACAAAAGTTATTAGAGAATTAGGTAATGATGACAGATTTGTATATGAATTTCCTCTTATTATGTCTGGAAATATTATTGTTCGAAAAAGTAAAGTATCAATAGAATTAATTACAGAATGGTTACATGCATGTGAAAAAGAAGAATGGATTACAGGTGATTATAATGAAGATCCACATCCAGAATTTCGCTGGTTTACACCTGAGCAAGGAATATTGGGAGTGATTATTGCTAAATGGGTTAAAGAAGGACGTCATGGTATTCCGATTAACTATCCAGGCGTCTTATGTGGTAGTCGAGATATTAGAATATATAGTATTCCAGTGAATTATGAATATTTGGGTTTAATTTAATTCATATCTATTAAATTTATTTTTCCCGATATTGAAATTATTTTTAGTAATTTTAAATCCAAGTTTTTTAAATAATTTAATAGAACCGATATTTTTAACATCAATATCAGCTATAATATGATTAATATCCATATTCTTTAGTATATCTAATGCCAATTTATAAACATTATAAGCAATTCCTTTTCCAATATAATCACGATGAATAAATATAGTTGTAAAAAGTTTGTCAGTTTGAGTTATTTTTTCATATTTAACCGGATGGAAACTAATAATACCAATAAACTTACCGTTATATAAAATTCCCCAATAAATATATGTTCTTCGATCAATTACATTTTTTGAATCATCTAAAATATACTGTAAAAGCTTTTCAATTCTATACTCATTCCAGGTCTCTCCAGTACCAACCATCTTCATAGTATCTTTTTGAGATGTAATTTCTTTGATACTGTCTTTATATTTATCTGTAATAGGAACCAATCTTATTCCTTTATTATCTACAGGTTTCCAGATATACATTTGTGTTATTTTAGATTCATTGTCAATAACAATTTGTTTTAAACCTATTTTCCCAATATAAGTTATATTATAATTTTCAAGGATATTATTTGCAACGTAGAACATTTTACCAAATGGAATATGATATGCAATATGACCATTTGTATTTACGCTTGTTGCCGATAATTCTATAACAGGAATAAAAAAATTATCATACCATCTTTTTAAATTAAAATCAAAAAATTGAGAAGATAATGTAACTAGATCAAATTTATTATTATATTTATCTTTCAATGAGGATAATGATGATTCAAATTGTGTGTTTCTAATTTTCCAATCTATACTACTTCCAGTCATTTCCACTAATTTTTTATATATAGGCTGTAACTCTGTATTTGAACTTAATCCTCTATAATATTTTAAATCACATGCAATAGCACATACCAGTTTACTACCCCATCCAGTTGTTAAATCTAACATAGATTCTGCACCTAATTTTTTAATCATATAAACGCCTAGTGCTACATTAAACAATTCACACTCTTTAGATAACCTACGAACAAGTTGACGACGTTCTTTTGTGGATTTAGGAAGATCAGTGTTAAACTTAATTTTATTCCAAAGTTCAAATGGTGTTGGTTTATTATTGTGGTGACATTTTATTCGTAAATGTTCAACGAAATGATCAACTAAACCATCAGTAAGAATATAATCATCTGGATATGTTCTTTTAACAATACCAATATAATCATCATTTGTATCCCATTGTACTGGCAGATTATTAGCAAGTTGTTTAAGTCTATCAAACATCTGGTCAAATGGAGATAAATAGTTTTTTATATAAGGAAAATCATCTGTTTGTCCACCTTTTAATCTTAAATATTTTCTTTTATATTTTATATATGCATTATAGTAATCCATTAATATATATATACAATAAAATAGTTAATAAAGTAAAAATATTAATGATTTAATCTTAATAAAGTATGTTTTATTATTTATATTGAAAGAGATTTATCGATTATCAAACCAAAATTTTTATAATTTCTTTCGGTATTTCTGAAACAATAACCAATTCATTTTTACCCATAGAAACAAATAATTCATTGTAAAATACATTCTTGGGTTCTTTTTCCTTTAAATTTAAGAAAGATAGTTTACTTAATTTAATTCTAATATCTTTTGCATATTGTGTCCTATATAGATCTTCTTTTGATTTAACAGCAGTATTTAATCTATACCCAATAATTAAACAGGCTAATATTTTTTGATCTAAATCTAATCCCTCAATTTCTTGAAAATATTTTATATCATATTCATTAGGATCTAATTTACCCTTAATGACATTGTTTACTTTTTGTTTTAATTTTTCATAATTGTTTTTGGCTTTTAATAATCTGTCTAATTTTAGAAAGTTATCATAACACCAATCATCTAATTTATCCATATTATTATGGTATTTTTGATATTTCTCAAAAAATGATTCATAAATATTTAAAATGCTAATATGGTCACCATATTTATTGGCAAATTTCTTCCTAGTTTTATTAAATTTGTCTTCTAATGATTTTATCATCTGTTTATATTGTTTATCATCACCTTCTGATGGTTTTTTGGACTGTAAAATATTTGTTGGAGTTTTATATAAATCAGATAAATTACCCTTACATGCATCTAATAGGGATAAGATTTTCATGATCTCAAAAGAACAATTATAAATCTTACCATAAATAACTGATATGGCTGCAGATATATTATCCACTGGTAGTTCAATAATTAATCTTCCAAGTTTGTTAATTTGATTATCTTCAACAACTCCCATTTGAATTAAATTATTAATTGCTGAATTTAAATAATCTTCTTTCGGAGGTTCAATAAAATTAGACAGGGTTGATATTAATTGATCTATATTTTCTATTTTTTCATTGCTCAATAATTTTAAACATTCTTCTGTAATATCACTAGTTCTTATTTCTGGTTCAGGAAATCCCTTCATTTTATTTTTAAATTCATCTTCTGTATAAAGATGATAACAAATTCCTGGTTCAGTTCTTCCAGCCCGACCCATTCTTTGTTTGGCTTGTGCATTTGTAATTAATTCCCTTTCCAATTTTCTTGCATGTAAGTTGGGATCATATGAACCTTTCAATTCATACCCAGAATCTATCACATATTTAACTCCATCAATAGTTAAGGAAGACTCAGCAACATTTGTAGCCATAACAACCTTTCTGACATAATTATTTTTTCTTTTATATAATTCTTTATCTTGTGCCAATGTTTGTTTATTGGCATCCATACCTGAATATACTTCAACACAAAAGATATCTCCATGACATGTAATTTTACATTTTTTATCTTTTTCTTCTTTAATTTTCTTATTGAGTTGTTGGCACATAGTGAAGGCTTCATTTGAGCTTGTGAGGAAAAAGATAACATCATGCGCACCTGGTTCATTTGGATTATCTTTTTCTAGAATATTCAAAAGAGTATCAAAACCTGTATTCATTACTCCATTATATTCAAGTGTTTTAGGTAAAAAGATAGAGTCAATAGGATACGTCCTGGCTCCTCCAACATCTATAACTTTAAATTTAAAATCTTTAAAATAATTCTTAAAAATAGTTTGATTGATGGTTGCACTCATAAAAATAACTTTCAAGGTGGGGCGTAATTTAATTGCCTCACGGAGAAGGTAGATGAGGAACGAAATACGTGTGTTCTGTTCATGAACTTCATCGACTAAAACACAATCCAAATCACTAAGCTGTGGATCTTTCATGAGTCTAGCCACTACTGTTCCATCAGTGCAATACAATATTTTGGTTTTATCACTTTTGGCTTCTGGTGGAGAATTTTTATATTGATATCCGACTTCTTCTCCAAGTTTAACATCCAAAGTTTCAGCAGAGAATTCGGCAGCTGCTTTAGTGATAATTTGCTTCGGTAGCGTCATAGCAATTTTAGCATTATAATTATAGGTATGAAGCGCTAATTTTGGAGCCAACACCGATTTTCCACTGCCTGTGCTCGATACTATTAAAAGTACTTGAGATGCCTTAATTGCATCAATAATTTCATTCCGTTTTTCATAAACAGGAAATGTACTCCATTTTTTGGCTAATTCCTTATACCTATCACTATAAGGTTTACCAGTTAATGGATTATCATGTTTACCTTCTGGATCTAATATTCCTATATTATTATTATCCATATATACTTCCAACAGAAAATAATCCATATAAAAAAATAATTATAACAAAATATATAAATGTACGATTATAAATTTTGTTGGAGATGCAATAAATGGAAAATCTTTTCAGATTTTAATATTCAAAAGGATAAATTTAATTGTATTCAGTGTTATAAATTAATTAATGATGATTTTAAAATGATTAAAAAAAAGAATTATTCTAGATTGATTGATGATAGAATTTTTCTTAAAACTCTTCACCTGGAGTAATCTTCTCAGAAACAGCCTTAAGAGCTCCTTCTACTTTTGTTGCATCTGCACCCGTAATTGGGGTTGTAGTCGGTTCTTGGCTACCAACTTTAAACATTAGGAATGTTGGAAGTGCACGAACTTTATAACGATCTGCAACTTCTTGACAATCATCTACATTAACCTTGAGAAATGTAACAGTTGTATATTTATCACTGAATTTATCTAGGGTTGGGGCAAAACGTTTGCATGGTCCACACCAATCTGCATAAAAATCAACAAACACATATTGATTCGTATGAGGTGAATCTGTTCCAGGTGCGCCTGCTACTAGATAGCTGTCAAATTGACTGGTTGATGTAACTTCGGTAACTGGCATATTTAATAATTGTTTAAATATATATTACTTTATATATATTTAATGATTAAATCAAATTTTTTTATTGGACAAGTGATTGACGATATTCTTCCATAAGTTGTTTTGATTCTGAATTGCTTTCACGAATATTAAATTGAATATCCAAATATCTCTTAAGAAGATCAAAATTAAATGAATCATCATCTTCTTGGTTTTTATGATCTCCAGTAACATTATCAGTCAAAAAATTAACAAACTCAAATTCATCAAAATGATGAAATCTATCATTACCAAAAGCAGTTCTTTTACCTCCACTTTCATCCTCATCAGATTCTACAAAAACTGGACTCAAAATTTCTTTTAACATTTTGCAAGATGACATCCTTTATTAATATTATATAAAGTTATATATTTAAGCTTATTTTTTTAAGTATTTGAGAAATGTATATAAAGAGAAAGTGTAAATGTGAAGGACAAAGCATAAGCTTCTTTGAGTTGGTACCCTTGATTGATATATTTTTGTGTTATAGAGTTTGTAGCAGGGTTTAAGATATGGTCATAATGTTCCATAATTTGATCTATATTCTCATAAACTAGATTAAGAATTTGTTGTAAATTGTTATCTTCATTCTCTTTATTTAAAATTGTATTTTGAGTTTGTATATTATATACCATTTTTATTCTATATATTATATTTAGAAAATAAAAAATATATAGCAAACGAACAAAAATTATCTTAGGTATTAATATATGAAAAATCTTATTTGGATTATTATTGTGTTAATTATTTTATGGGTGATTATCAAAAATAATAAAGAAACTATGTGTAATATAGAAAGACCAGTTTGTGATTATTATTGTCAACGGGCAAAGTATGAGGTTTGTTTGGTGAAGGGTGGTGTTGGGTGTTAGGCAATATTTTTAACTATCACCAAATATCTGATAAATTGTTGATTAGAATCATAAACTATAAATTCATTATATAATAATGCTGTTGATGTCTTAGTGTCAACAAGTTTACCATTTGGAATAATGATTCCATTATGATTTATATTATTTCCTGGTTGCCATTTACCAACACCATGAGTAGAATGATTACCTGTTTTTGCCAAACTATCTTTTGTAATGTAATAATCTGCTTGAGTACGTCTAGAAGTATTTCCTAAGGCCACTTCAGCCAAAGCAAGACACCCAATATCACCAGATGCCTCCGGTCTTGCATATCCAAAACTTTTTGTTATGGCATCGGCAAAATAAATTCCGTTGGAGAACATTTTGCCCGTTATGATGACATTTTTATTGATTGCATGAGGGTTTAGAAGCAAATCATTTTTCAAAATAGATACCCAGTTAGTCATTCCACTTCCATGATAAAGTAGAGTACGATTATCTATATTTTTACAACAGTTATCAAATTTTGTTTGTTTAAAATTTTGTTGCACCTCGAAAATATCAAGTATTTCTAATTTATATCGATGTGTCGGCCCATGTGTGTTCTTCACATAATTCTCAATATGTTTCCACATCTGACTAGCATGTTCTAATGGTTTAATTGTTGTGTCTAAACCATTATAAATACTATCAATTGGATTGTCACCAGATTTAACATTCTCTGTTAACTGTACATTAACTACCATATTTTTTAATTCATCAATTGTATCTTGATACTTACTAATCATCTCATCGCTATTGATTACAGGTGGTTTCCGACGACCGAAACTCATCGGCAAAAGAGTGTAGAATTCAGATGATTTTTGAATTAAATCTGATTTAATAATTGCTTTGTCCTCTGCCTTCATCTTCGGCGCATCTATTTTCTTAATATTTTCACCAATCTGAACTAGCATCTTATTGGCATTCTCTAACTGCGAATGTTTGATTTTACCGATAGGTAACTTTTTCGTGTCAATCTCGAGTGAAATTAAGGCTTGTTGCATGATCTTAACGTCTGTTAACATACTAAGGAGCTTCTGGGTCCTCTCTGGCAACTTACTCTCTATCATCTTAACCTGTTTCGGTAAATCTACTTTTGATAATTCATCATCGTAAGAAACCTCCGACATAAAATATTTTCCCGGTTTCTTTTTAAAATCCTTTGTGCCCCATACATTACCAGTCTTGGCCTTAAACTGTTTTTCGAAAGCAGCTTTTCCGGCAACTTCAGAACCTTGTGCTGTGGTTAAGGCTTTTCCAGGCTCTCCTAAACGACCATAACGTACACATAGTTTGTATTCTGAACCTGTTTTAATTAATTGCATAATATAGAATTTATTTTTATTGGCATCAATTTCGGTTTGATTTAAGTTACAATTGTAAACCAAACCATTAGATTCTACTAATTCCCCTTTAACTTTAAATGCTGGATCAATTAATTGTAATTTGATTTGATTAGACATAAAATTAGTACAATAAATAAACTATTTAATGATATGATTAATCTATCAATTTTTTTTAATAGACCGTTGGTACATACTTTTGCACAATCTCGGTCATCTGATGCCACTTCTGATAAACCAGATCAGATGATCCACCAGCGCGCCAAACATCCTTGTCCAAGTCTTCCAGTTTGTTTTCATCTAAGGCCTTGTAGCGTCCACAGTCTTGAGAAATTTCATAGTAATGCATTGTTCCATCACAAGTGACCATGAAACAAATATCCTCAAAATAAATTCCCATGTCCGCAAAATGACGATCTAAAACATCAAAAGTTCGACGAACAAGTTTCTTCGTCTCATTGACATTGATAAAATTATCAGCCAGATCATCACACATGGCCTCATCACCCTTAGGAACAATTTCCACATTCGGATCAGCACGAAGTTCTTCCTTTAGATCATCTGGGATAAAATGAGGAAGATTAATTTCTTCTCCACGACTACCATCCGCATTCTTCCGGTAGTAAACATGATTGGGATTCCGGTAGTCAAATCGAACCACAGGGTTAGGGTACTCCCGACGATAAGGACTAACAACCGGTTGACCCATCCGACTCATGAGCTTATCAATCCCATGATAGCGATGCTTGTCAGTTCCCAAACAACACTTCTTAACAATAACTTCCACAGGAGGAATATCCTGTTGAAGATCCAGGCGCTTGCAAAGAACATAATCCTTTCCAATGTAAAGATAGGCATGGGGAATGGTTTCATTGTCAAACAGATAAAGGATTTCACGAGTCATGTCCATTCGTTCCTTGTCTGTAAACTTGATCACTCCTTCACGCTGTTGCTTGTGAGAGTAAACTGTTGGCTTGTATTCGATGAGAGTGAATTGATTGTTGATAATCTTAATAATCTTAGAACAACCTTCAACCAAGGTTGGGAGACTGTTAAAGGTTTCCTCGTCATAATCATCCGGATTAGGCAACAGCCCCCAACTGCCCTTGGCATAACATCCCAAGCGATATTCTCGAAACTGTTCAAGAGACAGTTTCTGCACATGCGTTTGATAACAAGAAATCATATTACTAATCTGTTCCGCAGTTTGCTGGATTGAAAGTTTTGAGTTGTTCAGATAGAAAGTATGATACTTGATGGCGAGGCGACGAAAACGATTGTGATACTTGAAAATTCCATTGTAGTTATCATACTGGTCAAAAGGAGGACCACGTTTCATGATTCGTTGCATACAAACTGTAGGATCTGCATCCAGGATGATGTAAACAGCTCCCCCAGGAAGTGACTCGGGTTGCTTGCTGGGATGAACATCAGAAAGCTTGGTCAAAATACCACGGTCTTGAAACTCCACATCAAGTCCCATGGTTTTGAGGAATTCGATGGTGGAACTTTTCCCAACACCATCATTCCCATCAATCTCAACAACCAGCTTTTGAGAGGCAGTTTGTGCGGAAGACATATGACAACTTTGATAGTTGAAGGCTGAATAAATAAAATTTGTTAGGGGGATTCAAATAATTAGAAAATCAATTTTTTTACTGGTTAACAAACATTCCACAAGAAGCATTCACATCATATCCCACTCGAGGAATAATTTTACTACTTTTCATGATTGGAGACAAAATACTAAAAATCTCATTCCGTCGTTCGTCATCTGCCTCTTCAGAGTTAGAGTTTTCATGAGGATTATATCGAACAATACTATATTTGGCATTAAAATCATAACTCTTTAATATTTGAGCCATCTCCCGAAACATCTTCGGATCATCATTGTGGTCTTTGATAATAGCCCAGTGAAAAGTAATTGGTATTCCTGAAACTTCTTGATATGCCTTTAGTTTATCCAATGCACTCTTCCAAGGCATAGCATTCGGCATCCAATATTCTCTAAACTTATCCTCTATACTGTAAAAGCTGTAATATAAGTATGCAGGTCGATCACTAAAGATATCAATAAGTGAGCGATCTTGAATTGTTTTCGGCATAATTGTTGAAATGTTCATTCGAAATCCTTCTAAGCCATAAGTTTGAACAAATCGATTAACACAGTCATAAAACTTTTGATACTGGTTAACAATAATCTTATTCGCTAAAGGTTCCCCGCGAGCCATAAAGTTAATGTTTACACGTTTAGCAGTTTCATCCGGATGAATAACAGTTTGTTTTATGTAATGATCGAGAACCGTTTGAATCTGCATCATATAAGAATCCAAACTACTATGTTTAAAACTGGTTTGACTTTGATTGGTTAAGAAACAAAACTTACATCCCATGGTACATCCATTATGCGATGATACGTAAAGACTAATCTTATCCATGGCATTCTCACGTCTCACATAACGGCATTCTAAAACACTCTTACCATAACTAAAAAGCCAATTCTTTGAACGATCGATTTTAGATTCAAGTGTTTGTACTGGTTGTGGGTTTGAAGATAATGGTCTTGTTATTTGAAATGATGGAGAATAAGGTTTACTAAATTGGATTAAAGATGAGAGCATTCTGATAATGAGTAGAAAGTAAACTGCTTGCAAGTATAAAGTTTTTCGATCAATTTTTTCTGATAAATTTTGATGTTTTAAAAAATTCCGGTAAATTCCAAGGTCGAAGGTCACTTTGAAAAATTTTCAACACAAAAAGTTTGTGTCAGGAATTTTGAAAACCGGTCTAAATTGTTGAAAATTACTTTTGATGTTAAAAAAATTATTATCAAATGTCATGAGGTAACAATCTCGATTTTTGAGTCGGATGAAATTTTCTTAAATTTTCTGGAAAATTATGAATTTTTTGGAATTAAAAAAGCGATGAGGTAAATTTGTCATAAGGTGACATATACAATAAAAATGGATAATATGTGAGAAAGTAATGGCAAAGTACTAGTCTAAAAGTAACATATGCTATCAAAATTTTATTTTTTGTATTTATTTTGGTAGGCAAAAGTAAATATACCTAATTATAATTTATGGTCAATCAATGATTATGCAAATGTTCTAGGCAAAAGTGAATCAGTTAACCAACAAAATTCACTACTAGTAATTAAACTAGTAGTTTTTTTTAAATACGCGTTTGCAAAAGTATAATAATTTCTCAATATATAATATAAAATGCCGATCTATAAATGTGATGATTGTAATTACGAGTCTCGTGACAAAAGTAATTTTTCTAAACATCTTTTATCAAGCAAACACAAAGAAAAAGTTAATGAACTGAGCAAAGGAACATTACGGGAACATCAGAGGAACATTAAAGGGAAAATAGAAAAAGAATATCAATGTCCATATTGTAAGAATAATTATTCCACATCAGGTAGTCTTTCTCGTCATAGAAGAACATGTATTGTCAAAGATGAGATGATACGAGTTGAAGATTATCATAATAAAATCATTGAATTGAATAATATTATTAATAATTTAAATAAAGATCATAAAACAGAGCTTAAAGAAATTAAAAATGAAATGATTCATTTAAAGCAACTACATGAGACATATAAATATCAAATTGAAAAATTAGAAAAAGAGAACGAATGGTTAAAAACTACTGTCACTGGTGCTGGATCTATCATCAAATCATCAATGTCAACTGCCAATTATATTATTACTAATTTTAAGGATGCCCCTGCACTCAGTCCAATAGAAGATTATTCTAAATTGACTTATGCCCGTCCAGATACTGAAGAAGAACCTAATTCTGATGAAGAAATGACTTATTCTGAGAAAATGAGAGAAAAATTTATTGATTATGATAATACTCCTGAAAATTCAGATGAAGAACCTGAACCTGAACCTGAATATGAATCAATGGATGCCGGTAACAGGTTTCATGATGAAAACTATGATAAAGAAAAATTTGTTGAAGGGCTTGTCTATCAATATAATAAGAAGGCATTATCAAACTATTTAGGGGATATTATCGTCAAACATTATAAAAAGAAAGATCCTAAACAACAGTCAATCTGGAATTCTGATTCCACTAGATTGACTTATATAGTCAGAGAATTGTTTAATGAAAAAAAAATAGACTGGTTAGTTGATAAAAAGGGGATTAAAACAACTAACTATATCATTAAACCATTTTTAAAACATATTGAAGAACTTGTGAGATGGTATATGAAGGCGAAAACAAAATTTGACCGAAAAACAGCAACCACAAAAGAGTTGGAAGCTAATTTTTCGAATTTAACAGCATGCTCTGAAATCATTGAATCTATTGAAAAGAAAACATTAGCCACTGAGATATTAAAATATATTGCACCGTATTTTTATTATATGAAAAATGAGAACAATTTATTGAAGTCCTCCTAAAACTAGTATTTTTATTAATATTATGTTCCTACTATGTTCCTACTATGTTCTAAAAATTAGTACCAATAATGTAAAACAATCGAATAAAATTGGTAAAATATTAGTACTAATTTATCATAAACAAAATCTACATTCTATTCAATATCCTATTAAATTTTTCTTTTTGAGCTGGATGTACAAACATGCCTACGTTGGTTGTTACCAATGTATCCAGAACTTTCATTCCATTATCTTTCAATGTCTTTCCAGAATCACAGACAACAACACACATGTCACAAAGATCATTGACTACATAACTTTCTGAACTACCTGCAACATGGACCACTTTGGCCTTCAAATCATTCAACTCCAACCATTTGTCTGCTAGAAGAACATACTCAGCCATCACAGTGAGTTTTCTATTTTTATTCTCTTGACGGAATTTTTCCAAACTATCTTCTTCTCTACAAGCCACAACAATACTCACTTGTTTGGTCTTATTCTTAGTAATAGGCATTTTCTCAACATTGGTTGGATAATTCAAAATGATATCTTCATAAGATACCACAGCATCAAGAAAACCATTATTCACAAGAGTTGAAATGTCTTTTGGTTTGACTGGGATAATCATGACATCATCTCTTTCGCAGATAAATTTCAAACACCTGGCCGAATTATTTGCTTTCTTAATTTTTGTATTAAACATATCTTCAAGATATTCGAAGACAAATGTTGTATCAATATTATTAAGAACAACCCCAACTTTGAACTTTTCTTTATTTTTGATCTCGATATCAAATCCTGATTTCAAGACTGTATATTGCCGCTTGATAAGTTCACTTTCAACATCCTCCACACTAACACTTTGCTTTTCCAGAAACATAAGTATAAAGTAGAGTAGGTCTGCTGCTTCATGAATAATTTCTTCTGGACGACTTGCACAAACCAACTCTTCTGCCTCTTCCAAGACTTTGGAGTGAACTTTGTATCCATCATTCATGAGTTTTCGAGTATAGGATTTTTCATCTCCACTTGCCAGTCTCATTTGAAGAAGCCGTTGTACACTTTTGAGACTCGCCCGAGCAGGATCAGTATTACCAAAACAAGATTCTGAACCAGTATGACAAAAATTATCTCCTTCAACTACAAATCGGACAGAAGTACCATCACAACAGTAATGGATATGTTTGAGTTTGAAATAATTTCCAGATGTTGCACCCTTAATCCAAACTGACATTTGATCACGGGAAAAGAATGTCGCAATTCGGGAGTCAACTGAACTTTTTATAGTTTCAGGAGTGCTGAAAACAAGACCAAGAACCTGACCATCAACTGATTGAACAATTGTTGGAATTAATTTAGTGCCTTGATACTCCACACATTTCTTTTCACTGATAAACCCACTCATAGCCTTAAACACATCACCAAGTGTAAATTTACCATTCCAGAACCCAGAACCAAATTGAGGCACAACATTCATCTTAAAAAGTTTTTCCAACTCTTCAACTTTTGCCAATCCACCAGCAAAAACAAGCTTGATATTCATACCTTTTTCATCAATGAATTGTTTGATTTCTTGAACTTGTTTAAATGGAATTCCTGAACAGGTACCTTCAGCATCATGAAAGGTAATAGTCATCATTTCAATTTGATCTTTGTATTTTTCAATCAGTTCAAAAAGTGTTTCTTGCATCTTTCCCAATCTACCTTTTGAAAAAACTCCAAAATTAAGATCAATGTCAAATGCCACAATCATCCGGTCTTTGGGAACTTTTCCAATGAGATCATCAATGGCTGTAGAAACAATCACCCGTTTTGCACTGGAATTTAAAATATCACATGCATCCTCATAAGTTCTGATTCCACCTCCAGCATAACACCTGTACTTTTGGCAGATTTGTTTGATCAGTTCTCGGTTATTACCGGTTTCCATCGCTGCATCAATATCAACTACTTGGAAATGTGGAACCATAGAAAGGAAATTGGCCTTTTCCATGGCATCCCCTAAAACGTTGTAAACTTTTCCATGTTGAACAAGAACAGCTTTCCCTTGAGAGATATCAAGGGTGGGAATAAAAGTTGGGCGATGTGACATGCTTTTTTTGGAGAAAACCCAAACTATTATACCAAATAGTAAGAGATATAATAGACATTTTGAAAATCAATTTTTTTTGATATAAATAAAAATTATTGATTACAAGTAGGACATTTTTCCTTACCATATTCTTTATAACATTGACCACAAACATTAGCATGACCACAATTAAATATATGCATATCTTTAATATTTTCCATACAGATAACACATTCTATAGATGGATAAATACCTAAATTTTCCATAAACACATACTTATTTTTAATGGTACTTTAACCATATTTTTATGTGTGGATTTATCAAAAATTCTATATTCACCATTTTGACTTGTGAATTCTATCATTTTTGAGTCAAGATCATTTATACCAAAAATTTTTTGATAATAATTAACAAAATCAGGATAACCACTCAAAACCATTCCATTAGGGAAAATTGCAGTTGGTACTTTTACAATATAATAAGGAAAATCTCTTTCCTGTATGTTAAAAGGTCTGATGTCATAACCCTCAGAATAAAGATATCTAGTCAAGTTCATAAGATTTTCACATTCACTATTTTCATGAATTTTAAACAACTTATATGGTCTAAGGATGTTCATAAATATATAAAGAACCATGGTATATAAAAAAATTACTTTAACCTCACTTCATGGTCATAATACAATCCAATTGGCGATATTTCTCTGCATAGTCCAACCCATAGCCTACCACAAAAGCATCATTAGGGATTGTAAAACCACAATAATCCAACTGTACTTTGACTTCCGGATTGTTTTTCTTAAGAAGAGAACAAACTTTTATAGATGCAGGATTTTGTTGTTGAAAGAAATTGATTAAATATTTCATAGTCAAACCAGAGTCAATAATATCCTCAATAATAAGAATATGTTTTCCTTCAATTGGATTTTTAAGATCCTTCAAGATCTTTACAGTTCCAGATGATTGAGTACCAGACCCATAACTTGAAACTGAAAGAGAATCCAATGTCAATTCATTATTATTAATTTGACGAATCAAATCAGCAGTGAAAATGGAAGATCCTTGTAAAATTTCAATACACACAAGAGAATCCTTCCCCTTATAATCATCCGTGATAACTTCACCCAATTCCTTAACACGAGATTGAATTTGCTCTTTGGTGAGAAGAACTTTGTCGATTTGGGGAGGCATCTATACAAGGATATGGATAATTTTTATTTTATTAATTAATTTTTAGACTAAAATAAATTCAATTTTTTTATTACTTAGCATATATATGGAGAACATATTAGATAATATAAATTTATTATATGAAAGACAAGATAAAATTCAAAAAATAATCAATATTATAGATAATCTTCCTATTTATATTCATGTTATTGGTCAGGAAAAAGCCGATCCACAATCTTATATATGTACAGCTTTAAGACAAATAGAAACTGTTAATCAGTTAGGTATTACCAATGACAGAATTTATTTAATTTATGGTGAAGATTTTAATGAAGATTTAGAGTGTAAACATAAACAAGGTATATTCTCAATTTCTAAAAGACATGATACAAAACCATTACCAAAAGATATCAATATGTTTGAGATCACCGTTCAAAATAGATTTGAAACCATTTTGACAAATATTTTACAAAATCACACAACTCAAGCTACTCCTATTATTTTTGGTTATGATGGTCATGGTTATACAGACTCTGGTTCTTCAAATGGTAATATGCCTCTTGATCAAAGTCAAGTGATGACCGACGAAAATCTACTATCCATTTTTAAAAAAACAGCAAGAGTTAATAATCCTAAATTATTTATTTGGACGCAATGTGGTTCATATGATTTTGTCCAACGAATCAAAGACAAAATTCCAGGATTTCATCTAGCTTCCACAACAATCCCAAATGCATGTGGTCTTGGATCTATTGTTATGAGAGATTTTACATATAAAACTATTGGTAAGAGTTATGGACAGGCATCTAAAAGTATATTTCCAAGAAAAAAAGTTGATCTCACTAATTTAACTTTTGGTAACTATGATACTAAATTTTATAAAATTTCAACAGATCCTGACATAAAGTCAGATACAAAAATTAGTGATTATCTAAACTTGAAACCGTCACTCAAACCTATTAAAAAAAAAGTATAAAAACAAGAATTTCGTCTCACTTCGTTCGGTTGACTAAAGTCAACTTCACTATGCTCAGCTCACTATATTCGCATAAAGGTTATTTATGAAAGAAGTTCTATCTCTTTAAAATAGACATCTTGCAAAACAGCCATGTAGTACGTTTTCGGGCGACTACAACCTTGAATAACAATGCTCGTTGGTCTATACCCTTACTAACCTTTGATCTGGTAAAGCCTTTTGATGCCTATAAAAAAATTGATTAATTGATCCATTGATGGGTCTATTGATTTTACTATAATTAACTGCCTGACTTCAAGATTTAGTGGTACCTGTTTCGGTCATGAACACACCAGGTAATCTTTCCGGAAAACTTCTGCAAACCTCCTTAGTTTGGGGATGTTTAGCAGGTGGTTTTGGCTGGATGACTTGGAAAACCTACAAGTTTTGGCATTCCCCCCAAACCCTAGATGAGGCAACTGATGACTACATTAAGGATCAAGTAGCCAAAGGAATGTTGACACCTCAAGATGGGGCCCGAGGTCTATGTATGAACCATGAAAAATACCCAACCCGTGAAGCCATGATGCGTTGCCTGAACAACTTAAAAAATCAGCCCCATTAGTTGGTAATTTTTCTTTATGACAATTTTATTTTCCATTATTGACACCTAATAAAAAAAATTGAAAAACAAAGTCATAGAAAGATCCATTAACCTTACCCCTTCATTGTTTCCTTTGACCCATTCGTCAACTGTCGATCATCATGAGCACCACTCCTCCGCCTGAAATTCAGGCCTTTACTACCCTTCTTCAAGAGTTGGGATTTGAGGTTACTGTTGTCAGTCTTGGTCCTACCCCCTCTGCCGCCCAATCCACCCAAGCCCCTTCCACGGGCTGCACCCATGAGTCGTGGGATGAAGGCATTGGGCACGGGTGTGCCACTTGCCAGCAGGAGCGGGACGAGCACGACCGCAAGATGGCGAAGGGTCTCTTCGCCTCTGCAGACGCTCCTGCTCCCTCAACTCCGACCAGCTCGGCCAACTGCATCTGTGGTCGGGCGGGATGCAGCAACGTCCCACCCGAGACCATGTTGAGCGGTGGGCCTATCCGCTGCCATGAGGGCTGCAAGGGCCACTCTGTGAGTGATGTCCTCGCTTTGGGTCTTTTGGCCCGGGCTGCTGGACTCCTCTGAGTCTTAGCGGTCTCTTGTCGGACAGAAACATTTTTGTTTATCTAAAACTGAATGATTTCTGCTCATAACATCCATTATATTTTACAAAAAAAAAATTGAAAAACAAAGTCACTGAAAGTTCCATTAAGCTAACCCCTAAATTGATTCTCTCTGACTTTCTCATTCATCCGGAAAAACAATGAACGCACCGTCAACCCCAACCCGTTCTTCTTCTCCGTCTTCGGATGCACCTTGGGCACCAAAGAAGGTGCCACAATGCAGCTGTGGCGAGCTGAAAACGCCCGATAGCTGGCAGCATCCGCGTCAGTGGACGTGCATTGCTTGCGAGCACGTGCCTGCTGCACCGCGTCCGTCGACTCCGCCTCGGCAGCGACCGGACAACAGCATTTGTCCGCCGGCTCCGAACAAGCTCATTTGTGGAGCTTGTGAAGAACCGGTTGGCGGTGATGGTTTCCCAGGGAACCATAGCCGTCACCCACTTTGCAAGGGGTGCTATGATCTCATCTCATGATGATGGGGCTCAAACAAATCAATCATCCAGATTCATTTTTTCGAGCCATTTTTATTTATTCTCTAATAAAATTGATTTAATTAGACTATTTATATATTCTTTTATCATATAAACTATATGAAAGTTGCAATTGTTGGATGCCGAGATTATAATAATTATACTTACTTTAAAGAGAAAATAGAAGAATGGATCAATGAAAACGGCCCAATTGACTCTATTGTTTCAGGAGGGGCAACAGGAGTTGATACTTTGGCAGAAAAATATGCAGATGAAAATAATATAAAAAAAATCATTTATCCTGTATCCGAGGAAGAATGGCATAGATTAGGATTTGCCGCAGGTCCAATTAGGAATACCAAAATCATCAATGAATTATTAACATCACCAAATCATTGTCATGTTATTGCTTTACCCTCTAAAAAAAGTAAAGGAACCTATGATACAATTAGAAAAGCAAATAATAAAAAAATTCCTGTTACAATTTTTCATGTATAAGATCCATTCTTTCATCATCATTCTTGCGATCATAAATTGGATCATATTGACTTCTTCTGTAAAGAATAAACTCCTCACGATAAACACCATAAATGCATCCGATGATAAAACACAAGGTGAAGATTGATAAGGATGTTTGTAAAAAGATAAACCATAAAATAGTACCAGTATCAACCTGATAATCAAACCAATAAATTTTACCAGATTCATTATCTTGATAACAAATGTAGGTTTGGTTCATCTGAAAAGTTTTTTTAAATACATTTAATTTTTTTGTCCCACCTTTTATTTTGATAGTTCCATCCCTAGTTAATATTTGCTCTTTAAATGTAATAGTCATATTAACATCCCAATTAATTATTTTATTTCCTAATGTAATATTCTGAACTGTGCAATTACCAACTAAATATTCATAATTTACAAAACCATTTGTGAAAAATATTGGCAGACATACTATTAAACCAATAAAACATGATGCTAAGAGAAATGCCGAAACTATATTTCCAATATATTTAATTTCATCACCACCATCATCTTCTTCCATATTTTGACTGGTACCCATAATACTATTTTATTTAAAATTTAAACATTTACAGCTATATTTTTTTTCAATTTTTTATTTATAAAATATCTATCGGCTTGATTGTATTTAATTATGATAAACACAAGTCCAAAAAATATTAATCCAGTGGCAAGTATTAGAGCAAATGTGATGATAACATCAAACCAAATTTTTTTAGTATTATTTATATGAAATTGTTTCCAACTTATTACAAAATTATTTTTTAGATCTAAACCATAATAACATACATAAGTTTTATTTATTTGATAGTTATTATTTTTAATTTTCACAGTCAAATTGAAAATGTCTTCTTCCTCTATTCCATCAATTGTAACATTGGCTTTGACTAGATAATTAACTTTATCATTATTCATAACAGTAAAATTCATGACATTGCATTGTGTTGTTTTAAGATATAAATTTGATACAGTAACCACAATAGCAGTAAATGAGATTATTGTTATGATTAAGATGGTTCCACCTACAATTATTGAATTGATCCCATGGAATGAATCATCCATGCATTTTTCTTTATCATATATTTCTTCTTCAATTAAATCATACTCACTTTCTTCTAACAATACTTTATGATTAGCCATCATAAAATAATATTTTAGATAATAAATAAATAACTTTAACACTTAATTTCAACTTTTCAAAAACGTCCCATCAAAGTCAGTGATGGTAAATTTCACCATCTGACCATTAAGATCAGTTTCTTGTGTTTTAATCTCCTTTTGAGTCTTATCCCAATCTTTCATTTCATAAACTTTATAAATTAATTCTTCACAAATTTGATCATAGAATTTATTAACAACTTTATTAACCAATTGGGAATCTGTTTCATAATAGATACCAATTTTATTCCAGGGTTTAAGATAAGTATTCTTTCTCATTTTCTGTACAGTTGTGATAAAAAGTCTCATAGTAAATAATTCCAAAACTTCATCATCTTGTGACATATCTGCAATAACTGTTAACCCCTGGTCGTTAAACATAACTTGATTGTTATTCAAATCAACTGTTTGTTCTTTTTTAATTGCAAACATATTATGATTGAGTATAATATTTTCATCATTAACTTTGACCGTAATTCCAGTTTCTGGGTGATTAAGATATTGAGTAATGTCTGCCTGAGAAAGTTTTCCTAGCTCTCCTTTGATTTGTGCTGCCTTTGCCTTAAAAGTTTGACCAATATTTTTAGAGTCAGGAATTAATAAGAAATTGGTGGTACCAATTGTTTTCAAATAAGAAACCTTGATAGAATTAATTTCTTCACACATATATCTTTCAAGAGCTTTCAAATCAGAAATATATTGATCATCTTCATTAACAACAATTACCTCTTTAATTGGCATTTTAGCGGTTGTAGTTACCTTACTTTTCATTCTCAAGTTTCTAACAATACCTGCTACAATTTGCAATCTTTTCATTGCTCTTTCAACATCAGTATTATGAGGGAATTCATCCTCACATGGATAATTACATAAATGGACACTTAATTTCCTACTTTCATCAGGTAGATATTGTAAGAGTTTTTGATACATAGTTTCTGTCAAAAATGGTGCAAAAGGTGCAGCAATTTTAATAAACATAATTTCAACTCTAAACAATGTGGAAATAGCCTGACCCTGTTCCTGAACAGAACAATATCTGCCTCGAAGACGATTTCTATTAAACTTAATATACCAATTGGTTAAGTCTTCAATAAAATCCATAATTTCTGGTTTAACTTTATCAAAAGTATATTTGTTCATTGCGGATTCAATATTTTGTAGTAAAGTTCTAACTCTTGACAAAATCCATAAATCCATAATATTATTGCTATTTTGATAAGCATTAATATCAAACACATTATCATCTTTTTGAAATTTGGTCAGATGTTCAATTAAAAATTTTACAGCATTGTACCATTGATAATATTTTCCTAAAACATCTCCAATTTTTTCTTCATTAAATTGAAATGAATCCGCATGGGCCGCTGGAGACCCAACCAAATAAAGCCTCATTGCATCTGCACTATATTTGTTGCAAATATCAATTGGAGAAACAAAATTACCAAGTCGTTTACTGAATTTTTTTCCATCAGCAGCCAAAATTAGACCATTACAGATTACATTTTTGAATGCTGGTTTGTTAAAAAGTGCAGTTGACAAAACCATGAGAGTATAAAACCATCCTCTTGTTTGATCCAATCCTTCACAGATAAAATCACAAATATATTCCTTGGATTCAAAGTATTCTTTATTTTCAAAAGGATAGTGTAATTGACCATATGGTACACATCCACTTTCAAACCAACAGTCAAACGTTAGGTTTACCAAATTAAGCATACCTTTACCTCTTTCTGAAGGAATTTGAATATCTTTCATATATTGAGGATGAAGATTTGTAGGTCTTTCTTTCAAACTTGCCTTTTCTACAAGTTCATCAATAGATCCAATACAAATCATTTCTTCACCGTCATCAGAAATCCAAACTGGTAATGGGGTTCCAAAAAATCTAGTTCGGGAAACTCCCCAATCTCTCGCATTTGAAAGCCATTGTTTAAATCTTCCTTTTCCAATATGTTCTGGAATCCAATTAACTTTTTCATTATTAGCAATTAATTTATCTTTTAGATCAGTAACTCGAATGAAAAAGCTAGAGGCTGCCTTATAAATTAGTGGGGTATCGGTTCGCCAACAATGAGGGTATTTATGTCTATATTGTTCTTTCTTTACTAAAAATCCATTTTGTTTTAACCATTCCACAATTTTCGGATTGGCATCAAAAACTTTTTCTCCCTTATATTCTGATACTGGCTCCATAAATCTGCCGTTGTCATCAACAAAACAATATTTACCAACATCAGACAATTCTACAATTCTATTTTCAATACAAAAGTCAAAATCCTCTTGTCCATGTGATGGTGCAGTGTGAACAATACCTGTGCCACTTCCTTCTTCAACATAGTCTGCACAATAGACTTGGAATTCTCTTTCAAAGTATTTAAAAATAGGTTTGTATTTTGTACCTTCTAATGTGTCTCCTTTAAATTCTAGTAAAATTTCATAGGGCTTTGTATCCTTTTCATCTGTTTTTTTCTTTTTCTGGCCTTGGTCATAAATTTTACCTAAAGAATTTTTTGCAAGAATGTAAAATTCACCAGTTTTAAGATCTTTAATTTTGACATAATCCATATCTTTATTTACAACAAGAGTAATATTGCTTGGAAGTGTCCATGGTGTTGTAGTCCAAGCAATTAAATATGTATTGATTCCTTCCATCACTTGAAATTTAACATAAACTGCAGTATCAATTACCTCTTTGTAAACATCGTCACCACTTGCTTCAGATGCCGACAATGATGTTCCACATTCAGTTGAATAAGGCATAATTTTATATCCTTGATAAACTAGTCCCTTTTCCCAAAGTTGTTTGAAAACCCACCAAACAGTTTCCATGAAATTAGTATCCATAGTCTTATATTCATTTTGATAATTTGCAAAACGGCCAATTCTTTTGTAAATTGGCTCCCAAGCACCAGCATGTGATTGGATTGTTTCCTCACACTTTTTATTGTAATTATCAATACCATATTCTCTAATAGCTTGATTTGTATTCAATCCCAAATTTTTAGAAACAACTTGTTCAATTGGAAGACCGTGGCAATCATATCCAAGTTTATTATTAACTTTTTTACCGTGCATTGACCAATAATTATCAAAAACACTTTTCATAAATCCTACTAAAATATGACCATGATGTAAATTTGCCGAACTAGGGAAAGGTGGCCCATCAACTTTATCAACTAATGGATATGATTGAGTTTCCTGGGTAATTCTTTCGTAAAGATTTAAGGTATTCCAGAAATCTAAAACTTTATTTTCTTGTTCTGTAAAACTGAATGTTTCAAGGGAACCTTTATGACTCATAGCTTCTTTGCTAGATATAATAAAATTTATCTTTATATAAATATCAATTTATATCTAATTCAATTTTTTTCAAATTATATTTATATAATGGACTCTAATAAAAATTTATTGGCACCTCCACCAAAACCTAAAAATCCAGCTCTCAAACAACCATTGCCTAAATTACCATTTCCCAAATTGAATGGTAAGTCATCTAAACCAAAACCAAAACCCATATCAAAACCACCATCAAAACCTACACCTAATAAACCGGCCCCTAGAAATATATTGCCTTCACCTCCTCCTCCAACACCAAAAAGATTGCCGGCTAAAAATCCTACATATGTTCCACCAAATAATCCACATATTAATAAAGAATTACCTTCAAATAATAAATCCATTAATCGAGGAAATGTTTATATTGAAAAAAAATGTTGTCCTGATTTGTGGAAAGAATTACATATTAGGGCTCTTCGATTTGATAAAAGTAAACAAAAGGATGATCACGAATTCCTGAAAATATGGGCAGATAAAATTCCTAAAGGATCATGCAAATGTCAAGATAGTTGGGAAAGTTGGATCAAAATTTGCCCCCCTGATTTCACTTCACGGGACTCTTATTTTGCTTGGACAGTTAAATCTCATAATATGGTTAATATGAAACTTTATAAAAGAATTTGGTCTGTTGCAGAGGCTAAAAAGAAATGGCTACCATTGATCTGAGTCAGAACTTCATTCATAAATGAACTTCGTCTCACTTTGTTCGAGTGACTGCGTCACTTCGCTTCGCTCAGCTCATTGCATTCGCAAAGATGTTTTAATACTTTATATGTGAACTTGTTCACTGAGCGAAGCGAATGCGAATTTATTCGCCGAACGTAGTGAGATAACTCGTACCTAAGAGTTATTCTTATCCATCAATAATTTTCAATATCGTACTATGAACCCGGAAAACATTTGAATCATCTCTTGTTAAGACAAAGGTTTCAGAAAATTTATTCATGTTAATTGAATCATTAATAGATACTAATCCCACCACAGATATTAATATTGCATTTGGTCTAAGAGGTTGAGATGATACATGCATATTATAATGAGTTAATTTACTAATTCCTTTTAAAATCAATAGGTTACTAAAATTAGTAAAACCGGTCACATCGGAATCTTGATATGTAAATTGGGAGTTACTATAATATATATTTTGAAGTGCTTGAAAATTACTATCAAATGTGGAATAATATTGGGTGCAAAAATCATAAGTTATTTTCTGGTAAATTCCTCCCATATCTTCTAAATTACATTGTGTTTGTCTAATTAAACTAAAACTCATCTTAATAATATTAAATAATTTTTTTATATTATATTATATGCCGCATGTTGTGATTACATTGACAGAAAGTGTCATTATATATATCACCTATTAAATTCGCATAATGTTTGCAACATTTTCCATCATGAAATCTGTTAGCTTTATTGAATAACATATTATTATTCCAATTTTTACATAGTTTTTTTCCACATTTAAAACACCAATCATGACCACAGCCTTTCCAATCAAAGCCTTTGTTATTATATCCACAAATAATATATGTTGTACCTAAAGTTCCAGGATTTTTTTTTCCACAATGAGGACAATTTTTATAAAAAATACTTTTATAATCACTGACATTATTAACATTTTTAATTGGTTTATTTTGAATTAATCTTTTTAATGTTTTTATTTGAGACTTATCTTTATTATTAAGTTCAATGTCATCTATTATAACAACTGCATCATTATAGTAATAAATAAAGTCAATTATGTCTAAATAAAGTTTAAATTTATCTATGTTCATTGAATTTTGATATCTATCTTCATTTACCAAACTATCAAGTAATAATTTTTCTACATCATTATTAGTCATATCTTTGGCTGAATTTATTAAAGATTTTATTTCATTTAGGTCATTTATATTTATTATCTTCTTTTTATATTCTGTAAAAATTTTATAGTCATCCATTTATACTATAATAAATAAAAACAGATATTTTAATTAAACTCATTATTTGTTATTTTTTTGTTGCTTCTCAAATTCTTTTGCATTTTTTTCTCTTCTAATATTTTTAAATGGTTCGTCTTTACATGCCATAAAATGACCTTTGTCATCCCGTTTTACAAATTGTCCAGTTTTTGGATTATATGTCTGGGTCCTATTTTTTACAGGACCTTGTCTTGAACCATTATTTGTATTTTTTGCCATAAATATTCATCTACTAATTCTTATTGTCATATTAAATAAATAAATCAACTTTTTTATTAAACTATTTAGTCCATTCCATTAATACTAAACTTCTGTCTATCTCCGTCATCTGCCACATCAATGACTTCATCTGCCACATCAATGACTTCATCTTGCTTTTCAGAGTTATTTTCAAAGGATTCCTTATTTTTTTCTTCTAATTTCTTTTTAGCAAATGATGTTAGTCTTTGTTTTTTTTTCATTTCGAGCATCATCTTATATTTTCTACGCCTCATTTCTTTTTGTGATGATGTTGAAAATTTATTACCATTGGGATTAATTGGATTACCGTCATTAACATTTCCAAGCTCTGATAATAGTTGACTAATATCTTCACGTGACATAGTATCAATTAAATTTTTTAGTTTATCTAATTTTTCTTTTTCAGGGATTTCCTGTGCGATATCATTAATGTCTCCAGGCTCTTTTTCTATTTCTGCAATATCCTCTTTAGTAATGTCCTGGATAATATTTGAATGGAAATCTTGAGTGTCCATAATGACTAATGATTGATATAAATAAATATCACATATATATCATTAAAATAGAAAATCAATTTTTTATTAATTCTTGTAATAGGCAATCATTCTTATCTTTCTTGTAGTTTTATTTATAAATTTTTGATTAAATATTTCTAATAATTCATCTAATGTAATTTTTTTAAGGAATTTTATTAAAATATCTCTAATATTAAAATCGTGATAACCATTAATAATTTCACCTGACATAAAAGAAAATTCTTCTTCTGGAGTATCAAATTTAGATTCTAATTGGTATTTTAATGTATCTTTATATTTTTCAAAATCTTTATCTGTTAAAGTTTTAATTTCTTCCTTTGTATCTTTAATGAATTTTTTGATTTTATTTTTAAGATCCATTGGATCATATGTTGGAGACTGAATTAAAAATGCCATTCCAATTATTGCTTCTTTTAAATCAGAAAAAGTTTTTTTATTAGCTTTTGTTACATAACCTGTTTGTTGTTTAGATCTTAGTTCTGAAAAGAATCTGTCTGCAATATGTAAATTTAAAATTGACAAGTAAAGTAAATCCTTTTCCCAATTAGGAGTTTGATGACGGATTAGTTTGTCAAACTCAAAAAATAGTATTATTACGTTGTTTTGATCAATTTGATTAGATGATTTTTTAACATATAAATGATCATCCCCATTATTTAATGGTATTAATTGGCTTTCATGATAAAAATTTTTATTTGAATTAAAATCCTTGAAATACTTTATGATTTCTTGAGTATCAGTTTGATTTATATTGCCATAAATAAAAATTTTCAAATGACAATCATCAAATAACCATTTTTTTGGTTTATTAATTTGATCAATATAAATTTTATCAATTTCATTAAGTAATTCATCGGATGTATAGTATGTCTTATAAACTTTTTCATTGATATAATTACTTGCAATTAAATAAGGTTCATCATAAATATCATTTTCTAGTTCATTTTTAATTACTGATTTAATAAAATTAAAATCTTTTTCAATAACTTTTAAATTCTTGAGTTTGTTTATTACTTTATTTATTATGATTTCAATCTTATCTTTAAATCCTTGGAACTCAATTGATATATAATTGTAATCTACTGAAATACTAAATCCTGAAAGACATAAATTTGCATAATACATATCGGAATTAAGATAGTATTCAATCAATTTGGTATACATATTAATTAGTAAATAATTGTTAATATTATCTCTAATCTTATTTGTATAAATTGTAATTTCACATTTAATCAATGGAGAACCAAATATGTTGTCTTTTTTATACCAAATATCAAACTTTCCATGTTCTATAGGTATAGGATGTTGATTATCAAATCTAGATTTATCAATTATTATTTTTTCGGGGAGATATATGTTCTTTACCGGTAAATGTAATTCATAATCTAAATTAAGTTTTTTAAACTCTTCACCAAGAGATATTGGATAATTATAATTTATATATTTCACCTGATTCCATTTTTCAGTTTTATTTGCAATTTTATCAAAAATTTTAGATGCGATAAGTATAATTAAATTATTTTTATCAATATATTTAAATGTTTCCTTTATTAATTTTTTAGTTTTCTGATTAAAATCGTCATATCTAAATGATCCATAAATGATATCTTCTGGCTTAAATTTAGAAAAATTTCTCACTAATAAAGTAACATAATCCATTTTATTAAGTGGTAAATATTGATTAAATAATATGTCAGAAATTTTTTTATTTTCATCATATCTCCATTGATCAATATTTTTTTTTTTAATTATATTAATATAACTTTGTATACACTCAATAACATTAGGTAAATTAATAATTCCTTTTTCAGTTAATTCTAAATCAATTGTCAGTAGATATACTGAATTATCTTCATGTAAGACAGAAGCATGTAATGATTGACACATTCCTATTTCTTTTAAAAAATTAAATATGCTACCTTCTGCTTCATGACCAATTAAGTGAAGAATATAATTATATGGTTTGTTATTATAATATTTATCATAGTTCGGTAATTGCCAAATTAAAGTCAGATCGTGAGTATCAGTGATAGGAACTGTTTTAATTAATTTCATACAAATACTTTTTTTATTATTATCTTTTTCTTTCATATTAAATGGAAATTTATTTAAAGGAGGAATAATCACATCTTTATTTTTAACATTTGAAAATAGATCAGTAATTAACTTTTCCATTTCAAGTAAATCAATATTTGATAAAATGACTAAATTCATTATGTTTGCAGAATAATATTTTTCATAAAATTGTACTAATTTATCTCTGATATTATTTTGTTGTAGACTTTTCTTATTTCCACTTCCCAACTTGTGAAAAGGATGATCTTTGTCTGCAAGCTCTTGTAAAACACCATATTTTCTTATAATTTCAATACTTTCTCTTTTTTTGAATTCAGAATCTACAGCATTAATTTCTCTCTGTATTGCATCTTCTTTTAATAACGGATGAATAAAAAAATCAGAAAAAATTCTTAAGGATTCAATAAAATATGAATTAAATATTTGGTAATGATATACGGTCATTTCATCACTTGTAAAAGCATTATAATTGCCTCCATTTGAGGAAACATAATTCATAAAATAATTTTCTTGTGGATATTTGTTGGTTCCCATAAATAACATATGCTCTAAAAAATGTGCTAAACCTTGTGCATCTTCTGGATCGTTATATGACCCAACACCAACTCCTAATGCTGCAGCCGACTCATCTGCTTCTTTATTAAAAATTATTAAAACCTTTAATTTGTTATCTAATTCAATATATTTGTATTTATTTTTATCAATATTGGGTTTTATGATATCATACATGGATTCCTATAAGAACTCAAGATATAAAAATTGAAAAAAATATTTAATTATATAATATATATTATTCATACACAAATGGAAGTTCCAATCTATGATGGTAAAGAATCAATCAATAAATATATGAAACGTGTTGAGAAATATAAAGATTTTATTCAAAAGGATAAATATGATACAATCTTAACATTTATCAATGAATGGCTTAAAACAGAATTTAATTCACTCACTCAATTCAAAAATATAAATGAAAAAACGTTACTGAAAAATAAAAAAAATAATCGTGATTTAATTAGAAAATATTGTAATCTATTTGAAGATAAATTTAATATTAAACTATCTGTTGATGAAGAAACAGATAGTGATGAAATAAATGATAAGTATATACTTTATCTTTTAATAAAAATGTTGGGATTAATTGACTATCATCTTACAAAAAAAGAATTAGCTAATTCAAAGATTATTTATACAATTAACAAATGTTAACATAACAAACTTGATTTAAATTAAGGCGTTTTGTAAGCCAATTATAAATGTAGTAATGTAAATTTGCAGAGCTTTCTTCAAATCCTAATTCCTTCAAAACATACTGGTTTTCCATAATCTCCGATGCATTAAAAACATCAATACAATTATTTCTGGCAACGATTAGAATATCCTTAATCATTCTATATTGAGTCTCGTTACAACAAGTATAGTAAAACAAATTAGCTTTCCTGATAACCTTAAATTTATCATTATATTTTAAAACTTCCGATTGACTGTAATAATAACTAATAAAATCTAAAACATTTCCATCTTCATCCTCTTTAACATAGCAAGTGACAAATTTATTATCAAGAAATAATTTTGTAAATTCTTCTTTATTTAATATAATATGACAAGAATATTTATCCATATATTGATTAAATATTTCATATGCTTCATCAATATGGTGTTCCTCCATTTTAACAAAATTTTTAGATGGTTTTTCTGGTAATTTTAAGGCCTTTTTAATATCTTTAATATTAACATTATTTTCGAGTCTGATATATTTTGTTTCTATGAGTTGTTTGGGATTGATTGCACGATTAAATCTTTTGGCACTTAAAAATGGAGTAAATAAATATTCTGTATCTACAAAAATGCTAGTATCATAACCTTTTAAGTTAAATTGTCTTTTTAATTCCTTTATTAATTGTGGTGCCAGTCTCTTGTTCCTAAGTTTTGGGTGAACACATAAATAGTTGGTTTCAATTGTATCTAAAACATTTTTATTGTATTGAAGCTTTATAACTTTCCCAACAATAAATCCCACAATCGAATTATTCTTTTCCAAGTTAACACTAATTGCAATATAATCAGAATCTTTATAGATCCACTCTAGAAATTCTGAAGTGTAAGTTCCACTAAAATAATTATTTTGATCAACAAGATAATATTTACTTAGAAAATCACTAGCTTTGTTTGAATGTTCTCTTAAATTAAAATCAAGGTTATTCCAAACAAAACCACTTGGTAATGCATCTGGATCTTTTTTTATATTATCTTTGTCTATTTTCTCTATAAGAGTTTCTTTTGTAACAACATCTTTTAATTTTGTCATGGGTTGATTATTCCAGAATTTATATTTATATTTTAAAGCTGATTCTTGATTCTTAGGGTAGTTCATGTTAATAATTATACTTATTTTTTTATATTATTTCAGTAAACACATAAAATATTATTTATATATGATCTATTATAATGGATAAGATTAGTCTTCATATAACACCATTAAATGATAATTTAGATAATTTGATTTATGATAATTTTCAAGAATATACTAAAAACTATAAAAAAATGAATATTTATAATGCAAATATTGATAAACCGCTACAAAAAATATGGTTTGTTACATCTAAATTAAAAATGAATGGCAAAATATATTTTTCTGATAAACAACAACATTCTGCATTATTATCTTTATTTTTATATGGAGAAGAAGGAGTGACTTTGAGAAAATTCATTAAAAAGCTTGAAAAGAAAATCCATGGCATAATTAATGATGATACAACAAAAAAAATTAAATTAAGATCATGTATTAAAAAAACAAACAAATTTTATTCATCAATCCATTTACAGTTACCATATTCGAAGAAGGATGATAATATCTATTTTAATTTCAATATATTTAATGATAAAAATGAAAAAATAAATTACAAAGATGTTGATTCAGGTTCATTAATAAAGGTATATGTTGAAGTGAGTGATGTGTGGATCAGTAAAAAAGAATTTGGGATTAATCTAAAAGTTTTACAAATGAAAGTATATCCTGAATTTGATTTTTTGAATGAATGCTTGTTTGATGATTATAATTTTATAGAAGATGATAAAAGTAAACAAAATAAAAATTTACCTTTACCACCACCCCCTCCTCCAGTAAAAAATTCTCATAAACCAAAGGAATTAAATAATAACTCTATCAAAGCATTTGTACCTACAATTAATGATTTAATGTCAGTCAAATTAAAGCCAATAATTAATAGTTCTAACAATAATCCTAATCCTAATCCAGATCCAGAAATTCAGGAGGTTCCTTCGCCTCCACCTGAAGTTCAAGATGACCCTTCACCTCCTCCTAAAATCAAAAATAAAAAAAAGAAAAAGAAAAAAAAACTAGTTAACAAAAATTAATTCTTGATCTTCAGTGATTTGTAAATGATATAATGTTTCAATTTCTCCAATAGGTCTAAAAAATATCTTTCCATTTGTATGAATATTAAATCTAAAAATTGCACTATCATCTTTAGAATTAGTTTTAAATAGTAATTTACCCCCTTCTCCATAAATATATGTGTCATATAATGCAGATATATCGCCATCAATCCTATTTTTTACCTTAATTTCACTTGTATCACCCCAAAATAAAAATTCTAAATTATCAATCCCATATTTTTTAACATTCTCTTCATCATAAACTTCATGATATATTAAATCTTCCTCCGAAGTGTCATTTTCAATTATATTAATATGGTCATTATCTTCTGGAAAATAATCTTCTTCTTGATCTAAGTCATCATCATTTAAATCAAATTCATCGAATGTTATTTTATTAGTCTCTAATTCTTTCTTAATTTTTTCTTTTAATGAAAATCTTTTTCCTAAAATTTTAAACTTTCCAATCTTTGATGATGATTCGTCGATTACTTCAAATTTATCTTTAATTGAATATGGTTTATTTCTTCCATCTACATTAATTTGATAAACATCTTGAATGGAAGGATGTTCAAAATAGAGATTTCCAAAATTATCAAAAGAAATTGAAAACTGATACTCTTTATTCAAGTGATTTTTTACTACAGTTGTCATATTATTACAATTATAATATGAGGATTCTTTAAATAAAATTTTAATAAATCAATTTTTTACTATTTTTTATACACATAAATATACTAAGTAATTGTAGATATTCGTCAGCTCCATCAATTAATCTTTTTTCAGCATTGGATATATGAAAACATATTTTAGATTTCGTCATGTCATCTATTTTTTTATTTTCAATTATTTGTATAACAAGTTGACTTAATAAAATACTAATAGGATATCCATCCATACTAAATTCATTTGCTAAATTTCGTATTTTTAGAGTACTATTTGATTTATCCAATATACATAGATTTATAATATTATTTATTTTTTCAATTGGAACCATATTCGCAATTTCATAAACATCTTTTACTTCTATTTTTTTATTCAAATAATTTAAATTTTGTAATAGCATTATTGCCTTTCTCATATCCCCACCAGAAATTGTTGCAATTGCTTTAATTGCATCTTGAACTATTTTCATATTCTCATTTTCAGTGATTGATTTTAATTTTTCAAACATATTTTCTTCATTTATTGATTTAAAACGAATTTTTATACATCTGGAAGTGATTGGATCAATAATCTGATTAATATAATTACAAATGAAACAAAATCTAGTTATACTGGAATTATCTTCCATTGTTTTCCGTAACGCTGATTGAGCTTCAGTTGTCATTGCATCTGCTTCATCTAATATAATTAATTTATATGGCGGACATAAATAATTTTTATCGTTTGCACTTACCGCAGATTTAGCAAGTGTAACTATTTTATGTCTAACAATATTAATTCCTCTTTCATCAGATGCATTAAGTTCTATTACTCTTTCTCTATATTTTTTGGGTCCAAATAATTCCATTGCAGTCGCAAGTATCGTACTTGTTTTTCCAGTTCCTGGAGGACCATAAAATAGTAAATGTGGCATATTACCAGTTTCCAATATATTTCTTAACATTTTTATAACATCATCTTGACTAACTACATCATTAATTTTTTTTGGTCTGTATTTGTCCACCCATGGAATCTTATTTTTTTCTTTTAAATTATCATCATTTTTCCCTTTATTATTTATTTCTTTACAATCAAATAATTCATTGAACTTTATCATGTAAAAATAAATAAATTATATGTTTAAATAGTTTATTTTTTAAATTTCAATCTTTTTGTGTGATATTTTATCTTGATCTTTAATTGGAATAATTTTATTTTTTTCAATCCATGTTTCTATAAAATATTCTTTAGATCTAGTCAGATCATTTTGGATATCATAATCATAATAATAAAGATTCCTTAAATATAAACTTCTTTTAATAGCTAATATTTGATTATTTGATAAACTTGTAGATATATTTTGAAGCTCTTTAATAAAATTATCTTTAATCTGTTCTTTTTCAAAAATATCATTATTAAAATCCAAGTAAACACTTTCCATCTTTTCAATTAGGGTATGATCAATTTTGTTAAAACCACAATATCCCGTCGCCACACAATAAACTTCAGAGCTTGAAAGATGGCTGGTTGTTGGTTTAACAATTTTAACTTCTTTAAACAATACAGTTAAAAGGTAAATTATAGTAATAGTTTTATAGGCAACTAGAGGAAGAAAAAGTTTAATAATTAAACTTCTATAATTTCCAGAAGGTAATATATTTAAAGCAACAAATAACTGTGAATAAACATATTTAGATAAAAATTCCTCCTGCTCATTAAATTTATCTTTAGGAATTTTAACACTTATATCAGAAATTATTAAATCAATGTCTTTTAATCTATCATTTTTTAAATAATTATTGATGATTTGCGGAGTTAAATTATTTCCATTAAAGTCATATATCCAATTTTCTGAATAATTTTTCAATAAATTGTATCTTCCTATAAATTTTTCTTTATAGTTTGGGTATTGAGCATACCATTCATAATTTTTATTAAGAATTGTTTTAAAATAATGGTTTAATGCCATTATAGATGATCCAGATGTTTCAAAAAAGGAAAATGTTTTAACTTTATCTTTCGATGGATCAAATAATTTTAAATTTGAAACTAATTCATAAAATTTAAGCCAGTTGTTATTAACAAATTCCGCATTGAATTTCCATGTAATAATTTTCTTTAAATTTTTATGTAAATCTATACAATCAGTTAATTTATTCCAATCAATTATGTCATAATCATAATCATTGTCAATAAATTGTTCTTTTGTATCAATTATTCTTTTATATTCATTGAGCGATCTTTTAATATGATGCAAATCAAAGTTAGCTTTATAAATCGATTGTATATCAGTAGTATTATTTCCTGAAAATAAAAATTGTTTAAATTCTTGTGCTACTTGATTATATTTATCAAGTATTGCATGGTCATTAGTTTGAAGAAGGACATTATACTTATTTGCCCATGATAAAGATTTAGGATTGGATTTTTCTAAATCTAAACATTTTGATTCATCATATTTTATATTTGAATACAATAACAATAATTTATCATAAAGATTTATTTTAAAAATAGTTCTTATTGATTGTAGATTTGTGAGATATTTTTTAGAAATATTGTTTGTTAAAATTATATCCTCAATAACTTTTCTATCAAATTTTTGTAAATTAATTAAAATTAACCAACATGAATAGTCAAGAGTATTTTGAATTTCTGGTTTGTAGATAATGACCTTTTTAAATATTTGGTTTAAAAATCCAATAACATCATCGTATTGATTGTCAAATAAATCTTTAATAAATATTATAGCATTGCCACCATCATTTAAAGCATGTATGGATAATAAATTTTGAATAAAATTATGTGATGTAGCAATGGAACAATTAAATTTATAGTTTTTGTAATAATTTACTATTTTTTTAATGACTATTTCATCACAATTTTTTTGGGTGAAAGAGAATACTTTATGATTACTATATATTTCACTAAATGCCTTGTAAATTTCAGACATATTCATTTTTCCTAATGGTAATCTAATATATTCATTTTTTTCATAATGAAAATTAGTTTCACAATGTTTCATAGTGGCCTCAATGTGACCTAAATTATTTGAATCACCATCATCAACAAATAAAAATTTTTCACAATTAGTATTTATTTTAAATCGAGAAATCATCTCCCAAAAAAAATAATAACTTGTTGGATAAAATGGATTATATTCAACCTTAGTTTTATAAAGTTGATCGTTATATAAAATTCTAAAATTATTTTGTATATTTATTTTTTTACTTATAATATTTGTAAGTAAATCATCATTAATATAGATATCTTTATATTCGTCATGCTCAAATACTTTTTCTTTTCCTTTAAAATCTAATTTATCCCAAAAATCATTTAAATTACTATTTTTTTTTACTATAGTATTATGATCATCTTGAATAAATTTTAATTTACAATTTAACATATAGTATTATTAAATAATTATATATAATGATATTGCTTTAATACAATATAAATTTCAAATTTTAAAATTATTTGAGTTTAAAATAACTTTATTTTTAAATAAGAATATAATATAAAATAATGTCAACTGCACAACAAATGCCAAATCTAACAGCTGGTTTCAAGAATAATATAACTCCAACACCGAATAATTTTAATTATCCATCGCATGTCCCATCAATGTCTGCTAATATGCATCCAGGAATGAATTCTCCTGCACCACAGGAACTAGGACAAGCTCCACAGCAATTACCAATGGTCCAAAGTGGAGGAGAACAAGCAATGGATGTTTATAATATATTTGGGCAGTCTATACAAAAAAAATATGTCTATATATTACTGCTTGTTGTTTTAATGGTTTTGGGATATTATTTATGGAAATGGTATTCTGGTGGAAAAAAGAAAAAAAGATATTTAGATGACGAAGATGAAGATGAGGATGAAGACGAGGATGAAGATGATGAAGATGATGAAGATGATTATCCAAGACAACCAGTTCCACAACCCCAACGTATGGGAGGTGGTGTTCCAGCAAATAAATTAATGCAACAAATGATGCAACAGCAAATGTTACAACAGCAAATGCTTGCTGCTCAACGTAAAGCACAATCACAAACTCAAGAAGAGAATGAGGAATAAATAAATTATTGATGTGCACAACCACCATCATTTGTTTCTCCCTCATCATTATAATTATCAACTGTACTATAATCATAAATATCCCTCATTGTTACAGCCATTTGATCTTTTGGAAGTTTATGTATTTTGCTGCTATTATATTTTTTATTAGATAATAGCTCATATATTTTTTCTTTTGTACTGTCAATCAATACATAAGGATATTTGACCTTAAATTTAACAAATAGATCTCCTCTTTTATAACTTTTGTTTTTATGAGGGAGACCCTTATCAAGTATAATTTTTAAATCACCATCTTTAATAATATCATAACTATCGATATAAATATTAGTTCCATCTAAATGTTTAATTTCCTTTACAAATCCACATAATGCTTCATGAAGTTCTATTTTAATTTCAATGGCAATATTTGCAGGATTTATTGAACCATTGTAAACCACACCACGTTTATATAAAGGATGTGGGGCTTCATGAATAACAAAGATAATATTACCTCGTTTATGTTTACTTTTAGCAGCAACATCTTTTGGTAATTCATGACCTTCATGTTTAATCTCAATTGTATCACCCCTACATGCTCCAGGTTGTAATTTAAATGTTACTGTATGTTTTTCTTTTGTCACTGCATTACCATTACATGTTTTACACATTTTGGCTTTCTTACCGGTTTTATCACTTCCTTTTCCATCACATTTTTCACAAGGAAGTTTTAATTGTTGAAACATTCCAGGACCGATTTGTCTAACCCCTTCACGCATTCCAACACCATCACATTCACTACATGCATGTCTCTTTTTATCTTCAAAACCAGTATTATCACAATCCTCACACAATGAAAAACGGTCAATGGTTCTAGTAAGTTCTCGCCCATGAAAGATATCTTCCAATGTAACTTCTATGTCTAATTTAATGGGAGGAATTGTGTTTCTTCTCCGTTGACCAAAGATTGATGAAAGAATATCCTGTGGATCAAATTCAGACCCGTTGAAAGGATTATCTTCACTTAAACCTTCTTTACCATATCTATCATACAAATCTCTTTTTTCAGGATCACTTAGAACTTCATATGCTTCATTAATTTCTTTAATCTTCTTTGTCCCCCATTCTTTTTTTTCAACTGGTAATTTATCAGGATGATATTTTTTAGCCAATTGTTGACGTTTTTTTTTAATTTCAGCAGTTGTTGCATCTTTTTTTACTTCTAAAATGTCATAATAAGATATATCGTCTGAATTATCCATTAGTTTATATTATATAGATCTTCTTGTATTTATATATTTTATCAATTTTTTATCTCCAATAAAATTGAACTTTTATGTATTTAAAGATAATTCTTATTATAATCAGATAAATTAACAATGGAAGATTTAAACTGTATTTTAAAATCTCCTAAAGGCACTCGCGATTTAAATCCAAATGAAGTAAGACTAAGAGAAAAATTATTTGAATCAATTAAAAAATATTTTGAATTATATGGTGGTCAACCAATTGATACCCCTGTAATTGAATGTGTAGACACTGTAAAAAATTTGTATGGGGATGAGTTTAATAAATTGGTGTATACTTTAGATGATCAAGGTGGTGAAAAATTATTATTACGTTATGATTTAACTGTTCCATTTGCTCGATATATTGTTAATAATGCAATTAATATATTCAAAAGATATCAAATTGGAAAAGTTTATAGGAGAGATGAACCTCAAATAACAAAAGGAAGATTTAGAGAATTTTATCAAGCAGATTTTGATATAATTGGCACAGACTATGAGACCTATATTCAAGATACAGAAATGTTACTTTTATTGACTGATATTTTAAAAGAAATTTTAGGTGATCAAACTTTTATAATTACATTTAATAATAGAAACTTACTATTTGATGTATTGTCATTTATAGGAGTTGACAAAGGTGATTATAACAAAGTTTGCTCATCTTTAGACAAATTAGATAAAAAAGAATTAGATGAAGTTATAGATGAATTAATAAAAGAAAAACAAATAGATGTTAATATTGTTAATAAATTGACTAACTATATTACATTAGTAAAGAGTTTTGAAAACAGTGATCTTGATACAATAGAAAAACTAAATATCCTTTTAGAAAAAGGATATATTCAAAAGGATACATTTGATTCCATGATAAAGTTTATCAATAATATTAATTCTGTTCAAATATCAAAATATATAAATTTTAATCCTTTGTTGTCACGAGGCCTTGATTATTACACTGGAATAATTTACGAGGCCATATATTGTGATCAATCTATTATGAGTTCAACCATTGCTGCAGGTGGACGCTATGATAATATGCTTGATAGGTTAGGAAATCGTGGAATTATACCTGCAATTGGATTATCAATTGGAATTGAAAGAATCGTTACTATACTAGAAAAAACTCAAGCATCAGAAATAAATACTATGAAAGATTATGTTTATGTTGCAACTGTTGGAAAAAATATGGAAACTCATAAATTAGTATTAATTAATGAATTAAGAAAACAAAATATCAATGTTGAATATTCTTATAATAATAAAGCAAAAATGAGACAACAATTCGAATATGTATTTAAAAATGGAATAAAATACATGATCATATTAGGCGAAAATGAAGTAAATACGAATACATTAAAATTAAAGTTTATTGAAGATTGTAAAGAAATTACAATCAATAGGAATGATTTATTAACATATATCAGATGAAACTGGTTTACATTGTAATATAATCTTGATTGGTGGTTTATAATTTCTACACACATTTGAATTGTTAACGAATCCATAATCTCTTTTTATTCTATTAATATGGCTCATTGTAATAAGAGTATTATTATGCTCAATATAATAATTATACATTAATTCTAATTCAATAATTTTTGATTTAATATTTACTTCATTTAATCCTTTAACATTAACTAGATAATTATAAATTTCAGTGTAATTTGGTTTTTTCCATTTGACATCAATAAACTTGGGATTATTAACAGATGCATTAATATAATATTCTTTTGCTGCATTTAATTTATCCATAAAGTCTCCTGGTATAACATATTTATTTTTTTTCTCAGACGAAATTTTTTCAAGAAATTTTTCGATATCAAAATTAACTGATTTGAATTTTTCATAAGCATCTACAGGTTTAATTCCTGATATACCGTGACAATAATCATTACCTAAAATTGATGATAAATCAATCAATTGCTCGCGAGTCATACCCAAGTCTTTTAATAATTTTTCTGTATCAATTTCCATAACATCACTTTTATTTGAAAAGTATTTTAGCATTTTCTTACAACCAAATAAAAGTACATCCCAGTCTTCTGTTGCAACACCATCAACTACATTGGCAATATTTAATGCAGAACATTGTGCTTCTGCCTCTCCTGGAGATTTTGTATAGGGTATTCCCATTAGATCTAATAAATATTTTAAATCTTCCATAAATTCATTTGTAACACTAAAAGCACGTTTCTCTAATCTGCTAATTTCTTTATCTTCTAATTCTGGTGAGGAAGATAATCTTTCTGTTGCACTATCTTTGCGTTTTCGTCTATTTGTTAACGTTTCACTTTTTATGTCTGGTGGTTTCCCATCAAACACCCAGATTGGCATGATCCCATACCTTAGCATTGAGCATGTTTTAAAGAAACATGCAAATAAATGACCAATAATTTGATCACCTGATTTAAAATTATCTGTCTTTAAAATTGCAATGCAAAACCTGTAAACTGTTAATGCGGCATCAATAGCCACAACTTTGCCACGGTAATCATGAAATTTTTTAACCGTGCGGCATGTTGAATACTTTTGTTCTATTTGAGTTAAACCTTTAACACCCATTTTTTTCTGTTTAGAATTGGTTGTTATTATAATATTACATGAGACTTTTTTAAGTAATTAATTTTCAATTTTTTTAAATTAAAAAAAGTAACACTTGTATATTTTTTGATAAAATCTATAAATAAAATTACTATAATTTAATTAAAAATTGAAAAAAACATCTTAAAGATAAAACATCTTTATAATTATATTATAGATGTCGTATAATAAAGTCACTATTGATGATATATTAAAATATAAAAATGTCAATAAGGAACTGTTACCGGAAGTAGTAATATTTTATAATAATAATAAAGTCAAATTTAATAAAAGTAACAATTGGAAAAGACCAGAGATAAGGCAAAATGAAAACTGGTTAATTTTAAATAAGATTCAACAATCCGATTCAGAGAAATTATATTCACAATATAGGAGTATTTTAAATAAATTAAGTGATAGTAATTTTGATTCATTGGCAAAAGAAATTACTGATTTGGAGATTAATAAAAAGGAACATCTAGAAAAATTAACAGAACTTATATTTAACAAAGCAATCATCGAATGTAAATTTTGTCTTACTTATGCCAAATTAGCTAAAGAACTTGTAGGTTATTGTGTAGTAGATGAAGTAACAAAGGAGGAATATTATTTCCGAGAATTATTGATTAATAGATGTCAAATGATGTTTAATGAATGTATATCCTTCGATCCTAATTTAGATAATAAATTTACAATAACTAAAGATACTACATCTGGATGTATGACTTTTATAGGAGAATTATATAATTGTAACTTACTTACAAATAAAATTATAAATAGTTGCTTACTACTATTATTGATGAGATATAAAAAAGATAAAACATATATTATAAATAATATTAGTATATTACTAAGAACGGTTGGAAATAACTTTTGTAAAAAATGCCCACATGAATCCGAAGATATTTACAAGAGAATTAATCAGCTCGTCGATTCAGGTAATTTGAGTTTCAAAGAAAAGTTTGCCTTAATGGATTTAATTGATTTAAAAGAAAAAAATAAGTGGTAAAGATAACATATAAAAATTGAATTTTTTTTATTTAAAGCTATTCTCATATTATTAAAAAAACAATATGACGGATTTTAAATATTTTGATATTAAACAGTTAACCCAAGAAAATATTGGTCAAAATATATATTTACGTGGAAGAATTCATAAAATAAAGTTAACTGGAAAGATGTGCTTTCTAATATTAAGATATCAATTACATACCTTACAATGCATTGCTTTTAAAAAAAATACAGGGGAAGATAATTTTAAAAAATTCAAAAATTTAACAATAGAGTCAATAGTAGATATTTATGGAAGATTACAAGAATCACCTGTTAAAATTAAAGCAACAAGTTATCATTCATTTGAAATGGAAATATCTGATATTAATGTTGTAAGCCTTTCTAACAAACTTCCATTTCAAATTGATGATGCAAATGATTTAGGTGAGAGTTTTAGAAGTGATGTAAAAAATCATAATAAATTAGATAATCGATGGATAGATTTAAGAACTCCATTTAACAACTGTGTATTTAAAATAAGATCTTATATTATAAAAAGTTTCAGAGATTTTATGACTCAAAATAATTTTACTGAAATTAATACCCCTAAATTAATAGGAGTTGCATCTGAAGGCGGTTCTCAGGTATTTGAAGTAAAATTTTTTAATCAAAAAGCATATTTGGCTCAATCCCCTCAATTATATAAACAAATGATGATAAATTCAGATTTTGATAGAGTGTTTGAAATAGGACCTGTATTTAGAGCTGAAAAATCATTGACACATAGACATTTATGCGAATTTACAGGATTAGATTTTGAAATGACACTATCTCCTGAAAAAGATTATAGTCAAATTCAAACTATGTTATGGAGTCTATTAATTTATATTTTTGAAGATTTGAAAAATAATCATTCGGATGAAATTGAATATATAAGGGAAAAAACTCATTTTGATTACCCAATTTATACAAAAGATCCTTTAATTATTCCTTTTACTCAATGTGTACAGTATTTAAGGGAAGATGGTAAAGAAATTGCAGATCTTGAGGATCTTTCAACTGAAAATGAAAGGCGAATTGGAGAAATTATTAAAGAAAAATTTAATTCTGATTTATTCATTATTGATAAATACCCTTTAAAGGTAAGACCATTTTATACAATGCCTTACGATGAAAATTATTCTAGATCATTCGATGTTATCTTTAAATGTACAGAAATCAGTTCTGGAGCACAAAGAATACATAATTATGAGCAGTTATTAAAAAATGCAATTCAATATAATATTGATCCAAACACAATTCATCATTACCTAGAATCTTTTTCACATGGAAGCTTTCCACATGGAGGAACAGGATTTGGGTTAGAAAGAATTATATCATTATATTTAAACCTTGGAGATGTTAAACTATCTTCATTATTTCCCAGAGATCCTAATAGATTATTCCCATAATTTAAATATATTTAATTATTTTTTTTAATCCTATAATATATATAACATCTAATGAATATATTATTTGATTACATAAATAAACACAAACGTTGTGCTATTTTAACTATGATTTTAACCAATATCGGAATTAGTTTTTACAAACTAAATACCTATAAAAAACTAACTGATTTTATAACTATAGTAGATTCTCTCAGCTTTAAAGAAAATATATTTTTATCTTTTTTTATAAAACTTATGGCTGTACATTTAATATTAAATTTAATTAAATATTTAATTGAAAAAATTATATCTCTTGGGATTAATGATTTATTCAAGAGAATTGTTAATAAAATAATTAATAAACATATGGATTTCTTTAAAAAAGATAATATTCAAACTAAAATTAATCACATATGGTTATATTTAAGTAATATAGAAGTACTGATCGAAAAATTATTAATTGATCTACCAAAAATATTAACATTTATAACATATTACATATATATAATTTATAATTTGTATCCTCCAGCCCTTCTATTCCTTCTACCTATAAATCTTTTTGTTATGTTTGCACTACATCCATTTTCTAAGAAGCAATATAAGTTACAAAAGGAGAAGACTGCTTTAGATTTAGATGTAAAAAATAAATTACTTGAAGTAACCTCTAATATAGAATTTGTTAAACTAAATAATAAAGAAGAAAATGAAATTAATAGAATATCAAATTCTTATAATAAGCTAATAAATAACAAATTACAAGACAGATGGATTAATTTTAATATCGAGTCATTATCATTAATTTTTAATGATTTTTTGACTTTAATTATTTATTCTATAGGAACCATTTTTATAATCCGTAGATCAATTGATCCAATTAAATTACTTTATCTTGCTATTAATACTGGACATTTCTATTTCCAATTAATAAATCTGAAAGACATTTATAATTATTATAAAAAAATAACACCAAAGATTGAAATTATTAATGAAATTCTAAATCATGATTCGCTAAATAAAACATACTCAGATCAGATTAATGATAAAAATGAAGATGAAGAGAACATAGTTTTCAAAGATATTACATTCTCTTATAATGGCCTTAACAATGTCTTGAATAATATCACATTCAAATTCTTAAATAATAAAATTAATTTACTTTTAGGTCCAAATGGATGTGGGAAAAGTACACTTATAAAGCTTTTATTAAGACTATATGATCTAGATGATAATAGCAATATTTATTTTCAGGGAAATAATATTAAAAATATGTTAAAAAAAGAATTAAGAGAAAAAATTGTGTTTGTCTCCCAAGATCCAAATATTTTTAATGAATCAGTGATCTATAATATTAAATATGGAAATGAAGATGTCGATGATCATAAGTTAATTGAATTGGGTCATGTGATTTATTCTCGAGACTGGTTAATTAGAAATAAAAATAAATCGGCTGGCTTTAGAGGCAGGAATCTTTCTGGTGGAGAAAAGAAAAAGATACAACTTATGAATGCCATTGCCAAAAATGCAGAAGTAATCATTTTTGATGAACCAACTAATACTTTAGATTCTAAAGCAATACAATGGTTCAATGAATTTATTTATATATTGAAAAATAAGTATAAAAAAACAGTTATAATCATTACACATGACATAAGATTGAAAGAAGTTTCTGATCATATAGTCGACATTTCTTAAATTAAAATATTTCCAACAATAATTTGATTATTATATCTGATAATCAAGCTATTATTATTTTTAATATATTGTAAATTATCATTACTAAATTTAACATCAATTATAATTTCCTGGTCATTATTTGAAATTTTTTCTATAATCACACTGTCATATATGTTTTGACAAAATATCATCAATTGTAATTCCTCTTTAAGGTCGATGTAATTTTCTTTTTTAACTCTTATTTTAAATTTATTTCTCAAATTTGATAAATTTTCAGCTGTAATTAACATTAAATGTTTATTTATATTCAACTTATTATCTACTTTAATAACTAAGCTTCCAATTTCTCCTTCATATAATATTTTACTGGGTAGTTGCTTTTTATGGATGGATTTAATTTCTATATTATAAAATGTTTGATTGATAGGACCAATTAAGAGTTTATCATTAATTGTAATTATACCATTGTTTAATATACCGGAAATAACAATCCCAACATCAGGTACGAAAAATATATCATTAATCATAAATTCTTTATTTGTAGATGTTGATGTATATTTATTTTCTATAAGATTGTTTTTTAGATTAATGCTTTTCAATAACTCTTTGATTAAATCTATATTTTCTCCAGTAATATTTGATAAGGTAAACATGGGAATAATATTTAAATTACTTTTAATTTTTTCAATGTCTTCTAATGATTCAAATAAAAAAGGTATTGAATTATTATGTAGATTCATTTCATTACAAAATGAGTCTATTAATTTATTGATTAACTCTTGGTACACTTTATCTTTTTTGGTAAAAATTATTGCAAAGGGTAAATTTAATTTAATACAAAGATTAATGTATAATTTTGTATCATCATCAATATTTATTTGATTATGATTATCACCACATATATTTTCTAAACTAACAAAAATTAGTACATAATCTGGTTTATGAGCCATTAAACCAAACAGTGTAGTTTTTAAATATTTACTATTGCCTGGTAAATCTATAAAATTAATTAGTCTTTTAGAATTTTTGACAATGTATTCCCACGACCCTATATATCCAGAATTATAATTTAAATATTTATGATCATTATATCCAACAATTTCATATTTTATGCTTGATGTAGTTCCATTTTGTTTTTCATGAGAATGTCGGAATATATTTTCTCTTGCCAAACCATTACCATCATCTAATAAATCATAAGTTAAAATTCCCAAAAAAGTGGTTTTTCCATTATTAGAGGCACCTAACAGAGCAATTTTAATGTCATCATCAAATAATTTATTTTTACCCAGTCTGTTAATATTTAAAATTGCATAAACACCATCTGATGTATTTTTAATTTGTGTAGAATGAATGTCCACATTGCAACTGGAAATAACTTTATTGAAATTTGATATTGATTTTTCTATACTTTCAATTGGTTCACCACTAACTGTACCATCATCATCAATGCCAATATAATAAGTTGCTTCTTCAATACCAGTTTGTTTTTTTCCCTCATCTAATCGCCATAATAATTGTGTTTTAAATTTGATAAATTTGTCTTGAGATGAATTATTAGAAAAGTCTATCTTTCTTTTATATTCAATGTTACCCTCCTCTACTTCTTGTGGAAAAATTGGGGTCTTGTTCATTTCATTTTGAAGATATATTATAATTAAGATATATATTTATATTTAATAAACAAATCAATTTTTCACAATCCTCCAGTTTTCATCTGATTGATAAATTTCATCATTGTAACTCTATGACCTAGTTTATCCACATGCATTTCTTTGAGATGGTTTTCATGAAGTTCTACTAAAACCAGACCAGTGATTTCTTCACGTCTAAATGTATTTTCATATTCAGATAAGTTGATTAATTGCAACCATTTAATTACATTATCAACACTCCATTCATCAATTGGACAATTTGTAATATCTTTAGATTCATTACACTTTTCAATAAAAGATTGTTGATCCATACTTATACTCCGATTTCTTAATTGTTTGATCTCATCATCTTTTTGAGTTGGAATATTAATAGATTGATGTTTGGATCGTTTGAGTGTATTTTCTCTTACTTCATCATTATTTGTTTCCTTGTTATTTTCAGTAAATTCACCACTGTGATTTAAATTGCCGGGGCATGATTTTCTCATATCATGTTTTTTATCAGATTTTTTTATCTTAGATCCTTTGCGACTAGTTTTCTTTTTATTTTCATTTCCATTTTCATTCCCATTTAATTTTACATTCTCGATAACTTTTTCTGTATCAGGGGTTGTAATAGAATTTAAACTAGAACTGGAACCGATTAAATCTAATGCTGATTCATTACGAACAATTATACTTCCTCTTTTACTGGGTATTATTTCTTGAGATTTTGAATATAAAATATCATCGTCAAAACATACTGAAACATTGATAAAATAGTTATTTAATGCACTGTTTTCAATTATGTTATAAAGATTTTTATGAGATTCAAATGATTTTATAATTGTTATAATATTATTATAAACATCCCAATTGATCATCCCCTTTACTTTATCAAAAATTTCTTTTTCTAGGCTATGTTTGATATCAGATGTTAAAGTCCCTAAATATGGGATAATATTTTGATTTGCCATAGTTTTTTGATAAGTCCTATAATTAGTAAAATTATTAAGTGGACTTGTAAAAGATTCAAGTTCTTTATATTTTTTGATATAATCATGTTTTTCATTCCACAATTCTTTTATTCTTTGAATAGAACAATGATTTAGGCCTGCAGTAATAGCAAAAACACAATGAAAATTTCCCAGTTCTTTACATTCATAAGCAACCTTAATCATCTTTCGCACAAAATCAATTCTTGATTCCATGGTAGATCTTTTAATAATAATTTCAGTGGGTATATAATAACTTAATTTTGTAAATCTTTCAATTAATTTTGCTAAATTGGGATATTCTTCCTTACTACAATTGTCATTAACTGCTAATTTAATAAATTCATGTATATTGATTTTATTAATTATTTGAGAATAGTCTCTGGTTAATTCAATGGCAATATCTTTCGGATTAATACAATCGATTTCTTTGATAATAATATCAACAAAAGATTTTGCAGAAGCTGTAATAAATTTTTGTTTAGGCAACATTTCTTTAACTTTCCTTTCTGAAATTGCTTTCCTATTCAGAGTTACTCCGTCTGTGATTTGACATTTTGTTAAATATAATTTAATGGTATTTATATATTTTGCTTCTTCATTGGCTTCTTCTAAAACTTTAATAATTCGCCATATATCTCTTGGTTCATTTGAAATAAAATTATTTTCAAGACCATTGATTAAAAAATTAAATGTATTCCTTTTTTTAAGTTCACTTGTACTATTACCATTCAATAATAATTCTTTTGTCTTTTCTATCTTCTCCTTATGATCTAAAGAATTGTCTAAATTATTTTGATGGAAAAAACTACGATAGACCGAAATCCAAGTCGATAATATCCCGTATCTAATTTTAAATGCGGGATATATTTTTAAAAAGTCTAGTTGTAGGTTTTCCTCCCATGTCGTAATGATTTTCTGAACTACCGTCTCTAAAGTGTTATTATTTGTATCAGTCATCTTTACATAGATTGGATAATAAATAAAACTACTTGTATGTCATGTATATGGTAGGGAAATCAATTTTTTGATAAGTTAAAGGGAAATCTATTTACTGTAAATCATGACATCGAAATAGCTTAAAGAAATAGCTGATTATAATAATTATGAAATACGATTTGGAAACAGTTAAAAATATTGTGGAAAATGAAAGGAAACATTTGAAACTACTTTCCATTAACGAGAAAAAGGTTTATTATCCTAAGACAAATAAATCACGAGTGTGGTTACTAGTTAAAGTATATTGTCAAGAATGTGATCGTGATTTTGAAATTTATTTGGATAAGTTATTAAAAGGCAGTGGTTGTATTAAATGTGCTCATAAGAAAAATGGTGATAAACAAAGATTTAGTTATGAAAAAGTAAAAGAAATTATTGAAGTTACTAATGCACATTTACATCTAAAATTAATCAGTAAGGAATACATTAATAGTATGACACCAATATTATTAAAATGTGTAGTTTGTGGATATCAATTCAATGGTTATTTAGGCAATGTTCGTAAAGGTCAAGGTTGTTTTAAGTGTGCTCGAAAAAGGGTTGGTGAAAATTGCAGACTTAAAATTGAAGATGTTAAGAAAATGATAGAGAAATTTAACCTAAAATTATTGGATGATGAATACATTAGTCATAAACAAAAGTTAAATGTAGAATGCGAATTTGGTCATAAATTTAAAAAGAATTTAATACATTTACGAAGAGGTCAAGGATGTCCTATCTGTAAAAGTTCGACTAACAAATTTGGATTGACAGAAGAAATTTGTCGGTCTTATTTTGAATATTTATTTGATAAAAAGTTTTCTAGATGCAGTCCAACTTGGATGGTAACAAATGAAGGAACTAATTTGATTTTAGATGGATACAATGAAGAATTAAAAGTTGCCTTTGAATACAATGGAATGCAACATTATCAATATGTCCCTCATTTTCATAAATCAATTTTTCAATTTAATAATCAAAGACTTTATGATTGTCTTAAAATACAATTATGTTATAATCACGGAATTAAATTGATTAGTATCCCATACACAGTCAAACCAAATCAAATATATCAATATGTTTTAGATAGTTGTAATAAAATGAATATTAACCATCAAACTAAACCATTTATTAAAATTGAAGATTTGGGTATTTATAATTCGTTGATTAAAAAGAAAAATGAGGAGATTGATAAGAAATTGGAAGGATCCGATTTTAAAAGAATGAATAATTATTCAGTATCTGGTGAAACAATTAATATTAAATGTATTAAATGTAATCAATTTGAAAGAAATGTACTTTATAGTAATTTTATGAAAAGGGAAATCCCAAAATGTGATTATTGTTTTCATCAAGATAAAAGAAAAGAATTAGATGATATCTTAATTAAATTTGGTTATCGAAGTATTGGGGAATATATTCACCATAGACAGCCGATTAAAATAGAATGTTTAGAATGTGGTAATGTAGTGACGCGATTACCTAGGGACGTGATGTATACAAAATATACAGGTAAATGTAAAGAGTGTAATTAAGCACTCATTTTAGCTGGAATATTTGGGTAGCAATTATAATTAACCAATTCAAGATCCTCAAACTTAAAATCAGTTAAATCAGTCACTTTTCTTTTGAAAATTAACTGAGGAAATTCATATGGCTCGCGTAAGATTTGCCGTATACATTGCTCTTTATGGTCTTCGTAGATATGTGTATCCCCTAAATTCATAATTAGTCTGCCGGGTGAAAATTTTGGGCCGGTATATGATGAGTCGTTATTGAGTACTTCACAGAAGAGATGAATAAGCAAACTGTAGCTTGTCAAATTAAAATTTAAGCCCAAAAACGTATCTGAGGACCTCTGCAACATCATACATGATAGTCTAAAGGCTTCGTCAACATGAAACATAATAGTTATACCATGACAAGGAAACAACACACCCTCCTTAGCCTGGGCTGGATTGTAAGTGGTCATTAAAATTCTTCTGCTATAAGGATCAGTTTTCAAAAGATATAAACAATATTCCACTTGATCGACTCCTTGTCCAGTATAATCTTTATCATAACCAAAATAAGGCGCATTAAAATGTTTTAACTGGTAGCCATACATTGGTCCCATATCACCATCTTGATAATGATTTAATCCCATTGAATCTAAAAATTCTCGAGATGTATTCCCTTCCCAAATCTTGACACCTTTTTCTGATAAATGTTTGGAATTGGTATCCCCCTTAAGGAAAAAAATAAGCTCTTCAAAGACCCCTCGAAGGAAAACTTTCTTGGTTGTAAGTATTGGAAAACCCTTACTTAAATCAAATTCCAAGTGTTTTCCAAAGGTTGACCATGTTTTTGCATTTCTAGTCTGACGAAAATGACCAATGTTAAGAATATTTTCAAGAAGATCTAAATATTGTTGTTCTTCGGGATTTTTGTTAACTGGTTTTTCTTTATAGAATTTTTTAAATGTAACTCTGACTTGCTCTCCATTATTTCGATCTGTAACCTGAAAAGTTTTAGATGAATAAAGATCGAATGTATAAAAACTTAAATTAGTATCATCTAATCCCTCAATGATATTATCACAATTATAATCCTTGTCTATTCTAGTGAGATAAACTTCATTCATTACAAGATTTTTAACTGCTTCCTTGTAAATTCCACCACCTCCACAAATAAATACTTTTCCACAATGATTGCTCCATCCCTGGCACATTTCAATAGCAGAAGTAAGTGATTGACTCAAATACACTTCAGACTTTGTTGTATTATCAGTATATAGTTCTTTTTCATACATTGTTGATGATACAATAATGGTAATCCTATCCTTCAGACCTCTAGCAGTTTCTGGGAGCTTTTTCCAAGTGTTTTTACCCATAATCAATACATTTTTTTGAGCAGTTCCATTTTGAGTATAGTTTCTTTTAGTGACATCTTGAAAGAAGTTCATATCTTCTTTAATATCCCATGGAATCTCTCCATTTTTAGAAATACCGCCTTTTGAATCGACTGCAACAATTAAATTGATCTTCATAGTTATTATAGATAATTATAAAGAATTAGATTTTTAAATGTATTTTAATCAATTTTTATATACCAACTGTAAGGAGGGATATGAAAATTGGGATGACGGAATATGCTAATATTTCTAAATCTCAATTTTTCAAGATATTCTTGATAAATTTCTTATCCATTGTAAACATTCCGGAATAAACATCATCTTTGACTTTATAAACAGGATAATATTTATTGCCATCAAAATACAATACAGCTGCAGGACCAGATTTATTTTTATTTAAATATGATTTAACATTGCTACCATCACAGTCTTTTTCAACAACAAATATATTAAGTCCATTTAGTGCCATTTCTGTGCTTAAATCAGATTCAGTAAAATTGTGTCTAATTTCAAATTTATTTCCAAGATTTCTAATTACATTTTTATTCAATGAATTATCCGGCACCAATCCAAATGAAATATCATTATAAAATTCTGGTACAGAGATTGTATTTGGTATAACTTTATTTGTTTTCAGAATATCATGAAGAGATGTCATAAAACTATATTCTTGTAATTCATCACCTTCATCCAAAATTAAATCTCTTCTCACAAATTTCATAGGGTCAAATAAGTCTGGAGCATCGTTAAATACCATTTCATTATAATTCATTATAGTATTTTTAATATTATGACCTCCTTTTTGTTTTTTCTTTTTCAAAGTCTTATCATTTTTCTTTTCTGATTTAGCAGATGCAGATTTATTTTCTGCAGTACCCTTACCAGATGAACTATATGTAGTCTTTTTTCTGAACACATAATATCTGTATAATCTTGTTAGTTCAAAACTGGCCTTATTAATTTCATCAGTTTGATCAAAAAATTTAGCAACTTTTTCAAAGAATTGTCTGGTTTCTTCCTTACTTTCCTGATTAAAAACGCCTTTTTTGAAAAATTCTTGATTTATAATAAATTGATTTTCGAACAAATCACTTTCAACTAATTCCATATCGCATTTTTCTAACATTTCTTTGACTATAAAGTCTTTCTGAACTAAATATTCAGGGATATAATTTCCTTCTTGTGAATATAATGAATTGTATAATTCAATAGTTGTTCCTAAAGGCACAAGATCTCCTTTTTTAAGATCTTTATATTTTTTAACAATTTCAAAAAGAACCTTTTGATCACCTTTAGTATCTGTATAGTAAACTGTATATTGACTAACATTATCAAGTAATTCGATAATTTTGTCTGCATCAAAAGTTGTTGCAACCATATAGCCATCATCTTTAATATAGTCTGTTATATTTTGTGTAAAGTTATTCCATGTAATCTCATTTTCGAAGAAATAATGAATTGCAAATTGACAGTTAATTCTATCAAATTTGGTTCTTTTCTTATCATCTTTAGAGAAGAATTGATTAATAAGTTGTTTATTTTTATCAGACATTCCTCCTAAAGCTTTATTTTGATCATCATAATTCAATAATGCCCGACCATCTGCTTGAATGAAAAACATACGTGGGAAATCTGGTTTTTTCTTACGTTGAGTGTTATATCTACTAATAGCCCCATCACTTGGAGATATAATACCATTATTATCTACATCAGTACCGACCAAAAAATCAACTGAAGCATAATAGAACTTGAGATTATCACCACCGCGACCAACACCAAAATCCAACACACTTAATTTTCGTTTGTCTCTTTGGTAAATATTATAATAATAAGTATAAATGAGAACACTTTTAATCCAGTTATGAAAGTTAGTCATGGGTTTGGCAAGATTTGTTTTTAATTGATAGTAAATATTTTCTTTTCTTTCAGACATAATAATACTATGATCAATTTTACCAATTAAGACCTCTATATGTTTTTTATAGGTTTCATCAGTTGATAAAATATTTATATCTCCCATAGTAAAAGGATTTCTAATACTTCTCCATATTTTATTAGCAATATCATCATAATTACCGTATTTTTTTCCATATCTTTGAACAGATTCTGTTTTATCATATCTTGTTCTAATTGGTACCCATCTATGCTTATCTGGAATACTCACATCATTATTATAATAGAATTCTACAACAGTTTTATCTTGAATAATATTACCTTGTTCATCTCTAACTTCCCCATCCCTTAGATAAAGATAGGCTAAATATTTATCAGAATCAACTTCTGGGGTAAATAATATTGGTTGTTCATAAGTTCTAATATTTCTAACCATTTTACCAACATGTAAATTTAAAATTTTATAAGGTTTATTTCTTAAAACCTCATTTTCTTCTGGATCATCTGATAAACTCTTGGAATTATCATATAAGGTAACTATTTTCCCAGTCTCTTTACTTCGTTCAAATGTGACATAAAAGTCAATTGAATTTTTATCTTCTGGTTTCCATTTATATTCTAAATATTTCGAATCTTTGGCAGAAACAATATATTTTTGATCTAATGGATGATAAATTAAGCCATCTAAAATGTATGGACAATTGGTATCTTTTTTGGTAACATACATATTCCATAACAGTTTTGAATATTTAAAAATTTCATTGTCTTGACCTCCTAATACAGGAATAAAATATTTTCTTCTAATTAAAGGTGATTGCTTATCAAGTTTTATATCATGATTCAAATTATTCAAAAATTTTTTAATCTCTTCTTCATTAAAATTAAGTATTTCCTTAGAATCAAATTTACCATCATAAGATTTGATTTTAGTAAATTTATGATTCTTATTTACAAAACAGTTTTCAATTACATCATCAAGATTCTGAACTCTTTCTAAAAATGAATTAATCTGACGAATGTCTTGTCCTTCTTTATAAAGACAATCAAAACCCATAAATATGTATCTATTTTCAGACGCTATAAAGATCAGTTCACCATCAATAATTGTATTATTGTATTGTTTTTTATTTTCAGGTAACAAGATCCCTGTATTTTTAACACCTAGAAGATCTGATATCAAGAAAACAGCATTTTTGTATATGATTAGGAAATATCTTTCACCATCTGCTTTGTCAGTAACCGCATATTTATTAGGCAAATTATCTACAACGTGTTGAATTTCTAGAGATTGTGGTTTTCTACCTGCAAGTGAAATCATTTCATCTTTTTTAACTTGTAGCAATTTTGCATATATATCTAAAACTTCATTTTGTAAAGAATTTGAAATCACAAAATTACTTTGTTGTAGTATTTTCAGTAAAGTATTACTTTCACTAATCATTTGATCAAGATACTTTTTATCTAAATTTTTAGATTTGGATGTCAAGTCTATTTCTAATTCATAAATAGGAACTGTTTTATCTAATCTATTTAATATATTAGTCATCTTTGTATTTGTCAAATCAATTGATAAATTAGAATCTTTATCATCTTTAATTATTAGAGAAACTCTTTGTTTGTATCTAAAGGAAACATTGTTTCTTTGATTTTCATCTAATTTTTTTAGTTCATCTATTTCCTTTTTAGTAACTGTTGTTTCCTTTGATAATCTTACACGAATATCATAATCATCAATATTTATAATATTTTCTTTATCTTTAATTTTCTTCATGAGTTTGACGTTATCGACATTTTGAGAATATCCAACTAAAACAGAAAATATAACATGATTCTTTCTATTCCCTAGCATTTTAATATATTTGTTGATGGTGTCAACACCTTGGAGGGTAATTCTAAAAACTTCTCCTGTTTTTTTCATGTAGTTGATGTCAAGTTCAATAGTTTTTACTAAATCTAATTTTTGTGCCTTACTCTTATAAGATAAATATTCTAATATTTTTAGAAAACTTTCAAGTCCCATACGATTCTGATCCTTTTTATAGTTAAAAAACATGAATTCAAATTCAGATTCATCATCGATCTTTTTATAAAGGGAATTAATATCTTTCATTATATTTTCATCTAATTGATCTTTTAAAGAACCAGATATTTTATTTAGTTCTAATGACATACCTATATTTATATTAAATAGAAGATAATCTTTAATTATTTTATTATATTCAATTTTTTATGATTATAGACTTGACAATAATCTTATTTTTTGAGGTATGATAAAATTGAAAAATAAAAAATAATTACTAAACATATATATACTAATAATATAATGGCCACAGATATTAAAGATTTACCAGAGAATTTTTTACCGATAGTGTATAAGATAGATGAATCTAAAGACGAAATATTTAAGTATAATGAAAATCCATTATTCGGTAATTTAATTGTCTATCCTGCATTTGCTTTGGGATTCCAACATTTTATTCATCAAACTAGAAATACATTAATAGAAAAAACTGGGGAATTTGAAGGAAAGAAGAAAGTATATAATGTTGTGCATCATTTTGAAAGATTTGTTGACGACTACGATGCAGATATTAATAATATAACAAAGGCCTATTTTGATATTGACCCTCGACCAAATATTATAGACAGAAGATTTTATGATCTATGGGAACTAATGTTTATGTTTAATTTAATAGATCTTGAAAGTAAAAATTTTACATCGGCTCATCTTTCTGAGGGGGACGGCTCATTCATCCAATCAGTCTTACTTTATAGAGATAAGTTTTCCAAATCATCAAAAAGTGATACATATCATTATATTTCATTGTTTGATGATGAAAAAGAAACAATCTCAGATGAATTTATGAACTACTATAAAAAAGAAAAAATACAAAGAGTTTTTGTCACTAAGATGAACAATGTTAAAGGAAAGGTAGATTTAGTAACAGCTAATGGTACTTTCAACTGGACTAACATTAATATTCAAGAAATTGATTCTTATAAAATCATTCTTCCACAAATTATGAATGCTTTAAATATTCAATCAAAAAAGGGAAATTTTGTCTTAAAAGTATATGATACCTATACCTTTCCAATGGCTAAAATTATATCATTATTAACTTCATTTTATAGTTCAGTTTATGTTACTAAACCTTTAATGAGTAGACTTTCAGATCAGGAGAAATATATTGTTTGTTTGAACTATAATCCCGATGATAAAAAATTAACAAAACTAGAAAATATTGTTAAAACAATGGAAACAAATAAAAATAAAAATTTGATTGATATTTTCCCAAATTATAATATTGATTCGTCGTTTCAAACAAATCTTATAGCACTTAATAGAGAAATCTCTAATAGACAATTTGTAACTAGTAATCAAATTATTGATTTTATTAATAAACAAAACTATAGAGGAGATGATTATACGAATTATAGGAATATTCAAATTGAGGCATCAAAAATATGGTTAGATTTATTTTTCCCCAGTTCAAAAGAATTTAATTCAAAAAAGAAAGATGTTGAAAAATTAACTAAAAATATTATTGATAAAAAAGATGAATCAATAAAAAAATTACAATCTAAACTAAATCTTTAAAATTTCTTTTTTTTAGGTTTTTTTCTTTTATTCATACCTGCTTTTTCTATTTCATCTTGTTCTAACTTTTCTAAAAGTCCATCTGGCAAGAATTTATTTAGATAAAGCCCAACGTCTCTTTCTCCATCTTCAAATGATTTCTCTCCATGATTGACCTGGCTAATAACTTTTAGCATTTCAAATAAAGGAGTAATATCTTCTCCACTAAGAATCATTTTAAAAACACTGTAGTATTGAAATGCAAAATTTTCAAATCTACTCTCCATTACTTGTTCAAAAGAATCCTGGTTTGTATCTCTTAATACTTTCATTTCTGGGGTATCCATTGCCTCCAAAATTTTTATGACCTGATCTAATAAATTTTCTGCATTGGGTAACCCTTCGGCTGTTAGTTTCTCTTCATCACCAAAATCATAAACCATTCCTTGTTGTTTTTTAATATCATCTTCTGTAACAATTGACTGATTTTTAATATTAATATCCATAATTTGATATTTAAAGTCAAGTCTTTATGTATCTATAATTTTAGTTAAATCTTAACAAAATAATGCTATTCTTATAAATGTCAGACTCACTAATTTTATAAAGTTTTGATAAAACTATATTTGGTCTATAATCACACAATAATTCTTTCAAGTTTTGATAATAATCTATTTTGGTTACGTTTGTTTTATAACAATGCAATACTTGTAGTTTATTTAAATTCTTTAAAGTTTGTACATTATTTTTACTACAATAAAGTTCCAATAAACTTTTAAAATCAACAAGCTGATCAATTTTATTATTATCACATTCCAATATTTCAAGATTGGGACTAGGAGAAATTGTTTTTATTTTATTATTTGAACATGATAATTTAATCAGTTTTTCCATACCTGGAATATGTTCAATTTCATTATTATCACATATCAGATTTTTTAGAGAATTTAGAGATGGTATTTGTTTTATGTTATTTTCTGAACAATCTAATCTTTTCAAAAAATAGTGCTCCATGAGAGATTGAATATTTTCCAATTTGTTATTTCGAATCATTAATTCGATAATAGTCTCAGGTAATTTTGGGAGTACTTTTAATTTATTATTACATAGATCTAAAATTTTTAGTCTACCAAACTCCTCCAAACTATCGATAACTTCAATTTTGTTTTCAGAAATAAATAAACATTCTAATTTTTCTTTAATATTTGATGGTATTGTGGGGATTTCTTTTAAATTTAAGTGGCTTAAATCTAATGTTGTACATCCCCCTTCAATACATTCATTAAATCTAAATTCTAAAGTATCAATATCTTTATCGCCTTTTTCTAAAGCTTGTACTCTATCAATATCAATGTTATTATACGTTTTATATTTCAAATCATTGTAATAAATTGTTATAAAGTCTTTTTTGTATATTTTTTCTAAATGACCATCATTTAATTTATATTCATATGTTTTTGCAGATTCGGTGTCAATATATTCCATATCTAAACGATATATTAAAATCTCATAAAATTAAACATGCAAATATCTAAATGTTAGACTGATTCTTGGTTTTGTTACATTCGCTCGTCTTGGAATTGAATGTTTCCAATACTTATTGGTTGGATGATACATCACGAATATACTTCCATGACCTAATTTTAATGAAATAGTTTTATCATGATTTTGTGGGATTATTTTGTCAGCTTGAAAAAGAATATCTCTTTCTGCTCCCAATGACACTCCAACAATGGTAGGTTCATTGCCAAGTTCTTTTTCATCATCATGGTGATACCCAATGCATTGGTCTCCATCTTCATATCTATTAATCAAACAAAAATTAAATTTTTTGCCTGTAAATGTTTCTACTTTATGTTTAATATTTTTGATAACTCGACAAACAATATCATCTTTATTATTCCATGAGATAGCTTCAACTTTCAATCCCGAAAAAGTATAAAAAGTTCCTGGAGCACCATAAGCAACTTGTTTTCTTGGAATATAATGTTCTTTTCCATGTATTTTTACTATTGATTTTTCCTTATCATTATACTTTAATTTATCTTCAAAAATATTAAAATATTTATCAGCATCATGACTATTTAAAAATTTGGCATAATAATGAACATTAATTTGATCTGTAATAGATGAAATATATCTTTTTGTAATCATAGTAATTAAGATATTATTATGATCTTTTGTTAATTTATATAAAGAAAATCAATTTTTTATTTTTTCTTAAGCATGCTATTTATTTCACTTATCAGCTCTGTTTTTGTTTTGGTTAATTTTTTCCCTGATTTGGTTTTAGAATCTTTTTCCAAATCAATATTCAATTTTTGAGCAATGTTTTGTAATTCATCTAATTTCATTTTTGATGAGATATTAAAAACCAATTGATTGGAAGGTGTTACTTTCTTTTTATTACTTTCAATATCTGCAACATAGGCATTTGCATCTGATTCTGTTGGGAGAATTTCTCCGTATTCATTTTCAATTTCTTTATGATCTTTCTTAGATGAATCAGAAGTTATATCATGATTATTATTTTTATCATCCGGTTTTATCTCTAACGGTGTTAATTTAATATTAAAATTAATTGTATTTACTTCATCTTTCAAATTAATACCTAAAAGCATGAGGAAATTTTTATCCACAGTGATTAATTTTTTGATAATACCAGTATTATAATCTAGCAAGAATGTATTAGAATAAGTTACTGGTTCAAAATACTCTTCCGCATTGTAAACTAAAATTATATTTCTTCTAAACATATCATATGAATCATTTTCAGAAACTATGTATATCAAATCTTCAATTACATTGAGCATAATAATATTTAAATTTAAATAATCTGCAACTAATTTTAGTAAAATTTTATTCAATTTAAATTGTGCGAGTGAAGTTAATATATCTTTTTTTACCCATCCTAGTTCATCGTATTTATATTTTTCAAAAGTATCGTTAGATGACACAAAAATAATTAACTTGTCCCTTAATTTTTTAATGTAATTATATTGATCATCTTCTGGCAAATCACTAAAATTATTAATTAAATGGCTGAGAATACTATAGTAAAGAGAAATATTGTGTTCTTCATCATACGATTTTTTAGAACCATGCCTATTTAATTCTTTAATAAATGGATCAAAAATATTTTTTAGTTTTTTAGGAAAATCGTTTATGTTTCTAGATTCACCTAAACTTAAACTTTCAAAAGTAAATTCATCGTTGCTCTTTATTTTTGTAGGAAAGACCGCATCTAAAGAATTTTTATTAACATTATCCGCAGTAAATGATAATACATATGAAATTAAGGTTGTTAAAGGTAGTCTTTTTTTGGATAACATAATACTTTAAATATAAGAGTTATTACTACTATATTATTATTATTCAATTTTTTAAGTACTTTGAATCTTATTTTTTTGGTACAATTTTCTTTTTTCTCTTTCCACTATCAGAACTCTTTTTTGAAGTTTCTGAATTATATTCTGAATCAGACACAATATTTACATCAAATTTTTTATAAACTACAGTATCGCTTGTATTCTCACTATTTTTAATACTGTCATATCTACTTCTTTTGATTAAATTTCGTTCCTTATTACTATATTTCATATTTATACCATCCTGGATTAGATCATCTTGAACATATGATTTAAATTCCTTTTTTTCAGATATACTTTCACTGGTAACAGAATTAATATTTTTCCTTTTAGAAAGTGTCTTTAAATATGCCTCTAATTTAATGTAGGTTGCATCATCTAAATTATGGAATAACATAAACAAACCATTTTGATTTTCAGTAATATTTTTATTATCTTCATATATTATTTCTAAGACTTTGACCATATCTTCTTTTTTTTTAATCTTAGATATTTTATCTGCTAATCTTTTCTTTTTCTCATATGAATAACTACTCATATATTGTATACCTTTTAAATATATTTAAAATCGCTTAAGATGTGCGCACTGAAAAATTGATTTTTTTATATATTATCATAATATATCAATAAATCTTATAAATTTCTAATGCAAACTTCAAATAATGAACATGTGATGGGTATTACTGTTAAAAAGTCAGAAAATTTTAATGAATGGTATAGACAAATATTAATTAAAGGTAAATTAATAGAATATTATGATGTATCTGGTTGTTATGTCTTATTGCCGGACTCATTTGAAATTTGGGAGAAAATCCAAGATTTTTTAAATTCCGAATTTAAGAAAAGAAATGTTCGTAATTGTGCATTTCCTTTATTCATTACAGAAAAAAATTTATCTAGAGAAAAAGATCATATTGATGGATTTACACCAGAAGTTGCATGGGTAACTCATTCTGGAAATACGCAATTGGAAGAAAAAATAGCAATTCGACCAACAAGTGAATGTGCAATGTATAATACATTTTCAAATTTAATTAGGAGTAAGAATGATCTGCCTTTAAAATTAAATCAATGGGCAAATGTAGTTCGATGGGAATTTAAAGACTGTACTCCTTTTATTAGAAGCAGAGAATTTTTTTGGTCCGAGGGACATACTGCATATGATAATAGAGATGATGCTTTAGAAGAAATTGATGATATTTTATCCCTTTATCAATTGACATATAGTAAACTTTTGGCTATTCCAACTATCAGAGGAATTAAAACTAAAAATGAAAAATTTGCTGGAGCAGATATTACTAAAACCATTGAATGTTATATTCCTATTTCAGGCAAGGGTGTTCAGGCAGCAACAGCTCATTGCTTGGGACAAAACTTTTCGAAAATGTTTAATATAACTTATCAAGACAGTGATGGCGAAAATAAATATGTCTGGCAAAATTCGTGGGGCATTACTACAAGATCGATTGGAATTATGCTTATGACTCATGGAGATGATAAAGGATTGATAATACCACCAATGATTTCATCAATTCAAATAGTAATTATACCCATCGTTACAAAACAAAGACATATTGATGTAATCAATAAAAGTATTGAATTATATAATTTCCTAAAAGATAAATTTAGGACTTGTATAGATATCACTGATCATAATCCTGGATGGAAATTTAATTATTGGGAAACCAAAGGCATACCTATTAGAATAGAAATTGGTCCAAAAGATATTGACAATCATCGAATAGTTTTATGTAGAAGAGATACCTTTGAAAAAATACAATGTGATAATACACAAATCATTGAAGGAATTAATAATATTCTAAGTGAAATTCATAATAACCTTTTTATCAAAGCAACAGATTCACTTATTAATAATATAGTTGTTTGTCAAAATAGGACAGAATTTGAATCTGCCATAGATCAAAAAAAGTTATGTTTTATAAAATGGTGTGAAACAGATCTTTGTGAAGATGATATCAAAAAATCATTCCATGCTAAATCATTGTGCATCCCAATGACTGAAGATATACAAAATATACCACTACCAACTGGTAATAAATGCCATATTTGCAACAAGGATGCCATAACAAATGTTTTATTTGGTAAAAGTTATTGATTTTTATTTATTAAACTCGTATAAATTTTATAATTCTAATATATAGTTGATATATGTCAGAATTTGATATAACAGAGGATCTCCTACCTGGTCAATTTGATGAATCAGAGTCAGAGGATGATCTTGATAAAGATGTCTTAAATAATGAACAATTAAAAGAATTGATGAATATTGAATACACTTATCCAGATCCACTGGATGATAATTTTCAGGAAAAAATTTATAAGAAACGCGAATTTTATTACAATAAAATACCAAATCGTCCGGAAATGAAAACTTATGAAGAAATTGCCAATTATAGAGAAAAAATTTGTAATCCATCGTCATTTCAATTGCTTCCTCAACAAGCCTTATTAAGCAATTATATTAATCCAGATACTCCTTATAAGGGAGTTTTAGTTTTTCACGGTACCGGTGTCGGAAAAACAACAACTGGTGTTGCCATTGCAGAAAAATTTAAACCCATGGTTCAAAAATATGGAAATAAAATTCATGTGCTTGTTGGTGGACCGATCATTAAAGAAACATGGAAATCAGAATTATTAAATGCCACGGGAGAAACTTATATGAAAGAACAAGATTTAACTACATATCGTAATGAACAAGAAAGACAAAGAATTAAGAAAAATGCAATTAATGCTGCATTGCAATATTATAGATTTATGAGTTATAGAAGTTTCTATAAAAAAGTTTTGGGTGAAAGAATGAAAGAAGTTGTTAAGACGGGTGATAATAAAGTCAAAGTCACCTATCGTAAAACAGAAGAAGGTGAATTTGAAAGAGATGTTGCTATTGATCGAATTCACAATCTTAATAATACTTTGATTATTGTTGACGAAGCACACAACTTGACAGATAATAATTTTGGAGATGCTCTAATGAAAATTATTAAGAACTCCTCAAATCTGAAAATTGTGTTGTTAACTGCAACTCCAATGAAAAATGTGGCTGATGATATTGTTCAACTTATTAATTTTATTAGACCACCCGATAAACCCATGCAAAGAAATAAAATATTTAACAGTTACACAAACCATGAGATGGATTTCAAACAAGGTGGTGTTGAATATCTTAAAAAAATGACACGTGGTTATGTATCTTATCTAAGAGGTGCCGATCCTGTAACTTTTGCCAAAAGAATAGAAAAAGGAGTTATACCCGAAGGATTATTATTTACAAAAATGACACAATGTAAAATGTTAGCATTTCAACAAAAAATGTATGATGAAACAAAACATATGGCGGATGATCGTTTGGATCGTAAAAGTGAAGCCGTGGCAAATTTAGTCTTACCAGGCTTAAATGACAAGAAAGAACTGGTTGGTTATCATGGTAGAGAAGGTATTAATATTGTTAAAAATCAATTAAAATCTAATCCTGAATTAATTCATAAAAAGATTGCCACTGAAATTTTAAAGGATGAAAGTCTTGCAGATAGTGATGACTTACTTTATGTGACTGAGGATGGTAGAACTGTCACAGGCAAAATATTTAAAATGGAATATCTCAAATACTTTTCAATTAAATTTTATAAAGCACTGAAGAAACTTAATAGACTTATTTGGAATAAAAAAGGTGCTAAGACCGCCTTTGTATATTCAAATTTGGTCAAAGTTGGTATTGAAATTTTCCAGGAAATTTTGTTGGTAAATGGATACCTTGAATATGATGAAAATCCCAATAATTATAAAATTAAACCCAATACAAGATGTTACTTTTGTGGAAAACCTTTTATCGATCATAAACAAGAGAGAGGGGTTTCTGCGCCAATTGAAAAAAAATCAAATAATATTTCAGAATCGTCAAGTGAATATGATGATCGAAATAGAAATAAGAACATTCCAGAACATGTCTTCCATCCCGCAACTTTTATTTCAGTGACTGGTAAACCCACTGAAGAAGCTGTAGATATTATCCCAGAAGAGAAACAAAATATTCTTAGAAATGTATTCAGTAGTTTAAGTAATTTAGACGGCAAATATATTAAATTAGTTTTAGGATCAAAAGTTATGAATGAAGGTATCAGTTTAAAGAATGCATCTGAAGTACATATTTTGGATGTATATTACAATTTAGGCCGTGTTGATCAAGTCATTGGAAGAGCCATCAGACATTGTTCTCATTATAATATTATGAGTAAAGATAATCCATATCCAGAAGTAAATGTCTATAAATATGCAATTACTGTAGACAAAGGATTATCTACAGAAGAAGAACTTTACAGAAAAGCAGAACTAAAATACTTACTTATCAAGAAAACAGAAAGGATCCTAAAAGAAAATGCAATAGATTGTCCACTAAATAGACCTGGAAATGTTTTCAAGGAAGAATTAGAAAAGTATAAAAATTGTAAGGAACCAACTGAAGAAAGGTCTAAAAATGATGTTATTTGTCCCGGTCTATGTGACTATACTGATTGTGATTATAAATGTGATAGCAATTCATTAAATAAAAAATATTTTGATGGTAAACATTATAAAACTTTAAGTAAGAACGAGCTAGATAGATCAACTTTTATCCATAGCTTGGCTAAAAATGAAATTGATACGGCTAAATCTAAAATTAAAGAGTTATACAGATTGAAATATCTTTACACTCTTAAAGACATTCTCAATTACGTAAGAAATTCATATGAAGGTGAGAAGAGGGAATTATTTGATGATTTCTTTGTCTTTGAAGCCTTAAATGAACTTACACCCATCACTGAGAATGATTTTAATAATTTTAGAGATACAATTTTCGATAAATTTAATAGACAAGGGTATTTGATCTATATTGATAAATATTATATTTTCCAACCATTTGATCAAAATGAAAATGTACCTATGTATTACAGAGCATCGTTTGATAAAAAAATTAAAACCAGTCTTACATTATATAATTATCTTAGAAATATTGAAGAAGTTCCAGTTGATAAATTTAAGAAGACTGATATGGATACAGAGGAGGAGGATCTCATGGATAAACCAGTCACTGGGTATGATTTTAACAGTGTTATGGAATATTATGATAGTAGAGATGAATTTAAATATGTTGGTATTATTGATAAGGAATCAAGTCGTAGAAAGGCCAAATCTGCCGAAGAACTTTCAGATGTATTCAAGATTCGTGATCGCCGTCCAAAGGTTCTCATCAAGAAGAGATCCACTGGATTGTCTAGTTTGTTTGGCAGTGTATGCGCAACATCTAAATCTAAGGAAGTTTTAGAAGATATTGCTAAGAGATTGAATATTAAAATTAAACAAGGGAAAACAAGATTTGATATCTGCGATGATATTCGAGATAGACTTTTATTCTTGGAAAAATATAGTACTGGTAAAGACAATATGACTTATGTTATGATTCCGGCCAATCATCCTAAATATCCATTCCCTTATAACCTTGAAGACAGAAGTAAATATATGGTTGATCAGATAAAAGATAAGATTAAATTTAAAATTAATATGGATGTTAAGAAAAATAAAACAAAAATTGATGGATATCCTACAATGACCTATTCAATTGAAATAGTTAATGATCCCAATCTTAAAGAATTTGAAGAGTTCTTGAAATCGTTGGGATTCAGTTTAGCGAAGAATAAGTGGGTGTTGAATGTGGACTAGGCTTTTGAAACTGTAAAATCTCCTAATAATATTCTTTTAGATTCTTCTAACTCAAATCCATAAAATGTATTTTGTCCAATAGGTACAATTTTAATTCCATTAACACATGAATTTTTTTTAGATACTCTTTGATGAGCTTTTTTTCTTTTTAGTAAAACTGGTATTTCATCTAATCTTTCTCCACATATATGAAAACGAAAATAATCAGCTGTTTTGGGACCATTTTTTGAATTTGTACAAGTCTTTTGAACTTTTTTTTTCCCAGAAACATAAAAACCTAAAGATCTTGCTAAGAAAATAATATCATCTACAAGTTTTTCACATTTAAGACAAAAATCATAAGTATTGCTACCATTATATCCATCACTATCTATTAATCCAGCAAGAACACTTAATCGAATTTCTTTTGAATTATATTTATATGAATTTGGAATATGTTTATCTCCTAATAGATTATTATCTTTTAAGAAATTTCTCCATGGATTAGAACCAACTTTACTATTTTTATTACCACTTGTTATGTCGAAACTATATTTTCCCTTTAGAGTTACTTGTAAACCTAAATTTTTCGCAAAAGCTTTATAATAATCTTTGACTTCTTGATCAATTGTAGTAATGGCTGTACCATCAGTATGGCCATCACCTAGCCAGTAACCAAGGGCATATCCATCAATAGTTATTGGAGTCTCATTAAAATTAATACCCACTGAGTATCCTTTATAAATGTCTCTTATTCTAATATTTAAATTATAATAATCATTTGCCTTAATTTCAATAATATCACCATATTTTGTGTAACCGTGTGATTTTGATGCAGTATTTTTTAAATACTCATTTGTTAAATTAAAAGTCTGATCTTTAGACTCTTTGACAGGAAATGATTTGCATTTAATAGTAAAATTTTCAACCCAATAAAGCTGATATCTATTTCGCGATTCATCGAAATGACGTCGTTCATAATTACTAGTTTTTAATACAATAATTTGATCATTTGCAACTGTATATTTATTCCCTCTAGTTGGTATAATATCAAACATTTCGGCTGTACCCATTTTAATTAATTTAACTATTCCAATTGAACTATCTGCACACATAACTTTATCTCCAACTTTTATATCCTGAATTTTTTTTATAGTGCAATCATGCATTATGATACTTGTATCTTTTATATATCCATTATTCATTAATATTATAAATAATTTACAAATAAGTGATTTATTTTTAAATAATCAATTTTTATAAATAAATAAAATTAGCATTCAACAGCAGTAACTTTTCCAATCATCACAACACTGCCACCGTCCATAATTGCAATTCTTGCGAGCGATTCCATTTTGTCATATGGTTCAACAACAAATCCTTGTTGTGGTTCAAATACGATCTCTGCTGCTTCATTTTGTTTAACAAATGTTGGATCTTCAACTTTCTTGCCACCAGTATCCTTACCCATCTTCCAATTGATTTTGACCATCTTACAAGCACTTCGGGCAGTGCGGCAGAAAATAATTGGACTATAACCAACTTTTAGTTCACCAGGATGATCAAGCACTTGTACCTGAGCAGTAAAACGTTTAGTGGGTTTGAGTGATGTATCTTTTTTCAAAATCATAATGTCACCCACATTGGGCATATGATTCTTATCAAGACCCTTAATATTCATACCCACATTGTCACCTGGTAGAGCCTGATCTTGGGTCTTATGATGCATTTCAATGGAAAATACTTTTCCACCACATGGATTAGATGCCGTATGAGTTGGAAGGAAAACAACTTCCATACCTGGTTTGACAACACCTTGTTCAATTCGGCTAGTTAGTACATCACCAACTCCTTTAATCTTATAAACACCACTAATCGGAGCCCTTATTTCACCCTCAACTTTACGTTGAGGTAGCTTGACAAGTTTGTCTAAAGCATCCTTAATAGTATGCACATGTGCAGTACTTCCATCAATGGCTGTACAGTCAACACCTGTCCACCACGGCATATTTTCTGATTGTTTTATAAGATTATCACCTTTCCAACCAGAGTAAGGAATGAATGGAACACTCTCTTCAACAAACTTCTTAGACCATCCTACACGGATAAGCATATCTTTGACTTCATTCTTAACTTCATCATAACGCTCTTTGCTATATTTTGCAGTATCACTGTCCATTTTATTTAAACCAATAATTAGTTGCTTAACACCTAGAAGATTAATCAAACGAGCATGTTGACGAGATTGACCCATCACTTCACCTTCTGCACGATTTCCTTTGGAAATAGCAGTAGTAAAGTTACCATCACATGGTACCAGTAAAAGAGCAACATCTGCTTGAGATGAACCAGAAATCATATTCTTAATAAAATCTTTATGACCTGGTGCGTCAATAATACTATAATGATAGTTATCAGTAAAGAATTCCTTAGTTGTACAAGAAATTGTAATGCCTCGCTCACGTTCTGCTTTTTGAGTATCCATATAAAAAGCAAAAGCGAAAGATGATTTTCCTAGACGTTCTGCCTCATCTTTTAATTTTTGCATTTCACGTTCTGGAATTCCACCTAATTCAAATATGAGATGGCCCACGCTTGTGCTCTTACCCGCGTCTACATGCCCGCAAGTGACTATAGATACGTGTTTTTTACCCTCTTCAGACATATTGTGATTTTATTAAATGATAATTCATATCCATATTCCCTTTATCCGATTATATCTAAAATTCAATTTTTTTAAGGCCCCACCCATCTACATCCGCCCACCTACACCCATCTATCACTTCCCCTTCCCTCTAAAAATATTGAAAAATATATATAAAACTAAAGTATTTTTACTACATTATAATATATAATAAATATATTATGACGAGTCCATATATCAATACTAAATTATCGACATCTGTTTTACTCCATCCCTATCAGATGAATAATGACATCTATATAAATCTAAAACAAAATTTAGAGAAAAAAGTATCAGGGAAATGTTTTTCTAAATATGGGTACATTGTTAAAGTGATTGAAATATTAGAATATAAAGATGGTGTTATTGAGGCTGAAAACACTGAATCATCTGCATTATTTGATTTGACATTTTCGTGCAGACTATGTGCGCCAATTAGAAACACAGAAATCATTTGTGAGATTGACAGAATCAACAAACAATTAATTACTGCAACGAATGGGCCTATTTTGATTGTAATTACTAACGATAGAATTAATAAAGATATATTCTTCAAAGATAATAATAATAATATTAGATGGAAAAAGGGTGAACAAACTGATATCCTAAAACAAAAAGATTTTATCAAAGTTACATTACAAACACTGCAATTTTATGACGGTGATGAGAAAATTAAAGGTATTGGTTTTGTCAATGATATTGCAACCGAGGATGAACAAAAGAAATTTTATGCAGATCAATACAAAGAAGTCACAGAATTTGTTGATTTTGAAGAATACATTGGTGATTAAATAATACTTAAAAAATTAGACATATTATTTATATAGGTTTTATTTATGAAGTCTTCTTCTCAAATGAAGGATATATATTGTTCAAATTGTGGCAAAACGGATCATAATTTTAAAGGATGTCCTGAGCCAATTTCTAGTTATGGTATAATTTTAATAAATATTGATCTTGATAAATCATTAAATGATAAAATAAAATCAGGTCTATTAAATAAATATAATGATCCTGTAAACATTTTATCAAATGAGGTTGGTATCGAAATAAAAGATTATGGTGATATGGAACTATTTTCTTGTTTAAAGAACTCTGTTAAATTTTTAATGATACAGAGGAAACATACTCTTGGATTTTTAGAGTTTATAAGAGGTAGGTATAATATTGATAATGTTGATGGATTGATTTTTTTATTTAAACAAATGACGCCTGAAGAAATTCAAAGGATAAGAGATAATACTTTTGATGATTTATGGAACTTTGTCTGGGGACATAAAAACAAACATAATTTTCAAAATGAATATCTAACATCAAAAGATAAATTTACTAAATTAAAAAGGGAAGATAATGGGAATTTATCACTCAAATTCTACATTGAAAATGTTTCACCGAACTGGTCATACGCAGAATGGGGATTTCCAAAAGGTAGAAGAAATAATAAAGAATCCGATTTAGAATGCGCTTTAAGAGAATTTAGAGAAGAATCTAATTTTGAAGATAAAGATTTTATAATTCTAGATAAAATCGAACCACTTGAGGAATCTCTAATTGGGACAAATGGTGTTAATTACAGACATATTTATTACGTGGCAATGTCAGTTGGAAACAAAGTTCCTGAAATTGATGCCAATAACTATATACAAAATTGTGAAATAGGTGACATCAAATATTTTACTTATGATGAGGCGGTTGATATCATAAGGAATTATCATGTAGATAAACAAAAACTCTTGACAATTTTATACATCAATGTTATAAACAATATAATTTCAGATTTAAAAAAAATAAATTATACAACTTAAAAATCTTATTATATAATATAATTTTAATGGAACAAGTTAAAATTTTATTTGATTTTTTAAAAAATAATGACTTCAAAGACTTTATAGAATATATTCAAAAAATAAAGGACATTGATTTAAATATAAGAGATGAGTCGGGCAACTATTTAATTAACTATGCTATTTTAAAGAATAGTAAAACTGCAGTGAAAATATTACTTGAAAAAGGTTGCAGAATTGATATATATGATCAAGAAGAAAGATCACTTTTATATGTTCCGATTAAATATGATTATTATGATATTATTACCCTTTTATTGGAATACGATAAACATAATATTGGTGTGGCATTAGTCGATATAAAGGATAAAAATAAGAATATTCCACTTCACTATGCTATATTTTTCAATAATATTAAAATAATTAAATTACTCTTAGATAATAATTCAAATGTCAATATTAAAGATGACTCTGGTAGTAATGCATTACATTTAGCCATTTATAGTAAAAACTATGAAGCCTGTAAATTAATAGTCAACAAGGATATCAATATTAATATGAGAAATCTTTCTGGAGAATCTGCCTTACACATAGCATGTAATTTGGAACTCATTGACATTGTTAAACTTTTATTAGACAACGGTATCAATATAAATGCACAAGATCATAATAATGAATTTACCTCATTGATGTATGCCATAACTAGAAACAATAAACAAATTTCTAAAATCTTGCTTGAATATGGTGCAGATCCAAACATACAAGATTTTATTGGTAATACATCCGTGCATTATTCAATTATTGAAGAAAATTATGAACTATTATATAATTTATTAAAATTTAAAGAAAAAAAGGTTATGCCCAATCTAAATGTTTTCAATATTGATAGTAATTTACCTATTCACCTATTTTTACAAAAAGATAAGATACCCGAAGATAGAAATTTAAAAATACTTATTGATCAAAGCAATTTAAATTTGCAGAATAATAAAGGATACACCCCATTACATTATTTATGTGAAAAAAATTTATGGAAATCTTATAAAGATGTCTTATTATCTAAGAAATTAAATATTTTTATTATAAATGAAAATAAAAAAATGCCAATTGATTATATTATTGAATCAGATAGAGCTGAATTTTTAGATGTTGTAACCAAAAGTTATTTACACATATTAAGAAATAAGCCAACTTTATTTAAGGACGATTGGGAAAATATTTGTAATAAAGAGCTCTTTCATAATAAACTAAATGAAGAAGAATTAAAAATTATTAATAAGTATGTCACCGAAAAAACAAGTGATAGAGATTTGTGTTATGATATTGTTATGCAAAAATTAATAAAACTTATTAAGAATCGAGATGCAACTTGTGAAAATACATCATATCCAGTTAAAAAATCAAAAGAATGTATCAGATTTGATCAAGTACAAGATATAGAAATGTGTTCATTTATCGGTATTACTTTGGATATTCTTATCGGTGTGATTTATTTATTATCAACTTATGATTATGCATGTTCAACAGTAGAATCTGAATTTGTAGTTAATGAAGAACTTAGTAATTATTATGAAACATTAGGTTTATATGCAAGAAAACAATCACAATTCTTGAATTTTGAAATAGTATGGGCATATAAAAAGTTATTCTTCTCAAATAATTTTAAAGATAATTTTAATAAATGTCTTAATAATAAAAAGAAAAGATTTATAATTATTCCATTGGGTATTGAAATTGATAAAGGTAGTCATGCGAATTACTTAATTTTTGATAAAAAAACATATGAATTAGAAAGATTTGAGCCTTATGGAGCAGGGTCTCCTTATAAATTTAATTATGATAAAAAACTTTTAGATAATATATTACTTTATAAATTTAATGAAATCAATGAAGATATAAAATATATATCACCAGACAAATTTTTACCTAGAATTGGTTTTCAATACTTTGATGTTTATGAAGAGAAAACAATTAAAATTGGAGATCCCCATGGATTTTGTGCTCTATGGTCAATTTGGTATACAGAAATGAGATTAAAATATCCAAACATAGATAGAAAATCATTAGTAAAAAAAATATTAAAGGAAATTAAAATTAAAAATATATCTTTTAAAAATATTATTAGAAACTATTCTACAAATATTACATCTAGGAGAGATAATATTCTGAAACAGTCTGGAATTACAATTAATGAATGGTTTAATGATCAATTTGATGAAAAACAATATGAAAAAGTTATTTTAAATCTCAAACAATTAATATCTAAATATCATTAGAAAGTTAATTTATAGATAATAACTACAAATGACAATATTACTAGAAACAATGAAAATAAAATAAACATATAATTGGTCTTCTGTTCATATTTTAATAAACATGATTTTAAGGCTTCCTCATATGAATATGTATCTTTTTTATTCATTTTATTAACACAATTATGTATATTAATCAACCATGTTATTAATTTATTTCTTGATTTAAGAACATTATTATTTATTGGATATTTACTTAAATGTGATTTAAAATTATTCCTACATTTTTTACAAGGTAATATATTACCCAAAGACATTAAAAATATATACATGTCTTTCTTTTCTTCTTCACTTGGATTATCTGGATATTCTAAAGTAACACTTTCTAAAAATGTCCAGGCAGGGGGACCCCATATTTCTGGTTTCATATAAACTTATATATTATTTAGATTTTATTTCAAGTCTTTAATTTTATCATTTTTAATTTCTATCTTAAATTTTTCTCTATCATTTATTGAAAAATATAAGGTATTATCTCTATTATCTTTCACTATATTAATTAATTCATCAACATTATTTATTTTTTTCTTATTTACTTTATTTAATACTGCAAGAGTATAGTCTTTTTCAATTTTAATTAGAGGTAATCCTAATTTATTTATTTTTTCTGTTGTTTTTTTATTTAAATTTTTTTTGTCAAGATTTATTAAAACAATAATTTTTTCATCTAAATTATTTCTATAAGGGTTGTCAATATAATTTTTTCTAAAAGAATATCCTATTGTGACACCAATATCTCTATAATAATTAATCATATCTTCACTTAATTCTACAAGTATTAACCCATGATAATTATATAATTTATTAAAAGATACGGAAATATATTTCATCGACGAAAGTGGTCTGGCACGAATATTTATTTTTTTCTCTTTATAGTCATTATTATTGTTTTTACATCTAAGAATTTTTAGAGGTATAATACTCCCACAAAAAAAATTCATCGCAATGTAAGTTTGCATGTCAATATTAGAACCGTCTATCATTCCATGATCATCTATTTTATGTCCATTAACCTCTATAATAAGATCACCATTTCTAATATTCATATAAGTGTTATTATCATTATAGTTATAGTTATTATAATTAATATCCATACAATCTTCTACATATAATGCATTACCTTTTCTCTGACTTTCATGATCAGGTACATATTCACAACTTGCGTATCTACCCACCAAAGTACAAATTCCCTTAAAATTTCCTGTTTTCTCAATTTCATTAATAAATCTTTGAATTGTAGAAGTGGAAATTGCATGGATAGATGAGTTTTCTACTCGATTAATAATTCCTAAGATTTTCTTATTTTTATTCATTAAAAATGATCCACTGATTCCTTGTAATTCATGAATATCATCAATATCTTCTTGTATTTGTACTGATATATAGGGTATTTTGGGTAAATTATAACTTACATTACTTGTATGAACAGAATTGTTAGTTATTAAATTAATCTCTTTACAATTGTATATTTTATCTTTAATTTTTTTATGTCTCTGAAATGTTGATATATCTAAACCTTTGATGTATGATTTCCCGGTCAAGTCAGTTACAAAATCATCTGGTTTAATTATATGATCACCTTTATATTCATTGATTATTAATAATGCTAAATCGAATTCATCAGAAAAATATTCCAGATAGCATTTATATCTATTATCTTTAATTTGTATTGTAATATTTAATGTATTTTTTACACAATGGTAACAAGTAATGATATAATATCGATTATTTATAAAAACTATATTACCAATATTTAATAAAGTTATCTTTTTGTTTTCTTGACAAGAAGATAATGGATAGTTAATAAAATCTGTATTTGTCTCCGCTTGAATAATACCACACAATGGTTTATTTATACTCATTATTCATATTCACATTCATATATAATATTAAATAAGTATGGATTAAACTTTTCAATTTTTATTGATGATTTTAACAAGTCGTTTAATATATAAATTATTCATCAAATAAATATTATAATTATCATTGTATCCACCTCTTTGATCAATTAAATATTCTCTTATATAATCTACCATTATTTTTTTTACTCTATCTCTATCATCTAACAATGTTAATTTATTCTCAAAATTTTTATCCAGATTATTTACAAGATCTAAGTAAATATTTTGAAGAGTTGTGTTATAATTAGTTATAATTTTACTACTCAAAAAATTATTTTTTTCAGATGATATACTTTGAATTAAATTCTTAAAAGTTTTTTCATTTTCTTTAATATTTAAATTTTTTAGATTAAAAACAACCATGTGAGGAATTGTTTTAGAAATTGCTGTTCCTGGTATATTTTCTATAAAATTAATAGCAAGATCACCTTTATAATCTTCTTGTTTATTAATGTATAATAAATATTGCCCAGCACAAGAGTCTTTTAAAAAGGTATTGTTTGGTATTGGGTTTTTTATATCTTCTTTTGATTCTATTTTTTTTGCTTTACCGATTGGATATATATTTTCAGGTGATGGATAAAAACACGATATATTAAAAAATTCCATATTCTTACTGGGTTGATGAGTAACGATTGATATATTCCTAACTAAATTGTAACTATAGCCGTGGAGTAGTGATAATTGTACTGGATAGTATGTATTTGTAATTTGTTGGGTATTAAATATGGGTAGATGACTATCAAACCATAAAAATTTATCTTCATTTTGAGAAATTTTATTTTTTATTTTTAAATAATTTTTAAAGAAAATACTCACAGTATCATAATTTAAATATCTTTCTTCACACCACTTTTTAATTTTTATATTGGTGTCCTCTGATTCAAAAACAGACAACCTTATATTTAAGTAAAGATTGCTTAAATTCATTTCATCTTTCTCTTTTATACTTAAAGTTTCATCTGATGACAATCTATTTGTATTATAAAGAGAAATCATTTTATTTAAAATGTCTTTGGGAATATTTCTAAAGTCTTTATCTTGGACATGTTTTAAATATAATTGTTTTTGTTGTATGATCTCTTTTTCTACTGTATTTTGTAGATTATAATTAGGGGATATGCTTGAAATAAAATTTATGAGATCATCTGCTATTTTTATTAATGCAAATCCATCTCCTTGACAATTTTCATAATTTTTTTTTAGTTTAGGGAATTGATTAAGTGGAAAACCGTTTGCTTGCATTATAGTAGAAGAAAGTTCTTTTGGGGTTTTCAAATATTTGTAAAATGTTATAATTTTAATTAGATCATTTGAACAATTATATTTTCGGCTGTAAACATAACTTACAATGGACTGGATGTCAAGCATATCGAATACTTCATGAATTGTCAATAAATTATCTCCATATTGTGTTTTAATAATTTTATCTCCATATTTAATAATAAACATATTTTCAATTAATATATCCCAGAATGATTCCATTTTTTTGTTCATCTGAATTACATTGTTCAATTTCAGATAGTCACAACCACTCTTTGGATCTATTTTCGTTATAATTCCTAGAATATTTCTAACAAAACAAAGTTCATCTGGATGAATAATATAAAAAGTACCATTGTTATCATCTAATGTTTCTTTAGAAAATCCATTTTCATAATAATCATATGGTGATCTACTATTTTCATAATCATAATGAGTTCGTTTTCCAATATAATCATAATAGTTACCTTGAATATAATATTGGTTCTTAATCATTGTATTCAAACCAAATTTTAATTGATCTATTTTTGGTATTGTACTTTTATTTGGATCTGTTTCTTGATTAAAATATAACACATCATCAACATCCTTTAACATTCTAAATAATGTTTCATTTAAATTAGATAAACATATTTTATATTGAGTTTTATTTTCAGCCATGGCACCTTTTTCATATGTATAATAAACTGTTCCTGGACCAACTCTACCAACACGTCCTTTTCTTTGAAGACGGCTTGATTCAGAGATCGGACCAAGTGAAAGAATGGTCGACCTAATTTTATAATTATAATAGTCAATTTTCTGATTTCCAGTATCAACTACATATTTTAATGTGTTAATTGTAATTGATGCCTCTGCAATATTGGTTGCAACAATAATAACTCTTTTATAAGTATTTGGTGCCACCATATTTATTTTACTTTCATCTATATTTGTGTCAAATGGTATGGTTTTAGGATATCTTAATTCTGATTTTTTAGATCCAATATTTTCAATTAATTTTTTTTTATTATCTGGTAGTTCAGAATAGTAAGGAACTGCAATTACATTTGACGGTGTTGTTTGATTTAACTTTTCAACTGATTCAGAGATCTCTCTTTTGCCAGGTTGAAATAATAGAATATCACCATCGTTTGATTCTTTAATTATTTTCATAACAATATCTTCTGGTGACATATTTGGTTCATATTTCTCATCGATTTTATATTGTGTTGTTTGCCCTGGTGGTGAAATATGTATTCTTCTATCAACATTTATACGGTCAATTTGATATTTTTTTAAATTATTATGGAGTGGGTAAATTCTATTGTCGTTTATATCTCTATAATATCTCCTATATATAGGTTCATCTTCATCCATAGTTGCACTAATAATAACTAATTTAATGCTATTATTGTAATATGTTGCATATTTCATTCTTGTTAGGATTAGATCCATATTAGGGTTATGTTCGTGAGCCTCATCTACAATAATAATATCATATTTATTATCATTTAAAAATATAGGATTTTCTGTCACTTTAGAAACCTTTAAAACTGGACTTGCTCTTAATTCTGTTTCTAAAGTACCATCAGTCATAATTTTTAAATTTAATCCACCTTGATCATTTTCATGTTGGCCATCTTTATATTTATATTGGATATAGTAATTATCAGATGGAATTGTATCATTAATACTTTTATTATAATTTTCAATAGGAATACCCATTTGTCTTGATATTGTTTTAGCATTACTAGTTGTGGGAGGAATTCTTGGTTGGGTGCAGGCTATTTTACCAGTATTTTTATAATCTAACATTTTAATGGAATACAATAATAATTTAGGAACCTGAGTTGATTTTCCAACCCCAGTACTTCCGGTTACATAAATAATTCTATTATTTAAATAATGGTGATAAAATCCTATTTGAGAGATCCAATCCATCGCATAATTGTGAATCCAATTGCCTACTCCTAGGGGTAAATTTCCTAATGCATCAATATACAATAATGTTTTTTCATTCTCTCCATCCTTAACAGTCATTTCAATATCTCCAAACCTCATTCCATTGATAAAATATACTGCATTTTCCCATTGTTTTCTTAATGTAGGATTTTTAATAACGGTTCTACCCAATTCTGTTTGGATCTGGTTATTTCTATCATTAGTTTCTATTGGTAAAACTGAATAATCAGTTAAACTGGGATCAGGAACAAATTCGCTTAATAGTCCTAATCTAGCCAATACATCAAATAATATTTTACTAAGATTGCTATGGATTTTATTATAAATCTCGATGTTCTTACTTATAGCATCACTCGGATTTAAACCAACTCTTTTTCTCAAATAAATTTGAAGATTAAACCAGTCTGGAATTGAAATTAACTTTGATCCATCCATATTAATTCTTTTTATGATTAAATCTTTGACATTGTCTGGTAAAGATTTCCAATTTCTAGAAAGTTGGATATATTTTCCATTATCATTCATGCTGATTAATGATTTGGAGAAATTATATATGTTTTTGATAATTAGACCATCCATCTGATCAATAGTTGCCTTGTCATTATCATCAAGAATATATTCCTTTGCAATTTTATCATATTTCAAATAATATTGACCATAGTAAGTTGATCTTAAACTAAATAGTGTTTGACGAATGTATTCATAAATGGCATCACTGTGATTAATTAAACTTTTAATTGTATCATAAATACTATAATCTCCATCTTCGTCATCTTCCTCTTCTGCGTCAACACTTTTTTTCTTAGGTAAGGGTATATAACCATCTAATTTGTTAGGATTAGCCTTTCGATCAAAAAAATACGTCAATATTCGCATTATATATTCTAATTGATAAGTGGGAATATTAGATAATGATTTATTATTAATAACTGCATCAATAAAAGTTTTCCAGTCTTCTATAAATCTATCTCGCAAAGTACTTTCTAACCTATTCCATGGAATATTTTTTGCACAAGACTCGATTTTTATAATTTTATTTAACATATTCAGGAATTTATAGGTTACTTTATTAATTGTAATATCATAGATGGTCCATTTTATATCTTTAATACTATGGAATAAATAATTTGAGATAATATTATAGATTTCAGAAATATCTAAACCACCATAAATATCAATTTTATTTTTATCAAAAGACATTCCATCTTTTAATTTAAAATTTTTAATTGCATTATCTGTTTTATTAAATGCATCCAGAGATCCATTAATTGCCCTATCTGGATCAACTGGACGGATATTAATCCAGTTAACATATAATTTATTTGCAGCAGTATTAATTGTTTCTAATAATAATAAATAATTATGCTCTAAATGTTCAGGTGTAAATTGTATCTCAATTGCCTTAAATGTTGATCCAATAATTTCTCTCTTGCACCTTCCATATTCTATATTACTTAATTCATATACAGGCATATTATCATTGATGTCAAGTGAACTCGATTCTTTTTTTTTGATATAAATATCATTCAACGATGTTATTTGTGCTTTCTTTTCTCCAGAAGTATCATCGATAAACGGTAATAATATATAAATCAGTCCAATAGCATCCCTATAATTATTTTGTCTAAATTGATGTTCATATATTTCTCTTTTATTTAAATCAAAGTTAAATTTAATAGCAATTGTATCAATTATATCGAGTAAATATTTCGACAATAATCTTTTATCTTCATTATTTAGTTTGGGAAATACTTTATTAACTACATTTTCATTTATTTCATTGCCAAAATTTTTATTTATAAAATAATATTCTTTATCCATTAATATATTATTAAATTTAGAAAATAAAAAAAATGAATATATATCATATTTAATTATAAAGACTTAAATAATAATATTCTATATTGATTAAATGGATAATGATAAATTACACAAAAGATTAATACATATGTTTAATTATGAAACTGATGATTTTTTTGTAAATATAAATTTAAAAAATGAAATATCAGAAAAATTATTAGAATATCAGTTTTTACATGTATTTAATTTAATTACTTCATTGAGAACAAATAATGTAATTTTAGATGGTTCTGATACTGGAACAGGAAAAACATATTGTGCAATTGCATTATGCAAACAATTAAATCTAAGACCATTCATTGTATGCCCTAAATCAGTTATTTCAAATTGGCATGCAGTTTCTAAATCATTTGGAGTTATTCCATTGGGAATTGTAAATTATGAAACAATTAAATTGGGTAAATTCTATGATCACAAAACTAATAATAGAATTGACTGCAAATTTATCGAAGTTTCTCAGACAAATGATGATCAAACAGAATTTAAATGGAAATTACCAAGATATTCCTTATTAATTTTTGATGAAGTTCATAAATGTAAAAATATAAAATCACAAAATGGTAAATTATTACTATCTAGTAAAAATAATAATTTTCAAAAAATACTCATGTTAAGTGCCACAGTTTCAGATAAGGCGGAATATTTTCATATTTTTGGTTATATGTTAGGTTTTTATAAAAATATCAAACAAGGTAATAATTGGATTAAAGGTATGCTTTTAGAAGATAAAACATACATAGGAAGCTTAGAAAAATTAAGTGCAATTAACCGTCAAATTTATCCAAATAAGGGATCAAGGATCAGAATTAAAGAGTTGGGATCAAAATTTCCTTCAAATCAAATTACAGCAGAAAGTTATTATATCGAAGAAAATAAAAGAAATGTAATTAACCAGGCTTTTAAAACTATAAATGATCTACAAATTAAAAGTAATTTAAGTGATAATTCAAATGGTCAGATTTTGACTGAAATTGTAAAAGCTCGAATGTTAATAGAAGAGGCTAAAATTAATACCATTGAAGAACTTGCAAATGATTATCTTGAGAATGGTTATTCTGTGGTCATTTTTGTAAATTTTAATAAGACAATTGATTCTTTATCAGAAAAATTAAATACAAAATGTATTGTTAGAGGAGATGTTAGTCAAGAACAAAGGATGAAAAATATAAATGATTTTCAAGAAAATAAGAAAGATATAATTATATTAAATAATGCAATAACAAATGGAATTAGTTTACATGATCAATATGGTAAACCAAGGGTATCTTTAATTTCACCATCATTTAATACAACTGATTTTATTCAAGTTTTAGGAAGAATTGCAAGAGCTGGAGCAAAGACACCGGCTTTACAAAGAATAATTTATTGTGCAAATACATGTGAAGAGGTAATATGTCAAAGATTAAGAGAAAATCTAAAATTTTTATCTAAATTAAACGATAATGATTTAGTAAAGATAGAATAAATTATATATACATTATATATATGGAATATAAGGATCATCCAAAAAGTTTAAGGGATCGTCAATGTATTGGCCCATGTTATCCAGCAAATAAAACAGTTTATCATCCACAAACTCTGGGTAAATTTATTAATAAAAATAGCAGTGTATGTCCTACATCAAAATACTATGATGAAAATAATGAGCAATCTTGGTTAGATTTCTGTAAAACACCGACAGCAAATTTAGAAAATATGAAATTGAACTTACTGGCACCACCAATTGTATTTGACTGTATTTCTTTTTTACAAAGATATTATGATATATATTCATTTGAAAATGCTACCACATGGATAAGTGAAAGTAGAAGCCCACTATATACAAAATTGAGAATCATGGAATGTACTTGGACAAGTTACGGTAAGGATTTTAATTCCATAGATGATCAATTAATTGATTTTTATATTGATGTAATAAAAAAGTTATGGATTAAAAATATATACTCTCAAATTTATGATTTAATAACTGTTGAAGATAAAAATATACTTTTTAAAAAAAATAATGATAAATCTTCAGTTAATAAAATAGAGAAAATAAATTTCTTTATAAAAAAAATTATTACACCACAATTTATTTATGATGTCTTAATTCATTATGTAGATAAGAATAATAAAATTTGGAACCAGATAAATAATCATAATTATAGAATAAAAAAATTAGTCATTGAAGAATCAAAAAAGAAAATTAAAGAAAATATTTAAAAAGGTTTATATTTTTTTTTATTTTTGATTTAATTTTATATAAATTATATATATATAAATATGTCGTTATTATTTACTCCCACTTCTTCTTCAACCGTGGTAAGTGTTGATCCCATCACTGGTGATATCATTACAGATACATACATAAGCTCTCCTTTACCCAGTTCAACAAGTCCACTTTTGAGTCCAACTAGCACAATTTTGCTAACTGATAGTGATACTTATATAACTTCACCATTAACTACAATTTCAAATCTACCTCAGTTAACCATTAATTTAGATCATAGTAAACCGTTGATTGGTTTTTACAATACAATTGATGACTCACCAGAAATACGCCAGAAGATGGTTAATTATTTTTATGATTTACTAAGAGATGATTGGTTATTAGATGATATAAACGATGTTCTCAATTACTTTACATATAGAGATGGCAATGTTTCTATGATTAAAGATTTGTCAGATTATAATCCTAATAATATTTCTAAGGATACTGATAAAATTGCTGAAGCAAAAGTAAAATACATTACCAAAAATATTCTTACAAGATATAATGTTTTAGATGTATTGACACAATTTGTTCGTGGAACTGGTACTAAATGGGTATATTTGCCAAGTAATACCTTTTTCTTAAAACAAGCTTTTAAAGAATACCTTGTAAAAGAAATTAAAAGAAAACTAAAAAAATAATTTAAAAAAATATCGGTTATTATATTTATAAATACAATGACTAAAACTATCATTGATGAATATTTTTTCTATCAAGAAAAGTTTACTAAAACATATGGCAATATGACGATTGTTTTCATGATGATCGGTGGGTTTTATGAGGCATATGCAACTGAAAAACAGGGTTTTGAATTATCTACTATTTCAGAAATTACAGATATTGTTAAAACCAAAAAAAATAAAAAAATAGACAAGGTTGATAATAAGAATCCTTATATGGTGGGATTTAATAATGCTGCTTTAGATAAGTATTTAAAAATTTTGATTGATCATGGATTTACAGTGGTCATCATTGATCAGATAACACCTCCACCAAACCCTAAAAGAGCGGTTACAGGTATTTATTCTGCAGGTACCTATGTCCATGACAGCAATTCTCTAGACTCTAATAATATTGTTAGTATTTATATAGAAGATGAAAAACAAATAAATGGTGGTCATTTAAGCTGCATTGGTTTATCATCAATTGATCTGACAACAGGAGATTGTTGTGTATATGAAACATTTCCAACTATTAATGACGAAAAATATTCTTTGGACGAAGCATATAGATTTATTCTAAGTCAAAATCCAAGAGAAGTTATAATTACAAGAAAAATGTTAGAAGGTGTATCAGTCAATAAAGAAAATTTATTAAATTATTTGGAACTGGAAAATAAAAATATTCATTACAAAGAAACAATAGATAAAAATTATATTAAATTGAGTTATCAAAATGAATTTTTTAATAAAGTTTATAAAAATATTGGTATGCAGACACCAATTGAATATTTAGATATGGAGAAAATGAGTTATGCAAGAATTAGTTTTATTAGTTTATTAGATTTTGCCTATAAACATAATGAGAATTTTATCAACTATCTTAATCGGCCAGAAATATTCTATAATAATAAGCATTTGATTTTAGGAAATAATGCAATTTATCAATTAAATATATTAGAAAATAATACATTAGATACACAAAACACTAAATTTAAATCACTTTTTGATGTTATTAATAATACTTCAACTGCAATGGGAAGGAGAATGCTTAAAAAAACAATTTGCCAACCACTAAATGATTACAATGAAATTGAACTAAGATATAACTGTGTTGAAGAAATGATTAAAAATGATCTCTATATTAAAATAGATGAAAGTTTAAAAAATATAATTGATATTGAAAAATTAACCAGAAAAATATTTTTAGGATTAATTAAGCCTTTCGAATTATCTAATTTGATTGAAACATTTACTTCTATTAGATATATATTCACATTACTTTCTAAAACCAAATACAATAAGAAATTTACACCAGATAATAAAATTGTAAACAAACTAAATGATTTCATTGCTGAAAATATTGATATTTTTGATACTGAAAAGTTAAGAATGACATCAAACGAAATATCAGAATCATTTTTCAAAAAAGGAAAATATCCCAAAATTGATGAATTAAATGAAAAAATTACAGACAATATTGGAATAATGGAAAAGGTATGCAAGGCCTTGTCAAAATATATTGATGATAAAAATAAATTTTCAAAAAATGAAAATGATGTTAAAATGCAATTAAAATATAATAAATTAGAGGGACATTATATTTCCGTAACAAAAAGGAGGGCCGATATATTACAAAATAATTTGAAGAATGTAGAAAGTATCAAAGTTGATGAATCTTTAACCATTAATACTAAACAATTAAGATATAAAGAGTTGGTAAAGGGTAATACTAAAATATTTTTAGAACAAGAAGATAAAGAAAAAGGAAAAGATGATAAACCAGAAAATGAAAAAATAAAAAATAAACTCATCGAACTTGTTAAAAAACAATATTTAGAAGTTCTTTATAAATTAAGTCAAAAATATAATGATATGTTTAAGATAATATCAAAATCTATTGCTCAAATTGATTTCATAAAATCAAACGCTAAAACTGCTCGAAAATATAATTATTGTAGACCAACACTTGTTCAAAATAACAATGGATACTTTGATGCCAAAAAATTAAGACATCCAATTGCGGAAAGGTTAAAGACTGATTATGAATATGTGCCTCATGATATCAGTTTGGGGAAACCACCTAATTGGAAGAATGGAGATGAATTATTAGACGGAATATTATTATTTGGATTAAATAGTGCAGGTAAAACAACACTCATGAAGGCCATTGGTTTAAATTTAATAATGGCTCAATGTGGTATGTTTGTAGCCGCAGAAGAATATAAATATTCTATGTATGAAACATTATTTGCCAGGATTACAGGTAATGATAATATTTTTAAGGGCTTATCATCGTTTGCTTTGGAAATGACAGAATTAGATGCTATTTTAAATAGATCTAATAACAAAACATTAGTAATAGGTGATGAAATTACAAGGGGTACAGAAACAATTTCTGGATCAGCAATTATAACAACTGGTCTAACATATCTTTCAAAATTTCACTGTTCCTTTATATTTGCAACACATCTTCATGAAATAGTTAATTTAGATAGAATTAATAAACTTCAAAATATGAAAATGTTTCATTTAAATGTGGAATATGATAAAGAAAAGGATATACTAATTTTTGATAGAAAACTTAATCCAGGACCTGGTAGTCCAGTGTATGGATTAACTGTTGCTAAATATATAATTAAAAATAAAGAGTTTATAAAATTGGCACAGGAAATTCAAAATGAAATCCAAGATAAACCTAATTCAATTCTATCTGGAAAAACATCACGATATAATGGAAATTTATATGTCGATGCCTGTCAAATTTGTAATAAACAAAACAGCACAAAAAATGATCATATAGGATTCTTAGATACTCACCATATTAATTTTCAATCAAATTGTACTGAAGATGGATTTGTTATAGGAAAATCTTATCTACCTATGAATACAAAATCAAATTTAATTGTTTTGTGTAAAGGTTGTCATTATAAAGTTCACCATAATGAATTAGAAATTAGAGGATATGTAGAAACATCGAATGGTCGAATAGTCGATTATAATTTTATAAAGAAAAATAGTAAAATTATCAAAAAAAATAATAAAAATAATGTAGAAATTGTTTAATTATAAATCTATCTTTTCTAGATCATAATCACTAATAAATTTTATTTCATATACTGTATCTGTTATAACTTTTGGTTCCTCAAAATTTATGACACATTTATATTTATTGGATCTATTTTTGAAATGTTCCTTCAGCTTTGCTAATACGGCATAACCAATTTCTTTTTCTTGTCCTTCAATTTTAATTTTATATACTGGTGTTGATTTTAATGTTATTTGAATTTTGTAATCATCATTTAAATCCATACCATCAATATTAAAAATATCTTTGATTTTTTCTATAGCGTCATCTTCAAATACAACTAACGTTATATTCATTTCCATGATCATATCTTTTTTGGTAATTCGATTATTAATATTTTCTATTGCTTTTTCAATAAAATTTTCTTCAAATAAACTGTCTGGTAATAAGATAATTGGATTACCTAATATTTTGTTATATATATCTTGATAATCATACTCATCGTAATCATCATATAATTTCCAAATAGTAACATCCATAATGTCATTTATATTATAAAGTTTTTCATCTAAATATTTCGATTTGTAATATTTCATATACATGGTATAGAATTCATTTATTAATTTATTTATATTTCCACAAATTCTATATTGTATCATGATATCTTCTCCATCATCTGTTTCTGTTCTCTTTTTAGATACATCAACCGTATTTTTATCATAATTTATTCTAATTACAGTAAAAGGGTATAGATCTCCTTTTTTAAAAGGATGTTTCTTTTTCATATACTTACCTTTAATTAATTCTGATAATGCTACAAAGCCTTCTATATTTTCATATTCAAGAAGATCGCCATAATATCCATATTCATCTTCTCTATTAATTTTCATGATGACAATGTCATCAACATCTGGAAATTCTTTCCTGTAAAATCTCTTAACGTTCATTATAATAGGATACTTATATTTTTTATATTTAAATATATTTAAAAATCAAATTTTTATAGTAACTGGCCTGTCAATCTTTAATAATTTATTATATTTTTGACCATTCATTTTTTTAAAAAATCCTCCAACATCTTTAAAAAGATTAATTACTTCATTATCAGATTTATTTCGCTCCATACCTTTTGCTTTAATGAGATAATATTCCAAAATATATAGCATATTTTCCATATCTAATGTATTTTTAAGGTTTAATTTATCCATTACTTTTTTCCATCTGACAGATTTTTTTTTAGGTCGAATACAACAGTTATAAACCTTCAACTGAAACTAGA
>OBIC01000021.1_pt1 | contig 103318 bp, 114 predicted proteins | sample 1519831 | NCBI WGS metagenome assembly OBIC01 (sample SAMN03019805, study PRJEB22545) | beach sand metagenome | biome: beach; feature: sea beach; material: beach sand | place: USA: Municipal Pensacola Beach, FL | collected 2010-10-20 | depth 40-45 cm m
TCATCGGCATCCTGGCCCTGTTGCTGGGCATCTGGTGGATTTTGCAGGGCACCGGCCTCGCGCCGGTCGGCTTCATGGCAAACCAGATGCCGTGGGCCTATCGCGGCATCGGGCTCGTCGTCATCGGGGCGGTGCTACTGCTATTTTCCACGGTGCGACGTCAATAATTTCACCAAGATTCCTAATCAATTCGAATAAATTGACTGCTCTAACTCCGTCATGGTGACAGGCGTCTCGTCTAACATCCTGATCAGATGCGGCTGTTCGATCAGCTCGACACCGTTTTCCCGGGCCTGCATTCGTGCTTGCTCATTGAAAAACTGATTAGTGATGCAAACCCTTTCAAACTCGATGCCCGGAAACTGCTTAGCATAAAACGCGTGTCCGCCGACCACGTCCTTGATGGCCTCCCAGCCCAATCTAGCGCCATCTGTTCCCGAGGTCTTGCATTGAATTAATCGACTTTTGCGTTGGCCTATAGCCAGAGCTACAACGTCGACGCCGTTGTCACCACGCTGCGGCGTCTTATAAACATGGTAACCACGCTTACCGTAAAGTACCGCCGCCAATGCCTCAAAATACGCCCCGTTCATCCGGAGTACAGAATTCATTGTTACAGGCTCATCCTGAATGTATTGCCCCGGAGGGGCGACGTCGGCTAGATCAAAATCTCCAGTCTTAAGGTCCCCCGACCCGTTCAGCATATCGCTAGCAAGCTTGCGTTTTTCCTCCAGTAGCTGGTCAAGCTTCACGTCAAATGTCGTAAAGTCATCTGCTCGCACCACCGGGTAATACACATAGACATCCTTGTTCTGTCCAATTCTATACGCTCGGTCTGTTGCCTGATCTTCCTTGGCAGGGTTCCACGTCCTCGTGTAATGAATCACATGATTTGCGGCCTGAATGTTTACCCCGAACCCCACCGCAAGCGGTGACAAGATAATCACGCCAAATCCGGGGCTTTTTTGAAAGTCCTTAATCCGAGCCTGCCGATTGTCAACACACGACGAAGACGTGGAGGTATCTCCATTGATGATCACCGGTCGAATACCAAATGACTCTTCGATGTAATGCCGCAGCAATCGCTGGATATTGCGAAACTCACAGAAAATGATGACCTTATCGCCTTTTGCCCTTATTGATCCCAATTCATCAAGGAGCCAGTTGAGCTTGGGAGCGATGCGGCGATAGTCGGCCAGTGGGTCAGGCTTGAAGACATCCAGACCATGACGTTGTGGATCGGTACAAATCAGACGCAAGTAATGGAGCAATCCCAAGTGGTTCTTGAAGGGAGCTGAAGCCGCGGGATCATTACGCCGATTGAAAAGGTGGATGGCATGGACATAGAGCTCGCGCTGCCGGCTTGATAACGGCAGCCTACGGGACTGTTCAACGACTATCTTGCGTGGCAGATCTTGGGCAACCTCCGCCTTGGTACGCCGTAGAATTTGCGGCGCGATCAATTTGCGCAACTCCTCGACGCGCGCCCTATCTTCTTCCGTCCGAGCCTCAATAGGTTTACTGTAACGGCGACCAAAATCGTTCAGCGCACCCAGAAGACCGGGTTGAACGAAATCAAACAGGCACCAAAGATCGGCCAAGGTGTTTTCGACGGGCGTACCGGTGCAGGCAATCTTGAAGGCAACATTCTGTTTTTTGGCAGCACGTGTAACCAGTGCAGCGGGATTTTTGATCTTTTGCGCTTCGTCACAAATCATGATCGACCAGCGCTGCGCGGCAAAGGAGAACTCGAGATCTCGCAAGGTCTCATAGGTAGTGAGCACGATACGTGCGTTGCCCACCCAGTCCGGCTTGAGAAAACGGGTCAGGCCATCTTCATCTCGCAACCGAGCATCAATGCTTTCTCGGGGAACGCGAAGTGATGCCAAGCTGTCACCGTATGCAGTGACGATCGAAAATACCCCTGGCTTGAAGAATTTGATGGCTTCATCTTTCCAGTTTTCCAAGAGCGATACAGGTGCCACAATCAGCATCGGCTCAATCTCGGGATTCTGCTCGATGGCCCATGCCATGAGTGTCAGCAACTGAAGGGTCTTGCCAAGACCCATGTCATCGGCCAACACGGCACCACGGCAGTTGTGCTGCGTGCCTGCCTGAAAAAGGGTCTGTAGCCACGCGACGCCTGTCCGCTGGTGCGGAAGAAGTACACAGTCTGGACGGAGCGAGGTTGGAATGACCGGTTGTCGGTCAGCCGCTGAGAGAACTGCACTGCGCTCCTCGGCATAGTCGACTCCACCGATATTGGTACGTAGCACCAGCGTTTTGCGTCTTGGTTGGCGAGCGATGCCAGGTCCTGGCTTTCCGGGATCCCAGCCACCGCTTCGAGCACGATGGAATGCCTCGCCGAAACTCTCGATGATGTGCTCAGCCTCCTTTACAGGCATTGGCTTTGGCAGACCGGTTAGCTTCAATTCGCTCGCACCGCATGCCTTGGCTTGATCAATTTCGCGCCTGAGGGTTCCTAGTGTTTCTTCGGTAACCCGAATCGACACCAACTCTGTCTCACCGTCTGGCCGCCAAGAGATTACTGGAGCCAGATTTTCTGGGAACCAGCCCTCTTCGTCCCGCTTCTTGGTAATGAATGGCGAGTAATAAGGCGGTTCGACGCCGATGTCCTGAATACGCTGTGCATAGTGGGTGAGGTCGTAGACCTGCTCATAGTGGATGACCACAGATGGCTGCCGACGTTCTTCCAGAGCGTTCCGCAACTGACCCAAGTGCTCGGCTGCGTCACCTTGCAATTCAAGGTCGTAACCCCCCCAGCCGAGCAACTGAAAATTGCGTGCCAGTGCCCGCTCCAACGCCTTTATGAATTGTTCCAATGCGGCGTCATCGAGCCATACGGTTTCCGAGGAGGTGGGGCCCCAAGCGGTAGCGCTTTCAATGAGCAAGCCAACCTTAAGGGGGTAACCTTGTGCATCTCGCTCGAACTGCGGCAGAAATCGCTCATAGCTGAGTCCGGCCTCGCTACGCGCCGCCTCGAATTGATCTTCGTCAATGACGGCATTTGCCTTCGCACCCAACGCAGCGTAGGGATTGACCATGAAGGCTTGCGCCCGGGCGCCGGCGACACGACGGCTGGGAAAGCTCTTGATTTCTTCGAGCACCGCATGGACGTCGGGCGTGATAATGACCTGAACGATTCCTTCTTCGGTTGGAATGTCGTAACGAGTCTGAACGCTAGCTTGGCGATCGAACCGCTCCAGCCAATCCTTGGGGGCTCCATCAAAACTGGGCTGTATCTCGATGACAGTGTCATCCCCCAATTCAGTTTTTCGAAAGCCGATGGCCAGCTTCTCGGGCGTCAGCACCACGCTCTTGCGCAAAAAGGCGTCAAAGTTGGCGCCCGCTTCAACTGCCAACTGCCGAATGCGACCCCACTCCAGCCGATGATGATGTCCGATCCGCTGCTCAGTTGCGCGCCCCGCAAATCCGCGCACCGCCTTGAGCAACCTCCACGATTCGGGCGGTAGAAGCATTCGCCTGCCAGCGTTTGTCAGCACGGCGCCGGTCAGCGCGCTGTCCCGCAAAGGCTGGTTGTTTAGCCGCCACCCGGCAATCGCGATACTGAAGTTTCGGTCCTCCAATGAACCGCGACTGCTCAATTCAGGTGTCAGTTGCGCGACTTCCGGCAATTGGAGCGCCCCCATTGCCTCCGCGTGTTCGGGATGCGATCGTAGCGCGTAAATCATGTCCCAACTGACTGCGCATCCACTTTCCCTCAGAAGTCCAAAGCCTTCTTCCTCAATCTGATCAACCCATCCAGCCAAAAGCGGATGGTCTATTACGCGCCCATTTGCCTCCTGAGTTCTCGTGATAAATATACCTTCTTCACGCTCCAGAAGGTAATAAGGAGGCGCGTTCTCGCGCCGCCGAAACCTCTCCAGAACGCTCATGTTCCTTTCCACCACCAACCCTTATCGGACTTGTATCCGAAATTCCAACGCAAGAGCGTTTCATTGATCTTCAGATCGGCGTCGTCAACCAAAACCCAAAGATTTCCATTTCTCGACGTCAGGTCTTTTATTTCAATGCCCAAGGTCGCGGCGAATTGGTCCAGCGCTCTTCGACTAAATCCTACTGCGCTCCAGTCGGCGATTGGGCCTCTGGTTACCTGTGTAACAGCACGAATAGCCGCATTGACGCCATCGCTATGAATTCCATCTAGGCCTACCAATATCGACTCTAGTCGGCCCTCCCACGTGTCATATCCACCAACACCATCTTGATGTCTAAATCGAAAAATATTTTGGGAGTTCTTTAGAGAATTTCTTGCATCGACTGGCATTGAGACAGGCTGGTCAAGATGAAATGGAAGAGGCGTATCATATACATAACATGCGTTGCTGTAACCGCTGAACTCAACGATTACAACTGATCCCATACTCATAATGAAGGCATTATTGGTTCTGACCGTGTCGCGCAACTCAACCAATCGCCCCTCCATCTTCTTGCGAAGAATCACAAAATCATGGCTGCGGTTGGTTCGTGCGTCTGGTCCGAGCGCAAAATGCATGTCGTCGATTGCGCTGACATAGCGTTTCCAAAACTCGAGGCGACGGCTATCGCCAGTACGTTCCTCGGCAAGCACAGTAAAGAATGCTTCGATAAACTCCAGCTTGAGCCAGTCCGCAACCATAGCGCGAGCGTTCTGACCGACGCGTCCCCAGCGCGGCTGGTTGCGATCAAGCCACGGATTGCCCCAACCTTTGACCGCCGTGTCCCGCAAGTCATTGTGAAGGGCCATCGGCTCCATGTTGGCGTAACGATCCAGAACCAATGCAAGCCCTTGATCATGGATAATCTGATTGCCGCGCAGCAGTTCAAGAAGGCTCGGAAGCAAGCCTTGAAACGCGCTGTCGGGCTTCTTGATTGCCGCCTGAATTTGAGCCAGTAGCAGCTTGCGCATGAACCACGAGCTATCGGAGATGCGGAGCACATCGCGCAACTCATCGACCTCGGTACGATTCCCAGCCAACAGGGCCGGACCATATGGCTCACAAGGCTCCTCGCCAAACAGCTTCGGATGCCGCTGGAGCGACTCAGCCCATTGTGGATTGCGGGCACCATCAAGGACCTGCGCCGAGTGTGATCCGAGATAGCTTCGGAGGTGTCTCCAGTTTTTGCGGCCTGTGTCTGGGGTTTCTGCCGCCTCTGGGTCATAGCCGAAGTAGCCTGAAAGCAGACCTTGGTAACAACGGCGGTATTGTCGTGGTCGCGGCAGGTACTGCTCCACGCCTTCGAGCAACGCCGGAAATCGTTCCTGGTCTTCAATGATCCTCAACCGCTTCGGCCCCACCGGCAGCGCCAAACCATAGGAAACCAGTCGCGCCTCGCGGAGGGAGTAGAGCCGGCGGTTGGTCCAGAAGCGCCGAATGGCTTCTTCCTGTATATCCTGCTCGGGCATTGCCATGCCCTCGCGTTGGTAACGCTCAAGCTTATTGATGTGTCCATCGATCGAACAGTCCACATGCCATTCTCGCGCGAGCGCCTTCTCGGAGCCCCGATCAAGCAGATTTTTGAGTCGGTCCAGCGCGCTCATGGCCCGGGGAGTGCGCAGGTGCCGAAGTTGCCGCGCACAACCCCCTCCGTCGGGCGGCGGCTTTCGTGGATGCCAAGGAATTGCAGGCGCATTTCGACGCGGCGGCTCTCCTCGTCAGTCGCTTTGGCAGCGTTGAAGGAATAGCCACCCACCACAAACAGCGCGCGGATCTGTTCAAGTTGGTCTGCGCTCATGGCGGCTTCTCCAGGGGCAGGCCTTGCGAACAAGGCACACAGTACGCGCTGACTCCGCTGCAGGCTGAGATCGAGGTTGGAGAGGTAAGAACCGGTCTTGTCGGTAAAGCCATCCACGACAATCTCCTTGAGTACCCGTTGCCCCAAATCGTCATTGGCAATCGCGAGAATTTCGGGGACAAAGGCGCGCAGCAATTGCTGCTGCTCCACCGTCAGCGTCGATCTGGCAAACGGAAACTGTGCCCGCGAGCCGAAGTCAACCACACTGCGATCGCGGTCGATGGTGATGCCGTGGAACCGTGCCTGCCGGGACACTGCATCAAATCGGTCCAGCAGCCGCTCGATGTCTTGTCGGTGCTGCGCCTCCTCCTGTTCACGCTGGGAAACAGTCTTTGTCACCGCCAAAAGCGCGACTGCCATGACCACCAGAAACAGCACCATCAAGGCGGTCATCAGATCGGCATAGGAGATCCAGAACGGCTTTTCCGCCTCATCACGCACGCGCGCCTTCGCGCCCAATGGCTGGCCGAACATGGCTTACCGACGGATCGCCGGTGCGTCGGCAAGCGTGCTTTCAAGCTCCTGGATGGTGGAGCTGAGCATACCGACCGCATTGCTGAGCTTGGCATGGAAGTCCCCGTTGGCACGCTCCAGAGTACGTGTCAGCCCATCTGAAAACTTCTCGTGGGCAAGAACGAGCACATTGGACACCCCTTCAAGATACGTCTCGGTGTCCCTTTGGGTCTGCCCCAGCTTGGTCGCCGCGCTCTGGATGCGCTCCAGCGCCTCATGGGTCAGAGAAGCTTCCCTTTTGGCAGACTCAACAACGACACGTAGTTCAGTGAGCATCGCCGCTGTCGCCTCACGATTGGCCCGGTAATCGGTGAGCACCGTTTGCATGGCATGAGCGGATGCGGTGAGCCCCCCGCTGACCTCCGTCAGCTTGCCGGCCAGCGCTGCCGCCTGATCCAGTGTGCCGGTCACCCGATCGCCAGCCTGGGCAAAAGCGGTTGCGCCCCGTTCCAGCGTTAGGGCTCCTTCATTGAGACGACCAACCGCGTCCGTTGTGGTGCGTTCCAGAGACACCACGCTGTGCTGCATCTGCGCCGTTGATTCGGCCATCTGACGGACGACGTCCGCTACGGAATCTCCAAGGTTCGATACCATGCCGCTCGTCCGCTCGGCCAGATCCTGTTCACGGCGTTGCTGCTCGCTATGCGCCTGTGTGGCCTGCGCCTGAAGCGCACCGATCATGTCGCCCATCTGCTGGCCAAGGTGAGTAATGGACTCATTCAGCTTGCCGCTGGTCTCGCTCTGCGCGTCGGATATCATCTGGTTGAGATTCTCGACGAAATAGCGCGTCTGCTCATTGAGTTCGGCCTGCCGGTATTCCATTTCTTCGACCGCCTTCGCCATCTTCTGAGCCATGAGATCGCTTGATTGCCGGCCTTGCTCGGTCATCTGACCTACCAGCGCATTGAGAGATGCCACGGCGTCCAGCATCGCCTGCGCGCTTTTTTGATTCAACTCCTGAATGCCGGAAATCTGGCCGCCGAACAGATCGTTCAAGCGCTGACTGAAGCTCGCCATGACATCTTTCAGCAGATTTGCCGTAACGGCGCTTTGATCACCGCTGGCTTGAGCCACGACATCGCCGATCCGCTGCAAGGGCGCCTGCAGACTCGACTCGATGCCACCGATGATCTGCTTGCTCAGGGTTTCGGTGTTCACTTTCTGGGCGAGGATCTGCTGCTTGGTCATGTCCTGCAGCAACACCTTGAGGTCGCCGACCAGCGAGTCCTTGAGAATATTCGATTGAGCAGATGCATTTTCAGAAGCAGAGACAAGCCGCGCTAGATACTCCTCCCCCGCGCCCATGGCAAAACGGTCATCGAGTTGCGCGCAAATTTCTTCCGTTAATCCATATAGCGATGCCAGTAACCCTTTCTCCAGCAAAGTTGCGAACATTGCAAGGCCAATAGCACAAGCTGAGACGATGAATGCCTCAAAGACGCCGTGTAAAAGTGCTTCCAGACTCGCCCGAACCCTCGAGGGATCATCTGGCACCTCGAAGTTTTGCAAACCGATAATGAGGCCAGAAAAGGTTCCTATAATTCCAAGTCCGGTGAAAATTCCTGGCAGATGTTTAAAAAATTCCGTCTTCAATCGGTCATCGACCACGCTCTGCCCATTGAAGAAGGATGCCGCTGGTGTGGTAGCACGCCACGCCACCGTAACCAGCTCGCCGTTGCGCTCTTCGCGCTGCTCGTGCAAGGTGTCCCGAAACTCCTTCCAGAGATGCTTTAGCGTATCGTCTATTTCAAAGAATCTTTGAAGATCTGCTGGGCTATCCCGCCCGCTCGATTTCAGTTGGGACCGCACTTTCCTTAGGCGGAGCAGCAGTCGGAATCCGGGCAAAGAGAAGCGGAAAATAAAAACAAGCAAGAGTACGGCGATGATAACGCCCACCACGACTAGCGCCGGTGACATGCTCGAAGTCATTTCAGGCACGACATTCATTGGATCACCTGGGCGCTCAGCAAGCGACTCTTTACGTTCAGCAAGACTGCGTTATGTCAAGCTCGATCACTGGAGCGCCTTGCAACTTTTTTGGAGACGCTGTGACAACAGGCGAGGCCAAAGCCACGCAAGCGGTTTATCGGCACGAGGGTCATCGACTCAACGGCATGACGACTGAAGCACTGCGTTTCGCCAAAATTGATCGATGATAAACCGCCCCTTCCGGGTGAACGTACTGTCGCCGTTTGGACTCACTGGGTCAAACAGCAGTGTAGTGCGGTAGCCGGGAGCCCGATCGTAGGCGATTTCGGTGTGCGGGCATAGTCGGACCACTGTCGTACTTTGATGGTTGCCGTTCGACCAAGCGGCGGCTGAACAAGCATTCACCCAGACTGAGGCATGGAACGTGGAACTACCGTCCCGTTGCGGACGAACTGCCAGGCGCGGCGTTGCGTGGATTGCGGAAGATGAGCGGGGCCGCATCGCCCTCGCGGCGGGCGGTGTCGATGGCCTCAAGGACGCGGCCGTGGTGCGGCGAGAGGCGGCAGGCGGGATCGGCGGCTTCGGCCTCCCCGGCGAGCAGATACGCCTGACAGCGGCAGCCGCCGAAGTCGACCTCGCGCTCCGGGCAGGTGCTGCAGGGTGGCTGCATCCACGCCGTGCCGCGATAGCGGTTGAAGGCGGGCGCGCCGCGCCAGATTTCGGCCAGCGACTGCTGGCGCACGTTGGGGAACACGAGATCCGGCAGTACGCGCGCGGCATGACAGGGCAGCGCGGTGCCGTCGGGCGCGATGGTGAGGTGCAGCCGCGCCCAGCCGCCCATGCAGGCCTTCGGGGTTCCTTCGAAATAGTCCGGCACGACGTAGTAGATCTTCATCGGGCCGTCGTAGGCGGCACGGAAAGCGGCGACGTCGATTTCCGCCTGACGCAACTGCTCGCGGGTGGGCAAGAGCGCGGTGCGGTTGGCGAGCGCCCAGCCGTAATACTGCGTCGTCGCCAGCTCGACGTAATCGGCGCCCAGCGCCTCGGCCAGCGCCAGCATGGCGGGGATCTGGTGCAGGTTGAGCCGGTGCAGCACGAAGCACAGCACCATGGGGAAGCCGGCGTCCTTCACGGCGCGGGCGATGGCGCGCTTGTGCTCGAAGCTGCGCGTGCCGGCGATGCGGTCGTTGAGCACAGCGTCCGCGGCCTGGAAGCTGACCTGGATGTGGTCGAGTCCGGCGGCGCGCAGCGCCTCGATGCGCCGGGCGTCGAGACCCAGTCCTGAGGTGATCAGGTTGCTGTAAAAGCCCAGCCCGCGGGCTTCCTGGATGATCGTTTCGAGATCGCGGCGCACCGCAGGCTCGCCGCCCGACAGGCCCAGCTGCACGGCGCCGAGGGCGCGCGCCTGACGCAGTACGTCGATCCACTGCGCGGTATCGAGCTCATTGCGGGCGGACGGGTAATCGAGCGGGTTGCTGCAATAGGGGCATTGCAGCGGACAGGCATAGGTCAGCTCGGCGAGCAGCCACAGGGGCGGCGACACGGGCCGCTCAGCGCAGTTCGATCCAGCCGCGCTGTCGGGCGAGGTCGATGAATTCACGAATGTCCTCCGCCAGGGTCGCTTCGCCGGGGTACTCTGCGGCCAGCGCGTCGATCAGCGTGCCGAGGCTGGTCTGCCCATCGCAGCGGGTCAGGATGGCCGCCGCCGAGTCGTTGAGCCGGATCATGCCCTCGGGGTAGAGCAGCACGTGGCTGTGCTGGGCACCTTCCCACTGCAGCCGGTAGCCGGGCCGCAGGCAAGGGATCCGCGCCGCATCGGCCGCCGCGCCGCTCATGGCGCTTTGGGCGCCGTGAAATAGGGCGGCATGTCGAGCACATAGGCCAACATCATGGCATCGAGCATGGACCAGAGCACATCGAGCTTGAACTGCACGATGGCGAGCGCGCGTTCCTGCAGCGGGCGGGTGTTGAAGTGCGCCAGCGTGAAGGCAAGGCCATGCTCGACGTCGCGCCGCGCCTCGCTGAGGCGATTGCGGAAATACTGCAGGCCAGCCGATTCGATCCACGGATAGCGGTCCGGCCAGCTGTTCAGCCGCTGCTGATGGATCTCGGGCGCGAACAGCTCGGTCAGCGAGGAACAGATGCCCTCTTCCCACGGCGACTGGCGCACGAAATTGACGTACGCATCGACCGCAAAGCGCACCCCCGGCAGCACCAGGCGCTGGCTCTCGATGGTCTCGCGGTCCAGACCGACCGCCTCACCGAGCCGTGTCCAGGCTTCGATGCCGCCCTCGTCCCCGGTACGGCCGTCGTGGTCGATGATGCGCTGGATCCAGTGCCGGCGCACCCCGCGGTCCGGGCACTTGGCCATGAGCGCGGCGTCTTTCAGCGGGATGCTGATCTGGTAGTAGTAGCGGTTGGCGACCCAGCCGCGGATCTGATCGGGCTCGAGGCTGCCTTCGTACATGCGCACGTGAAAGGGGTGGTGGATGTGATAGCGCGCGCCCAGCCCCCGCAGCCGCGCTTCGAACTCGGCCACCGGCCAAGGCACCTGATCCGCCGGATTCGTCATCGCACTACCCTCACAGCACCAGATCCAGGCCGTCCTCGGCCACTTCGATTCCGGCGGCATCGAGCTGCCGGCGCTCGGGGGAATCTTCGTCCAGAATGGGGTTGGTGTTGTTGATGTGAATCAGGATCTTGCGGGCGCGCGGAAAGGCTGCGAGGTGTTCGATCATGCCGCCCGGTCCGCTCTGCGGCAGATGCCCCATCTCCAGTGCGCGCTTCGTGCCCACGCCGCGATCGATCAGATCCTCGTCGCGCCAGGCCGTGCCATCGACCATCAGCACGTCGGCCTCGGACATGGGGGCCCGCAGATGCGGCTCGAACGCGCCCAGTCCCGGCGCGTAGAACAAACGGCCGCCGGTGGCCGGATCGGTGATGAGCAGGCCGATGTTGTCGCCCGGATGCGGATCATGGCGGTGCGGCGAATAGGGCGGCGCCTTACTGGACAGCGCAAAGGCCTGGAAGCGCAGCCCCGGCGCCTGGGCCATCTCGAACGGCGTACCGTCCGGAACGATGGCATGCCAGTCGACCCCACAGTAGTGGCTCAGCATGGGAACCACCGGAAAACCAGTGGACAGGTCTTGATGCACCGCCGGGGTGGTGTAGAGCGCAAAGCGCGGCCCCTCACGCAGCATGAGCAGGCCGGTGGCATGGTCGATCTGGCTGTCCACCAGAAGGACGGCCGCGATGCCCGTATCGCGCAATGCCCGGGCAGGACGCAGCGGCGCAAAGGATTCGATCTGGGCACGGATATCGGGGGAGGCGTTGATCAGCACCCAGCGCTCCCCGTCCGCGCTCACCGTGATGGACGACTGGGTGCGCGGCCGCGCACAGAGGGATCCCGCCCGCAACCCGGCGCAGTACGCACAATGGCAATTCCATTGGGGGAAGCCCCCGCCGGCGCCTGATCCGAGCACATGAACACGCATATCCGTTGCTTCCCCATTCCCGCAAAAACGACGAGGCCCGGTCGCTTGGCCGGGCCTCATCCGAAACCAGGATTCGGCTTCAGCGGTTGAAGATGTACATCGTCACTTCAAAACCCAGCCGCAGATCCTCGAAAGCGGGTTTGGTCCAGCGCATGGTGTCTCCCTCGTTGATTCAGCGTGTTATCGCGATCCGATCATGCTGCCGCAGGCAGTCGACGATCAAGCGTTTCATCTTAGCGACCTGGTCCGTTTCTGCCAAGCTTTGACGGTGACTTGCGTCAATCCCGCTGCGGCAGACTCCGCACCAGCGCGATGCTCATCCCGCCCCCCGGAACATAGCCGCCCATCTCCGCTGCCTGCAGATAGTCGCGCTTGGATTTTCGGGTTAGGTTGATGCACAGCTCGTAACCCAGACGCTGGAACCACTGCGGCAAATCATCGAGGTCCAGCCACGTATGAAACGGCTCCCCGATCCGCCGCCAAACCCGCGCGGCGATGGCGCGACGCAAGCGCACCCCGACCGACTTGGGACGCTGGGCGGTGAGTTCCAGCACGCTGGTATCGACGTAATCGAATGCGACCGTGACGCCGCCAGCGCACAAACCGCGCAGCTCGCGGAACACGCCCTCCACCACGGACTTGGGCAGATAGTAGGTCACGCCCATCCAGTTGACGAAGGTCGGCAGCGCCGGATCGAAACCGGAGGCCAGCAAGCGTTCGCTGAGTGATTGGGTGGTGAAATCGATGGGCACGAAGACCTGACAGGGATGCGTCGCGAGGCCGCGCTCGGCGATGCGGTTGCGCTTGGCGGCCTGGGTGGCCGGATGATCCAGCTCGAACACGCGCAGCCGGTCCAAGAGATCGGGCCGGCGCCAGACAAAGGTATCCCAGCCCGCACCCAGAATCACATATTGCCGCACACCGTCGGTATCCATGGCGCGGACCAGTTCATCCTCGGCGAAGCGTGCCCGCAGGAGCAACGCGGCCATGAATCGCTTCAACTGCGGGCGGCGCTCGAACAATCGGGCCATGCGCCGATAGGTTCTCGGACGCCGCACGATGCGCTGGCCGCGCTCGTTCAACAAGTGCTCAGCGATTGTGTCCTTGAAAATCGGAATGCCTTCCCGGACCGCCAGGGCCCGGAACAACATCACCATGCGGGAAGTGAAACTGGCTTGTCCGTCGCGCATCCACGCTCCATCCTCGGGCCATCCCGGCCCGGCCGAGTTGGGTCACTCAAATCAAGCTAGCACAGGATTCGGAAAACGCCGGGCGCCGGGGTTACAGCGCCGCCAGATAATCCGGGCCGAGTTGGCGCATCTGCCTGAGAATCCACAGCTGACGCTGGCGCACACTCGACGATGGCGCATCGACCCGGTAGCGGACGGGGTTGGGCAGCACTGCCGCCAGAAGTGCTGCCTGGGCCGGATTCAGCCGCGCGGCGGAAACCCCGAAGTAACGCTGGCTGGCGGCTTCGGCGCCATACAGATGGTCACCGAACTGCGCGAGATTGAGATACAGCTCCAAAATGCGCGCCTTGGGCAGCAACAGCTCCATCCACACCGCGAGCCAAGCCTCGACGCCCTTGCGCAACCAGTCCCGCCCCCGCCAGAGAAACAGATTCTTGGCCGTCTGCTGCGTAATCGTGCTGGCCCCACGCACGCGGCCACCGCGGGCGTTGTGATCGAGCGCCTGGCGAATCGCCTTCAGATCCAGTCCGAAATGGCTGGGAAAGCGCTGGTCCTCGGCCGCCACCACCGCCAGCGCGAGATGGGGGGAGATCCGCTCAGCCGGAACCCAGCGGTACTCCGGCCACACGCGTTCGCCCGCTGCCACATTGCGCACCAGTTGGTGCACCATGAAGGCACTGATCGGTGGCGGCAGCACACGCAACGCCAGGATGGGCACGATGGTCAAACCCAGCGCCGCGAACACGACGGCCCAAACCATCAGGCGCAGCCGGCGCAATGGAGATCGCCGCCGCGGTGCCCTGCGGGAACGGGCATGAGGTGACCAGGGCGGTGGTAGGGGCATGGGACCGATTTTCCTTTTTCAGTTCCAGGAGTCGACGATGCAATGGCGCAAATCCAAATGGCACTCCCAACGCTATCTCGTCACCGGGATCGTCACCATCATCCCCCTCTGGATCACCTGGTGGATCATGGCGTTCGTCTTCGATCAGCTCACGGTTATCAGCATGCCTGCCGTGCGCACTCTGGCCAGTCGTCTCAACGGCCCTTCCGATCCGCTCGTCAGTCTGCTGGCGCATCCCGCCATGCAGTCGCTCGTGGCCGCGCTGTTGACCCTGGTGCTGCTCTACCTGCTCGGTTTGCTCGCCAGCTTCGTCATCGGACGCCGCCTGATCGCGCTGATGGAGGGCATTTTGCACCGCATTCCGCTGGTTCAGACCATCTATGGCGGGATCCGGCAGTTGATGCGCTCGCTCGAAAGCCATCCCAACAAGCCGCAGCGCGTGGTGCTGATCGAATTCCCGGGGCCGCACATGCGGGCGGTCGGTTTCGTCACCCGGATTCTGATCGACGAGGAAACCGGCACCGAGCTGGCCGCCGTTTATGTCCCGACCACGCCGAACCCGACCTCCGGCTATGCCCAGATCGTGCCCACCGACCGGCTGATCGCGACCGACTGGAGCGTGGATGAAGGGATGCGTTTCATCATTTCCGGCGGCACGATATCACCGGATCGTGTGCGCTACTTCGACTCCGCCGCCGTCAATGCCCCCAAACCGTGACCAGCACTTCGCGATCCATCGATTCGATGCGGTGTTCCCAGAGGAAAATGCCCTGCCAGGTGCCGAGGGCGCAGCGGCCACCGCGCACCGGAATCGTAAGCTCGACCTGGGTGAATACCGAGCGCAGATGCGCCGGCATATCGTCGGGGCCTTCGAGGTGGTGACGGTAGCGGGGATCGCCATCGGGCGCGAACCGGGCGGCGAATGCCTCCAGATCCGAACGGACGCTTGGATCGGCGTTTTCACAGAGGACCAACGACGCGCTGGTGTGGCGTAAAAAGGCCTGACACAGCCCGGTTCCGATCCCCGAGCGGCCGATCACCCCCTGCACGGCCGCGGTGATCTCCCACAAACCGCGCCCCACCGTTTGCCAGGAAAGGGCTTCCTGCGCCATCCGCATGCCGGCCTCACTCATCCATAACGCCCCGACACGAAGGGATTGCTGCGCCGCTCCTCGCCGAACGTCGAGGTCGGGCCGTGCCCGGGCACGAAGCGAACCTGATCGCCCAGCGGAAACAGCTTCTCGCGAATGCTGCGGATCAGGGTCTCGTGATCGCCCCCCGGAAAGTCCGTGCGGCCGATGGATCCGGCGAAAAGCACATCGCCGACCTGGGCAAACCCTGCCTCGGGTTCGAAAAACACCACGTGCCCCGGGGTGTGGCCGGGACAATGCAGGACCTGCAAGGTGAGCTCGCCCACGGTGACCGTATCGCCTTCCTCCAGCCAGCGATCAGGGGCGAATACGCGGCCGCCGAAACCCATCATCTGGCTCTGCTGGGGCAGCATCTTGATCCAGAACTCATCGGCCCGGTGCGGCCCCTCCACGGGCACTCCGGTGGCTTCGGCCAGCTCCGCGACCCCGCCCACGTGGTCCAGATGACCATGCGTGACCAGGATGCGGGTCAGCTTCAGCGCGTGTTTGGCCAGGATGGCACGGATGCGTTCGACTTCCCCACCCGGATCAACGACTGCCGCTTCGCGAGTCTGTTCACACATCAGGATGGTGCAGTTCTGGGCAAAAGGCGTGACGGGAATAACAGCGTACTTCATGGTTTCGAACCTGCTCGAGCGATCGGCAACCGGGATCAGAACATGTGTGTTTCCGGCTGAAACGCTTCTGACATCCAGGACCGGGATACTTCACCGCATGATAACGACTCCCTGGTCCAAACGCCGCTTTATCCGCCCACGCCACTGGACGGCTGGCCTGGCGCTGTTGCTGACGGCTTTCGGCGCCCTTGCCGGCTCCCCGGCTTGGGACGTCCGCTACCAGCGCGTCTTCACCAATCCCGAAGCCGTGATTCCGCCGCAGTGCTATACCCGGACCGAAGGCCGCTTCAACCCGTGCTACACCTGTCACCAGACCCATCCGCCAGCTTCGGGGCGACCCAATCTGATGGATGATGCGCATCTGCAGGGCGTCTACGCTTTTTCCGAAGTCGGTATTGAAAACCACTGGTCCAACCTCTTCGTGGATCGTCGCGCGGCCATCGCAGCCATTCCCGATGCCGAAATCCGCGCCTATGTCGCGATAGACAACTACACGCCGCTCATCGAAACCTTGCGCAGCAGCGACTTTCGCGGCTGGATTCCCGATCTCGACGATCTGGCCTATCCGGAACGTGCCTTTGATCGCGAGGGCCGCGCGCGGGACGGCAGCGGTTGGATCGCGTTTCAGTACAAACCGCTGCCCAGCACCTTCTGGCCGACCAATGGCTCCATCGACGATGTGATGATTCGGCTGCCCCCTGCCTTCCGGCAAGACGCCGCGGGTCGGCCGTCCTGGCCGGTCTATCTCGCCAACCTCAGCATGCTCGAGGCAGCGATCAAGGGGATGGATGCGATCGACACGCCGCCCATCGATGAACAGGCGCTCGGTGTGGATCTGGACGGCGACGGCCGGCTTGGCCGAGCTACCCGATTGATCACTCCCGACCACTATCTGGGTGCAGCCCGCACGATTCCGGTGGTGCGTTTCCTCTATCCGGTCGGCACCGAATTCCTGCACACGGTGCGCTACCTCCACGTGGATGGCCAAGGCCGGATCGGCCCGGCCCCGCGCATGAAGGAAGTGCGCTATCTCCGCAAGGACCGGTGGGTCGATCCGGCCACCCTCGGCGCGCTTTACGATGAGGAAGCGTGGGAAAAGCAACAGGGCTTTCTGCCCCAGATCGGCTGGCAGGGCGAGCGCGGCGCCGTCAACGGCTTCGGCTGGCGTCTGCTCGGTTTCATCGAGGATGCCACGGGAAACCTCAGACCCCAGAGCCACGAGGAAACCTTTTTCTGCAAGGGCTGCCACAGCTCCATCGGCGCCACGATCGACCAGACTTTCGCCTTCCCGCGCAAGATTCCGGGGGTCCGTGGCCAGGGTTATGTCGATCTGCGCGGGATGCCCGATGCGCCCTCGCTCGGCGAGCTCGAAGGGGAAATCCGCCAATATCTGCGCCGCGTTGGCGGGGGCGATGAGTTCCGCGCCAATACCGAGATGCGGGCGCGCTGGTTCGGCCCGGACGGTCAGCTCGACCCTGCGCGCCTGAATCAGGCCAAGGATGTCTACACGCTCATCGTCCCCAGCCCCGAACGCGCGCTGGCCCTGAACAAGGCCTACCTCACCATCGTGCGGGAGCAGTCCTTCCTGAAGGGCCGCGACGCCACTCTGGTCCCGGCCGAAAACGTGTACCGGGAGGTAGACACCGAGGTGCCGCCCCTCGCGCCCGAGCACCGGGTTGCGGGCAACCTGCTGCTCGACTGGGACGCCGCGATCCGGCCCTGAGCCTGTCACCGAGTTGACACCGCAGTTTCACCATTTCATCCACCCAGCCGCATTAGCCTGTCGGAGTTTTGCCACCCGCCGACTTCACGAGGAGGATTTCTCATGCGCTGTTCCCGTCCCACCTGGGCCCTGTTGGGCCTCGGGTTGCTGGCGTCAGGCCCAACCCTGGCTGCAGATTTTGGTGAGTTGATGCAAAAGCAACTGGAATCGGGCAGCAATCGGCTGTTCGGCTTCACCAAGCCCTTGGCCGAATCCGCGACCACGCCATCCGGATACGCGCGCGCCCCCGGTCAGCCGGCAACCGATCACATCTTGCTGGCGAAAGGGCTGCGGGTGAGCTACCTCACCCGCGATGCAGCCGACAAGACCGACCAGATGGTGTTCTGGCCCTCTGACGCCAAGCCGACGCACCTGATCACCTGCGTCGAGGAGTTCGAACGCCAGGTCATCGGCACATTCCCGAATGGGACGGAAAAATACAACCCGTCGGTTCAGCGCATCCGGCTGTCCGACGGACAGGTCGAGACCATCCTGCGCGGCATGGCCGGTTGCGACGGGATCCGTCGCACGCCTTGGGGAACGATCATCGCCACCGAGGAAACGAGCGACGGCCAGGTCTATGAGCTCATGAATCCGCTCCAGCTGACGAATCTCACGCTCACCGGCCGCGGCACGTCCGAACTGTTCGACCCCACAGGCGCCAACGTCACCGACACGACCAGCAAGGTTGTGGTGCGCGATGCGCTGCCCAAGATGGCTTGGGAAGGCCTGGCGGTGACACCCCAAGGGGTTGTGATTGCTGGCGACGAGTTGCGCCCCGGGTCCTACACGGACACCCGTACCGGCACCCGGGATACCGACGGCGGCGCGTTGTTCAAGTTCATCCCCGCCGTCCCGGCTTCAGGCCAGCCTGTCAGCAACCTGAATCAGTCGCCACTGGCAGCGGGCAGCGTCTATGCACTGCAGATCTCGTGCGTCGACAACAAGCAGCAGTTCGGCCAGGGTTGCGAAGTCGGTCAGGGCGCCTGGGTTGCCGTCACCGCCGCCAACGCCCGGGTCGATGCCAACAACGCCGGCGCGACCGGTTACTACCGCCCCGAGGACCTGCATGACGATCCCGGCTATGAGGGCGAGGGCGTCCGGTTCTGCTGGACCAACACCGAAAACGCCAGTGCCGAAAACTACGGCGAGGTGATGTGCGGCATCGACCGCGCGCCACTCACCGCCAGCAGTGACCGCACCGTCTCGGTGAACCGCTTCGTGGAAGGCGATGCCGACTTCAACCAGCCGGACAACCTGGCTTTCCAGCCCGGTACCCGCAACGTCTATGTCATCGAAGATAACCCCAATGGCGACATCTGGGCCTGCCTGCCGGACGGCGCGGACCGCGACATCAAGACCGATGGCTGCGTGAAGATGCTTTCGGTGGTGGACAATACCGCCGAGCCGACGGGCTTCCTGTTCAGCGGTGACGGACGCACAGCCTACGTCTCCATCCAGCACAGCCGCGATCCCGCCAACGGCAGCATGGATATCGACGACTTCGGTACCGACGATGTCCTCATGATCACCGGCTTCAAGCCCGTGCGGCCCTGACAGACCCGCACCACCGGTCATCTCGGGGCAGGGTCCACCCGTCCCCGACGATGTCCCTTCGGCCCGCCCGGCCCAGCCGTGCGGGCTTTTTTTCTCGCCCGATCGTCATCGAGGGCGGCTTGGTGCAGTCGGTCATGACCGGCCAGCCTGATGCGGCGCCGTCCGTGGCCGCGATCGATTACGACACCGATGGATTCGAGGTCGAAGATCCGTGTCACATCACGCAATCGGATAGTCGCGAGACCAAGGCCCTGGTGGTCGAACACGGTGTAGAGCCCACCGCCCTCGACCTTGATGAGGTGTTCCAAGAAGCCGAACAGTAATCAACAACAACGTCCCGCCTCATTCGGGGCGTCTCGCCCGTCCTGGCTGACAGCATGGCGAGCGTGGTTGTGACGATGCCCTGTCCGCCAAGTCTGACGCATACAGGTTCACACGGTAATGCGCTGAATCAGCTCTATCGGGTAACCGTCAGGGTCGACGAGAAAAGCGATCACCTCATTCGATCCCTTGAGCGGTACGGGCTCCCGCGTGATCCTGCCACCCCGCTTTTTGATTTCCGTGCAGGCTCGATGGCAATCATCGACGCCGATGGCGATGTGGCCGAAGCCGGAACCTAACTCGTAGCTGGCGATGCCCTCGTTGTCGGTCAGCTCCAATACACAGGTAGCGGATTCATCGCCGTATCCCAGGAAGGTCAATCGGTAGCGTTCCTCGGGCTGCTCAAGGGTACGGAGAACCCGCATGCCCAAGACACCGATGTAGAAGTCGATGGAACGTTGCATGTCGCCTACGCGTAGCATCGTGTGCAATATTCGGTTCATCGGACATGACCGCCATCTTTTACGGATCAAAAAGGAGGCTCCCTCCCACCGGGAAATGGCAGAGAGCCCGGACAGGATCAGATGAAGAATGGCGAATGCATTTGCCGGCTCGCCTGTTCCACGACACCGGCATCAAAGACGCGTGTGTAGAACGCTGCATTCAGTTGCTTCGTTTCGGTCGGAAAGTAGTTCAGAGCGAAGTTACGCGCGTTGTTGATCGTATCGAATGCGTAGATGCCGCCCAGTGTGTTTGTATGCAGACCACTCAGCCATGTCTTGTGAAGCAAGCCGGGTTGCCGCTTCAATATCGGATTCAGGTCGCGCCAGGGCGCCTCGGCGAAGGGCACACTGACCTGGACTTCCGTATAAACAAACGCGCCGGGTTTCCGGGTGGCCTTTGCGCCGAAATGCACCGAGTTCATGTCACGACTGGCCTCCTCCACGATGCTCGCGTCGAAGATGCGCGTGGTCTGCGGCGCGCCGAACTTCCTGGCTTCGTTCGGGAAATAGCGGGTGACGAATTCCTGGGCGTGTTCGATGGTGTCGAAGGCGTAGATACCCCCCAATGAATGGTTGCCGACACCGGCAAGCCAAGTCTTGTTCATGAGTCCCGGCTGTTGCAACAACGTCAGGTTTACGTCCTTCCATGGCGCCTGATCAAATGGCACGGATATTTGTAACTCGGAATACACAAACGCTTTCTGGGTCATCATCATTTCCTCGTTGCTTGGGTTGCGAAGCGACGATTCGGTGGCCTCGGCATCCGAACCGTGCAGGAGTGATCAAAACTCCGTAGCGAAGGTCCCGGTGACGGCAAGCTTCAATACCTTGCGACGATTCGTTCTTGGGGGTGTTGGGGTGTCATTGCATTTCATCGATGTTTTCCGGTCTGGGGAGTTGGTTATGCTTTGCGAATAACGACGGTGTGTTCATTGCCTCCTCATGGGTCGCGATGAGGTCGTGACCGGTCTGTTGGCAAAAGGCGCGCATGTCCTTTACTACGCCCCGATCGGTAGCGATGACCGCAAGCGTTTGTCCGGTGTTCATGGCGTCGAGCGCGGTGCGGGTTCGGAGGATGGGCAGTGGGCAATTCAGTCCCTGAGCGTTAAGGGTTTGATCCGTTGCATTCATCCGTTTCACGCCTGTCTCCAGTTTTGAGTAGACCGGTCGGTATACTCTGCGGTAAAAAAAATGTTACCTGTCCCGGGGTATACGGATCGCGGTCACGGCGGATCCGAGCCGGCGAATCAGCTCGGGATCATTCTGTGCCTTGGCCAGAAGCTGAATCCCCTCCAGGTATCCGAGCATCGCCTCCGCCGTCGCTGCTTCATCCACGGGTGGTAATGCGCCACTTTGGACAGCATCCGAGACCGCAGACCGAATGTGGTTGGAAAGCGAATTCAGACAACCGCTGGCCTTCCGTCGCAGCGCCTCGTCCTGGGTCGCCTGTTCCATCACCATGTTGCCAAAGGGGCACCCTGGCAAATGGCCATGGGTATCAGTCTGTTCCTTCTGAAACGCATAGAGCTCTTGGACAAACCGGTCGAGACGCGCCAAGGGCGTGATCTTCGTCGAAAAGGCGTTGGCGATCAGCGTCTCACTGAGACGCTCGCGGAACTGTTCCATGACCGCCAAGGCGAGGTCGCGCTTGCTGGGAAAGAAATGGAAGAAGCTCCCCTTGGATACGCCAGCCCGCTCGCAAATCGTCGCGATACCCACATCGGCGTAGCTCTGGGCGTGGAACAGCCCTGCGGCGGTATCGAGAATCTGCTGGCGTGTGTCACTTGCATGGGTCATGGCCTTTTTATACTAGACCGGTCGGTATACTGTCAAGGAGGTGATTTATTTTCCGGTTTCAACCCCATGGGGCATTGCCAGAGTGAAACCCGGCGCGGAGAGCGTAAAAGGGGGCTCAAAACGGGTTGAGTGGGGAGGAAACCAATTAGAGACGTGAATGGCCCTAAGTTAAGCCCCGAGTGCTCGTCATTCCGGCGCAGGCGGGGATCCAGAATCCGCATTCGCGGTGCATTCATGGATTCCGGCCTGCGCCGGAATGACGCATAGATCGCCTCCTGCCTTAACTTAGGGAAGTCCTGAAATAATCACCTTGAAGGGGCCAGAATGGGGCAACGGATAACGGAGCGGCGCATGCATCAGGCGACCTTCGAAGATGCCGGGCAGCAGGGCGAACGGCCGCGGCGCGAGCGGGATCCGGCGATGCGCCAGACCCGCAAGGGCCAGTAGTGGCATGTCGGGATGAAGGCGCACATCGGGTCGACGTGGATTCCGGGCTAGTTCATTCGGTGGTGGGCACGGCCGCGAACGTCCAGGACCTGACACCGGTTGCGTGCCGGCTCCATGGCCCTGAAATGCATGTCCACGCCGATGCCGGCGATACCGGCAGGAGCATCAGGACGCACTGCAGGGCCGAAGTCGCCGAGCATGTGGCCGTGCGCCCCGGCCAGCGCCGCCAACTCAACCGGCGCACCGAGATGGACGGGCGCCTGAATGCCTCATTCCGGGAGCACGCATCACCATTTGGGAAGGAACGAATACCGCGCTCCACATCCGCCCATCCAAGCACGGACCTGCTCGCGGTGAATTTCAATCGGCGGAGTGAGCCAGGCACTTTCGAATTGGCCCTGCCCTATCAGCTCGATATGACCCTCGACTGACCCGGCTTCGAGACCCGAGATGCCCAATGACGTTCGTGCCGATCACGCCGCTCAGTGTGCGCTCCATCGATCAGGTGTTGCCCCGGCTTCTCACACCGCCAGAACACGATTCTCAGCTACCGTAAATCACGGCCGGCAGGCGATCATCCGGTTGCCAACCAATACTTCAGGAATCGTTGGCCGTCGTATTCGGTTTCGCCGACGAATCGTGCGCCGAGCCTCGCGAAGGCCCCGAGGTGCTTGCGCGACGGCGGCAACAGGAAGGTGACATCGGCGATGCGCGCATCGGCCTGGGCAAACGCGAGCGCCTTTCTGGTGATGCGCCAGCCGAGCCCGAAGTTCTGCGGCCTGAGGACCAAGCCGTAATCCCATTCCTCGCCCTCTCGCTGAAAGCCGCCCCAGCCCACATAGACGCCCCGATACAGGATGGCCCAATGCCCCAGGCCATCTCGATGCCAGCAGGCTTCCTTGGCGTCGACGAATCGGGCCACGGCATCATGATCCCAGTGCAAGGTGAGCAGGGGCATGTGCTCGGCAACGCGCGGATCCGACATATGCGCGATGATCTCATCGGGCGACACCTGGGTCAGCCGGGTGAAGGTCACATCGCATTCAGGTGCAATCGCCATGGATGGTTTGTCTCGGCAAGGTTCATGCGGCAAGCGCTGGGCGCGCTCCGGTGGCAATGGCTGCGAACGCAATCTGCGGCATCGCGCGATGCCCCAGGCTAACCATTCCGGTATCAGTGTGACCGACTGCCGGTCGCTGCAGCTGTCCCGGAATCCCGTCGCCGCCGATCGGCGGCGACGGCAACCGGGTGAACGTTCCCAGCGATACCATAAGAAAGCCGGCCGGTTCATTATCCCGTTCGCGGGGCGTCACCGGCGCGCCGATGAAACCCCGCTTGCGGAGGCCCGCAGCGACCCCGGTGAACCGCACCAGCGCCGGTTTCACGGCACTCCTGCCGCGCGCTGAAGGACGGACAGAGGGTCGCTGTGGTGTCTCAAGCCGCCGAAGACAACTCAATGACGGGGAAATCCACGTCGGTATCGGCGATCCGGTTCACATAGTTGGTCAGCACGTTCAGCGCGACGTGCGCGATGATTTCGATGATCAGGCCATCGTCCAGGCCGGCCTGACGCGCGGCAGCCAGAGCCGTGTCGCTGATCTCGGCCCGCGATTGAACGATGCGCAGCGCGAGATCGGCGACGGCGCCCTCCTGCGCATCCTGGGCCCGGCCGTGACGAGCCTGGTCGATGTCTTCGCTGCTCATGCCGGCACCCCGGCCCATGGCGACATGTGCGCTCAGGCAGTAACCGCAGGCATTTTCCTGGGCGACAGCGATCGCGATGATTTCGCGCTGGCGGGGGGTCAAGCGGCCGGGTCGCAGCGCCTCTGAAAACTGCAGGTAGCCGTTCAGCGCGGCCGGGGCCTGGGCCAGCGTGGTGAACAGGTTGGGCAGCATGCCCAGTTTGGCGCCAACAGCCTTCAGGGTGGCCGCGGTCTTGGCATCGGTCTGAGCCAGCGTTACAGGATGAATGCGTGGCATGACATCGTTCTCCATGGGTTTGGTTTTCAGGTTCATGCGTCATCTGACGCAAGGAGATATTGGCCCACGGCGCGATACGATTTGCGCCTATTTGTATCAATTTTTATACTCATCGTCTCTTTTCGGCACCCCGAGTCCGGGGCCGCCCGGGCCGAGCCCGGACAGGGCGATGATGCGAGTAACATGAATGGACGATCGGCTGGTCGAACTGCTCCGACATTTCGAACTTGGCGCTCGGGTATTCCAGGCCGGCCCGCTGTGCCATTCAGCGCATTTCGACGCCGCCGATGGCCTCGGGCATATCCATGTGCTGCAGCAAGGCATCCTGCGGATCGACTCGCCCGGCCAGCCGACGCTTCTGCTCGATGAACCGGGCCTGTTCTTCTTCATGAACCCCACCGTACACCGCCTGCTGCCACAGGCGCCTGACGTCACGATGGTCTGCGCGTCGCTTGAATTCGGGGCGGGGCTGCGCAACCCGCTGGCGCGCGCCCTGCCCGAGGTCGTGCTGATTCGCTTGCGCGAGCTGCCCACCCTGAACATGACCCTGCAACTGCTGTTTCGTGAAGCCGCCGAGCAACATTGCGGGCGTCAGGCCATACTCGATCGGCTCATCGAGGTGGTGTTCATTCAGGTTCTGCGTGATTTGATGGATCAACAGCGCCTGCAGGTCGGTCTGCTCGCCGGGCTGGCCGAGCCTCGATTGGCGAAGGCGCTTAACGCCCTGCACGCCGAACCGGCGCGCAATTGGTCGCTTGAGGAGTTGGCCGCGACCGCCGGTATGTCGCGGGCGCGGTTTGCGACCACATTCCGCGAAACGGTCGGCACCACGCCGGGCGGTTACCTGGCGGAGTGGCGGGTTGGGGTCGCCCAGTCGTTGCTGCGACAGGGTAAGCCAGTCCAGTTGGTCTCCGATGTCGTCGGGTACGGCAGCGCCAGCGCCCTGGCGCGCGCCTTCCGGGCCCAGATCGGCCTGTCTCCAACCGAATGGCTGAAGCGCCATCACCTGGACCGATCTGACGGCGCGGCGACCGCCTCGGCATGAGGCGCGACGGCTCTGTAGGAACGGCACGATCGGTGACCCGGCGATTTCATGTTCATGGGTGTCATGGAACGGCAACTGGCCTGAGCGAAGCATTCGGACGATGGATTCGAGGTGGTCCCGCGAAAACCGTTTCGCAGGCCGACGGCCCGAAGACGATGGCGCGCCTCTGATTCCATGTGATCGCACCGCACCACAGGACCACCCGCCCCGAGACGGCCGCTTTTGCCAGCCATCGGACGCGGTGAACGCCGTGTTCCGACAGAAGTGGATTCTCCGCCTCGGACTGGGCCGGGCAGACCGTGCGACGGGCCGATACGCGCGGGCGCCTTCATTCTTGCCGGGGCAAAACCTGACACGTGATCCGCCTCCGGTCATCCCGCCTGTACCCACGGCCACTTGCGGCTCGATCGGCGTCGATCGGCTGCTCCGCCGCCGGGGTTGTGTGAACCGCGCCACAGGCTAGAATGAGCGTTTTCGCAGGGCGCTTTCCTGCGATCTGGCACGCCACCGACAGGGGTTCTGACTTCCCATGTTGCCCATCCGGTTTCCTCGCTCACTCCTGATTTCCGTCCTTCTGCTTCTCTGGACCACCGCTGCGCTTGCCGCGCCCATCCCGGTGCCGGCGCCGCCCCAGATCAACGCCAGCAGCTATGTGCTCATGGACTTCGACAGCGGCCGTCTGCTGGTCGCGAACAATCCCGACTTGCGAGTCGAACCGGCCAGCATCACCAAAGTCATGACGGCCTATGCAGCGTTCCGGCAACTGCAGGACGGGGATCTGAAGCTCGATGAACAAGTCACCATCAGCGAGAAGGCCTGGCGGGCGGAAGGATCGCGGACGTTCCTACGGGTCGGCACGCAGATCGATGTGGAAACCCTGATCAAGGGCATGATCGTGCAGTCGGGAAACGATGCCAGCATCGCCCTGGCCGAACACATTGCCGGGGCTGAGGAGTCGTTCGCCGGCCTGATGAATCAGTACGCCCAGAGCCTGGGCATGACCAACACCCATTTCACGAACGCGACCGGACTGCCCGACCCGAATCATTACACCACGGCGCGGGATATCGCGATCCTGGCCCAGGCGATGATTCGGGACTTCCCCGAACAGTACGCGTGGTACTCGATCCGTTCCTTCCTGTTCAACGGCATCGAGCAATCCAACCGCAACCGCCTGCTGTGGCGGGATGCCAGCGTCGACGGCCTGAAGACGGGGCATACCAGTTCGGCCGGCTATTGTTTGGTGTCGTCCGCGAAGCGGGACCAGATGCGGTTGATCAGTGTGGTGATGGGCACCCCCAGTGACAATGCGCGCATGAACGACAGCCAGGCACTGCTCAACTATGGCTTCCGCTTCTACAGCACGCACCGGCTCTACCCGGCGGGTGAGGCCGTGACCGAAGCGCCGGTCTGGATGGGCAAGGCGAACAAGGTCGTCTTGGTGCTGAAGAAGGATCTCTTCATCACGGTTCCGCGTGGACAGTATGACGGCGTGCAGACTCAGGCCGAGGTGCAGGACAGGCTGGTCGCCCCGTTGCCCGAGGATGGACCGATCGGCAAGCTGGTGGTTCGCTTCAATGACGAGCCCCTGACCGAGGACGCACTCTATCCACAAAAGGCGGTGGAACGGGGCAGCTGGTTCAGGCGCCTGTGGCACTGGCTGTTGATGTGGTTTCAATGAGCATGTCCGGCATGGTCTACCTCAATGGTGAGTTCCTGTCGCTGAGCCAAGCCCGGGTATCGGTGCTCGATCGGGGATTCCTGTTCGGCGACGGCGTCTACGAAGTCATCCCCGTTTATGGCAAGAAGCCGTTTCTGCTTGCCGAGCACCTCGACCGGCTCGACCGAAGTCTGGCTGCCATCTGGCTCCACAATCCCCTGGATCGCGATGCCTGGCACCAGATGATCGAATCGCTCATCGATCAACAGCCGCCGGGCGACTGGTCGATTTATCTGCAAGTGACGCGCGGCTGCGATGATCACCGTGATCATGCCTTTCCGAGCGAAGTCCATCCCACGGTTTTCGCCATGGCCAGTCCGCTCAAGCCGCCCCCTGCCGAGTGGCTGGAAAATGGCGTCAGCACCCTCACACAGCGCGATCCGCGCTGGGGACGCTGCGATATCAAGGCCATCACGCTGCTCCCCAACAGCCTGTCGCGCCAACAGGCGAAGACTGCCGGCGCGGTGGAAATGATCTATCTGCGGGATGGCGTGCTCACCGAAGGCGCGGCGAGCAATATTTTCGTGATCCGCAACGGCGAGGTTCTGACCACGCCGGCTGATGAGCGAATTCTCCATGGAATCACCCGCCAGCTGGTGCTGCATCTGGCGCGCCAGGCGGATCTTCCCGTGCGGGAGATCGATATCCCCGAAGCAACACTGCGCAGTGCCGATGAGCTGTGGATGACCAGTTCAACCCGGGCCGTGATCCCCATTACCCGCCTTGACGGTGCCGCAGTGGGACATGGACAGCCGGGGCCGATGTATCGACGCATGGTGACGCTCTGGGAAGAGGCGCTGGCGCGCTGGCGAAGCGGCGCCACGATCATGGCATGACCCGGGACACGATCCTCTCTTTTCCCTGTATCTATCCGGTCAAGGCCGTGGCTCGCCATGCGGACGATCCGAAGCATCTGGTGTGTACGCTCATCAGTGCCCATGTCCCGGAGGCGGACATCGTGGGCGTCGAGAGCCGTCCCAGCAGCGGAGGACGGTATCTCGCCGTGACAGTGACGCTGCGCGCGAGCAGCCAGGCCCAACTCGATGCGCTCTACCGTGACCTCAGCGCCGACAAGCGGCTGCTGTGGGTGATCTAGCACCGTTACAAATCCGCGATTGGGGCCTGGCGCCGTATGCCGAGGTTTGGGAGGCGATGCGCGCGTATACCGACCATCGCGACGAAGAAACGCCGGATGCGCTCTGGTTCGTTCAGCATCCGCCGGTGTACACACTTGGCATGCATGCACACCCTGAGCATATCCTCGCCGCAGGCGCCATCCCCGTTGTCCACACCGACCGGGGCGGCCAGGTCACCTATCATGGTCCCGGCCAATGGGTGGTCTATCCCCTGTTGGACCTGCGCCGACGGGGATTCGGGATCCGCAGCCTGGTCAGCGCACTTGAGCAGGCCGTCGTGGATATGTTGGCCGACTATGCAATCGAAGCGCACGCTCGACGCGAAGCCCCCGGAGTCTATGTCGGCCATGCGAAGATCGCCGCACTGGGACTGCGTATCCGGCGCTCGTGCAGCTATCACGGTCTGGCGGTCAATGTCGCCATGGATCTTGCGCCGTTCGCCGGAATCAATCCTTGCGGCTTCAGCGGCCTGGCCGTCACCCAGATTCAGGCATTTCGACCCGATCTGTCCATGGTGCAGGTCCGTTTGGACCTAGAGTCCAAGCTCCGGCAAACTCTTCGCCTTCCGCTCGTCTGAGCCTCAGACGCAGCGCATCTCGCATCCACCCCGAAACAAGGCTAACTGCGCCCGCTCAAGCGTCATCCAATATCGCCGATAGTTGCTTTACCGCGAATTGGATTCGTCGGTTGTGTGTTTTGGATCTGCGAGGAGACTCTTATGAAACTCAAGCTGTTATCGATGAGTTGCGCGCTGGCTGCTCTGCCATTGCTGGCACAGGCCGAAATGAACGACATGTCGAATGCGGCTTTGTCTGATGTCCACGGACAAGCGCTGAGCATTGCCCGAGACAAAGGACGCAGCTTTAGCTTTGATACAACCAGCGACACCATGTCGTTCTCCAAAGGCAGCCTGCTGGATATCGATGCCTCAGGCATGGTGTTCGGATACGGCTTTACCCTGACCGACCTGGGATGGGACCGCAATCGGGGCTTTTCGTTGAGCTGGACCGCGCCCGTCGTACCCTGATCCGGCGGCTAATCCGTTACCCTGATCTCATTGACCTGACGAAAAAAGCCCGCTTCGGCGGGCTTTTTTCATCATCGACCAGATCACCTCAGCCGCGGATCTTGCGCAAACGCTCCAACATCTGCAGCTTCGCGATGGCTTCCGCCAGTTCAGCCTGGGCGCGCGCATAATCGATATCCGATTGGCGCTGCGCCAGCACATCCTCGGCCCGACGCTTGGCCTCGAGCGCTGCCGCCTCGTCCAGATCCTTGGCGCGCAGCGCCGTATCCGCGAGAACGGTAACCTTGAAGGGCTGGATCTCAAGAATACCGCCGGAGACAAAGTAGTGCGCATCCTGGCCCTGCTCGTCCCGCACGCGGACCTCGCCAGCCCGCAGCATGGTCAAGAGTGGCGCGTGGCGCGGTGCGATACCGACATCCCCTTCCACAGCAGGCGCAAACACCATACTCGCGCTTCCGGAAAAGATCTCGCCTTCGGCACTGACGATATCGACATTGATTTGACTCATCTCGGCCTACTCCCCCAGCGCCTTAAACGCGCTTGGCTTTCTCCACCGCTTCTTCGATGCTGCCGACCATGTAAAAGGCCTGCTCGGGCAGCGTGTCATATTCGCCGTTCAAAATGCCCTTGAAGCTGCGGATCGTGTCCTTGAGCGACACATACTTGCCGGGCGATCCGGTGAACACTTCCGCAACGTGGAACGGTTGCGAAAGGAAACGCTGAATCTTGCGGGCCCGGGAGACGATCAGCTTGTCCTCTTCGGACAATTCGTCCATACCCAAGATGGCGATGATGTCGCGTAGCTCCTTATAGCGCTGCAACACGTTCTGCACGCCACGGGCCACGCTGTAGTGTTCCTCGCCCACGACCAGCGGGTCCAGCTGACGACTGGTGGAGTCCAGAGGGTCCACCGCCGGGTAAATCCCCAGCTCCGCAATCTGCCGCGACAACACGACCGTGGCATCCAAGTGCGCAAAGGTCGTCGCCGGCGACGGGTCGGTCAGGTCATCCGCGGGCACGTACACTGCCTGGATCGAGGTGATCGAACCGGTCTTGGTCGAGGTAATGCGCTCCTGAAGGCGCCCCATTTCCTCGGCCAGCGTCGGCTGGTAGCCCACCGCCGACGGCATGCGGCCGAGCAGCGCCGACACTTCGGTTCCAGCCAGCGTGTAGCGGTAGATATTGTCGACGAAGAACAGGATGTCGCGGCCTTCGTCACGGAAATACTCTGCCATGGTCAGACCGGTCAGGGCGACGCGCAGGCGGTTGCCCGGCGGCTCGTTCATCTGTCCATAAACCATGGCCACCTTGGATTCCGACAGGTTCTCCAGATCGATAACCCCGGATTCCGCCATTTCATGGTAGAAGTCGTTCCCTTCACGGGTTCGCTCACCCACGCCTGCAAACACAGACAGACCGCTGTGTTCCTTGGCGATGTTGTTGATGAGCTCGAGCATGTTCACGGTCTTGCCCACGCCGGCGCCACCGAACAGGCCAACCTTGCCGCCCTTCGCGAAGGGGCAGAGCAGGTCGATGACCTTGATCCCAGTTTCCAGCAGGTCGGTCGACCCCGACTGTTCTTCATAGGACGGCGCAGCCCGATGAATCTGCCAGCGCTCTTCGCACTGCACTTCACCGACTTCGTCCACCGGGTTGCCCAGCACGTCCATGATCCGCCCCAACGTGCCCTTGCCGACCGGAACCGAAATCGGCGCCCCGGTACCGCGCACGTCGAGCCCACGGCTCAAGCCATCCGATGGACCCATGGCGATCGTGCGAACGACCCCATCACCCAACTGTTGTTGGACTTCCAGAACCAAACCCGTCGAGTCCACCACCAACGCGTGATAGACCGCCGGGACCGCGTCCCGTGGGAATTCAACGTCCACCACGGCACCAATGATCTGAACGATTTTTCCGGAGCTCATCTGTCTGGTTCCCCTAAGGCTCTTGTCCGCTGTTGCGCGGGGGACGGAAGGTAATATCTGCGTGAAGGACTGCCGCTCACGAGACGGCTGCAGCGCCGGCGACGATTTCTGCCAATTCCTGGGTAATCGCGGCCTGCCTCGCCTTGTTGTAAACCAGCGTCAAGCGCTGGATCACCTCGCCTGCGTTATCCGATGCCGACTTCATGGCAACCATGCGCGCCGCCATTTCACAGGCAACGTTTTCAACCACGGCCTGGTAAATCTGCGATTCGACGTACCGAACCAATACATCGTCCAGCAACGCTTCTGGGCTCGGCTCGTAGAGATAATCCCAGTTCTGCAGCATCTCGGTTTCGCGCACCGGTTCGACAGGCAAAACCTGCTGAACCACCGGCTTCTGGGTCATCGTATTCACGAACTGATTACGCACCAGCAGGAGCCGGTCGATCTTGCCGTCCCGATAGGCATCGAGCATGACCTTGATCGTCCCAATCACCTGTTGGAGATGCGGGCGATCGCCCAAGCCTGTCTGCTGGGCGACGATTTGGCCACCCAGACGGCGAAAGAATCCGACGCCCTTGCCGCCGAGGATGGCCAGATCCACAGCAATATCCTGTGTGTCGAACCGGCGCAGCTCGGTCAATACGGTCTTGAACAGGTTGATGTTCAAGCCGCCGCACAAGCCGCGATCCGTGGACACAAAAATGATGCCGACGCGCTTGAGCGGTTCCCGTGGCTCCAGAAAAGGATGCCGGTAATCCGGATTGGCTGCCGCCAAATGCCCAATCACCTCACGCATGCGCTCGGCATAGGGCCGGGTTGCCGTCATCTGATCCTGCGCCTTGCGCATCTTGCTCGCCGCCACCATTTCCATGGCTTTGGTGATCTTCTGCGTGTTTCGGACGCTGCGGATCTGATTACGGATTTCTTTTGTGCCCGCCATTTTTCACCTATTGGGTTCGCGGCTTACCAGGTTCCAGTAGCCTTGAATTCCTCGATGATCTTCTTCAGTCCGGCCGCGATCTCATCGTTGTAATCGCCCTTCGCGTCGATGCTCGCCAGAATGTCTGAATGGGCCGAACGTGCGAAGTCGTGTAGCGCTGCTTCGAACTCGACCACCTTCTTCACATCGACGCTGTCCAGGTAGCCCTCGTTTGCCGCGAAAAGCGACAAGGCCATCAGCGCAACCGACAACGGCGCGTACTGCGTCTGCTTCATGAGCTCGGTGACGCGCTGACCCCGGTCGAGCTGCTTGCGGGTCGCTTCATCAAGGTCAGAAGCAAACTGGGCAAACGCCGCCAACTCGCGATACTGCGCCAGCGCCAGACGTACGCCGCCACCCAGCTTCTTGATGATCTTGGTCTGCGCAGCCCCGCCCACACGGGAAACCGAAAGGCCGGCATTGATGGCGGGCCGGATACCGGCGTTGAACAGATCCGATTCCAGATAAATCTGGCCGTCGGTGATGGAGATCACGTTGGTCGGAACGAAGGCCGACACGTCCCCGGCTTGGGTCTCGATGATCGGCAGCGCCGTCAGGGAACCCGTCTGACCCTTCACTTCACCGTTGGTGAGCTTCTCGACATATTCCGGGTTGACCCGCGCCGCGCGCTCCAGCAGACGCGAATGCAGATAGAACACATCGCCGGGGTAGGCTTCACGGCCGGGCGGACGCCGCAACAGGAGGGAGATCTGACGGTACGCCCACGCCTGCTTGGTGAGATCGTCGTAAACGATCAGAGCGTCTTCACCCCGATCGCGGAAGTATTCGCCCATTGCGCAGCCGCTGTAGGGCGCAATGTACTGCAACGCCGCCGAGTCCGAAGCACTGGCCGCTACGATGATCGTGTGCGCCAGGGCGTCATGTTCTTCCAGCTTGCGCACCACTGCGGCGATGCTCGATGCCTTCTGGCCGATCGCGACATAGATACACTTAACGCCGGTACCTTTCTGGTTGATGATGGCATCGACAGCGACGGCGGTCTTGCCCGTCTGCCGGTCACCGATGATCAACTCGCGCTGGCCGCGACCCACCGGCACCATGGCATCGATCGCCTTCAGGCCGGTCTGCACCGGCTGGGAAACCGACTGTCGGGCAATCACGCCCGGCGCGACCTTTTCGATGGGTGAGGTCAGATCAGTGTTGATCGGGCCCTTGCCGTCGATGGGTTGACCCAAGGCGTTGACCACGCGGCCGAGCACGGGCTCGCCCACTGGAACCTCGAGAATGCGGCCGGTGCAGCGCACACGGTCGCCTTCCTTGATGTGCTCATAGCTGCCCAAGACCACGGCACCGACGGAATCGCGCTCTAGGTTAAGCGCCAAACCGAAGGTTCCACCCGGGAACTCCAGCATTTCGCCCTGCATGGCAGCGGTCAGGCCATGAATACGACAGATACCATCCGCGACACTGATAACCGTCCCTTCGGCCCGGGCTTCAGCCACGACTTCGAAGTTTTGAATGCGCTGTTTGATCAGCTCGCTAATCTCGGCGGGATTGACTTGCATGTTGCTTCCTCGTCAATGAACCAGTGCGCGGGACAGACGTTCCAACTGGCTGCGGACCGACCCGTCGATCACCAAATCGCCAGCCCGGATGATCGCACCACCCACCAGACTGTCGTCGATCCGGGTCTTGAGATTGATTCGGCGCCCAAGCCGCTTTGCCAACGAATCCACGATCCGTCGTTCCTGCTCGGGATCCAAGGCCACGGCGGTGATGATCTCTGCGTCTACCGAGCCTTCCGCCTCTGCACGCAAAGCGCTGAACACTTCTGCAATCTGCGGCGCCAGCAGCAACCGGCCATTCTCCACCAAGAGACTGACCAGATTGATACCTTGAGGACCCAGCTCGGGACCCAACGCGTCACTGATCAGCTGCCGGTGTTGGTCAGCGGTTTGCCGCGGATTTTCAAGCGCCTGCCGAATCGGCGGATAGATAACCAGAGCGGCCAGAAGATCCAACCGATTCTGCCAGTCCGCCAATGATTCGCCGCTTTCGCGCGCCAGATCGATCACGGCTTTGGCATACGGCCGCGCCATCGTGGTTACATCGGACATCGAACCCCCAATCAGATCTGGCCGACCAAGTCGTCCACCAGATCACGGTGGGCGGCCGGATCGATTTCACGCTTGAGAATCCGGCCAGCGCCCGTCGTGGCCAGATCAGCCACCTCACGGCGCAGCGCTTCACGAGCCTGCGCAACTTCCTGCGCAATCAAGGCTTCGGCAGAGCGGATTTGACGCTCACCTTCTTCCTTGGCAGCCAGCTTGGCCTGCTCAACCATCTCGGTACCGCGGCGATTCGCCTGAGCCAGAATTTCGGCGGCCTGCTGGCGTGCAGCCTGCAGCGTGCTTTCGATCTCCTGTCGGGAGCGCTCCAGCTGTGTATTGCCTTGTTCAGCCGCAGCCAGCCCCTCGGCGATGCGCCGCTGACGCTCCTGCATGGCTTGAGTCAAGGGCGGCCAGACGAACTTCATCATGAACCACACGAACAACCCGAAGGTGATCATCTGGCCGATCAGAGTGGCGTTGATGCCCACGATAAATTCTCCGCGATTCGTGTTCTAACCAAAAACAGTCGGCGAGGCTGGGCAATTCAGCCCAGCGCGGCCAGGAACGGATTGGCGAACATCATCAAAAGGCCCATGGCCACGCCGATAATGGAGACGGCGTCCAGAAGACCCGCAATGATGAACATGCGGGTTTGCAGCATGCCGGCCAGTTCAGGCTGACGGGCTACACCTTCGAGGAACTTGCCGCCCAGCAGGGCGAAACCAATTGCGGTGCCAACTGCGGCGAGACCGAAAATGATGCCGACCGTCAAGACGGTATTGGCCTGGATCTGGGCGATGAGAGCTTCCATCATTCCTCCTAGTTCAGGAATAAGCAGTGTGAGCCAAAGGGATTAATGCTTGGCGTGGGCCATACCCAGGTACACCACCGTGAGGGTCATGAAAATGAACGCCTGCAACGGGATGACCAGGAGATGGAAGATGGCCCAGGCACCGCCGGGCCCCCACTGCGCCCACCAAGGCAGCAGGGCAATCAAGACAAAAATCAGTTCGCCGGCATAGAGGTTGCCGAACAGTCGCAGCCCGAGAGACAGCGGCTTGGCAAGCAGTTCTACGGCATTCAGAATCAGATTGAACGGCACCAAGTATTTACCGAACGGGTGGAATAGCAGCTCTTCCAGATAGCCGCCGACACCCTTGCCCTTGATACTGTAGATGATGATCAGCAGGAACACCGTAAACGACAGCCCGAAGGTGGCGCTCATGTCAGCCGAAGGCACAGGGCGGAAATATTCCACGCCGAACCAGCCGGCAATCATCGGGAAGAAGTCAACCGGAATCAGGTCCATCGTATTCCACAACAGAACCAGACAGAAAATCGTCAGCGCCAAGGGCGCAATGAGACGACTTTCACCATGGAAGGTTTCATGCACGACGCCTTCGATGAATTCGATAACGGACTCGACCATGTTCTGGAGCGGCCCCGGAACACCGACGGTCGCCCGGCGGGCAGCGATCGCAAAGGTGACGACCAGCAGAGCCCCGAGCACGGCAGACATCAGCAGCGTATCGATGTTGAAGGTCCAGAAACCTTCCCCTGCGGTCCACCCGGTCAAGTGGTGCGTCACGTACTCCTGGGGAGAGTGAGCGGTATGTTCAGCGCTGGCCATGAACCAATCAACCCCTTTGCTGTCTATCCTCGGGAACCTCCCACAGGAGGGAGACCCAGTAAACACCCGTTGTTGCCATGAACGCCACAATGAGCACCAAGAAATGCTCCGGGAAAACCAGCGCGGCACCCGCGAAAAGACCGATGCTGATCCCCCACTTCACCGCTTCGGCGCGCACCAAGGCAGCGAGCCGGCGCTGAGGTGATGCATCCGGCGGCAACAGTGCCATTCGCACGGCGAATACGGTCACGGCCAGAAGATTGGCGGATCCGCCCATAACTGCCGCCGCAACGGCAGGCCAGCCTCCGAACATGTAGGCCAGTGCGGCAACGCCCAGCGTTACGACTGCTTGCCACCGAAAAAGCCGACCGACCACTGCACCACTCAAAGACTTGGGAGCCTCGCTCGTCGCTTAAGCGTAGCAGGACAGGTTCATCCGGCCACCCTCAAAAGCGCGGCAAGTATAAAGAGCGCGTCCGAATGGGTCAATGCCGAAAACGGTCTTCCGGATCGTGCCCCAGAAACCCAAGCAGGCTATCTAGCTGCTCAAGAGAATGATAATCGATGCGAATTACGCCCTTGCCGCCACGGTCTTGGACGGTGACGGCCGTCCCCAGACGTTCGGATAACGATCGCTCCAGCCGCATGACATTGGGGTCTGGGGTCTTCTCAGCCGCCTGGGGCTGCAGCATGCGCCGCACCAGCGCTTCGGTCTGACGCACGGTGAGTTTGCGTTTGAATACCTGCGCTGCGGCCTCGCACTGTGCCCCACCCTTGAGCCCCAGCAGGGCCCGCCCGTGGCCCATTTCCAGCTTCCCGTCTTCCAGAAGTTTGCGAACCGGTGGCTCCAGTTCGTTCAGACGCAGGAGATTGGTGACGGCAACCCGGGATCGTCCGACGGTAGCAGCGATCTGTTCATGGGTGAGCGAAAATTCGTGCTGCAGCCGCGCCAGCGCCCCCGCTTCTTCCATGGGATTGAGATCTTCACGCTGAATATTCTCGATCAGTCCGATCGCCATCGCCGCCTGATCGGGGACCTCCCGCACGACACAAGGTACTTCACGCAATCCCGCCATCTGGGCCGCACGCCAGCGCCGTTCTCCGGCGATGATTTCGTAACCGTTTTCGACCGGACGCACGACGATCGGCTGCACGACGCCCTGGGTTTGAATCGATTCGGCCAATTCGCTCAGCGCCTCGGCGTCCATGTGCAACCGTGGCTGATAGCGTCCCCGTTGCAGGCGCTCCACCGGGAGATGCGCCAAGGATTCGTCGGGCGCAGCCGGACCGGCCATGGCGACACCACCGAGCAGGGCATCCAAACCCCGCCCCAGACCTCGTTTGCGATTCATAGCAATGGACCCTCCAGCGCGTTGACCGGCTGCGACCGACTCCGGCCATGACGGCGCAGCATTTCCCCGGCCAATGCCAGATAAGCCGCACTTCCTTGCGCACTTCGGTCGAGCAACACACAGGGCATGCCATAGCTCGGCGCCTCGGCCAGCCGCACGTTGCGCGGCACGATGCTGCGATAAACCCGGTCCCCGAAATGACGCAGCAGCTGCTCGGACACATCGCGCGCAAGCCGGTTGCGCGGATCGAACATGGTGCGCAGCAGGCCCTCGATCTCCAACGTGGGGTTGAGGCCGCGGCGTACGCCTTCGACGGTACCCAACAAGGCCTTGAGTCCTTCCAGTGCGTAATATTCACATTGCATCGGAATCAAGACGCCTTGTGCGGCAACCAGCGCATTGACCGTCAGTAAGTTGAGTGACGGCGGACAATCGATCAATACGTAGTCGAACGCCTCACTGGCATCATCGAGTGCACGCGCCAAAGCGCGCTCGCGGCTGCTTTCGGCCAACAGCCCCACCTCCGCCGCAGTCAGGTCACCCGAGGCGGCAAGCACATGAAACCCCGATTTATCGGCGTGCTGCAAAGCCTCACGCAAGGCACACTCACCCAGCAGGACCTCGCACACGGTTGCCGGCCCATTCTCGGCAGACAGACCGCAACCGACCGTCGCATTACCCTGCGGATCCATGTCGATCAGAAGCACTCGCTGGCGCGCCAGGGCCAAGGCCGCCGCCAAATTGACGGTGGTCGTGGTTTTCCCCACGCCGCCCTTCTGATTGGCGATTGCGATTATGCGGCCCACGCCCCGTTCCTCATTGATCTCTGATTTCAATACGCTGCTCGCTCGTCCGTTGCAAACAGATCAAATGCCGTTGCGCCTCCAAGCCCGGCACCACCACCGGCAGGACCGCCTGCACGACAAAATCAGCCGGCAGCGTCGCCAGCTCCGCCGTCACATCCGGCCCTTTCATGGCGACCATACGGACATCGGCAACACCCAGCCGCCGAGCGTAGTCACAAAGCGTCGCCAAATCGGCCACCGCCCTCGCGACGACGGTGTCCACCGGCGGCGAAAGACGGGTCGACTCCGCACGCGCCTGAATCACACTCACCTGCGACAAACCAAGCCGGCCGACGACATGGCGCAGGAAGCGCACCTTCTTGCCGTTGCTCTCCAGTAACACGACACGGCGTTTCGGATCAGCGATTGCCAGCGGAATCCCGGGCAGACCGGCACCACTCCCCACATCGGCGACGCTGTTGCCGCACAGATGCGGCAAGACCGTCAGACTATCCAGAAGATGGCGGCTAACCATCTCCACAGGATCCCGGACGGCGGTCAGATTATAGGCCCCGTTCCACTCAACCAGCATGCGCAGGAACGCGAGCAGGCTTGCCTGAACGCCGGGCGATACCGGCACCCCCAGCGCGTCCACGCCCGCCGCCAACACGTCCTCTGGCTGCATCTGGCTCATGATCCACCCCGGCCAACCAAATAAGAAAGCTGAGGCCAGTGCGCGGGAAACAGACGTTCGATCAGACCTGCATCCGCCATTTCGCGGTCCACCGGATCGAATCCAGGCGCTACAGCTTCGCTGATCAACCCGTGATCACCCGCCTCCAGCACGCTCGCCTTCCAGATACCACCGGGAACCGTCAACTGCAATCGATGTCCCACCAACGGATCCGGCCCCAGAAGATGACGCTCGAGCCGCCCGTCCGGAAACAATAGCCAATAGACAATCGGGTCGCCGCTATGAAAAAAATGAATGATATCGGACTGATTGCGATGCAGTTTTCCCAACGGCCGATCGGCCGTGAGCAAATAGTAGATCGCGGTCATCAGGGGCCGCGTCGCGCCGTCGTCGCGCCGAAATGTCCGCCCACTGGTGCTGGTTCGGCGAAAATATCCACCCTCGGGATGCGGCGCGAGGTCGAGCATTTTCACCCATTGTGCGGCGTTCATCCGGGTTCCCCCATGCGTCCAGCGGGCAGCGCACGCCCCAGGCCCCGCGACCCCGATCGTCAACCGGACCAAATTGGCCATCTTAACGCAGATCTTTCACGTACGACTCCCGCACCCGGGAGAAGCACAGCAGTGGGGCATCCGTCATGACATGTGATCCGGTCCCTCCCACGCCCCGCCTCACACTAGGCATCAGCGCATGCCTGCTGGGCGAACCCGTCCGCTACAATGGAGGCCACAAGCGCGACCGCTACATTCTCGAGAAACTCTCCCCCCATTTCGATTTTCGCCCCATCTGCCCGGAAATGGCGATCGGCCTGGGGACTCCGCGTCCGCCGCTGCGACTGGTGCAGGAGGGGGCAGCCCTGCGCGTGCTGGGGGCGCGAGACCCCACGCTCGATGTCACCTCAGCGTTGTCCGCAATGGGACAGCGGATCGCGTCAACCGCACACGATCTCAGTGGCTATATTTTCAAGGCCCGCTCGCCGAGCTGCGGTGTGGAGCGTGTCAAGATCTACGATCCGGACGGGAAGGCGTCCCGTATGGGGCGCGGCGTGTACGCCGATGCCCTCCTCGAAGCCTTGCCGCTCCTTCCCGCGGAAGAAGAAGGTCGACTGAAAGATGCCGCCCTACGGGAAAACTTCATCGAGCGCGTCGTTGCCTATCGCGACTGGCAGGATCTACTTGCAGCCGGAGCAACGGCAGAAGCCCTGGTGCAGTTTCACACCCGCCACAAGCTCCAGCTCATGGCGCACGGCAGTGCGCATCTGCGCATTCTGGGTCGCCTGATCGCCCAGCTCGCCGAAGCACCCCTTGCGCAGACGGTGGATCACTATGGCACCGGATTCATGCACACATTGCACTATCGCGCGACGCGCAAGCGCCATGCGAACGTCCTCTACCACGCCATGGGCTATCTCAAAAAGCAACTGGGCGCCCCGGACAAGGCCGAGCTCACCCACGCGATCGAGGCCTACCGCGTCGGCCACGTACCGCGCATCGTACCCATCACGCTGATGCGCCATCACCTGCGCCAACATCCCCATCCCTACCTGATCCAGCAAGTCTATTGGGATTGGGCGCCACCCGCGCTCGGGCTGTGGAACGAGACCTAAAAAAACGCCGGGAAACTCCCGGCGCAACATCAGGCAACAAGAGGCTGAGAGGGTTACATCAAAAGGCGTACTGCCAGCCCAGAACGGCTGACCAGTCCGTCTCCAATTGCGGGCCGTCCAGACGCTGGGCGACCGGCAAGAGGACTTCAATCCCCAACCGATGGCCCTGCAAGAGGCCTTCGGGGGCATAAAAATTGACACCGATACCGACATCGGCCCGCTCGCCGCCCTGGGCACGCGGATCGGCAGCCGGTGACATGGTGGGCGAAATCCGCTCGTCCTGGCCATCGATATTGCCCCAGGTGGCAAAGGCCAGGCGCAGGGAAGTGCTCACCGCAGGAGTCCAGCCATAGGCGATCCAGCCCGTGAGATCGGTGCGGTTTCCGAGGGTATAACCCTCATCGTTCTCGCCGGTGCGAAGGGTGGCGATGCCTTGCCCACCCCAGGACCAGCGCTCACCCTGACCGACATAGGTCAGGCCGGGCTTCAGATCGTAGGTCCCTGAGCCGAGCTGCATGGGATACTCCAGACGCATGGCTACTGGCGCGCCGTGCTCGCCATGGGGCATGTCGTCCTTCTCGGTGATGCTGCCGGTCGGAACACTGAGCCCCAGACTGGCGATGGCCTGGTGCGCGCTGGCCACCGGCGTGATGCGGAACATCGCGGAGAGCGACACATCTCCGATTCCGTCGGATTCCATATCGAAGGGCACAGGCGGATGATCGCCATGGCTGTGCAGCTCGGAACTCATGTCCATCGTGACATAGGGGATCATGGCCATCAGCGTCCAGCGATCGGTCGGGGCGTACATCACCTCGACCATGTGCATGGCCATGTCCATGTCTTTCGGGGCGTTGTGATAGCCGTAGCCACCCGCGGCCTCGCTGCTGTAGGTCTCCTGCTTGGAGACCGAATCCGACCCATCCAGCAGGCCTTCCTGATGCATGGGCATGTAGCGGTAGCCCACCATCCATTCGCCCGCCTTGTGAACGTGATCGCCCATGACGCCAATGGGTGCATGGGCGTCGGCGCGGGCGCCCTGCCAGTCGTCATGCGCCTGGGCAAGGCCGGCGCCGGCCATCAAACCGAGCAGGCACAAGGGGCGATTGAAAGATCGGGAAACAGGCGGCAAGTACTCGAACATGAAGAATCTCTCGCGTTGTGATTTTTCTGCGAACACCGGAAAGCGTCGCGGATCAGTCTATCGGCGAGCGTCGATCAGCGGAATGTGACAGATTGTCGCACCGTCCGGGTGGCCGGCGCAGCTCAGGAGCGGGGCTCGACGGCGGCTGCGGACTCGGCCGGAACGTACCCCCGCCGCTTGCGGGCGCGCACCTCATGGTTCCACTGATGGATCGCCTCGGGATAGTCTGCGCAGGGCATGGTCTTGAATTCGCCAGACCCGCGCTTGAGATCACCGGCGGTGCGGGTGACCACCCAGCCGAACAGGTCCCGCTGCAATCGCAGTTCCACATACCGGTCCCCACATACCAGCCGCGCGTATTGCCAGGGGGTGGCCGGCATCCGCTCAGTACATCCCGGTCTGCAATCGTGCCGCTTCGGACATGCGGCTCTGATCCCAGGGCGGATCAAAGGTGAGCTCCACGCTCACCCGTTTCACCGTCGGCACGGCAGCCACCTTGGCACGCACTTCATCAGCCAGAATGTCGCCCATGCCGCAGCCGGGCGCCGTCAGGGTCATGCGGATATGTACGGCACGCCCACCTTCCGGGAGCACCTCCACCATCCGGTCGTAGATCAATCCCAGATCGACGATGTTGATCGGAATCTCGGGGTCGAAACACGTCTTGAGCTGATCCTCGATGCAGGATTCCACGGCCGCATCATCGGCATCCTCCGGCAACTCCGGACCGGCTGGTACTTCGCGGCCCAGCGCATCGGCATCCTTGCCGGCGATTCGCACCAGATTGCCGCCGTAATACACGGTAAAGCTGCCACCCAGCGCCTGCGTGATGCGGACATCGGCGCCTTCCGGGAGCACCACCGTATCCCCCGCTGGAATCAGCACGCCCAGACAATCCCGGGACAGCGTAGCGTAGTCGGCTTGTTGCGAGTACATGGCGCCCTCACTCCGTCCGCACAGGGGTCAGGTCACCCTGCAATGCCGCATGCAACGTATGCCACGACAGCGTGGCGCACTTGACCCGAGCCGGATAGTCCTTGACGCCCGCCAGCGCCGCCAGCTTGCCCAGACGGCCCGGATCGGCCGCTGTCTTGCCGGTCAGCAACTCATGCATATCCGCGAACAACGCTTCCGCTTCCGCTACGGTCTTGCCCTTGACCGCCTCGGTCATGAGGCTGGCCGATGCCGTCGAAATGGCGCAACCACTGCCGACGAAACTGACATCCGTAATGCGCCCATCGTCGATGCGGGCATATACGGACAACTTATCGCCGCACAACGGGTTGTATCCCTCGGCGATCCGAACCGCGCCTTCGAGCGGGTGAAAATTGCGCGGATTGCGATTGTGATCGACGATGACGTCCTGATACAGCTCGCGCAAATCCATCAACGTCGCCCCCCGAACAGTTCCGTCGCGCCACGCAATGCCTTTACCAGGGCATCGACGTCGGCACGGGTGTTGTAACAGGCAAAAGAAGCACGTGCCGTTGCCGGCACGCCGTAGAACTCCATGACCGGCATCGCGCAGTGGTGCCCTGCCCGAATCGCCACTCCGGCATGATCGAGAATGGTCCCCAGATCATGGGGATGAACGCCGTCCAGCACGAACGACACTACACCGGCACGTACCGGCGCGGTACCGATGAAGCGCAAGCCGTCGATCTCGGCCAGTTGAGCCACGGCATAGCTCAGCAGGTCGGCCTCATGCACCGCAATGCGTTCAAGCCCGAGTGCGGCCACATAATCCATCGCTGCGCCCATCCCCACGGCTTCGGCGATCGCAGGCGTGCCCGCCTCGAACTTGTAGGGCAGGTCGTTCCACGTGCTGCCGGCGAAGCGCACGGTGCGGATCATGTCGCCTCCGCCCTGCCAGGGGGGCATCGATTCGAGCAACTCGCGGCGGCCGTAGAGCACGCCGATCCCGGTTGGGCCATAGAGCTTGTGCGCAGAAAAAGCGTAGAAATCGCAATCCAGGGCCTGCACATCGACGAGCTGATGAGGAACGCCCTGGGCGCCGTCGATCAGCACCACCGCACCGGCGGTCCGCGCCCGCGCCGTCATCTCCGCAACCGGATTGACCGTGCCCAGTGCGTTGGATACGTGCGCCACGGCGAAAATGCGGGTTTTCGGCCCCAGCAGCTGCTCAAACGCCGCCAAATCCACCGCTCCATCCGCAGTGATGGGGACCACTTTGAGGGTCGCGCCCGTTTGCTCGCACACCATTTGCCAAGGCACGGTATTGGAATGGTGTTCCAAATGCGTGATCAGGATCTCGTCGCCCGGCCCCAGACGCGGACGGGCATAGCTCTGGGCAACGAGGTTGATGCCTTCGGTCGTCCCCCGCACGAAGATGATCTCTTCGCGCTCCCGCGCATTGAGAAATTCCCGGGTCCGGTCACGCGCGCCCTCATACAAGGCCGTGGCGCGCTCGGATAGCGTATGCACCCCCCGATGGACGTTGGCATTGGCCTCGCGATAGTAGCGATCCATGGCCTCGAGTACCGCGCGCGGCTTCTGCGCCGTCGCCGCATTGTCCAGATACACCAGCCGCTGACCATGGATGAGCTGGTCAAGAATGGGAAAATCCGTCCGCACCCCTGCCACATCATAGGCATCGGGCAGACTCGCTGATTGAAATGCTGTCATGACAGACCTCTCTCAGGCCGTTGCATCCGGCAAGACGCTCGACTCGGTCCGACCGAATACCCAATCCAGAATCGATGGAACCGGCATACCGGGAAGCGCCGCGCGGGCGAAGGATTCGATGAGCAGGGCACGGGCCGCCTCGCGATCCAGACCACGACTCTGAAGATAAAACAGGGCGGTTTCATCCAGCTGACCAACGCTGGCCCCATGACTGCACTGCACGTCGTCCGCCAGGATCTCCAGCGCCGGTCGCGTCACCACCTCCGCACGCCGGGACAGCAGCAAGGTGGCATTGGACTGGCGCCCGGTGATGCCCTGGGCCCCGCTGGCCACTTCGACGCCTCCGCCGAACACCGCGCGCGACCGATCCTGCAGCACCGCGCGGGTTTGCTGCGTGCTATGGGTATGCGGCGCGTCGTGCCGGATAGCGATCTGGTTGTCCACCTGCAAGGGGCCGCGCCCCTGCACCAGCCCGTGCAACGTTGCCGTGGCGCCGGGTTCGGCAAGCGTCACCTCCAGCTCCCGGCGAACCCAGCCCCTCCCCGCATCGATCAGCCACACCCTCAACCCACTGTCGCGGGCACCTTGGGCGGCAATCTGGCCGACGCCATACGTGCCGCTGCCCGACTGATCGATCACAATCAGGTTGAGCTGGGCGCCGGCATCGAGCCGGATCTCGGCCCCGCTGTTCAAAAAAGCGCCGGCTTGCGGTGTGCCCGCATGATGCAGCACGACCGTTGCCGAGGCCTGCTCACCCAGGCGAATAGACACGCGCGGATGTGCCGTGAAGGCAGGATGATCGGCCGCCGACCACCACAGCAAGTGCACCGGATCAGCCAGCGCGACCCCCGCGTCGAGCGCGAGTGATGCGCCATGACGAAAGCCCAGCGCATTGAGCGCCGCAAAGCCATCGCGCTCCGGCGGAAGCTGCCCACCGATGTCGCCTCCGCCGGTTTCGAGCTGTTCCAGCTGCACGCCGGCCGGCACCGTACCCACATCCAAGGCAGGCGCAGGGCAGCCGCCGATCCACACGCGACGGATGGCGCCTGACAGTTGTGGAAGCGTCGACGACTCGGGCACGGCTGGCGCCGCGTCTGCGAGCGGAAAGCGACACGCTAACAGGCGCTCCGGATCACTGTAGCGCCATCGCTCGGTGCTGGTGCCCGGTAACCCCGCCGCCGCCAGATGCACCGCACCGCGCTCGGCCAGCTCAGGGATCGGCGAGGCACCCGCGGCATACTGGTCGAGATAGGCTCGCACCGCGTCCCCGGCTGCCTCGCTCATCCAACCGCTCCCGCCAGCACGGACGCATACCCTTCGGCCTCCAGTTCCTGCGCCAACTCCTTACCCCCCGAACGGATGACGCGCCCGCCGGCCAGGACATGCACGAAATCCGGCGTGACATAGTCCAGAAGACGCTGGTAGTGCGTGACCAGAATCATGGCCCGATCGGGCGAGCGCATGGCTTCGATCCCCTGCGACACCACCTTCAGCGCGTCGATGTCGAGCCCCGAGTCGATTTCGTCCAAGATCGCCAGACGCGGCTCCAGAATCAGCATCTGCAGAATTTCGTTGCGCTTTTTCTCGCCGCCGGAGAACCCTTCGTTGACCGAACGACTGAGAAATTCCTCGGGAATGCCCATGAATGCCATCCGCTCACGCACCAGCGACAGAAACTCGAAGGCATCGAGCTCGGGTTCGCCACGGTGCCGACGCTGAGCATTCAGACTGGCCTTGAGCAGATAGACATTGTTCACCCCGGGGATTTCCACGGGATACTGGAAACCCAGAAAGACGCCTTCGCGGGCGCGCTCCTCGGGGGCCATGGCGAGGAGATCCTGGCCACGGTAGCGGACCGTCCCACCGGTGTGAACATAGCCCTCACGGCCAGCAAGCATCGCGGCCAGCGTGCTCTTGCCCGAGCCGTTCGGACCCATGATGGCGTGGACTTCGCCCGCGTTGACCTTGAGGCTTAAGCCCTTGAGGATGGGGCGATCCTCCACGCTGACCTGCAAATCGTCGATCTGTAGCATGAATCTTCGGTTCCCGAGGCGCCAAGGCGCCTATCTGGTTGAGAAAAAAAGCGCTTCAGCCCACGGCGCCTTCGAGCGAAACGGAGAGCAGCTTCTGGGCTTCGACGGCGAACTCCATGGGTAGCACCTGGAACACTTCCTTGCAGAAGCCGTTGACAATCATGTTCACGGCATCCTCGGCGCTAATGCCGCGCTGACGACAATAAAACAGCTGATCTTCACCGATACGCGAGGTGGTCGCCTCATGCGCCACCTGCGCAGTGGGATTCTTGACTTCGATATAGGGAACCGTATGGGCGCCGCAGCGATCCCCCATCAGCAATGAATCACACTGGGTGTGGTTGCGCGCGCCCTCCGCGCTCGGCAACACCTTCACCAGACCGCGATAGGTCTGCTGGCCGTGCAGCGCCGAAATCCCCTTGGACACGATAGTGCTGCGCGTGTTCGGGCCGATGTGGATCATCTTGGTGCCGGTATCGGCCTGCTGGTGATTGTTCGTGGTCGCGACCGAGTAGAACTCGCCGACCGAATCCGCGCCGCGCAGGATGCAGCTGGGATATTTCCAGGTGATGGCCGAACCCGTTTCCACCTGGGTCCAGGTGATTTTCGAGCGATCGCCCCGGCAGTCCCCTCGCTTGGTCACGAAATTGTAGATTCCGCCGCGCCCCTGCTCATCGCCCGGATACCAATTCTGCACGGTGGAGTACTTGATGGTCGCATCGTCCAGCGCCACCAGCTCCACCACCGCCGCATGCAACTGGTTCTCATCGCGCATGGGCGCCGTGCAGCCCTCCAGGTAACTGACGTGAGCACCGGCATCGGCAATGATCAGAGTCCGTTCGAACTGGCCGGTATTGGCGGCGTTGATGCGGAAATAGGTGGACAACTCCATCGGGCAGCGCACGCCTGGCGGAATATAGACGAATGACCCGTCAGTAAACACCGCCGCGTTCAGCGCCGCATAGAAGTTGTCGGTATGCGGCACCACCGTGCCGAGATAGCGCTGCACCAGATCGGGATGTTCGCGCACCGCCTCGGAGAACGAGCAGAAGATGACCCCGGCCTCGCCCAGCTTCTCCTTGAAGGTGGTCGCCACTGATACGCTGTCGAACACCGCATCTACAGCCACGCCGGCCAGGCGCGCACGCTCGTGCAGCGGAATCCCGAGTTTCTCGTAGGTCTCCAGCAGCTTGGGGTCCACTTCGTCCAGGCTCTTGGGCGCATCGGCGCGGGATTTCGGCGCCGAATAATAGGAAATGGCCTGATAGTCGATGGGCGGATACGCAACTTTCGCCCACCGTGGCTCACGCAGGGTCAGCCAGTGCCGGTAGGCCGCGAGCCGCCATTCAAGCAGAAACGCCGGCTCCTCCTTTTTCGCGGAGATGAGCCTGATCACCGCCTCGCTGAGACCCGGCGCAACCGTATCCGATTCGATGTCGGTGACAAAACCCGCTACATAATCGCGCGTGAGCAGGCGTTCCAGATCATCCTTGCTCGATGCCATGTCGGGAACTCCTTCAGGTAAAAACGGGGGTCATGGTGAGGACGCCACCACCGGCAGGCCCTGCGTCTGATGCCATTGCACAGTTTGCATGGGGCTCGCCATCTGGGCCAGGCTGACACCGCGCAACGCAGACCGCACGGCTTGGCTGATGAGATCCCAATGCCCGGACAGGCTGCAGTCACCCTCCTGCGGGCAGCTCTGAGGGACCCGACTGCATTCGGTCAGGCCCAGCGGCCCCTCAAGTGCAGCAATGACATCCAGTACGCTGATTTGTCGTGGATCGCGCGCCAGATGATACCCGCCGCAGACCCCACGCACCGAAACCAGCAAACCCGCGCGCGTCAGCGACTTGAGTAGCTTGCTGACGGTCGGCAGGGCAATGCGGCACGCCGCGGCAATCTCCGGCCCGGTCTGGATGATCGCCGGACGACGAGCCAGATGCGTCATGACCACAACACCATAATCGGTCATTTTGCCGATCCGGAGCATGGATCCTCCGGTGGAATGGGGACTAAATTGGTCCTTATTATGCCACAACCCAATCACCACTGCTATGCGGCATCAGGTCGCATCACCGCCTCCGCGTCACTCGCTGCGTTATGCTAGCGTGTGCTGCTCAGGAAGAGCCTCAATCCTGCCGAGGAAACGGCGCTCGCCATCCCCTGAACATCCCAACGGAGCGCGGAGATACGCATGTCCTTCGATCCCGTCATCCTGGCCCGGCTGCAGTTTGCCCTGACCATCGGCTTCCACATCCTCTTCCCCACCCTCACCATTGGACTGGCCCTGTTCCTGGCCATCGTCGAGGGCATGTGGCTGCGCACCGGACGCGCGGCCTATCTGGCGCTTTATCGCTTTTGGGTGAAGATCTTTGCGCTTTCCTTCGGCATGGGGGTGGTGTCGGGCGTGGTGCTGTCCTATCAGTTCGGAACCAATTTCGCCCGCTTCTCGGAAGTCACGGGAAACATCCTTGGTCCGTTGCTGGGTTACGAGGTGTTGACCGCATTCTTTCTGGAAGCGAGCTTCCTCGGCGTCATGCTGTTCGGCATGAATCGCGTACCGCCACGGCTGCACTTCCTGGCGACCTGCATCGTGGCACTGGGCACCATGATCTCGGCGTTCTGGATTCTCGCGGCCAGTTCCTGGATGCACACCCCGGCGGGCTATCGCCTGGTGGACGGCATCTTTCATGTCGAAAGCTGGCCGGCGGTGATTTTCAATCCATCCTTCTTCTATCGCTTTCCCCACATGCTGCTGGCCTCCTTCCTGACCACGGCGCTCGTCGTGGCCGGGGTATCGGCCCGGCATCTGCAAGACATTCGCACCGCCACCGTGGCCCGACCGGCGTTTTCGGTGGCCACCCTGGCCCTGGCGATCCTGGCCCCGTTGCAGATCGTCATGGGCGACCTGCACGGTCTTCAGGTGCAACGGGATCAACCCATGAAGGTGGCCGCCATGGAGGGCCTGTGGGAAACCACCGCCGGCGCGCCGTTGCTGCTGTTTGCCTGGCCGGACATGGCCGCCGAACGCAATCACTTCGAAATCGCGATTCCGAAGCTGGCCAGCGTGATTCTCCAGCATGATCCGGATGGGACCGTGCTGGGTCTCAAGGAGGTTGAGCCGACCGATCGACCTCTGGTGCCGATTGTTTTCTTCAGTTTCCGCATCATGGTTGGACTGGGCTTCTGGTTCCTCCTGCTCGGCGCGCTCGGACTGCTGCTGCGCTGGCGCGGCACGCTGTACAGCAGCCGGAGCTACGCACTGCTCTGCATGGTCAGCGCCCCGCTCGGCTTCATTGCCACGCTGGCCGGCTGGATCGTGACCGAAACCGGCCGTCAGCCGTGGATCGTCGAAGGATTGATGCGCACATCGGAGTCCATCTCGGACGTCCCGGCACGCGCCATCCTGACCACGCTGTCCCTGTTCTTCGCGGTTTATGGAACCCTGCTTCTGGCCTATCTCTACTACCTGTCGAAACTCATCCGACAAGGCCCGCAGGCACCCGACGCCGCGCCCGTATACGCCGAGCCGCCCCGCACGGCCTGGATGTGAGTGAAGGAGTGCTGTCGATGGATGCAACGGTGTGGATTCCGCTGGTCTGGGCCGGGGTCCTGTGTCTGGGACTGATGCTCTATGTGATCCTGGACGGCTTCGACCTGGGCATCGGCATCCTGTTTCCGTGGGGGCGAACCGACCAGGAACGGGATCTGATGATGAACAGCATCGCGCCACACTGGGACGGCAACGAGACCTGGTTGGTGCTCGCGGGTGGCGGCCTCTTCGCGGCCTTTCCCAAGGCCTACGGCTTGCTCATGACGGCCCTGTACATCCCCATCCTGTTCATGCTGTTCGCGCTGGTCTTCCGCGGCGTCGCCTTCGAGTTCCGATTCAAGGCCGAACGCAGCCGGGGGGTCTGGGATGTGGCCTTCAACCTGGGATCGGTGCTGGCCGCGTTCTTCCAGGGTGCGGTGCTCGGAGCCTTCATCCAAGGCATCGAGGTGACCGGCGACCGGTTTACCGGCAATGTCATGGACTGGCTCACCCCCTTCAGCCTGATGACCGGCTTTGCGCTGGTATGCGGCTATGCCCTGCTCGGGGCCTGCTGGCTGGCGTTGAAGACCGAAGGCGATCTGCAGCGCTGGGCGTTCGAAGCCGGACAGGTTCTGATGTTCGTGGTGCTGGCCTGGATCGCCATGGTCAGTATCGCCACGCCCCTCATGTCGGCTGAAGTCGCCCGGCGCTGGTTCAGTCTGCCCAACCTGTTCTGGCTGTTGCCCATTCCGCTACTGACGGCAACGGTGGGCTGGATGTTATGGCGGGCCTTGCGCCGCCACGCCACCCGCGCGCCGTTCGTCCTCACCATCATCCTGTTCGGGCTGGGTGCATTCGGTCTGGCCGTGAGCCTGTGGCCGTATACCGTGCCACGCGCATTCACGCTCTGGGAAACCGCCGCGCCGCCGGCTTCACAGGGCTTTCTGCTCATCGGCGCGGTCGCCCTGCTGCCGTTGATCCTGGGCTACACCGCCTACAACTACTGGGTGTTTCGCGGCAAGGTCCGCCCCGGCGCCGGCTATCACTGATTGCCCGCTCTCGTGGCGAGCCTTACATCAGGCGGGAGATGGGGCGTGTGCATCGACCAGATCGGCGCCCTGCTCGAGCAGAACGCACAGGGTCCGGGCGAGCCATCCAAGCCGCAGTTCGACGTCGGCGGTATCCATGCGGATGACCGGTGTGCTCGACGTCCCGCCGAAGTCGAGCGACTGGGCGGGCGGTGTGGGGGCGCCCATGTTGACTGGAATGATGCGCGGCAGATTGCCGCGATGGGTCATGCGGTTGCGGAATTCAACCCAGAAGGACCACTCAGCCGCAGCAACCAAGTCTCGCAAGGCGCGTTCGAGCCTGCTGGCCGCGGCATGGGGCTGCAGCCAGTCTGCAAGCCGTGACGGATTGCACGCACGCTGGCGCTGCGCATCGAACGGCAGCGACAGGATGTTCGGATGACTGGCCAGCGCGGCCAGCGAATAGGTCATGGCCTCGATGCACGAAACACCGCTGGTGAACATACCGAACAGGGCGCGCTCGCAGCGGAAATTCGCCTCGTGGGACGATTGCGTTTCCGATACCACAAACCAGTTTTGATAGGCCCGCCAATCCTCGTCACAGGCGCGAAAACGCCAGGCGATCAGGTTGGACGCGCCCCCGAACTCCTTCTGAGCATCGGAGCCATACGGCGTTTCCAGCACACGTCGCGCCGCTTCCCGGTACCGCGTGAATGCCTCGCACGGGAATGCGTCCGGCATGTCGAGGCCGTTTCCTGCGCAGTGCATGACCTTCGCGTCTCCCCGATCGAAGCGGCTGAACCGGCGGATCAACGCCGTCCCAGCAACTTCAATCGGCGTCGGTCAAGACAGCTTGAGCGCTGATGGGGCGTCGCCCCAGCCCCTGGCGAACCACTCAGTCCGCTGTCAAACGCCGGCGGCGGGTTTCGAACAGCACGACGCCGGCGGCAACCGACACGTTCAGGCTCTCGGCCGCGGCATCCAGCGGGATGGTGACGCGCAGGTCGCAGGCTTCCTGCGTCAGGCGCCGCAAGCCGCTGCCTTCGGCGCCGAGCACCCACACCAGCGGCCCGGACAGGTCGGCCTGATACAGGCTCTGGCTGGCATGGGCATCGGCGCCGAGGATGCGGAAACCGGCGTCCCCGAGCATGCGCAAGGTCCGCGCCAGATTCGTGACCTGGAATAGCGGCACATGCTCGGCCGCGCCGACGGCGACCTTGCGCACCACCGGCGTCAGCCCGACGGCCCGATCGGCCGGGACGATTACCCCTTGAACACCCGCCGCCCAGGCCGTGCGCAGACAGGCGCCGAGATTGTGCGGGTCCTGAACGCCGTCCAGCGCCAACAGCAACGGCGCTTCACCCCATGCCGACAGGCGTTCCTGCAGATCCGCTTCCCCCAGGCGGGCGGGCGGGATGGCCCAGGCCACCAGCCCTTGGTGACGCAGGCCAGGCAGGCGCGCGTCCAGCGTCCGCCGCGGCATCACCTCGACCGTGATCCCACGGCTCGCCGCCTGTGCCAGGACCGTCGCCACCCGATCCTCCCGGCGGCTGTCCTGGACCCAGATCGCGCGCACCCGATCGGCCTCGGTTTCAATCAGTGCGAGGACGGCATGCAGCCCAAACACACCCTGCGTACCCGCGGGCGTCCGCTCGGCAGCCCTTTCTTGGGACGAGTCAGCCCTTCTTTTCCTTGCCTTTGACCTTGCGTCGCTTGCGGGGCCGGCGACGTTTCCCTTTTTCGCCGTTTTCGCTGGACTCGGATGCCGTTCGTGCGGAGACTCTGCGCTTTTGGGCTCGGGCCTCGGTGCCATCGCCGGCTTCTTGGCCCTTTTCCGGAGGGGCGAGTTCAAAGTCGATTTTGCGTTCATCGAGATTCACTTGGATCAGGCGCACCCGGATCCGATCGCCGAGCCGGTAAATGTGCCCGCTACGCTCGCCGCGCAGGCGATGATGGATCGGATCGTGTTGATAGTAGTCGTTCGACAGCGAGGTCACATGAACCAGACCCTCGACGAAAACCTCATCGAGCAGCACGAACAGCCCGAACCCGGTGACCGCGTTGATGCGGCCTTCGAAGACTTCGCCGACACGCTCAAGCATGAATTCACACTTGAGCCAGTCCGCAACATCCCGGGTCGCCTCATCGGCGCGCCGTTCGGTCAGAGAGCATTGTTCGGCGATTCGTTCGAGTTCTGTCGTGGTCAAGGGATAGTTGTCCACCGTCCCGCCCTGCAGGACGTGCCGAATACCGCGATGGACGATCAGGTCCGGATAGCGCCGGATCGGTGAGGTGAAATGGGTATAGGCCGCCAGCGACAGACCGAAGTGTCCATCGTTGGATACGGTGTATTCGGCGCGGCTGAGCGAACGCAGGAGAACCGGCTCGATCAGGTGGCGATCCTCGCGCGTTTCCAGCGCCGAAAGGACCTTGGAGTAATCCTGCGGAGTGGGTTTATCGCCACCTCCCAGCGACAAGCCGAATCCACCGAGGAAGGCGCGTAGCTCTTCGAGCCGCTCCGTCGAAGGCGGTGCGTGCACCCGGTACAGCGCGGGGATCCGGTGCTCGCTAAGGAAACGCGCCGCCGCCACGTTGGCGGCAATCATGCACTCCTCGATCATGCGATGGGCATCATGGCGCAGGAACGGAACGATGCGCGAGATCTTGCGATCCGGACCGAATTCGACCACCGTTTCCGCGCTGCCGAAATCGAGCGCGCCGCGTCGCTCGCGGGCTTGCCGCAACAGCTGGTAGAGGCTATTCAGGTCATCCAGATGGTCAGTGAGTGCCTTGAACCGCTCACGCGTCTGCGCATCGCGTTCGATGGCGGCCTGGGCGAACTCGTCGTAGGTCAAACGCCGTGCCGAACGCATGACGCCTTCAAAGAAACGAAACCGATTGATTTCGCCTGCCGAGTCGATTTCCAGCGCACAAACCATGCAGAGCCGGTCCACCCGCGGATTGATGGAGCACAACCCGTTGGAGAGCACTTCGGGCAACATGGGCACGACCTGTTGGGGGAAATACACCGAGTTCCCCCGTTCGGCCGCCTCGGTGTCCAGCGGGTCGCCGGGACGCACGTAGTGCCCGACATCGGCAATGGCCACCAGCAGGCGCCACCCGCCGTCCTGGCCCGGCTCGCAAAATACCGCATCGTCGAAGTCGCGCGCATCCGGCCCATCGACCGTAACCAGTGGGATACCGCGAAGATCCACCCGTCCAGCCTTGTCGGCTGGATTCACCCGCGTCCCGAACCGCGTGCATTCCGCTTCCACCGCATCCGGCCAGCGCGCGGGAATGCCGTAGCTGCGGATGGCGATTTCGATTTCCATGCCGGGCGCCATGTGTTCACCCAGCACTTCGCGAATTCGGCCCAGCGGCGGGCCACGTTTGCTCGGCGGCTCGACGATATCGGCGACGACGATCTGACCATCACTGACTTCGCCCTGCCATTCGGGTGGAATGACCACCTGATGTGTCAACCGGGGATTTTCCGGCAGGACGATGCCGACACCCTGCTCCCGGTAAAATCGCCCGACCACCTGCTGGGTGTGGCGCTCAAGAACCTCGACCACGACACCTTCGCGGCGGCCTCGCCGATCCTCACCGCGGATGCGCACCAAGACGCGATCGCCATGAAACAACTCGCGCATTTGCCGAGCCGGGAGGAAGATGTCGTCGCCCCCATCCTCGGGAACCAGGAACCCGAAGCCGTCGCGATGAGCGATGACACGACCGCGCACCAAGTGCATGCGTTCGACCAGGCCATAGGCACCTTTGCGATTGATCGCCAGCTCGCCGTCGCGAACCATGGCCATCAGCCGCCGCTCGACACCTTCCAGGGCCTCAGCGCCGGAGATCCCCCCGCGTTCGATGAGTGCTTCGCGACTCAGCGGCTCTCCGGCCTCGCTCAGGAGCATACGAAGGTATTCCCGGCTGGGCGCGGGCTCGGGATACTTCAGACGTTCCTGCTCGTAGTGGGGATCACGGGATTGCCAGTCAGCTTCAGCCATTCAAGATGTCCATCAGAAAAATTCTTATCCAAGGTTGGGCATTGTGCCCGTTGACAACCGCTTTGGGGAGTCTTAAAGTTCGCAGCCCACGGGATGGTGTTGTACGCGCCGGACCGCAGGGCCGAGATGGCGGAATTGGTAGACGCGCTAGTTTCAGGTACTAGTGGGGGAAACCCCGTGGAGGTTCAAGTCCTCTTCTCGGCACCACCTGAATTTCAAGGAGAAAGGCTTTCCATAATGGAAAGCCTTTTTTCGTGGGCGAGGTCACGACGACCCTCGCTCGCTCAATCCAGCGGATTACGCAACACAATGGTGTGATTCCGGTCCGGGCCGGTGGAAATCATGTCCACGGGCACGCCAACGATTTCTTCAATGCGGCGCAGATAATCACGCGCGGCCCCTGGCAGTTCATCCAAACTGCGCAAACCCAAGGTGCTGGCGCGCCAGCCGGGCATTTCTTCGTAGATCGGCTGGCAGTCGGCAACCGCCTCTGCGCCGATCGGCAGAGAATCCATCGGCTCGCCGTCCACCCGATAACCAACCGCGATGCGGATGGCGTCGAGCTCATCCAAGACATCCAACTTAGTGATGCACAATGCAGTAAGGCTGTTCATCACCACACTCCGGCGTAAAGCGGGTGCGTCGAACCAGCCGCAGCGACGCGGACGTCCTGTGGTGGAGCCGAACTCATGCCCGCGCTGCGCCAAATGGCTGCCGTTCTCATCCAACAGTTCAGTCGGGAAGGGGCCAGCCCCGACACGCGTGGTATAGGCCTTGACGATCCCCAGAATGTCGTCAAAAGATGCAGGGCCGACGCCCGAACCCGTGGCGGCGCCCCCAGCCGTAGTGTTGGACGAGGTCACGTAGGGATACGTCCCCATGTCCACGTCCAGCAACGCGCCTTGAGCGCCCTCGAACAGCACGTTCTGCCCGTCCTGGTGCAACCGGCTGATCTGTGCCGATACGTCGATCACCATCGGCTTCAGGGTTTCCGCCACGATGAGCAGCGATTCCAGGATCTCCTGGAAATCGACCACATCCGTCTTGTAGTAATGGCGCAGCACGAAGTTGTGGTAGTCGAGCAGCTCACCAAGCTTGGCGGCCAGCCGTTCCCGGTGAAACAGATCGCCCACCCGCACCCCACGTCGGGCAACCTTGTCTTCATAGGCCGGACCGATGCCGCGGCCGGTGGTACCGATGGCAAACGCGCCGCGGGCCTGTTCTCGCGCGCGGTCCAAGGCGACATGGGACGGCAAGACCAGCGGGCACGCGGGGCTGATGCGCAAACGTGCAGGCGCATCGACGTTTTGTTCGGCCAGCGTCTGAATCTCTTCCAACAGCGCCGGCGGGGATACCACAACGCCGTTGCCGATGAGGCACTGCACACCGTCATGCAGGATGCCGGACGGGATAAGATGCAGGACCGTCTTCTTACCGTCGATGACCAGGGTATGGCCGGCGTTGTGCCCGCCTTGGAAGCGCACCACTGCGGCGCAGCGCTCCGTCAGGAGATCAACGATCTTGCCCTTGCCTTCGTCACCCCACTGGGCGCCGATCACGATGACGTTCTTACCCATGATGTCCTTCTATGCAGTCCCCGCCCCATCGCGGTGGATGGTTCACGAATTCCACGCTTCCACACGCCATTGCCCGTCGCGCAGCACGAGATGGCGATCGATCTGCAGCCCGCATGGCTGCGTCGTATGATCTTCTCCCAATGCGCGCACAACTCGCTCGCCCTGATGACGCAAGGCCGCAACCGCCGTTTCCAATGCGCTGTCCCGGCCGGCCGCCGGGGCCCATATCGCCGCCGTTGAGCGCTCGGCATGCGTCCGGCCGACATCGTACAAGACGTGCACGTCGGCGCTGAAGCCGGTCGCCGGGCGGGCACGACCAAAGACCTCGCCCACATGGTCGTAACGACCGCCTCGCGCCAAATCCTGGCCGCGACCCGCCTGGAACGCCGCAAACACCATACCGGTGTGGTAGTCGTAACCGCGCAGCTCAGCCAGATCCAGGTGAACGGTGACCTCGGGATAACGCGTCGCGATACACGCGGCGAGGTGCCCCAGCTCCTTCAATGCCCGCTCCACGCCCTCACCGGCGCCCGCCAGCGTTGCACGCGCTCGTGGCAAGATGTCCTGTGGCCCATTGAGATCGGGCAACGCCCACAGCCAGCCCGCCAGGTCCCGCGACATGGAATGCGCGTCCAGAAACTCGCGCAGCTCCGGCATGGTCTTGCGCTGAATCAGATCGAACAGACGGCGTTCGTCCTGCCCGTCCAGTCCCGCATCGTGCACCAGCGCGCGATAAATGCCAACGTGACCCAAATCCAGATGCAGATCGGTGATACCGGCGCACCCCAAGGTCTCGATCATAAGTGACATGATCTCGAGATCACTGTGGGTGCTCGCGTCGCCGAACAACTCGGCCCCGACCTGCAGCGGACAACGCGAACCGCTGAGGCCATCGGCGCGCGTATGCAGGACTGGCCCGAGATAGCACAGTCGGCGAGGACCTTCTCCCCGCAAGACCTGAGCATCGATCCGGGCAGCCTGCGAGGTCATGTCCGCACGCACGCCCATCAGGCGGCCCGTCGATTGATCGGTCAACTTGAAGGTTTCCAGATCGAGATGGCGGCCGGTGCCCGTCAACAGCGATTCGAGATACTCGATCAACGGTGGATCGATGGCGTCATAACCCCACGACCACAACAGGTCCATGATCGCACGCCCCAGCAAGTCGATTGCTCGGGCATGGGGCGGCAGAACCTGCACCACCGCCTCGGGCAGGAGCCAGCGATTTTCGATGCTCATCGAGTCAATGCTCCTGATCTCACTGCTCGGCGCGCACGATCAGCCAGCCGACCACCAGACTGACCAGACCGAGAATCCGCGCCATGGCCGGCGGCAAATTGCTGAGCTGTGCCAATCCGCGCTGCCACAAACGCGGCGCCGCGACGGGCAGCACCCCCTCCAGCACCAGCACCAGACCGAGCGCCGTAATCAACTCCTGCGCCATGTCGATTCAGCGCCCGGCAGGTGAAGCCGGTGCCTTGGACAACGATCTGAAATAATCGAAGAACCCTTCCTCGGTGGAGAGCACCATCGTCGTATCGCCCTCCGCAAAAGCCTGACGGTAGGCCTGCAGGCTGCGGTAGAATGCGTAAAATTCGGGGGCGGTGCGGTGCGCCTCAGCAAACACCTCTGCGGCGAGCCGGTCGCCTTCACCACGCAAACGTTCGGCGTCGCGATAGGCTTCGGCCAGCATCACTTCACGCTGACGATCTGCTTCGGCCCGAACAGCCTCGGCCGCTTCGCCGCCTTCCGCGCGCAGCTCGCGCGCCGTTCGCGCGCGTTCGGCCTCCATTCGGGCGAAGACGGAACTGCTCACCTCATTGGGCAAATCCATACGCTTGATCCGCACTTCCTTGACTTCAATCCCCAGTTCGCTGCTCTGGCGTGTCGCCAACGTGGTCATGGTTTCCACCAGATTGGCCCGATCCCCGGAGACCGCCTCTTGCACCGTGCGCCGACCGAATTCGCTGCGCAGACCATCCTTGACGATCTGCTCCAGCCGCTGCGCAGCAACGAACTCATTGCCGCCGGTCGCGCGGTAATAGCGCGCGACATCGTCGATCCGCCACTTGACGTAGAAATCCACGATCAGGTTTTTCTTTTCTTGCGTCAGAAACCGCTCCGGCGGAATATCGAGGGTCTGCAGACGGCCATCAAAAATACGGGCGCTGTCGATCAGCGGCACCTTGAGATGCAGCCCCGGCGAGACATTGGTTTCGACCATTTCGCCCAAACGCAGCAGGATGGCCCGATCACGGATATCCACGATGTAAAAGGCGCTTGATCCCATCAACAAGGCCAGCAGCACGATCGCGCCAGCCGTCATGCCCAGTCCTCTCATCGCACCACCCCACGACTGCTGCGCTCATATCTCGACGGCGTTTCTCGCGGCGTTCCTCGCGCCGGATCTGCGGGCGCTGTTCCCGCTGAGGACGGCGCCGCAAGCTCAGGAGCTTGTTTCAGCCACTTGTCCAAGGGCAGGTACATCACATTGCTGCCGCCGTTGTTGTTCACCATGATCTTCGGATTGAGCCGCAGCACCTCTTCCATGGTCTCGAGGTACAAACGCTCACGCATTACATTCGGCGCCTTCCGGTATTCGCTTGCCAATGCGAGGAAGCGATCGCTTTCCCCCTGCGCTTCAGCCACCCTCCGCTCGCGATAGGCCTGCGCCTCCTCCATCTGCCGGGCCACGGCACCGCGCGCCTCGGGCACGATCGCGTTGGCATAGGCATAGGCTTCATTGATGATGCGCTGCTTGTCTTCACGCGCCTTGATGGCATCCTCAAACGCCGACTGCACCTGCTCGGGCGGTTGCGCATCCTGAAGATTGACCGAGGTCACGACCAGACCCGCACCATAGCTGTCCAGCGTCGTCTGCAACAGACTCTGCGTCCGCGACGCGACTTCGCTGCGTCCCTCGCCGAGCACGAAATCCATCGTGCTGGTGCCCACCACTTCACGCACCGCGCTGACCGTGGCATCCCGCAGCGTACCCTCGGGCTCTCGGACATTGAACAGAAAATCGCGAGCATTCCCCACCCGGTACTGCACGGCGACTTCCACATTGACGATATTCTCGTCTCGCGTGAGCATCAGGCCTTTGTGTGTGCTGGTCCGAATGCTGTCGACATTGACTTTCTGCACACGCTCGATGGGATAGGGCAAATGCCACCGCGGACCCTCGGTGGTGATGCGCTCGAACTCGCCGAACCGCAACACGACCCCGCGTTCGGCCGGGTCGATGATATACAGCCCGGACAGGAGCCACAGCACGGCGACGCCTGCGAGTAACAGACCGAGCCCGGCGGCGCTGCCGCCACCTCCGCCGGAACCCCAACTCGGCAGGCGCTGGCGCAGTTTCTTGAGGAGCTCATCCAAATCGGGCGGACCACCCGAGTTGCGATTCTGTCCGCCCCAGGGGTCGCGTCCACCTGGTTCATTCCACGCCATGAAAACCCTCTCCCACCGTAGGTTTAGAAGCTGCTTGCCCGCCGCGAGCCAGCCCGGGGCATTCTAGGGATGACCCGCCGCAGGGGCAACCAGGCCCATGTCGTCCACGGGCTTTTGCACCAGCTCCGCCAGACGAGCAGGAGGGGCATCCACTTCCAGCAGCCATCCCGATTCATCGACGCGCTCATCACATACGGCGCCCGCCGCATACAGACGCGCCCGCGTTCCGCCTTCGGCATGATCCAGCCGAAGCCAGTGGCGGTGACTCACGCCCTGGAAGTGCCGGCGAATTGCGGTCCGCAACCCATCCAGCCCCGCGCTGGTATGGGCGGATACATCCACCTGCACGATCCGGCCTGCGGCATCTTCCCGCATCGCATTCGGCCAACCCGCCAAGTCGATCTTGTTGAAGACACACAATCTGGGAATTTCTCCCGCGCCGATCTGGTCCAGTACCTCGTTCACTGCAATCTGCTGCGAATCCGCTTCGTCATCCGACGCATCGATCACCTGCAGCAGAAGGTCGGCCTGACGGGTTTCTTCCAGCGTAGCCCGAAATGCAGCCACCAGCTCATGCGGCAGATCCCGAACGAACCCGACGGTGTCGACCACCACCACCCGCAGCGTACCCAGATCCAACTGGCGCGCAGTCGGATCGAGCGTGGCAAAGAGCTGGTCTGCCGCATAGCCTTGCGCGCCGGTCATCGCATTGAACAGCGTCGATTTTCCCGCATTGGTATACCCGACCAGCGCCACCGTGGGAACAGCGCTGCGTTGGCGCAGTGCTCGGCCTTGGCTGCGCTGCCGGCCCACGCGCAATAGGCGGCGCTCCAGCTGGGCCACCCGGGCACGCAACAGACGGCGATCACTTTCGAGCTGGGTTTCTCCCGGCCCCCGTAAGCCGATCCCGCCCTTCTGGCGCTCCAGATGCGACCATCCGCGCACCAGCCGGGTCGCCAGGTGGCGCAACTGCGCGAGTTCGACTTGCAACTTGCCTTCAAAGGAACGAGCACGCTGGGCGAAGATATCCAGAATCAAGCCGGTTCGATCCAGGACCCGGCACTGGATCAGTGCCTCCAGATTGCGCTCCTGACTGGGGGACAGGGGATGGTTGACCAAAACCAGACCCGCACCGGTTTCCTGAACCTTGGCCCGAACTTCCTCGGCCTTGCCGGTCCCGACGAAGTACTTCGGTTCGGGCGTGACCCGCTGGCCGCCGACACGCGCGACGATCTGGGCCCCGGCGGAACACGCGAGGTCCTCGAACTCAAGGTGCACAGCAGGATCTCGTATGCCGATATCGAGGCTGACCAGCACACACCGCGGATCGATAACGGGGCGTTCGAACATCGGCGCCCCGCTCAGGAAGACTCAGTCAGAATCAAAAATTCCCATCACTGGCGCCGGCATCTGCACCATCCGGCTCACTCAACTTGACATTGCGCGAAGGAACGATCGTCGAAATGGCGTGCTTATAGACCATCTGGCTCACCGTATTTTTCAGCAGAACCACGAATTGATCGAACGAGTCGATGTGCCCCTGCAACTTGATCCCGTTGACCAGGTAAATCGAGACGGGGATACGCTCTTTGCGTAACGCATTGAGGAAAGGCTCCTGCAAAGACTGTCCTTTCGCCATGATATCACTCCAACATTGTTATTATGGTCGCCCGCCTCGGGCCGGGCGGCGCCGCGTAGATTAAAAATAATGATTATGGGACCCAGCCCTACCGCTCCCGTCCAGAGCGCCTGAAAATCATAGCATGTTTGACATTACATGCGTTTATCCAAGTGATTCAAAACGCCGCTGAAAATCCGCTACCGCCCTGGTTCTGGCTGTCTCATCAGCGGGATCCAGCATATCCACGGCCGTCAGCGGACGCATCGCGGTGATCTGCCGCTTGGCAAACTGCCGCGTCGCCTCCAGAACAGCCTGAAACAACCGCTCGCGAGGCAATCGTCCGTCCAGGCAGGTCCAGACCTGCCGATAGCCGACTGCGCGCAAGGCCGGAAGATCGGGATGCAGATCGGATCGTGCGCGCAGGCCAGCCACCTCCTCGACGAATCCGGCAGCGAACATCGCCTCCAATCGCTGGGCAATGCGCCGATGCAGCCAATCGCGATGATCCGGTATCAGCACCAGCGTGCGCAGGGCGAGCCCCTGGTGACGCGCGCGCGTCCAATGCACGCTCAGCGGAATACCGGTCACTTCCCAGACCTCCAAGGCCCGCTGGATGCGCTGGGCATCATGAGGGTGAATCCGCTGGCCTGCTGCCGGATCGATGCGCACAAGCTCGGCATGCAGCGATGGCCATCCAAGATGCGCTGCGCGCTCAGCGAGTTTATCCCGCACTCCGGGCACTGCAGGAGGCAAGGGCGCCAAGCCGTCGCGCAGCGCCCGGTAATAGAGCCACGTGCCGCCGACCAAGAGCGGAATGCGACCGGCTCGCCGGATGGCCCGAATGACCGCCTGCGCCTCTTCAACGAAACGGCCCGCTGAATAGGCTTCAGCCGGATCCACAACGTCAAAGAGGTGATGCGGGATACGTTGCCGCACAGCAAGCTCGGGCTTGGCCGTACCGATATCCATGCCGCGATAGACCTGCGCCGAATCCATGTTGACGATATCGACCGGACCCTGCTCCGCCAAGGCCAGTGCAAGATCGGTCTTTCCACTCGCGGTTGGCCCAAGCAACGCCAAGGCATCATACCGGCCGGCGCTTGACCCCAACTCAACGTCCACGCAGAAACAGACGATCGAGCGCGGCGCGATCCAGCTGCACCCAGGTCGGACGCCCATGATTGCATTGACCCGAGCGCTCGGTTCGTTCCATGTCGCGAAGCAGTGCATCCAGCTCCGGCACGGTCAACGCCCGTCCTGCGCGCACCGCACCATGGCACGCCAGGGAGGCCATGAGTGCATGGTGCTGCGCTTCTACACGATCGGTTCGGCCCTGATGCATGAGATCAGCCAGCAGATCCCGGAACAGCCCGACCGGATCCTGCATCGGCAGGCCCGCGGGCAAGGCCCGCAGCGTGACGTTCGCCGGGCCGGTGCGATCGACCAGTAGCCCGAAGGCTGTCCATTCTGGCGCCCAGCGCTCCACCCAATCCGCTTCAGTAATATTCAGGGTGATTTCGACCGGAACGAGCAAGGACTGGGATGCCGGCCCGCCATCAGCAGCGGCGCGTTTGAGCCGCTCGTAAAGAATGCGTTCATGCGCCGCGTGGATATCCACCACCACCAGCCCGGCGGCATTCTGTGCCAGCAGGTAGATCCCATGGAGCTGCCCCAAGGCAAACCCGAGCGGTTGCTCATCGGGCCGGGCGGCCCGGTCGGCCATCGAACCGTCGCTGGCGGGTGCTGGCGCTGCCGCGAGGGGCGACGCCACATCCCAGCCAGCCGCTGCCATGCCGCCCTTCGGTATGGCCGATGCGTAACGAGGCGCCGACTCCGCCACCTTCAGGGGCAAGGGATCCTGCCTCGGCGCCAGCGCTGGGGTTGGCATGGGAATCTCGGTTACGACATGGCCTGCCTCAGCGCCCGGGCGCACCGCAGCCAGCGCATCTTGCAGACTGCGGGCCAGGAAATCGTGGGTCTGGCGCGCATCCCGCAGGCGGATCTCATGCTTAGCCGGATGCACATTCACGTCCACCGACGCCGGATCCAGTGTCAGATGCAGGACATAGGCCGGATGCCGCTGATGATGAAGCACATCGCGATAGGCATGGCGAACCGCATGGGCTAGCCCCTTGTCCCGGATCCAGCGGCCATTGACAAACAGATGCTGAACATCGCCCTGGGCGCGCGAGAACGCCGGTGCGGCGATCCAGCCCGAGAGGGCGATGGCGGCACGCTCATGACGCACATGCAGGGCATGACGCAAGAAATCCTCACCCAGCAGGATCGCAAGCCGGCTTTCCACACTCACCGGCTCGGTGGCCGGTGGAAGCTGCCAAAGGGTACGCCCGTTGTGAATCAACGTCAGTCCGGCTTCGGGCTCGGCCAGCGCCAGCTGCAACACGGTGCGCGCCAGGTGGTCGAATTCGGTCCGCTCGCTGCGCAGAAATTTGCGTCGCGCCGGCGTGTTGTGAAACAGATCACGAACGCTGACCCGGGTTCCCGGCGGATGAGGCGCCGGAATCGGTTCGCTCAGCCCGCCATCGTGGCACTCCACCCGCCAGGCATGCGGACTGTGGGCCATGCGGGACGTCAGACTGAAACGCGAGACGGCCGCAATGCTCGGCAGAGCTTCGCCGCGAAAGCCAAGCGTGGCGATGCGTTCGAGGTCGGCAAGGTGTCGGATCTTGCTGGTGGCATGGCGCTCCAGTGCCAAGGGCAGTTCCTCGGGCGCCATTCCCGCGCCGTCATCGGTAACGCGGATCAACCCGATTCCGCCACGCTCCACCTCGATGCGGATCCGTCGCGCACCGGCGTCCAGGCTGTTCTCGACGAGTTCCTTGACGACCGAAGCCGGGCGCGCCACCACCTCGCCGGCGGCGATCTGGTTGATCAATGCATCAGGCAGGCGAACAATCGACATTCCGAGTGATTTTACCAGAGCCCCTGCATTCGGGGATGGACAGCACCCGACGGGGATGGGACCATGACGGAGTGAACCCTTCACCCCTCGCACCCAGCCAGCCATGAAATTCTGTCCCCGTTGCGCCCAGCCGGTCGTTCGCAGGATTCCCGAAGGGGATCATCTGATTCGCTCTGTGTGCGAGTCCTGCAATCTGGTTCATTATGACAATCCGCGCATGATCGTCGGCTGTGTTCCCGTTTGGGAGGACCGGGTACTGCTGTGTCGCCGGGCCATTCATCCGCGACGTGGCTACTGGACGCTGCCGGCCGGCTTTCTCGAGAACGGCGAAACGACCCGTCAGGGTGCGGCGCGTGAAACGCTGGAAGAGGCAAATGCGCGCGTCGAGATCGAATCATTCTATCGCCTGTTCGACTTGCCGCACATTCATCAGATCTACGTGTTCTTCCGTGCGCGCCTGTTGGACCTCGACTTCTCGCCAGGCGCCGAATCACTCGAAACCAGGCTGTTCGCGGAAGCCCAAATACCTTGGGACGATCTAGCCTTTCGCACCATGAAGCTGACACTCGAAGACTACTTCAAGGATCGACGTGAAGGCACTTATCCGCCGCTCGATGTGAATGTCGACCCCGGAGCCCGTTAACGCCGGACTCGCCAGCTGCCCCCCGAACCGCTAGAATTCGGCCCCCAGCGATCCCAACAGACAGAACCACTCTTGGAGAGGGCTCATGACTTACGTCGTCACCGAGAACTGCATCAAATGCAAATACACCGATTGCGTGGAAGTCTGTCCGGTTGATTGCTTCCACGAAGGCCCCAACATGCTGGTCATCGACCCCGAGGAATGCATCGATTGCACGCTGTGCGAACCGGAATGCCCGGCCCAGGCGATCTTTTCGGAAGATGATCTCAGCAACGAGCAGGCGCCGTTCCTGGCCTTGAATGCCGAGCTGTCGAAAGAATGGCCTGTATTGACCGAGAAGAAGGATCCACCGCCCGATGCGGAGGAATGGGACGGAAAACCCGGCAAGAAAGACCTGCTGGAGCGTTGAGAAACCTCCGCTCATCCACGCGGATGATGCGCCGCGTGGAGGGCTTTCAACCGCGCTTGGGCGACATGGGTATAAATCTGCGTGGTCGATAGGTCGCTGTGGCCCAGCAGCAGCTGCACCATGCGCAGATCAGCCCCATGATCAAGCAGATGGGTCGCGAATGCATGGCGCAAGTCATGCGGTGAAAAGCGTTTGCGAATACCGGCCACCTGCCCCAGCGCACGCAACCGATGCCAGCAGGCTTGCCGGGTCAGTGGCCTGCCCCTCCGTCCGGGGAACAAGGCATCACCACCTCGAACGGGTAGGAAAGCGGGGCGTGCCTCGGTGAGGTAGCGGGCCACCCAGTGCAATGCTTCTTCGCCCATCGGGACCAGACGCTCCTTGCGGCCCTTTCCTTGAATGCGGATCCACCCCACGCGCAGATCGATTTGTCCGAGCACCAAACCCACCAGCTCGGACACCCGAACGCCGGTGGCATAGAGCAATTCCAGCATGGCGCGATCGCGCAATCCAATGGCGGTATCGAGCGCTGGCGCCCTCAGCAGCGCATCGACATCCGCTTCGCTCAAAACCTGCGGCAGCCGGCGTGGCAGGCGAGGTGATTGGAGATCGGTCGTGGGATCGCCACATTGCCCATGTCGGGACGCATCGCCATAGAACTGTCGCCACGCTGAAATCTGGCGCGCGATCGAGCGGGTGCTGGCATGCTGTCGCAAACGATCCGCAAGATAATCCTGCAGCTCGGCAGGCCCTGCCGAAGCCAGATCCAGACCACAGCGCGCCAGCCATCCGGAAAGCATCATCAGATCGCGCCGATAGGCGGCAACGGTATGCACGGACACGCCACGCTCGCTCCACAGACGAGCGAGAAATGCTTCGATGCGCGCCGCATCGGTCATGACAGACCGGGAGCCGTCGACGCAGCCTCGCTTTTCGCCCTGCCGGCATTCATCCGGGCCAAAGCATCGGTCAGCAGGCGGCCGTAGTCCCCACCATCGCCAGGTGCCTGGACCTGCACCACCCGCACGTCCACAGAGCCGCCCCAGACCTGCCCCAGGCGCCTTTGCAGGCCCTGACGCAAGCGTTCGCCAACGATCACGCCATCTGCTGCGTCAGTGTCCGGCAGCAGGACCACAAAACGGTCATCATCCTGTCGGCCGCTCAGATCGTAGCTGCGCAAGCCGTATCGCAGGACTTCACCGCACGTCCGGAGTAACCGGCGCGACAGGCTGCCACGCTCGCGCCGGTCGGATTGCACGCCCGGAAGCGGGATCTCGAACAACAACAGCGTCAGCGGCCGGCCGCTCCGGGAATGCATGTTAAACATGACCTCCGCCTGCTCGGCCAGCGCCCGTCGGGTTCTTACCCCACTTAACTCGTCACTTGAACTATGGCGCTCGAGGCGTCGTCGCAGCCGCTCGCTGCGCCAAATCAACATAGCGCCATACATCGCCAGCACGGCATAAAGAAAAAGCGTCAGGAACGTCGCTGTTTCCGGCATGATGCCTCCGAACAGCGCACGGAGCGTCATGATGGCTGGAAAAACCAGCAGGCTTCCACCCAATACCGACTCCAGTGCCATGGGGCCGAAACGGAGCCCGTGGCCGAATAGCACTGTCAGCAACACCGGCGCGGTGGGGAGCGCAGGATTGGGATCATGCGCCACCATCAATCCCAGAATGAAATAGTCCAACCATAGGCTGACGGCGACCCGCCATGGCGAAATCGGCTGCAGCCGCGCCCAGATCATCATGAGCAAGACCACCCCGGCATAAACCGCAGCGATGATCAGAACCCAGTCGAGTCCCCACAGAACCGGGGCGACGGTCTCGAGACTCAGGAAATACAGCACCAGCAGCGTGAGGAAAAAGTATCGCACCCAGAACTGACGCCGCTGAGCGGACCAGGACAACTCCCGGATCGGCAGAAAGACTCGGGCGCCGCGGCCTTGCAGCGGGCTGTTCATTCAATGAACTTCTTGACGTCGATGTGATTCATGCGCATAAGAAGGATCCTTTATGCTGCCGGCCCGCACCATGCTCATTCCCCTCAAATCCCGACTCAGCACGCTGTACAACCTGTGGTGCTGGCTCTGGTTCCTGTTTGTCTTAACCACGTTCGGGCTGATGATCCTCATTTTACCGGGATTGCGTCTTCGCCAGCACATCGCTCGGCTTGGCATGCGCTTCACCTGGACGCTGTGCCGCCTGCGACCCACCGTATCCGGCCTGGCACACCTGCCGTCAGGAACAGCGATCGTGGTCGCTAATCACGTTAGCTATCTGGATGGACTGCTGCTCACCGGCGTGCTGCCGGCCGGCTATGTATTCGTGGCCAAGCACGAGATGTCGCAAGTCCCCCTTGCGAGCTGGTTGTTGCGTCGACTGGGTATCGCCTTCGTCAATCGGGAGAAACCGGCCCAAGGCGCGCGTGACGCCCGCTCGATCCTGCGCCGGGCGCAACAGGGGACCTCGTTTGCGTTTTTTCCGGAGGGAACGATTCCCCGGGGTGGCGCTTTGGGACCGTTCCGGCTGGGCGCTTTTTTGACCGCCGCAGAATTACAGTGCCCGGTGGTCCCGATCAGCCTGGAAGGGACGGAGCGGGTCATGCCCGATGACCATCGCTGGCGCGTCTACCATCATCCGATACGGGTGCGCATCCACGCGCCGATCCATCCGAAGGGCCGTAATCGCCCCGACCTAGCGTGGCTGCGAGACCAAGCGCGCATGCGCATCGCGCGTAGTCTGGAAGCCGAAGCGTCACCGCATCATGCGGAATCTGCGCGGCGTGATCGCAATACGGGATAGGTTAGCGCGAATAATGCGATCACCCCCCACACCCAAGCGATATTTCCGCCCGGTGGCGCATCGAGCGCCTTGGTGCCACCACTGACGACCCAGGCGGCCAGTGCGATCCCGGCCAGCGCCTCTCCCGTAATCCAGCCGGCTGCACGCAACAAGCCCGGACCCTGTGGATTGGCGCCCGCGCCGATGACGGCACCCAATATCCCACCAAGCAGAATGGCAGCGGATAAGTCGATCGGCAGATAGATACCGACGGCCACCGCAAGGACCGGTACTCGGAACCCTCTCCCCTGCCACGCCAGAATCTGGTCCACGACGATAACCGCCGCGCCACAGCCGATGCCCATTAGAATCATGTCCCATGGCAGATCGCCGTTGAACACGCCGGTCGCCAACGCCGCCATCAATCCAGCCTGAGGAGCCGGCAAGGCATGGGGATGGGCTGCATCGATCGGGCCGAAGCCATAGGCCTGCTCCAGCAAGATGAGCACCGGCGCCATCACCAGCGATCCAGAAATCACGCCGACAATCTGGGCGGTCTGCTGACGCCATGGCGTCGCCCCGAGCAACGCACCCGCCTTCAGGTCCTGAATGTTGTCGCCTGCGAGTGCCGCCGCGCAACAAACGCCAGCGCCGACGAGCAACACGGCCCCCGCGCCCCCTGCAGCGTCGACCCCCATCAGCAATCGCAACAACAACGCCGACAACAGAATCGTGGCGATGGTCATTCCGGACACCGGGTTGTGAGAGGATCCAAGCAATCCGGCCATGTAGCTCGCGACCGCCGAAAACAAAAAACCAGCCAAGGCCAGAATCACGGTCAGCAGAATGGCGAGCGTCGGGCTGCCGACCACGCCCAGGCTGGCCAGGGCGAGCCCCCCAAGCGCCATCAGCGCCATGATCCCGAGGACTGGGCTCGGCAGATCCCCGCCATCGGACCCGTCGCTGCGATCCGTCGATGATGAAAGCATCAATGCGGCCAAAGGCCTCACGAGTACCAGCAACGACCACAGGCCGCCGATGAGCATCGCGCCCACCCCGATATACCGAATTTGGGTGGACCATAAGTCCATCGCAAGGCCCGAAGGATCCCCCATAGGGGGCAGCTCACCCCGCGCCAGCAATGGAATCCCGATCCCCCAGCCCAGGAAACCCCCGGCGAATATAAGCCCTGCCGTGCGAATCCCAACGAACAGACCAACGCCTAACAGGGCAGGCGAGAGCGCAACACCCCCAGCCCCCATCCAGCCGCCCCACCATGCAGCGCCCTTCCACGCGCCAGGCCACAGCCCGACACCGCCTTGCAGCACCTTGAACAACGCGGCGCCGAGCGCGCCGGCCAACAGATGCCGCATCGATGCCGTTTCCGGCGCCTCGCTGAGCCGCACCACCTCCGCCGTCGCCCGCCCTTCCGGAAACGGGAGGGCGGCATCGTTGACCAACAGCCGTCGCAGTGGAATCGAGGCCAGAATGCCGAGCAAGCCGCCCCCCAACGCAATCACGGTCAATGACCATGGATCCACCTGCGACCAGTAGTGGATCATCAGCAACGCGGGGAATGTAAAGATCACGCCTGCCGCCAACGCTTCTCCAGATGAGGCAGCGGTCTGCACTAGATTGACTTCCCGAGCCGGCGCGCCACCCAGCATCCGCAATAGGCCCATACCGAGCACGGCCGCGGGAATCGAGGCAGATACGGTCAGGCCCGCATACAGTCCCAGATAGGCGTTGGCAGCCCCCAACAGCGTGGCCAGCAGCGCACCCAGCACCAAGGAACGGATGGTCAGCGACTCGCTCTGCATGTGTCCTCCTTCCAACTCGCACGTCGTCTGCCGCCGTCGCGCCCGTCGTTATAATGCAATGGTTTTGCCTCGGATACCTGCCACACTCTGAAGTGATCGAGAGGAACCGTGTTGGATCTCAACCCTCAGTACGCTGCAAACGCCACACCACTGTCCCGGTACCGAACCGATCAGGCTGAAGGGGGATTCCTGCCAGACCCAGCGCAGGAGCACATCCTCACCCGACTTGAAGCCCTCCATCGGGAACTGATTGCGACCCATCCACGCTCACGTCTCACACACCGCTACCTCAGAAACTTGCGGCCGCCACGTTGGCCTTCGGTGCGGGGACTTTACGTGTGGGGAGGGGTTGGGCGCGGCAAGACCTACCTCATGGACTGCTTCTACGACACCCTGCCGTTCCCGGAAATCCTGCGTGTCCATTTTCATGCCTTCATGAGCCGCGTCCACCAGGAGCTGGCCGGGCATGCCGGGGTCCGCGACCCGCTGCGACCCATCGCAGAATCGCTGGCGCGCCGCGCCCGTGTGATTTGTTTCGATGAATTTTTCGTCTCCGACATCACCGATGCGATGCTGCTCGGCACACTGTTTCAGCACCTGTTCGCGCAGCGATTAACCCTGGTTGCAACGTCCAATGTGCCGCCGCACGATCTTTATCGGAACGGCCTGCAGCGGGAAAAGTTTCTGCCTGCAATCGCACTGCTAGAGCAGCATACCGACGTGGTCAGAATCGAGGATGGAGAAGACTTCCGACTGCGCACGCTTCAGGCTGCAGAAAGCTATCATGTCCCACCGGACGCAGCAGGAGAATCCATGCTGGCGCGGCAATTCGCCCGACTGTGTCCTCATGCTCAACAAGCCGCACGGACCGTCAACATCCTTGAACGGGACATCCCCGCTCGCGCCCTCGGAACAAGCGCCGTCTGGCTCGACTTCGACGTGATCTGCGGGCCGGGACGGAGTCAGCAAGACTATCTCGAACTCGCAACCCAATTCGATGCGTTGCTGATCAGTAATATCCCGATTCTGGATCAATGGCAGGAAGATGCTGCGCGACGGCTGATTCATTTGGTCGACGTTGCCTATGATCACCGCATGAAGCTCATCGTCACCGCGCAGGCTAATCCGGCCGAACTTTACCGGGGAAACCGGCTGACCTTCGAGTTCGCACGCACGGCAAGCCGCTTGGAGGAGATGGGGAGTGCAGCCTATCTCGCCCAGGCCCACAGGCCTTGATCGGCCTGACCTGCCCCCGGTTTTCCGGACCCGCGTGATCTCAGTGGCCTCCGTTGCCCAGGAGAAGACGGACATAAAGAAGAAGCCGTTCACCGACGAGCAGGTCATCGGCTTCCTGAAGCACACACGCGGCGAAGACGCGGATGAAGGATCGGTGCTGCAAGCATGACTTCATGCGACGCATCATTTTCCCTGTGGCGCCGGCAGTTGGGCGGGATGGAGATGCCGGATGCGAAGCCCCCGAAGACGCTGGAGGCCGAAAACGTCAAGCTCAAGAAGATGCTGATCGAAGCCATGCTGCACATCGACGTGCTGAAGGTCGTTGCGCCGGGAATTCCAGATCCGTAGTTGCGGCGTAACCCCGTCGTGACCGGCTATGCGGGCCGAAGTCCCGATCTCGGAGGGACGCGCATGCCGCGTGTTGCAGCTTACGTTCAGCGCGCTGCACTACACGGCGTAGCGGCGGGATGACCGGCGTCAACAGCATCTAGTGGATCTGGCCAGCGAGCGCCGGCGCGTCGGTTACCGGCGCCTGATCTCCCCGTCGACCGCGAAGACTTTGTTGCCAAGCAACACGCGCGCGCATCCCCTGTACCGCCCAGCAGGGTTTGCGGTGCCCAAGCACGTCGCGGTTAAGCGCAGGCGCTGCGCGTGCCGTCGAGCCCACACCACACCACACCACACCGCGTCGAGGAACTTGTGTTCGATGCGCTGACCAACGGCCGGCCGATCACGTCTCTGAATGTGGCCGTCAACTGCGCCAAGAATACGGTCGAGATTGCGGGCCGGTGACGCGTATGGCTATCCGGCACCATCCGCACGGACCAAGACCTGGCGTTCACCCACCATCCAGCTGAATCGCGGGCTTGCTGCCAAACGCATCAGGCGGATGCAGATCCAGCCGGGCAAGGCGACATAGAACCTCGACGTCGAACGCCTCAACGAGAACGGGTTCGTGTCACTCGAACCTGCCCAGGCTGCGATCTCGACGTAGCGACGCCACGACAACGAGGTGCGCTCGCTCGGCGGCTCACGCCATCGGAGTTCGCAGCTCGACGCGCGATGACGGTGGTTCCCTCGACCGCACCCGAACACTAAGTGCGTCACCCTGGACGCTCTACAACCGGCGCTTGCGGTCTTAAGGCTGGGGGGCAGATCCGGTCCAACAGCCGCCATTCCAATCGTGATCAAACCCACGACGCAAAAAGCCGGGATTTCTCCCGGCCTTTTGCTCAGTTCAGTGTCGGAATACAGCCTATTCCGCGGGCGATTCCTCGGCACCCCGTTGCGGGCGATCCACCAGCTCGACCACCGCCATCGGCGCATTGTCGCCGGCACGGAAGCCGTTCTTCAAGATCCGCAGATAGCCGCCGGGACGTCCCCGATAGCGCGGACCAAGCTCGTTGAACAACTTGGTTACCACCGCGCGATCGCGAAGCCGATCGAATGCCAGACGGCGACGCGACACGCCATCTTCCTTGCCCAAGGTGATCATGGGTTCCGCAAATCGTCGCAGTTCCTTGGCTTTTGGCAGCGTCGTCTGAATCAGTTCATGCTTCAGCAACGAGACTGTCATATTCCGCAGAAGCGCCTTTCGATGCGCACTGTTCCGACTAAGCTGTCGACCGCTATTACGATGTCGCATGGTGAAATTCCGTTACAGTCTCCCGGTAAGGGGAGAGAAAAGCTATCAAGCGCCAGCCTCGACTCCGGCCGAGCGTTGTTGCAAGTCCGCCGGCGGCCAATTATCCAAGCGCATACCCAATGACAAATCGTGAGCTGCCAACGCCTGTTTGATTTCTGTCAAGGACTTCTTGCCCAGGTTGGGCGCCTTGAGCAACTCGACTTCACTGCGCTGAATCAGATCACCGATATAGAAAATATTCTCGGCTTTTAGGCAATTGGCAGAGCGGACCGTCAATTCCAGATCATCGATCGGCCGTAACAGGATCGGATTGAGATCACCGCTACGCAGACTCTTGTCTTCGAGCTGCTCCGACTGAAGATCGACGAAAGACGACAACTGGTCACTCAAAATCGTCGCCGCATGACGAATCGCTTCCTCCGGATCGAGCACACCGTTCGTCTCGAGTTCGATCACCAGCTTATCCAAATTGGTCCGTTGCTCGACGCGGGCACTTTCCACCGTATAGGACACACGGCGGACAGGACTGTAAGAGGCATCCAGGTGAAGCACGCCGATCGGCCGTGCATCATCCTCCATATGAACGCCCAGTCGCACCTGTGCCGGCTCATAGCCGCGCCCCTTGCGAACCTTCAGCCGCGCCTTGAGGCGCGCGCCTTCGTTGAGATGGGCGATCACCAGATCCGGATTGACGATCTCGACATGATGCGTCAACTGAATGTCACCGGCGGTGACCGGTCCTGGCGTTTCCTTGATGAGCATGAGATTGACTTCACTCACCGCAGGATCCGTGATGCGCAAAGCGATACCCTTGAGATTCAAGAGAATATCAATGACATCTTCCTGAACACCTTCGATACTGCTGTATTCGTGCAGAACGCCATCAATCTCCGCCTCGACCACCGCCACCCCGGTCATTGAGGAGAGCAGGACACGCCGCAGCGCATTCCCCAAAGTGTGCCCAAAGCCACGCTCCAGAGGTTCGAGTACGACCTTGAAATGCGTCGACGACAGCCGTTGGACATCAACCAAGCGGGGTTTCAAAAAATCAGCACCGAAGCCCTGCATCCACTCTTCCCTCTTACTTGGAGTACAACTCTACAACGAGGTTTTCGTTGATATCCGGGGACAAGTCGGACCGATCCGGAACCATCTTATAGGTCCCCTGAAGCTCCTTCTCATCCACCTCGACCCAAGCGGGAAGACCGACCTCCAAGGCAACCGTCAACGCACCACGAATTCGGTCCTGCCCACGCGCACGGTCTGCCACACGGATCACGTCACCTGGACGAACCTGCATCGATGGAACATTTGCGGTGTTCCCGTTGACCATAAACGCCTTGTGTCCAACCAACTGACGTGCCTCAGCACGAGTCGACGCAAACCCCATGCGATAGACCACGTTATCCAAGCGATTCTCAAGAATCTGCAGCATCAACTCACCGGTATTCCCACGAGTCCGCGCCGCTTTTTCATAATAGCCATGGAACTGATGTTCGAGCACGCCATACATGCGGCGCAACTTCTGCTTCTCGCGAAGCTGCAAACCGTAGTCAGATACGCGTGTGCGGCGCTGACCATGCTGGCCGGGAGCCGACTCACTTCGGCACTTCTTCTCATAGGAGCTCCCCCTTGCCTTAAGGAACAGATCCGTTCCTTCGCGACGGGAAAGCTTGCATTTCGGTCCAATATACTTCGCCATGCCTATCTCTCGTACGATCGCATCACGCCAATGCGTCGATCAGACCCGCCGCCGCTTGGGTGGCCGGCAACCATTATGAGGAATGGGGGTCACATCGGTGATGCTCAACACCTTGAAGCCCACATTATGGAGTGCACGAACCGCCGCCTCACGACCAGGACCCGGGCCTTTAACCAAGACATCAAGATTCCGGACGCCATGTTCCTGAGCAGCATTCCCGGCTCGTTCCGCAGCGACCTGCGCCGCAAATGGCGTGCTCTTGCGTGAACCACGGAACCCCGATCCACCAGACGTCGCCCAACAGAGCGCATTACCCTGACGATCCGTAATAGTGATGATGGTGTTATTGAAGGATGCATGCACGTGAGCCACAGCATCGGTGACATGCTTTCTGACTCGTTTACGGGGTGCTGTCTTTGCCATTGAAATACGCCAATTCCGTGATTGATACGACCTTGAGCAGGATGCCTGCCTTATTTGCGGATCGCGCGACGCGGGCCCTTGCGTGTACGCGCATTGGTTCGAGTGCGCTGCCCCCGAACCGGCAGGCCGCGGCGATGACGGAGTCCGCGATAACAGCCCAGATCCATAAGGCGCTTGATGTTCATCGAAACTTCGCGTCGCAGATCACCTTCGACAGTGAACTTCGCAATTGCTTGCCGCAACGTTTCAAGTTCGCCCTCGGTCAGATCCTTGATCGGCGCCGAAGGGCTGATGCCAGCCATCTCACAGATCAGTTTTGCACGATTCCGCCCAACGCCATAAATTGCAGTCAATGCAATCACTGCATGCTTTTGATCAGGAATATTGACACCGGCAATACGGGCCATTCAAAAATCTCCTACTGAGCCTAGCGCCCGCCGGCCAAGAAATGGCGAGCCGGCTATGATAGCCGTTTCTTTTACCTATGGCAATGCGGTGGCCTTCAACCCTGCCGCTGCTTGTGCCGGCCATCCGTGCAGATCACACGGATATGGCCATGCCGCCGAATGATTTTGCAATTACGGCAAATCCGCTTGACCGAAGCTCGCACTTTCATGATCCAAACTACTCCTCGATGCCGACGCGGGACCCTATAGGTCACTCACCGCGACCGACGGCCTTCAGGTTACTTTTCTTCAGCAAGCCTTCGTACTGATGCGACATCACGTGCGCCTGAACTTGCGCCATGAAATCCATCACCACCACCACAATGATGAGGAGCGAAGTCCCCCCAAAGTGAAAAGGCACGTTGAAGGACAAAATCAAGAACTCCGGCATGAGACACACGGCCGTGATATAGATGGCACCTACCACTGTCAGCCTGGTCAGCACGCCGTCGATGTAGTTGGCTGTATTCTGGCCTGGCCGTATGCCCGGGATGAACGCACCGGACCGTTTCAAGTTATCCGCAGTCTCACGCGCATTGAAAACAAGCGCCGTATAAAAAAAGCAAAAGAAGATGATCAGCGCCGCATAGAGCAGAACGTATATGGGCTGCCCAGGGGAGAGTGCGCTGGTGACACTCTGCACCACGGACGCCGCCCACCCATCACCCAACGCGCCGCCGAGCCAGCCGCCCATTGTAACCGGGAACAAAATCAGACTCGAGGCGAAAATTGGCGGAATGACCCCAGCCATGTTCAGTTTGAGCGGCAAATGCGTGGTTTGTGCGGCAAACAAGCGACGTCCCTGCTGACGCTTCGCATAATGCACGGGAATGCGACGCTGCCCCCGCTCGACGAATACCACGCCGGCGATGACCGCGAACGCTAGCGCCAGAATGACCACGGCAAACAGCGGATTCATCTCACCATTACGCACCAGCTGCAGGGTCCCCCCAACTGCCGACGGAAGACCGGCGACAATGCCGGCAAAGATGATCATGGAGATGCCATTACCGATGCCACGCTCGGTTACCTGCTCGCCAAGCCACACCAAAAACATCGTACCCGCCACCAGGCTTGTCGCGGCAATCACGACGAACAACGGCCCCTGAACGGCGTTCACACCTTGATTCTGTAGTGCCACCGACGCACCGATCGCCTGAAATGAGGCGAGCACCACCGTTCCATAGCGCGTGTACTGTGTCAGCTTGCGTCGTCCGCTTTCGCCTTCCTTCTTCAGTTCCTCGAATGCCGGTATGACCGACGTCATCAACTGAACAATGATGGAGGCTGAAATATAGGGCATAACCCCGAGCGCAAAGAGACTCAAGCGCTCCAATGCACCGCCCGAAAACATGTTGAACATGTCCAGAATGGTGCCGCTGGTGCGCTCAAACATCTGTGCAACCGCAACAGGATCCACCCCCGGCACCGGAATGAACGTACCCACCCGGAATACGACCAAGGCGCCCAACAGAAACAGAATCCGCTGGCGCAGCTCGGTGAGCTTTCCCATATCTGGCAAGGGTCGGTTAGTCGCCACGAATCATCAATCCTTGATCGACCCGCCGGCCGCCTCGATCGCCGCGCGCGCGCCTGCTGTTGCAGACACTCCTTCCAGCGTGACCGCACCGGCGACCGCGCCGGACAAGATCACCTTCGCCTTGACGGTCCCTTGCGGCACGACCCCGGCACCGATCAGGCTGAGCAGCGTAACCGGATTCTCAAGTCCATTAAGCTCGGACAGTCGGACTTCGGCATGGCTCCGCGCCACACGAGAGCGGAACCCCCGCTTCGGAATCCGGCGCTGAAGGGGCATCTGGCCACCTTCAAAACCGACCTTGTGGAATCCGCCAGCACGTGCCTTCTGACCTTTGTGACCTTTTCCGCTTGTCTTGCCCAAGCCAGAACCGATCCCGCGACCCAGACGACGCTTCTCCTTACGGCTTCCATCGGCGGGACGCAGCGTATTCAGATGCATGGTCAAAGCTCCTCAACACACAACAAGTAGGAAACCTTGTTGATCATTCCACAATTTTCCGGTGTTCCCGGGACGATGACCGAGTGATTCATCCGACGAAGGCCGAGCCCGCGGACACACGCCTGGTGGTTCTTCAGCCGGCCCGCAACGCTACGGACCAAGGTCAGCCGATATTGCTTGGTTGTTTCAGTCACGTCGGTCACCCCACAATCTCTTCCACGGTCTTGCCGCGCTTCGCCGCCACGAGCGCCGGATCATGCAGATCGTGAAGACCTTTGATTGTCGCCCGAACCACATTGAGCGGATTACGCGAACCCAAGCACTTGGCGCGAACGTTATGAACGCCGGCAACTTCGAAGACAGCACGCATGGCGCTACCCGCGATCAACCCTGTCCCTTGAGCCGCAGGCTTCATGATCACCCGGGTCGATCCGTGCGCTGCAATCGCCGGATGTTGCAAGGTTCCTTCAGTCACATGCACCGGTCGCATCGACTTGCGCGCCCGGTCCATCGCCTTCTGAATCGCCTGAGGAACTTCCCGCGCCTTGCCGTAGCCGAACCCGACGCGACCATTGCCGTCGCCAACCACAGTCAACGCCGTGAAGCCGAACTGACGGCCTCCTTTTACAACCTTCGCAACGCGGTTGACAGCGACCAGCTTCTCCAAGAGACCGTCACCACTTGCTTGCAACCCGGTATTGGACATCTTCGAAATCCTTTAGAACTCAAGCCCGCCTTCGCGAGCAGCATCGGCCAAGGCCTTGACGCGACCGTGGTACTTGAAACCAGACCGGTCAAACGCCACGCGACTGACACCAGCCGCCCGACCTCGCTCGGCAATCAGACGCCCAACAACAGCCGCCGTCTCAGCATTCCCCGTCGACCCAGTCTGCTCTCGTACGTCCTTCAATACCGAAGACGCAGAGGCCAAGACTGTCGATCCATCGGCGCCGATCAGCTGTGCGTAGATGTGGCGCGGCGTACGATGAATGCACAGACGCGTCATTCCCAAGTCACGAATCTTCGCCCGACCCCGGCGCGCGCGACGCATGCGTACAGCTTTTTTATCCATATTGGCCACCTACTTACTTCTTCTTGGTCTCTTTCAGGACCACTCGCTCGCCAACATAGCGAACGCCCTTGCCCTTGTACGGTTCCGGCGGTCGATAAGCGCGAATATCTGCGGCGACTTGACCAACACGCTGCTTGTCAGCGCCTTTGATCACGACTTCCGTCTGGCTCGGCGTTTCAATCGTGATTCCCTGCGGAACGGCATAGACGACAGGATGTGAAAAACCCAGCGTGAGACTCAGGTTTGATCCCTGCATTTGTGCCCGGTAACCGACACCAATCAGCTGGAGTCGCCGCTCGAACCCCTCATGCACGCCCTTGATGATGTTCTGACACAGAGCACGCATTGTCCCAGCCATCTTATCCGCGGCAGGCCGAATAGGCGCAAAAGTCAGCTGCCCTTCCGCCTGGCTCACAGTGACATCCGGATGGATGTCCAAATCCAATGCGCCATTCTTTCCTTTGGCCGACAGACGGCGCCCTTCGCAGAGCACATTCACGCCAGAGGGAATCGTCACCGGACTTTTCGCTACGCGAGACATCCCAAAATCCTCAATAAACGGTGCAGACGACTTCACCGCCCATGCCTGTGGCACGCGCCGCACGGTCAGTCATCAAGCCCTTTGAAGTAGACACAATTGCCACACCCAGTCCGCCAAGGACCACAGGCAGGTCTTTCGCACTGCGATAAATACGCAAACCCGGACGACTCACGCGCGCCAGATGTTCAATCACAGGCCGGCCTTCGAAGTATTTCAGCTCCAGAACCAGTGTTCCTTTGCCTTCTTCCTCGACGACCTGGATGCCGGCCACGTAGCCTTCATCAACCAACAATTTCGCGATCGCCTGCTTGCCGCGGGAAAGGGGCATGCTAACGACGGCCTTGCCGGCGCGCTGTGCATTGCGGATGCGCGTCAACATGTCCGCAATGGGATCTGTCATGCTCATAGGGTTCAGTCGCTCTCGTACATTAATGCTTACCAGCTGGCCTTAACCAGCCCAGGAATTTCCCCGAACATGGCAGCTTCTCGCAGTTTGTTTCGGCCCAACCCAAACTTGCGGTAATAGCCGTGAGTGCGGCCAGTCCGACGACACCGGTTATGTTGCCGAACGGGACTTGAATCCCTTGGCAATTTGGCCAAGGCGTCAACCGCAGCAAACCGAGTCTCATCATCAAGAGACATGTCACGAATCGTCGCCTTGAGCGCTTCGCGCTTAGCCGCATAGCGGGCGACCGCCTTAGCGCGACGCTTCTCTCGCTCAATCATGCTACGTTTGGCCATTAATCTGTCCTCAATTCCGGAATGGAAAGCCAAACCCTTCGAGAAGAGCCCGACCTTCTTCATTGGTCATCGCTGTGGTCGTGATGGTGATATCCATGCCGCGCAGCGCATCGATCTTGTCGTAATCAATTTCCGGGAAGATGATCTGCTCGGAAATGCCCATGCTGAAATTGCCGCGACCATCGAAACCACGACCATTGACGCCCCGAAAATCCCGGACACGCGGCAACGCCACGGAAATCAGTCGATCAAGGAATTCATACATCCGATCACGACGCAACGTCACCTTACAGCCAATGGGCCAGCCATCACGAATCTTGAAGCCGGCAATCGATTTGCGTGCCTTCGTGACCACGGGCTTCTGCCCAGCAATCTGTGTCATATCGCGCACTGCGTGATCGATAATCTTCTTGTCGGCGACGGCCTCACCCAGCCCCATGTTCAAGGAGATCTTGGCAATCCTCGGCACCTCCATCACATTCCGGTATGCAAACCGGGACATGAGTTCTGGCACCACTTTTTCCTGATAAGTCTGTTGCAGTCTCGCCATGATTCAATCGCCTTAGACGTCAAAAACTTCGCCATTAGACTTCAGGAAGCGCACCTTGCGTCCATCCGCCAACAGCTTGTATCCAATCCGCTCGGGCTTCCCACTCTGCGGATTGCGGATCATCACATTCGAAATGTGAATCGACCGCTCTTGCTCAACAATGCCACCGGCCTGGCCCGAGGCAGGGTTGCCCCGAGTATGGCGCTTGACGACATTGACGTTTTCGACAACCACGCGATCGTCCGCAAGAACACGAAGGACGCGACCTTCCCGTCCCTTGTCCTTGCCCGCAATGACGACGACTTCGTCACCAGTTTTGATTCGTTTCATCGCAATCTACCTTGACCGATGGTCAGAGAACTTCCGGCGCCAATGAAATGATTTTCATGAAGCGCTCTGAACGCAACTCACGAGTCACAGGCCCAAAAATGCGCGTCCCAATTGGCTGCAACTGGTTATTCAGCAAAACAGCCGCATTACCGTCGAAGCGAATCAAAGAGCCATCAGGCCGACGGACACCTTTTCGCGTACGCACCACGACGGCGTTATACACGTCGCCTTTCTTGACTTTCCCATGCGGGATCGCATCCTTGATGGACACCTTAATCACATCACCGATACCGGCATAGCGACGCTTTGAGCCGCCCAGCACCTTGATGCACATCACCCGCTTTGCGCCGCTGTTGTCGGCTACCGCCAACTCGGACTGCATCTGGATCATCGTTTAATCCGCCTCGAAATACTTAACTCGCCGTCAGTCAGTCCCGACGGCGCTCCACGACTTCTACCAGTTGCCACGACTTGGTTTTTGAAATCGGCCGCGATTCTACCACACGGACCAGATCACCTTCCTGGCAGGAATTCTCTTCATCGTGGGCATGCAGTGTACTGGTACGCGTTACATACTTACCGTACAGCGGGTGCTTCACACGACGCTCGATTGCCACGGTGATGGTCTTGTCCATTTTGTCGCTAACGACTCGCCCAACCAACGTCCGACTTGCCTTTGCTTCTTCAGTCATTGACCGTTTCCTGCTTGCGCTGCGCATTGATCGCTGTCTTTACGCGAGCGATCTCTCTGCGCACTCTTGGAAAGTGATGAAACTGCGCAAGCTGCCCGGTACTCCGCTGCATGCGCAAGTCGAACTGCTCTCGTCGAAGCTTAAGCAGCTGCTCTTCCAGTTGCTGGGGGCTCATGGCCTTCAGTTCATCAGGCTTCATCACATCACCGTCCGCGACACAAAGGCGGTTCTAATCGGCAGCTTTGCCGATGCGAGCTTGAACGCCTCCCGGGCGATGTCCTCGCTCACGCCTTCCATTTCATACATGACGAAACCCGGCTGGATCTTCGCCACCCAATATTCCACATTCCCTTTGCCTTTACCCATGCGCACTTCAATGGGCTTTTTCGTCACAGGGACGTCGGGGAAGACACGAATCCAAATTTTTCCGCCGCGCTTCACGTGACGGGTAATCGCACGACGCGCCGACTCAATCTGACGAGCTGTAATACGGCCTCGCTCGACAGCTTTCAAGCCAAACTCGCCAAAGCTGACTCGCTCGCCACCCTTGGCCAAGCCCTGATTGCGGCCCTTCTGTTGTTTCCGATACTTGGTTCGCTTCGGCTGACGCATGCGATTACCCCTTTAAACCTTGGCCTTTTCACTGGGATGCTCGACTGCCGAACCATCACCATGAAAAACTTCGCCCTTGAAAATCCAAACCTTGATGCCGATGACGCCATACGTCGTATGCGCCTCCGCAAGGGCATAATCAATGTCGGCGCGCAACGTATGCAGCGGAACCCGACCCTCGCGGTACCATTCCGTCCTGGCAATCTCGGCACCGTTCAGTCGGCCTGAGACCTGAATCTTGATACCCTGTGCACCCAGGCGCATCGCGTTTCCGACCGCACGCTTCATTGCGCGGCGGAACATGATACGCTTTTCCAGCTGCTGCGCCACACTTTCGGCCACCAGCTGCGCATCGAGTTCCGGCTTGCGGATCTCTTCCACATTGATGCTCGACGGAACCCCGACCATCTGTCCCAGTTCCGTCCGAAGCCGCTCGATATCTTCCCCGCGTTTGCCAATCACGATTCCCGGACGGGCGGTATAGACCGTCACCTGAACCGAGCGTGCGGGACGGGCAATGCGGATCTGGCTGACCGATGCGTTGGCCAAGCGGCGACGCAGAAAATCGCGAATCCGCAGATCCTGATTAAGAAATTCCGCAAAGTCGCCTTTCTCGGCGTACCATGTTGATGCCCAATCGCGCACGATACCCAAGCGGATGCCGATCGGATTAACCTTCTGACCCATAGCCTGCGCTCCCGCTTATTTCCGATCGCCAACCAGTACGGTAATGTGGCTGGTCCGCTTGTGAATACGTGTGCCACGCCCTCGGGCGCGCGCATGGAATCGCTTCATGGTCGGACCCTCATCCACCCAAACGCCGGCAACACGGAGCTCGTCGACATCGGCGCCTTCATTGTGCTCCGCATTAGCAATCGCCGACTCCAGCACCTTTCGCATAAGAGCGGAGGCTCGCTTCGAGCTGAACGCCAGGACCTGAAGCGCGCGATCAACCGGCAGACCTCTGATCTGATCTGCAACCAGACGCGCCTTTTGCGCCGAGATATGAATGTATTTCAATGTTGCTGACACTTGCATGGCCAATCCTTTCCTTACCGCGCCTTCCGGTCGGCAACATGGCCTTTGTAAGTCCGGGTTGGCGAAAACTCGCCCAGCTTGTGACCAACCATATTCTCAGAGATGAGAATGGGCACATGCTGACGTCCGTTATGAACCGCAATTGTTAGCCCGACCATCTCGGGAATCACCATCGAACGACGAGACCACGTCTTGATGGGACGCTTGGTGCGGGATTCTTGGGTTTCCAAGACCTTCTTCACCAGATACTGGTCGACAAAAGGTCCTTTTCGAATAGAACGCGGCATATCAAACTCTCTTACTTGGAACTGCGCCGACGAACAATCATCTTGTCGGTCCGCTTGTTGCTGCGCGTCTTGTAACCCTTGGTGGGCACACCCCAAGGCGTTACTGGATGACGTCCCCCGGATGTACGGCCTTCGCCGCCGCCATGCGGATGGTCAACCGGATTCATCGCCACCCCGCGGACCGTCGGACGAATACCGCGCCAACGCTTGGCACCCGCCTTTCCAAGCGAGCGAAGATTGTGCTCAGCGTTTCCGACCTCACCAACGGTAGCCCGGCAGTCCAAGTGAATACGACGCATCTCGCCCGACCGCAAACGCAAGGTCGCAAACCCCCCATCGCGGGCCACGATCTGAGCATACGCACCTGCGCTCCGCGCCAATTGCGCGCCTTTGCCCGGCTTCAGCTCAATTGCATGGACGCTCGTGCCGAGAGGGATGTTTCGCAGAGGTAACGCGTTACCCGACTTGATGGGCGCCGACACGCCTGACTGGAGATCCGCACCTGCCCGCACGCCCTTGGGCGCCAGAACGTAGCGCCGCTCACCATCCGCATAGCACAGCAAGGCGATGTTTGCACTGCGATTCGGGTCATACTCCAAACGCTCCACAACCGCCGGAATCCCGTCCTTGTCGCGACGAAAGTCGATTACGCGGTAGCGTTGCTTGTGACCGCCCCCTTGGTGGCGCACGGTCACGCGCCCGACGTTGTTCCGGCCGCCGCGAGTCGACTGACGCTCCACAAGCGGCTCATAGGGACCGCCCTTGTGCAAATCAGGCGTTTTTACCTGGACTGCAAACCGCCTTCCAGCGGAGGTGGGCTTTGACTTCACCAGTGCCATGATCAATCTCACTGTTAACTGTGCGATGCCGTGCCCGGTCAGGGATTCACGGACAATTCGATGCGACTGTCTTCAGACAACCGAACGTAAGCCTTACGACTTCCATTGCGCCGCCCGTAAAAGCGGCCATGACGCTTCATCTTTCCTTTCAGATTCACAACATTGACGTCGAGAACCCGAACACTGAAAAGCGATTCGACAGCCGCCTTGATCTCACTTTTGGTGGCATCGCGGCAGACCTTGAACACAGCCTGGTTTCCTGCTTCAGCCACATAAGTGGACTTCTCGGTGACCACCGGCTCAAGGAGAATCTGTAAAAGACGTTCCTGCTTCACTGCAACCACCCCTCGAGCACGGCGAGCGCACCCCGCTCCACGACAACATGTTCTGCGCCGACCAAACTCACCGGATTGACTCGAGCAGCCTCGCAAATCCGCACACGATACAGGTTGCGCGCAGCCAGCTGCAGCGCGTCAGAGATCGATTCAACCACCAGGAGTACGCGAGCGTCCGAACCGATGCTCCACTGCTTCAACTGGGTGAGCAATGCCTTGGTGCGGGGCTCGGAAATCGCGATGCTGTCCGCAACTTGCAAACGGTCCTGGCGCGCAAGCTCACTCAAGATCGAGCGCATTCCGGCGCGATACATCTTACGATTCAGCTTTTGCCCGTAATCCTGAGGGCGTGCCGCAAACGTCACGCCACCATGGCGCCACAGCGGACTGCGAATCGTTCCCGCTCGGGCACGACCACTGCCTTTTTGCTTCCACGGCTTCGCTCCGCCGCCGCTGACATCGGACCGTGTTTTCTGAGCGCGCGTTCCAGCGCGGCCTCCGGCCAAATAAGCAGTGACGAGCTGATGCACCAGCGCTTCGTTGAACGGCGCACCAAATGCGGCATCCGAGACCACCACTTGCGCCTGGCCCTCGACTGATTTCAGTTCCATCGCCTATTCCTTACTCTGCGGCCGCTGTCGCTGGACGGACGACCACATCGCCGCCCTTGGCGCCCGGAACGGCACCCTTGATCAACAACAACCCACGCTCCGCATCAATTTTCACGACACTCAGATTGCGCGCAGTCGTTCGCACATTACCCATGTGCCCAGCCATTTTCTTCCCGGGAAATACGCGACCAGGGGTCTGGCGCTGCCCGATGGAACCCGGCGCCCGATGGGAGAGGGAGTTACCGTGAGTCGCATCCTGGGTGGAAAAATGGTGACGCTTGATCGCGCCCTGGAAACCCTTGCCGATACTGGTGCCGGTCACATGAACAACCTGCCCCTCCGAAAACTGATCGAGCTTGATCTCCGAGCCGACTTGATAGTCGCTGACCACATCGGCGCGCCCTAGCCGGAACTCCCACAGCCCCCGCCCGGCCGGCACACCCGCCTTGGCGAAATGCCCGGCCTGCGCCTTCTTGACCCGAATCGGGCGGCGCTCACCGGTCGTGATCTGCACCGCAGCGTAGCCATCGACTTCCGCTGTACGGATCTGCGTCACGCGATTCGGCTGCACTTCGATAACGCTAACAGGGATCGAAACCCCTTCCGGGGTAAAGATCCTTGTCATGCCGAGCTTGCGCCCCACCACTCCGATCGCCATCTTTTCACCTTAAAAAACAATGTTCCGACACTACTGAACCGCTTGAGTCGAGACCGAACCGAGCAAATAAACTCGCTCGACGAACCGCCCTTTGCAGCTCAATACAGCTTCAACTGAACGTGCACGCCCGCCGCAAGATCTAACTTCATCAAGGCGTCAACCGTCTTTTCGCTGGGATCAATGATCTCCATGACACGCTTATGCGTACGAATTTCGTACTGGTCGCGCGCGTCCTTATTCACATGCGGCGAAACAAGAACCGTGAAGCGTTCCTTGTCCGTCGGCAACGGAATCGGGCCCTTGACTTGAGCACCCGTACGCTTCGCCGTATCCAAAATTTCACGCGCAGAGCGATCAACCAGACGGTGATCGAAGCCTTTCAAACGAATCCGAATACGCTGTTGGGTAGTCATGACTTACGCGATCACCTTGGAGACGACGCCGGCGCCGACCGTACGGCCGCCTTCGCGAATCGCGAAGCGCAGACCTTCTTCCATCGCAATCGGCGCAATCAGCTTCACCGTCACCTTGACGTTGTCGCCCGGCATCACCATCTCGGTGCCTTCGGGCAGGTCCACCGCACCGGTCACATCCGTGGTGCGGAAATAAAACTGGGGGCGGTAGCCATTGAAGAACGGCGTATGACGACCGCCTTCTTCCTTGGACAACACGTACACCTCGGCTTCGAAATGCGTGTGCGGCTTGATCGAGCCGGGCTTGCACAGCACCTGGCCGCGCTCCACGTCATCTCGCTTGGTGCCACGCAGCAGCACGCCGACGTTGTCTCCGGCCTGCCCCTGATCCAGCAGCTTGCGGAACATCTCAACGCCCGTCACGGTGGTCTTCTGCGTATCGCGGATCCCCACGATCTCCACTTCTTCGCCCACCTTGACGATGCCGCGCTCCACGCGACCGGTCACCACCGTGCCGCGACCAGAGATCGAGAACACGTCCTCGATCGGCATCAGGAATGCACCGTCCACCGGACGATCCGGCGTCGGGATGTACTCATCCATCGCCGCAACCAGCTTGTAAATCGCCGGCACGCCAATATCACTCTGATCGCCTTCCAGCGCCTTCAGCGCACTGCCAACCACGATCGGGGTGTCGTCACCGGGGAACTGGTAACTGGACAACAGCTCGCGCACTTCCATCTCCACCAGCTCAAGCAGCTCGGCGTCATCCACCATGTCGGCCTTGTTCAGAAACACGACAATGTAGGGCACGCCCACCTGACGGGCCAGCAGAATGTGCTCGCGCGTCTGCGGCATCGGGCCATCAGCAGCCGAACACACCAAAATCGCGCCGTCCATCTGCGCCGCACCCGTGATCATGTTCTTCACATAGTCAGCATGGCCCGGGCAGTCCACGTGCGCATAGTGCCGCGTATCCGATTCATATTCGACGTGCGCCGTCGCAATCGTGATCCCGCGGGCACGCTCTTCCGGCGCATTGTCAATCTGGTCGTAAGCCTTGAACTCACCCCCAAACTTCTCCGCCAACACCTTCGTCAGCGCCGCCGTCAGCGTCGTCTTCCCATGGTCCACATGACCAATCGTCCCCACATTCACATGCGGCTTCGTACGCTCAAACTTGCTCTTGGCCACGACTCATTAACCTCGCAAAAAACTTGATTGACTTCAGGATGCTTTCTTGATGACCGCTTCAGCCACGCTAGCCGGCGCTTCCGCATACCGCGAAAACTCCATGCTGTAGCCTGCCCGCCCTTGGGTCTGGGAGCGAAGATCCGTTGCATAACCGAACATCTCGGCCAAAGGCACTTCGGCCCGCACAATCTTCCCGGAGGGCCCATCCTCCATGCCCTGAACCAGCCCCCGACGACGATTGAGGTCGCCGATGACGTCTCCCATGTAATCTTCGGGCGTCACCACTTCCACTTTCATCATCGGCTCCAGCAACACCGGATCGGCTTTGCGAGCACCTTCCTTCACACCCATCGATGCGGCAATCTTGAAGGCCATTTCCGAGGAGTCGACATCGTGATAAGACCCGTCGAAGAGGGTCACACGCACATCAACCATCGGGAACCCGGCAATGACCCCATTTTCCAGCTGCTCTTTAGCGCCTTTGTCGACCGCGGGGATATACTCCCGAGGAACCACCCCACCAACGATCGAGTTGACAAACTCGTAGCCTTCGCCACGCTCGCGCGGCTCGATCCGCAGCCAGACATGACCAAACTGGCCCCGCCCGCCCGACTGCCGAACGAACTTGCCTTCCTGTTCGACCGTCTTACGAATGCTTTCGCGGTAGGCGACCTGCGGCTTGCCCACATTGGCCTCGACCTTGAATTCCCGGCGCATGCGATCCACCAGGATCTCCAAGTGCAACTCACCCATCCCGGAAATGATGGTCTGACCTGACTCCTCATCGGTCCGAACCCGGAATGACGGGTCTTCCTGCGCCAGCTTCTGCAGCGCAATCCCCATCTTCTCCTGATCCGCCTTGGTCTTGGGCTCCACCGCCACTGCGATTACCGGCTCGGGGAACTCCATCTTTTCCAACACGACGGGCTTATCCATGGCAGACAGCGTGGTCCCGGTGATGACATCCTTGAGCCCGACACAGGCGCCAATATCACCGGCGCGCAACTCTTTGATCTCTTCCCGCTGATTAGCGTGCATCTGAAGGATGCGACCAATCCGCTCCTTGCCGCTATTCTGCGAGTTATAGACGGTATCGCCCGACGAGAGCACGCCCGAATAGACGCGCACGAACGTGAGCGTCCCGACGAACGGATCCGTCATGATCTTGAAAGCAAGCGCGGAGAACGGCTCATCGTCCTTCGCATGGCGCTCGATTGGCTCCTCGCTACCCGCATCAATGCCGCGAATCGCCGCCACATCATTGGGAGCGGGAAGGTACTCGATAACTGCATCGAGCATCGCCTGAACGCCTTTGTTCTTGAAGGCCGAGCCGCACAACATCGGAACAATCTCAAGATCGACAGTGCGCTTGCGCAAGCCGGCCTTAATTTCCTCTTCCGTCAGCTCGCCGCCCTCGAGATACTTCTCCATGAGCTCATCAGAGGACTCGGCTGCCGCCTCCACCATCTTTTCGCGCCACTCAACGGAAAGCTCTTCAAGGTCAGCAGGGACATCGACATACCGGAAGGTCGTCCCGCGGTTGTCTTCATCCCACAAAATGGCCTTCATCTTGACCAGATCGATAACTCCCTTGAACGAATCCTCGGCGCCAATCGGAACCTGAATCGGAACGGGATTCGCGCGCAGTCGATCGCGCATCTGGTCATAGACCTTGAAGAAGTCAGCCCCCGCCCGATCCATCTTGTTGACAAATGCGATCCGCGGCACGCCGTACTTGGTGGCTTGACGCCATACGGTTTCGGACTGCGGCTGCACGCCACCGACGGCGCAGTACACCATGCATGCACCATCCAGGACGCGCATGGAGCGCTCCACCTCGATGGTGAAATCAACATGCCCGGGAGTATCGATGATATTGATCCGATGCTCAGGCATGTTACCTGCCATCCCGCTCCAGAAGCAGGTGGTCGCAGCCGACGTAATGGTGATCCCGCGCTCCTGCTCCTGCTCCATCCAGTCCATGGTGGCCGCACCGTCATGCACTTCGCCAATCTTGTGACTGACGCCCGTGTAAAACAGCACGCGCTCCGTGGTCGTCGTCTTTCCGGCATCGATATGCGCGGAAATGCCGATGTTCCGGTAGCGTTCAATAGGAGTCTTACGGGCCACCTGATATTCCTCTCGTACGGGATGCGGACGCGATTACCAACGAAAATGCGAGAAAGCCTTATTGGCCTCCGCCATGCGATGCGTTTCTTCCCGCTTCTTGACGGCAGTGCCGCGGTTGTCTGCGGCATCCATCAACTCACCGGCCAATCGCCGCACCATAGACTTCTCGCCGCGGGCGCGGGCCGCATCAATGATCCAGCGCATCGCCAGCGCTGTGCGACGGGTCGGGCGAACCTCTGTGGGTACCTGATAAGTCGCGCCGCCGACGCGGCGGGACTTCACTTCGACCGCAGGACGAACCGCCTCCAAAGCAGCATCAAGGACCGACAACGGATCGCCACCACGCTTCTGGCTGACCTCGTCCAAGGCCTTGTAGACAATACCTTCGGCAACGGACTTCTTGCCGTCACACATCACCATATTCACGAACTTCGCCAGCTGCTCACTTCCGAATTTGGGATCCGGAAGAATGACCCGCTTGGCTGCAATCTTTCTTCTTGCCATCTTTCAACTCCGCCGTTCCGGGGATCAGAATCCGCCGATCAACCCTTCGGCCGTTTAGCGCCATACTTGGAGCGAGCTTGGCGACGCTTGGCGACGCCCGCCGTGTCCAGGCTTCCGCGAACCACGTGATAGCGGACGCCGGGCAAATCCTTTACACGTCCACCACGGATCAAGACCACCGAGTGCTCCTGAAGATTGTGACCTTCGCCGCCGATGTAGCCCGTGACTTCATAGCCATTGGTCAGGCGAACACGCGCCACCTTACGAAGCGCAGAGTTCGGCTTCTTGGGCGTGGTGGTGTATACACGGGTGCAGACGCCCCGCCGCTGCGGGCACTGCTCCAGGGCAGGCACGTCACTTTTGGCAGCCTTGCTGCGACGCGGCTTGCGAACCAACTGATTGATCGTTGCCATGAACCACTCGTCGTATCGAAAAAGATGGATGGGCGCCCGGAAGGGGCCGCCAGACATGAAAGAGGCGCAATTCTAGAGAGGTGTGGCGAAACTGTCAACAAGGCCGCCCAGTCTGTAGCATCTTGCCGCTCGAAACAAGAAAGAGAGGGGCGAGCCCCTCTCTTCGATCTGCCGCTCCGCACTCAGGCTTTGCGATCAGTGGTCTTCAAAGACATCTTCCGGCCGAGGTGCGGCGGATGCAGCAGCCAAAGCCTGCTCGCCTTCGAGAAGCCCCACTCCCGCGCCGCGCAACTCGCGGCGGTGGCTGTGATAGGCCAGCCCGGTACCTGCAGGGATGAGGCGCCCCACAATGACGTTCTCCTTCAAGCCACGCAGGTCGTCCTTGACACCGCGGACGGCCGCATCGGTCAGAACTCGGGTGGTCTCCTGGAAGGAAGCGGCCGAAATGAAGGACTCCGTCGCCAGAGAGGCCTTGGTGATGCCCAGCAACAAGGGTTCCCAGCGAGCCGGCAGCTTGTCGGCCGCTACGGCCTCGTCGTTTTCTTCCAGCAAACGGGCACGGTCGACCTGTTCGCCGCGCAGGAACCGGGTCTCGCCCGGATCGACGATTTCCACCTTTCGCAGCATCTGACGAATAATCGTTTCAATGTGCTTGTCATTGATCCGAACACCTTGTAGGCGATAGACGTCCTGAATCTCCTTAACCAGGTACTCGGCCAATGCCTCTACACCGAGCAGACGCAGAATATCCTGCGGATTGGGTTCGCCATCGGCAACAACATCACCGCGGGCCACCGACTCGCCCTCGAATACGGTGACATTGCGCCATTTCGGCACCAGGACCTCGTTCTGAGCGCCTTCGCTGTCGGTGATAATGAGCCGCTGCTTGCCCTTCGTATCCTTACCAAAGGACACTGTTCCGGCCACTTCGGCGAGAATCGCAGGCTCCTTGGGCTTGCGGGCCTCGAACAAGTCGGCGACGCGCGGCAAACCGCCGGTGATGTCGCGCGTCTTGCTGGATTCCTGGGGGATGCGCGCCAGGATGTCACCCACACGAACTTCCGCGCCGTCCTCCACCAACACCAACGCGCCGGCCGGCAGGAAATAAGCCGCGGGGATGCTGGTTCCCGGGAAGTGCAGGTCTTCTCCCGCCTCATCGACCATCTTGATCATGGGACGCATGTCCCGACCAGCCCCGGTGCGCTGTTTGGGGTCGAGGATCACCACCTGCGACAAGCCGGTCATCTCATCGACCTGGCGCTGAATGGACAAGCCTTCGACCATTTGCACAAATCGCAGTCTGCCCGCGATTTCAGTCACCACCGGATGGGTATGCGGATCCCACTCGGCGACGATCTGACCCGCCTCGACGGTATCACCGTCATTGACCAGCAGGATTGCGCCGTACGGAATCTTGTAGCGTTCACGCTCGCGGCCGAATTCATCACTGACACCGATTTCGCCCGAACGGGAGACGGTCACCAACGAGCCCTTGTGATTGCGGACTGATTTGGCGTTGTGCAGACGCAGGACCCCTTTTCGCTTGACCTGCACGTTGTTGACCGACGCCGCACGCGACGCTGCGCCACCGATATGGAACGTGCGCATCGTCAGCTGCGTGCCCGGCTCGCCAATCGATTGGGCAGCAATGACGCCGACGGCCTCGCCTTCGTTGACCATGTGGCCACGGGCCAGATCCCGTCCGTAACACGCTGCGCAGATCCCGTAGCGCGACTCACAGGTAATCGGCGAGCGAACCAGCACACGATCCACCCCCAGCAACTCCATGGAATCGACCAGATCCTCGTCCAGCAGGGTGTTGACCTCAATCACCACCTCCCCGGTCGAAGGATCGGTGATCGGCTCGGCCAGCACACGACCCAGAACCCGCTCACGCAAGGGCTCCAGAACATCGCCACCCTCCACGATGGGGGACATCGGCAGCCCGCGGGTGGTCCCGCAATCCGGCTCCAAGATCACCACATCCTGGGACACATCCACCAGACGACGCGTGAGATACCCGGAGTTCGCAGTCTTCAGTGCAGTATCCGCCAAGCCTTTGCGCGCGCCATGGGTCGAGATGAAGAACTGCAGAACGTTCAGACCTTCACGGAAATTTGCCGTAATCGGCGTCTCGATAATCGATCCATCCGGTTTGGCCATCAAACCACGCATGCCCGCGAGCTGGCGAATCTGCGCCGCGGAGCCACGCGCACCGGAATCTGCCATCATGAAGATGGAGTTAAAGGATGCCTGACGAACCGCGTTACCGTCCTTGTCCATGACGCGTTCGGTGCCGAGCTTGTCCATCATGGCGCGCGCCACTTGGTCGTTGGTACGCGACCAGATGTCCACGACCTTGTTGTACCGCTCACCGTTGGTCACCAGACCCGAGGCGTATTGCTCCTCGATCTCTTTCACTTCGGATTCGGCATGCTTGAGGATGGCGCTCTTCTCCTCGGGCACGACCATGTCGTCAGCCCCGATGGAAATGCCGGCCACCGTCGCGTAATGGAAACCGGTGTACATCAGCTGGTCCGCGAAAATCACGGTTTCCTTGAGCCCGACCCGGCGATAGCAAGCGTTCAGAACGGCGCCAACCGATTTCTTCGTCAAATCCCGGTTGATCATCTCGAAGGGCAATCCGGCCGGCAGGATCTGGGACAGCAGCGCACGTCCGACCGTGGTTTCCATCAGCCGATACCGATGGTCGCGCTCACCGTCGTTGTCGATCACGCAGTCCGATAGGCGAACCTTGATCCGAGCCTGCAATTCGACCATGCCGTTCCGATAGGCCCGTTCCACTTCGGCCACATCGGCGAAAATCATGCCCTCGCCCGAAGTACCCACACGCTCGCGGGTCATCCAGTACAGCCCCAACACGACATCCTGGGTCGGCACCACGATCGGTTCGCCAGATGCGGGGGAGAGAATATTGTTGGTCGACATCATCAAGGCACGGGCCTCGAGCTGCGCCTCCAGCGAGAGCGGCACATGCACCGCCATCTGGTCGCCGTCGAAGTCGGCATTGAATGCCGTACAGACCAGCGGATGCAGCTGGATCGCCTTGCCTTCGATGAGAACCGGCTCGAACGCCTGGATACCGAGACGATGCAGGGTCGGTGCGCGGTTGAGCAGCACGGGGTGCTCGCGAATTACCTCTTCGAGCATATCCCACACTTGCGGCTCTTCACGCTCCACCATGCGCTTGGCTGCCTTGATGGTGGTGGCGATCCCGAGTCGCTGCAAACGCGAAAAGACGAAAGGCTTGAACAATTCCAGCGCCATGCGCTTGGGCAGGCCGCACTGATGCAACCGCAATGTCGGACCGACCACGATCACCGAACGGCCCGAATAGTCGACGCGCTTGCCGAGCAGGTTCTGCCGGAAACGGCCCTGCTTGCCCTTGATCATATCGGCAAGCGACTTCAGCGGACGCTTGTTCGACCCGGTAATCGCACGACCGCGCCGGCCGTTGTCGAGCAGTGCATCCACCGACTCCTGCAGCATGCGCTTTTCATTGCGGACAATAATGTCCGGCGCCGCCAGCTCGAGCAGCCGCTTCAAGCGGTTGTTGCGGTTGATCACACGCCGATAGAGATCGTTCAGATCCGAAGTCGCGAAGCGGCCACCATCAAGCGGCACCAGCGGGCGCAGCTCCGGCGGCAAGACCGGCAATACCTTCAGGATCATCCACTCCGGCCGGTTCCCCGACTCGACGAACGACTCAATCAGTTTGAGCCGCTTGGCCAAACGCTTGATCTTGGTCTCGGACTGGGTGCCCGCCATCTCATCGCGAAGACGCGTGGCTTCTTTTTGCAGGTCGATGCTCTTGAGCATCTGATCGATGGCCTCAGCACCCATGCGGGCGTCGAATTCATCGCCATGTTCCTCGATGGCATCGAGGTAGGCCTCCTCGGAGAGGATTTGGCCACGTTCGAGCGGCGTCATACCGGGGTCGATGACCAGGTAGGACTCGAAGTACAACACCCGCTCGATATCCCGCAAGGTCATGTCGAGCATGAGACCTATACGGGAAGGCAGCGACTTCAGGAACCAGATATGTGCCGTTGGGCTGGCCAGTTCGATGTGGCCCATGCGCTCACGTCGCACCTTGGCCTGAGTGACCTCAACACCACATTTCTCGCAGACCACGCCGCGATGCTTGAGTCGCTTGTACTTCCCACACAAGCACTCATAATCCTTCACCGGCCCGAAGATCTTTGCACAGAACAACCCATCGCGTTCCGGCTTGAATGTGCGGTAGTTGATCGTCTCGGGTTTCTTGACCTCCCCAAACGACCATGAACGAATCCGTTCGGGAGAAGCCAGGCCGATTCGAATGTTGTCGAAATCGGACATCTGTTCCTGTTGTTTGATGAAGCTCAGCAGATCTTTCATCGTTACTCCTGCGACTTGGCGCGCGGGTCACCGGAATGAGCGGCGCAAGCCACTCATTCCTGTTCCAATTCGATATTGATACCCAAAGACCGGATTTCTTTCACCAGCACGTTGAATGATTCGGGCATTCCAGCCTCCATGCGGTGATCGCCGTCGACAATGTTCTTGTACATGCGGGTCCGCCCCTGCACATCGTCGGACTTCACGGTGAGCATCTCCTGCAGCGTATAGGAGGCACCATAGGCTTCGAGCGCCCAGACCTCCATTTCACCGAACCGCTGGCCACCAAACTGTGCCTTGCCGCCGAGCGGTTGCTGCGTCACGAGGCTGTAGGGACCCGTGGACCGCGCATGGACTTTGTCATCCACCAAGTGGTTCAGTTTGAGCATGTACATGTAGCCCACTGTCACTGGCCGGGCAAACGATTCGCCGGTACGACCGTCGAACAATTGCAGCTGGCCGGATTCAGGCAGATCGGCGAGGCGCAGCATCGCCTTGATCTCGGACTCTTCTGCACCGTCGAATACGGGGGTGGCCATCGGCACACCGCCGCGAAGGTTTCGCCCGAGCTCGAGAACTTCGGCATCGGACAAATCATTCAGGGCAATCTTTTCACGACCGCCGCCCACTTGGTTGTAGATCTGGTCCAGGAATTCCCGCAACTCCTGAGTATTGCGTTGAACGTCCAGCATGCGCCCGATCTTGAGCCCCAATCCCTTGGCCGCAAAACCCAGATGTGTCTCGAGCACCTGACCGATGTTCATGCGAGAGGGAACCCCCAAGGGGTTGAGAACGATGTCCACAGGCGTACCATCGGCCATGTAGGGCATGTCTTCGACCGGAACGATTTGCGAGATGACACCCTTGTTTCCGTGACGCCCGGCCATCTTGTCGCCCGGTTGGATGCGCCGCTTGACGGCCAGAAACACCTTGACCATCTTCAGCACGCCAGGCGCGAGATCATCTCCAGCCGTAATCTTGCGACGCTTTTCCTCGAAACGCTGATCGAATGCCTCACGCTGCAAACGCAGCTGCTCGGCCATGCGTTCCAGGCTGCGGTTCGCCTCTTCGTCCTGAAGTCGGATCTCGAACCACTTCTCGCGGACCAGTTCGTCCAGATATGCCTGCTCGATGACACCGCCCTTGCGCAGCCCCTTGGGACCACCGTCCGCCGGCTTGCCGATCAGCAGTCGCCGCATGCGCTCATAGGTATCGTCCTCGAGGATTCGCAACTGATCGTTAAGATCCTTGCGGACCGCCGCCAATTCGGCCTTTTCGGTCGCCAGCGCCCGCTCATCCTTCTCGACCCCGTCACGAGTAAACACATGAACGTCGATGACATGACCGTCCATGCCGGGCGGGACACGCAGCGAGGTATCTTTCACATCGGAGGCTTTCTCACCAAATATGGCGCGCAGCAGCTTTTCCTCCGGTGTCAGCTGGGTTTCGCCCTTGGGCGTCACCTTCCCAACCAGAATATCGCCCGCCTTGACCTCGGCGCCGATGAACGCAATGCCGGATGGGTCGAGTTTGGCCAAGGCCGCCTCACTGACATTGGGAATATCGGCGGTGATTTCTTCAGACCCGAGCTTGGTATCCCGTGCCACGCAGGTCAGCTCTTCGATGTGAATGGTCGTGAAGCGATCTTCCTGGACCAGCCGCTGTGAAATGAGGATGGAGTCCTCGAAGTTGTAGCCGTTCCAAGGCATGAAGGCCACCAGACAGTTCTGCCCCAGGGCCAGCTCGCCCAGATCGGTGGACGGACCGTCGGCCAGTACGTCGCCGCGCATGATCACATCGCCTGGCTTGACCAACGGACGTTGATTGATGCACGTATTTTGATTTGAACGGACGTACTTGATCAGGTTATAGATGTCGACACCCGGCTCACCGGCTTCGGTTTCCTCGTCGTTCACGCGCACCACAACGCGCGAAGCATCCACCTTGTCGACCACGCCCCCGCGGCGTGCCTTGACGGCTACCCCGGAGTCGATGGCGACAGTGCGCTCCATCCCGGTTCCGACCAGCGGCTTGTCCGCACGCAAGGTCGGCACCGCTTGACGCTGCATATTGGAGCCCATGAGGGCGCGATTGGCATCGTCGTGCTCGAGGAACGGAATCAGGGAGGCAGCGACCGACACAACCTGCCGCGGCGAGACGTCCATGAAGTTCACGCGCGCCCGAGGCATGAGTGTAAATTCATTCTGAAAGCGACAGGACACCAAGTCATCGACCAGGCAATTGTTTTCGTCGAGGCGCGCATTGGCCTGTGCGATCACATATCGCCCATCCTCGATGGCCGACAGATACTCGACCTCGTTGGTGACCTGACCATCCACGACCCTGCGGCAAGGGGTTTCGAGAAACCCATAGGCGTTGGTTCGTGCATAGACCGCCAAGGAATTGATCAACCCGATGTTCGGACCTTCAGGCGTTTCAATCGGGCAGACTCGGCCGTAATGAGTCGGATGGACGTCGCGCACCTCAAACCCGGCGCGTTCGCGAGTCAGCCCGCCCGGCCCCAATGCCGAGACGCGCCGCTTGTGGGTGACCTCAGACAGCGGATTGTTCTGATCCATGAACTGAGACAGCTGCGATGATCCGAAGAACTCCTTGATCGCCGCCGCGACGGGCTTGGCGTTGATGAGCTCCTGTGGCATCAGCCCCTCGCTCTCCGCCATGGAGAGGCGCTCCTTCACGGCTCGCTCCACGCGAACCAGGCCGATGCGAAATACATTCTCCGTCATTTCCCCGACCGATCGGATACGACGGTTGCCCAGATGATCGATGTCATCCACCTGGCCATTGCCGTTACGGATATCAATCAGCACGCGGACGACATCAACGATGTCTTCCTTGCTCAAGGTACCCGGACCCGTGGTTTCATCGCGTCCCAGACGACGATTGAACTTCATCCGGCCCACACCGGACAGGTCGTAGCGATCAAATGAGAAAAAGAGATTCTGAAATAAGGCTTCCGCCGCTTCTTTGGTCGGCGGTTCGCCCGGGCGCATCATGCGATAAATCTCGACCAGCGCCTCAAGCTGCGTGCCGGTTGAGTCGACCCGCAACGTACTGGAAATATAAGGCCCACGATCCAGATCGTTGACATACAGGGTGCGCAACTCACCGATCCCGGCCGCGCGGAGCGCCGACACCTGGGCGGCTGTCAATTCGTCGTTAGTGCGGACCAGCAACTCGCCGGTGTCGCCATCGACCACATCATGTGCTGCCGTCTTGCCAATCAGGTATTCGGGCGGCACCCCAAGCGCAGTGATCCCGGCCTTCTCCAGCTCTCGAATATGGCGCGCAGTGACTCGGCGCCCCTCCTCGACCAACACGGCGTCGCCGATACGAATATCAAAACTGGCCAACTCGCCGCGGAGCCGCTCCGGTACCAACTCAAGCGCGACCTCATCGCCGGACAGATGAAAGACGTTATGGTCAAAAAACAGCTCCAGCATTTCGCTGGGCTCCATACCCAAAGCGCGGAGCAGGACAGTGACCGGCAGCTTCCGCCGACGATCGATGCGGGCGTACAGCAGATCCTTGGCATCAAACTCGAAATCCAGCCAAGATCCCCGATACGGAATGATCCGCGCCGAATAGAGGACCTTGCCGGACGAGTGCGTCTTGCCGCGGTCATGATCGAAAAAGACACCCGGCGAGCGATGCATCTGGGAAACAATCACCCGCTCCGTACCGTTGATCACGAACGTCCCATTCTCGGTCATGAGCGGCAGTTCGCCCATGTAGACTTCCTGCTCCTTGATTTCTTTCGGAATCTTGTTGGCCGCAGGGCTGTCCTTGTCGAACAGAACGAGTCGCACCTTCACTCTGAGCGGGGCCGAATAGGTAATTCCCCGCTGCTGACATTCCTTGATGTCGAACGCCGGTTCGCCGAGCCGATAGTCCACGTATTCCAACCGCGCGTTACCCGAATAGCTCTCGATTGGAAAAACCGTCTTGAGCGCCGCATGAATCCCTCGCTCCTGACGCTGTGTGGCTGGAACGTCGAGTTGCAGAAACTCGCGATAGGAATCAAGCTGTATCGCCAACAGGTAAGGCACTTCCTGCACTGTTGGCAGCTTGGCGAAATCCTTGCGAAAACGCTTTTTTTCGGTGAACGAGTAAGGCATGGAATTATCCCTCGGCGTTTCTGCCGGCCTGCTGAGGAGCGCCGACGGTCTCGTAAGGCGCGAAAGCCAATCCCTATTACGGAATAGCGGTCAGCAAAAGGAGGCCGGCGGCACACGCCACCAGCCCCTAACCACAATATGGTCGTTCTGGAACGACAAGGCGATTACTTGATCTCGGCGGAAGCGCCGGCTTCTTCCAATTGCTTTTTGATGTCTTCCGCCTCGGCTTTGGGCACGCCTTCTTTGATGGTCGCCGGCACAGCTTCCACCATGTCTTTGGCTTCCTTCAAACCCAGGCCGGTAATACCGCGAACCACCTTGATCACGTTGACTTTGTTTGCGCCAAAACTGCTCATGACGACGTTGAATTCCGTTTGCTCTTCGGCAGCTTCGGCAGCACCGGCAGCGCCCGCCCCGGCAACCGGAACGGCAGCGACAGCCGCAGCGGCGGATACGCCGAACTTCTCTTCCATCGCGGAGATCAGATCCACGATTTCGACGACCGTCATGTTGCTGATGGCGTCGAGAATTTCCTCTTTGGAAACAGCCATTGAAATAAACTCCTTAAGAATAAATGATTGCAAATCCCGTTTATGGATTCTGCCCTAGTTTCACGGACGACTGATTCAGGCTGCCTGCTTCTGGTCGCGAATGGCGCTGAGCGTGCGGGCCAGCTTGGCCACCGGCTCATTGACCGTACGGACGAACTTCTCGATCGGCGCCTTCATGACGCCCATGAGCATGGCAATGGCCTGGTCACGGGTCGGCAGGTTGGCAACGCGATCCAAGTCAGCAGCTTCGAGGACCTGACCGCCGATGGCGACAGCCTTGACCTGAAACTTGTCATGAGATTTGGCGAAGTCCTTGAACAGACGCGCCACCGCACCGGGATCCTGCATCGAAAAACCAAGAACCAACGGACCGACCAATCGCTGCGCCAAGGGTTCAAAATCTGTCCCTTGGAGCGCGCGCCGCGCCAGCGTGTTCTTTACGATACGCAGGTAAACCTCATCGTTGCGCGCCTTAACTCGCAACTCGTCCATTTCCGCAGCTTTAAGCCCCCGATATTCGGCGGCAATCACGGAATGTGCCTGGGCAGCCACTCCATTGACCTCGGATACCAAGGCCACTTTGCCTTCCAGCTTGAGCGGCATACTCACCTCCTGGCTCGGGTGACGATACACCCGGAATGACACCAACGAAGCCGCATCCCTGCGATCTCGTCTCCTCTACGATGCCCCTGGGCCAAGTGGCTTGAACGGGATCATCGTCTACGCAGGCCGGAACACCATTAAGATTCCCCTCAATGCCGAGACGAATCACCTGCGGTCTTTGACGCCCGCCATATGGCGGCTGACAAAACTCTTACCCTCAACCATGAAGGTTGATCAAAGCGCCAAACTGGCCTGATCGACCGAAACACCGGGCCCCATGGTGGACGACACGGTAATGCGCTTCATGTAAACCCCTTTCGCGGTTGCCGGCTTGGCCTTCTGAAGATCCGCCAGAAGTGCCTGAAGATTTTCCCGCAACGCATCAACCGCAAAATCCGACTTGCCGATGCTGCAGTGGATAATGCCGGTCTTGTCCGTCCGGTAACGCACCTGCCCACCTTTGGCGTTACGAACCGCGCCGGCCACATCGGGCGTCACGGTTCCGACCTTCGGGTTCGGCATCAGACCACGCGGACCTAGCACCGGCCCAAGCTGACCGACAACACGCATTGCGTCAGGACTGGCAATGACCACATCGAAGTCGAGCTGCCCCGCCTTGACCTGATCGGCAAGATCCTCGAAACCGACCACGTCGGCCCCCGCCTCCTTGGCGGCATCGGCGTTTGCGCCCTGGGCGAATACCGCCACACGCACGGTCTTGCCGGTACCATTGGGCAACACCGTAGCGCCGCGCACCACTTGATCCGACTTGCGCGGATCAACTCCCAGGTTGACCGCAACATCAATCGACTCCAGGAACTTGGCGCTCGAGCACTCCTTGATCAACCCCAAAGCATCATCAATCGGATAGATTCGGCCCGGTTGGATTTTTTCGCGGATCTGCTGCATGCGCTTTCCAAGCTTAGCCATTTCAGACCCCCTCCACTTCGAGACCCATACTACGCGCACTACCGGCGATGGTACGCACGGCAGCGTCCAGGCTTGCAGCGGACAGATCCGGCGTCTTCGCCTTAGCGATTTCCTCGAGCTGCTCTCGCGTCACTTTCCCGACCTTGTTGGTGTGGGGCACCGCGCTACCTTTAGCGATACCGGCTGCCTTCTTGAGCAGCACGCTGGCAGGGGGGGTCTTGGTTATGAAGGTAAAGCTGCGGTCTGAATAGACCGTAATGACCACCGGCAGCGGCAGCCCCGGCTCGACATTCTGGGTCTGCGCATTGAAAGCCTTGCAGAACTCCATGATGTTGACACCGCGCTGACCCAATGCCGGACCGATCGGCGGACTCGGATTGGCTTTGCCGGCCGGCACTTGCAGCTTGATATAAGCTTCGATTTTCTTGGCCATGACTACCTCTCGGGTTCAAACGCCTGTCGGCTCCCCGTACATTCAAAAAACAGACACTCAGGTCTTCTCGACTTGAGAAAACTCTAAGTCAACCGGCGTGGACCGACCGAAAATTGTCACGCTGACACGCAACCGATTCTTCTCGTAGTTAACATCTTCAACGGTGCCGTTAAAGTCGTTGAACGGACCATCAGTCACACGCACCTGCTCGCCAGGCTCAAACAGAATCTTGGGTCGCGGCTTCTCGGCGCCTTCACGGATCCGATCCAGAATTCGCTGTGCTTCCCGCTCGGTAATGGGCGCCGGACGATCCTTGGCGCCCCCGATGAAGCCCAGAACCTTCGGCACTTCCTTCACGAGGTGCCAGGTTTCGTCGTCCATGTCCATCTGGACCAGCACATAACCAGGAAAGAACTTCCGCTCACTGCGCCGCTTCTGTCCCTCCCGCATTTCGATGATTTCCTCGGTAGGAACCAAAATCTCACCGAAACGATCCTGCAGCCCGGCACGACGAATGTGCTCTTCAAGCGAGCGCTTCACCTGATGCTCGAAACCCGAATAGGCCTGCACCACAAACCAGCGCATTGCCATATTCAAGCCCCCATGCCCGTTAGGCGCCGCAGAACGAACCCCAGGAACCAGTCCACCATCCACAACATAACCCCCATGAGCAGCACCATCCCCAAGACGACAAGGGTGGTCTGTATGGTCTCGGGACGCGTCGGCCAAACTACCTTGCGCGCCTCACGGATGGATTCACGGACGCCCGCTACCAGCCGAACCCCAACATGAGTACGACTGGCAACAAAAAGCGCGCTGCCGAAAACGGCCAAAAAAAGGAGGATTCGAAAAATCAGCAGCCATTGCGAAAAATAATAGAATCCCGCAATTCCCGCCCCCACGAGCAGCACGGCAAGCAGCCACTTTGCAGCTTCCAAGATACGGCTGGAAGATTCCTCTTCGACGTTCATCGAATGACTGGACATGGTCCGGGTACTACCATTTTCGACACTACACATAAAATGGCAGGCCAGGAGGGACTCGAACCCCCAACCTGCGGTTTTGGAGACCGCTGCTCTGCCAATTGAGCTACTGGCCTAAAAAAGCGGAAGAAGACTGGAAACAGCCTTCTTCCAATATACATCAGAATCTTACGCGATCACCTTGGAGACGACGCCGGCGCCGACCGTACGGCCGCCTTCGCGAATCGCGAAGCGCAGACCTTCTTCCATCGCAATCGGCGCAATCAGCTTCACCGTCACCTTGACGTTGTCGCCCGGCATCACCATCTCGGTGCCTTCGGGCAGGTCCACCGCACCGGTCACATCCGTGGTGCGGAAATAAAACTGGGGGCGGTAGCCATTGAAGAACGGCGTATGACGACCGCCTTCTTCCTTGGACAACACGTACACCTCGGCTTCGAAATGCGTGTGCGGCTTGATCGAGCCGGGCTTGCACAGCACCTGGCCGCGCTCCACGTCATCTCGCTTGGTGCCACGCAGCAGCACGCCGACGTTGTCTCCGGCCTGCCCCTGATCCAGCAGCTTGCGGAACATCTCAACGCCCGTCACGGTGGTCTTCTGCGTATCGCGGATCCCCACGATCTCCACTTCTTCGCCCACCTTGACGATGCCGCGCTCCACGCGACCGGTCACCACCGTGCCGCGACCAGAGATCGAGAACACGTCCTCGATCGGCATCAGGAATGCACCGTCCACCGGACGATCCGGCGTCGGGATGTACTCATCCATCGCCGCAACCAGCTTGTAAATCGCCGGCACGCCAATATCACTCTGATCGCCTTCCAGCGCCTTCAGCGCACTGCCAACCACGATCGGGGTGTCGTCACCGGGGAACTGGTAACTGGACAACAGCTCGCGCACTTCCATCTCCACCAGCTCAAGCAGCTCGGCGTCATCCACCATGTCGGCCTTGTTCAGAAACACGACAATGTAGGGCACGCCCACCTGACGGGCCAGCAGAATGTGCTCGCGCGTCTGCGGCATCGGGCCATCAGCAGCCGAACACACCAAAATCGCGCCGTCCATCTGCGCCGCACCCGTGATCATGTTCTTCACATAGTCAGCATGGCCCGGGCAGTCCACGTGCGCATAGTGCCGCGTATCCGATTCATATTCGACGTGCGCCGTCGCAATCGTGATCCCGCGGGCACGCTCTTCCGGCGCATTGTCAATCTGGTCGTAAGCCTTGAACTCACCCCCAAACTTCTCCGCCAACACCTTCGTCAGCGCCGCCGTCAGCGTCGTCTTCCCATGGTCCACATGACCAATCGTCCCCACATTCACATGCGGCTTCGTACGCTCAAACTTGCTCTTGGCCA
>OBIC01000022.1_pt1 | contig 102067 bp, 95 predicted proteins | sample 1519831 | NCBI WGS metagenome assembly OBIC01 (sample SAMN03019805, study PRJEB22545) | beach sand metagenome | biome: beach; feature: sea beach; material: beach sand | place: USA: Municipal Pensacola Beach, FL | collected 2010-10-20 | depth 40-45 cm m
GGAATTGCAGGCCGCGATTGGTGTATTTCTTGGCGATGGAAATCACCAGGCGCAGGTTCGCCTCGACCATTTCCTTCTTGGCGATGCGCGCCTCGCGCTCGCCTTTCTGCACGGTCTGCACGATGCGGCGATAATCGTCGATCGGCACGCCGATTTCCTGGGCGACGCTGGAAATATCCTCGCGGATCAGCTCGACCTTGCCCTGCTCGCGCTCGACGAAACGGGCCCATTTCTTCGACAGGCCGGCAACATCCTCGATCCAGTTCGGATCGAGCTCGCGGCCGAAATAATTGTCGAGAAATTCCTTGCGCGGCACGCCCTGGCTGTCGGCCAGCCGCATCAGCTTGCCCTCAAGGCCCATCAGCTTCTTGTTGATGGCATAGAGCTGTTCGACCAGCGCCTCGATGCGGGCGTTGTTGATGTGCATCGTCTTGAGATTGTCGACGATGGAGGTCTGCACCCCGTCATACTTTTCCTGGTCCTTGGGCGTGAGGCCCTTGCCTTCCATGCGGCGCTCGACCAGCTTTTCCTGCAGCTTGCGATAGGTCTTGAAGTCGTCGGCGATGGCGTCGAGCTTCGACAGCACGCCCTCGCGCAGTTCCGCTTCCATGGCCGACATGGACATGGACGCACCATCGTCTTCGTCCTCGTCATCCTTGGACTCTCCGTCCTCGGAATTTTCCGCCTCGTCCTCGTCTTCTTCCTCTTCTTCCTCGGGCTCCGGCGGCGGATTTTCCGCGCCATAGGTCGCCTCAAGGTCGATCAGGTCACGCAGCAGGATGCGCTCGTTCACCAGCTCGTCGCGCCAGACCATCATGGCTTCGAAGGTCAGCGGGCTTTCGCACAGGCCGCGGATCATGGCGTCGCGGCCGGCCTCGATGCGCTTGGCAATGGCGATCTCGCCCTCGCGCGAGAGCAGTTCCACCGTGCCCATCTCGCGCAGATACATGCGCACCGGATCGTCGGTGCGCTCACTGCCGCGGGCATTGCCCTTCTTGACCGGGGCCTTGGCCTCGTCGGTCTTGGCCAGCGCCTTGGCGTCATTGTCGATCTCGTCCTCGGATTCCACGACATTGATCCCCATTTCCGACAGGGCCGACATGGTGTCCTCGATCTGGTCAGACGTCAGCTGGTCCTGCGGCAGGACCTTGTTCAATTCATCATGGGTCACATACCCGCGCGCCTTGGCTTCCTTGATGAATTTCTTGACGCCAGAATCGTTCATGTCGAGCACAGGGCCGTCAGTGTTCTCGGTCTCTTGCTCGTCAATTTCGGCTTTCGCCATTCAAGTTCTCCCAAACCAATCCTGCCCGCCTCAAAGCAACGGATTGTATCAAATTGCGTATCCAGTCCTGCCCATCAACACATCGCGACGCACTATGGCCATACGTCCATATGCGTATGGATCCCGTGCGCGCCCATGCACACGAAACCTGCAGGCGATGTCTACCGTCTGAAAAACTCCCCCGGGAGCTTGTGGCCGGGTCCCTGCCATCGCGTTGCCGGGCTTGGGCACGCCTTCGGGCATAGGGATCAGATTGGGGGCGTCAGCGCGTATTTCCTGCCATGCGTACATGGGCTGTCTGCCCGCCAGGGTCAACCGTCCATCTGACGAAGGAGTCATGTTTTTCTGCGTTCCCTGTCAGCCCGATCCGCCGCCCGCTTCGCTCGCCTGTTTCTTGAGCGCTTCATGGGCCGCCAGCTGGGCATCGCTGGATTCCGCGCGCAGGCGCTGGCGCTCGGCGATCTCACGGTGGAGCCGGGCCCAGGCATCGGGATCGGCAAGGTCGGCCTCATTGGGCTGGAGCGCAGCCGCGCCTTGGCCGCGATCTGTCAGGTAGAGCCGGATCAGGAGCTGCCATTCGCGCGCTGGCTGGCTGCCCGCCTCGATCGGCGCGACAGCGGGATAGGCGTCGAACGCCGCGCGCGCCTCATGGGCACCGGCGGTTTCCAGCGCAGCCGAGACGGCCTCGCGCGCGACCGTGCCCTCGTCGCAATAGACCGACATGATCGCATCGCAAATCGCATTGGAGATCGGGTGGCGGAACTCGGCCTCGGCCAGAAGTTCAGCATGGGCATCGAGAATATCCGGGCTGACAGCCGCGCCGACGAGGCAGCCGAGCGCCGGCGGCGGGCCGGATTTCGCGCGCAGTGCCGCGCCCTGCCCCGTCGCGCGCGGCCGGCCGGGGGTGAAGCGCTGCTGGCGCTCGGCCTGGCGCTGCTGCCAGAAATATTCCTTCATCCGCGCGAAGAGATCGCGCTGATAGGCCGAGCGCACGCCCTCATGCTGGATCTTCCCGGCGCAGGCCTTCAGGCGCGCCTCAAGCCCGGCCTTTCGCTCGGGCGTGTCGAGAGGTTCGGCATCGCGTTCGCGGCCCCAGAGCACTTCGACCAGCGGGCGGGCACCCGCGATGAGATCGGTCATCCGTTCGCGACCTCCGGCCTGACCCAGCAGGTCGTCCGGGTCGAGGCCTTCGGGCAGGAAAGTGAAATAGACAGACCGGTCCGGCTGGACCTCCGGCAGGGCGACATCCACCGCCCGGTGGGCCGCGCGCAGGCCGGCATTGTCGCCGTCAAAGCACATGATCGGGTCGGGTCCGGCGCGCCAGAGAAGGCTGAGCTGGTCGGGCGTCAGCGCCGTGCCGAGCGGAGCCACGGCATTCTCAAAGCCCGCCTCGCCCATGGCGATGACATCCATATAGCCTTCGCAGACAATCAGCCCGCCGCGCTCGCCATAGCCGAGCGCCTCGCGGGCCCGCTTGTAGTTGTAGAGCACATGCGACTTGTGGAAGAGACCCGTCTCCGGCGAGTTGAGATATTTCGCCTTGTCGTCCGGGTCGAGCGCACGTCCACCGAAGGCGATGACATCCCCGCGCGGATCGTGGATCGGGAACATGATCCGGTTGCGGAACACATCATAGGGCTCCCCGCCCTTGTCGGAGTGTTTCGCGAGGCCCGCCCCGATGATCTCCTCCTCGGTGAAGCCTTCCTGGCGCAGATGGGTGAAGAGCTGGCGCCAGTCATCCATCGCATAGCCGATGCCCCAGCGCGCCCAGGCCGCCGGCTTCAGGCCGCGCTTGTGCTCAAGATAACTGCGCGCATCGGCCCCCGAAGCACTTTTCAGCCGCTCCATGAAAAACTCATGGGCCGCCGCGCAGGCTTCCTTCAGGCGTTTGAGCTTGTCATAGACCTGCATCTCTGCGGGGCTGGCCTTGGGCATTTCCATGCCGGCTTCATCGGCGAGGCGCTCGACCGCCTCCATGAATTCCAGCCGCTCGGTCTCCATCAGGAACTTGATGACGTCCCCGCCGAGCCCGGAGGAGAAATCCTTGAAGATGCCCTTCTGGTCGTTGACGTAGAAGCTCGGCGTTTTCTCGTTTGTGAACGGGGACAGGCCCACCCATTCCTTGCCGCGGCGCGTGAGCTTCACCTTCCGCCCGATCACATCGGACGGGCGCAGGCGCGCCTTGAGTTCGTCAAGGAAACCGTCAGGAAGCCGGGCGTGTATCATCGCAATCAGATAGCAGACACTGATTCGCTGAAAACACGGCCTGTACGGCTTTCCACAGCTTATTCCCTCACCTGGGGAATTCTCAGATGATGCTTAATGCGCCAGGGCGCGGCGCACGGCCTTGCCGGCGGCCTTGGAGTCGATCACCCCGGGATAGCGGGCTTTCAGGGTCGACATGCACTTGCCGAGATCCTTGAGCGTTGAGGCTTCCAGGTCGTCGACCACATCGCGCACGGCCGCTTCAAGGGCCTCTCCGCCCAGCGGTTTGGGCAGGAATTCCTCGATGACGGCCAGTTCCGAGCGTTCCCGCTCGGCATCCTCGATGCGCCCGGCCTCTTCGTATTCCCGCGAGGAAATCCGGCGCTGCTCGGCCATTGTGGTGAGAACATTACGCACGACAGCATCCTGGCACCCGTCGCAATCGCCGCGGGTGCGCGCGCTGGTATCGCGGTCGCGTACAGCGCAGCGGATCAGACGCAGCGTCGCGGCCCGCACTTCAAGCGCGGGGTTCGCGCCGCTCTCAGCGTCGCTCGCCAGTCGGGACTCGGCCGCAGCGAGTTCTGCTGCGATGCGGTCCTTAAGTCGGATATGTCGTGCTGAATCGAATTCAGCCATGTCGCAATCTCTGTTGTTGAAGGATCGAACCGCCTTGACGATTCATCCGTCCAGCCCCTACTTCCCGCGGGCGAGTAAGCTCTGGAATGCTTAACGCACAGCAAATGACGCGGGAAGGCAAGCGAGATATGACTGAGCGAGATGAAACGCAAGTCACTTCCACCAGTACGGGAGCAATTGCCCTGTCCGACGGCACCATTTTCCTCGGGCGAGGGTGCGGCGCGGTGGGCAGTGTGGTCGGAGAGCTTTGCTTCAATACGGCCATGACGGGCTACCAGGAAATCCTGACTGATCCTTCCTACGCGGGACAGCTGATTTTGTTCACTTTCCCTCACATAGGCAATGTTGGTGCCAACACGCAGGATCTGGAGTTTTCCAGCCCGCCGGCAGAGCGCGGCGCACGCGCGGCGATCTTCCGCGATCCGATCACCCCGCCGTCGAGCTGGCGTGCCGAGGACCATTTCGATGCCTGGCTCACCCGCCAGGGCATTATCGGCCTTTCCGGCGTGGATACGCGGGCGCTAACCCGGCGTATCCGCACGGAAGGCATGCCGAAAGCCGCCATTGCCCATGCCCCGGACGGGAAGATTGATCTCGACGCGCTGGTGGCGGCGGCTGCCGCCTTCGAAGGGCTGGAAAATGCCGATCTCGCCGCCGGCGTCACCGCACCGGGCCAGTACGGCCATGACGAGCAGTTGTGGACCATTTCCGGTGGCTTCGCCGCGCTGGGCAAGGAGACCTATCACGTGGTGGTGGTCGATTTCGGCGTGAAGAAGAACATCCTGCGCAATCTCTCCCAGGTCGGCGCGCGCGCGACCGTGGTCGGCCCGGATGTGACGCTGGAGATGCTGATGGCGCTGAAGCCCGACGGCGTGGTGCTGTCGAACGGCCCGGGCGACCCGGCCGCGACCTACAAGCGCGCCGGCAGCCTGATCGAAGGCCTTGTCGAGAGCGGCCTGCCCATTCTCGGCATCTGCCTCGGCCACCAGCTGCTGGCGCTGAGCCTCGGCGCGACCACCATGAAGATGCCCCAGGGCCATCATGGCGCGAACCATCCGGTCCAGGATCTCGCCACCGGCAAGGTCGAGATCGTGTCGATGAACCACGGCTTCACGGTCGACCCGGCCAGCCTGCCGGCGGGCGTGGAGGAAAGCCACCGCTCGCTGTTTGACGGCACAAATAGCGGGCTGAAAGTGGCCGGCAAGCCGATCATTTCGGTGCAGCACCATCCGGAGGCCTCGCCCGGCCCGCAGGACAGTTTCTACCTGTTCCGCCGCTTTGCCGACCTGATGGACGGCGGAGGGCGGACCTAGGCCATGATCTAGGATATGGGCGCGTCCTCGGGCAATGGCAGACTGGCTTTGCGCAGGATGATCTCCAGCGCCGACATCACGCTGTCCACTGTGACGCCCGGCTCCTTGCGCAGAATGGCGAGGCCAGCCCCGTTCATGGCATGCTGAATCAGCGCGGCCACTGCGCCCGCATGGGGCTCGGTGACGATGTGATTGTCGATCAGGAACTGGAAACCATCGGCCCAGATATTCCGCCCGAGATGCGCCAGGTCCAACCGGTGCTCGATCTTTCTCAGGACCACCGGCCCGTCGATAAGGACAATCCGCTGATAATCCGGCCGCTGGGTCCATTCCAGGTACACACGACAGCCGGTTAGAAACATGTCGACAGGGTCGTCGGGATCTGCGTCCTCAAGAGCCGCCCGGCGCGCATCCTCATCCATCTGCTCCTGCAAGCGGCGCCAGATCTCGCAGAACAGGGCTTCCTTGTTCTCGAAATGATGGAACAGCGCACCCTTGGTCGTGCCCACGCGGCAGACGATATCGGAGACGGTTGTCTCGCTGAATCCCTGTTTTTCGAACAGCTCGCCAGCCGCCGCCAGCAGACATTCGCGCGTCAGATGAGCTTCCTGCTTTGTGCGGCGCGCCATTGGCCAAGCCTTTCTAAGTGCGAAAAAAACTCATTGCGCGATGAACATACCGGGAGTATGTTTAACTCAGATGGGGGGACCGGCGGAGCGTTTTTCGGTGCTTGCCGCAGCGCCGAAGAGAAAGCCGGTTGCGGTTGTGGGGACGACCGCCAACCATCTGCTGGAGCCGGGCACATTCGTGTCCGGCTCTTTTTTATGCGTGATGAGCCTCAAGACGCTCTGATTGATTCCGGGCGATGACCTAGGCCGGCCCCGCGCGCCCGGGAAGAGGTGTCTTGCAGTGCGCGCTGACATTTCGCTCAGTTCTCCAGCCGGATACTGCCGCCACAGCGGCGATTGTATTCGGAAATTGCGTCAGGCATCCAACGGCGGAAATTCTCAGCCCGGGTCTCCGAGGCCGGGTGCGTCGACATCCATTCCGGCGGACGCTGGCCCGACCCCTGCTCGCCCATGCGCTCCCACAGGTCGGGCGCCTCGCGCGGGTCGAAACAGGCGCGCACCAGGAGATCGAGCCCGATCTTGTCGGCCTCGGTCTCATGCTCGCGCGAAAAGGCGAGAATCCCGCCCTGCGCAGCCATGCCGAAAGCCTGCATCACGGCCTGGCGCTGGCTGGCCGACATGTCGCCCATGCCCAGCCCGACCGCGAGCTGGCCCATCTGCACAACCTGCTGCTGACTCATTCTCTCAGCCCCATGATGGGCGAGCGCATGACCGATTTCATGGCCCATCACCACGGCCAGTTTGTCCACATCATCGATGTCACGCATATCCACCTGGCCGTCATAATTGCCGGTAATGTCAAGAATGCCTGTATATACAGCAACATAGCCACCAGGCAGGCAAAATGCGTTCGGCGTATCGGAGTTGATGACATTGTAGGTCCAGTCGAACTGGTCGGCGACCGGCGCGAAATTGTAGCCTTGCGCGAGCAGGTCCTGCTCAAGCTCCACGGCAGCATTCTGCAGGCGCAGACCGATCTCGTTCACCGTGCGCACCAGTTCGCGCGCATTCGCATCGCAGCTGCGCGCGGCCCGCGAACACAGCACATCACCGCTCTCCTGCTGCAGGATCTGGGAATAGGACTGGGCGCCCAGGCGCACCGAATCCTCGATCGACATGGTGTTGAACTGCTTGCGGCCGGTGAAGGGCACTTCCTGCTGGTTGGAGAACCAGTAGAGCGCAAGAAGGACAAGACCGCCGATCAGGATTCCCAGCCGTGATCTCAGCAGATTGCCCATGGTTGACCGTCTCCATCCCAATGCAGCGCATTGGTAACCTCTGGAAAGACGATCCGAAAGCCGAAAAACCGCACATGCAGTTGCCTATTGCGCAACTCCGCCTCATTTTCACGGCCATGACACAAGCAGACCGCCAACCCCCGCTGGATATCCGGATCATTCCGGTGACGCCCCTGCAGCAGAACACCTCCCTGATCTGGTCGACCGCGACCATGGAGGGCGTCTTCGTCGATCCCGGCGGGGAGGCCGACCGGCTGATGGCCGCCGCCGAACAGTTCGGCGTGACGATCAAGGAGGTCTGGCTGACCCATGGCCACCTCGACCATGCCGGGGCGGCGGCGGAGATCCGCGAGCGCACCGGCGCACCGATCATCGGCCCGCACAAGGACGACCAGTGGCTGCTCGACGAGATCGAGGCCCAGGGCGCGCGCTATGGCATCGCCGACGGGCGCAATGTCACTCCGGATCGCTACCTGGAAGACGGCGACACGCTGGAGCTCGACGGCAACATGTTTGGCGTCGTCCACACGCCCGGCCACACGCCCGGCCATGTGGTGATCTACTCCCAGCCCGGCGCGCTCGCCTTTGTCGGCGACGTGCTGTTCCGCGGCTCGATCGGGCGCACCGATTTTCCCAGGGGCAACCATGCCCAGCTGATCGGCTCGATCACCTCCAAGCTCTGGCCGCTGGGCAATCAGATGCGCTTCGTGCCCGGCCATGGCCCGATGAGCACTTTCGGGCGGGAGCGGATCGACAATCCCTTCGTCTCCGACCGGGCGCTGGCAGCGGGTTAGAGCGCCTCGCAATCCCTGCAAGTCCCCGTGGCTTGACCGCGGGGTCCATCACGGGAAGAGGTGGCCAGGACATTCCTGGCGAGAGCTGGGCACAGTGGGTCAAGCCGCGGTGAATCGGTGCCAACTCCAGCATACCGGGAAAGGAAGCAACCAGATTACTCCCAAGTAATCATGCCACTTCCCCATCCCATTACATGAACAACGATACATTCATCCAGCATACACAGGGCCAGTCCTAGCCTCACCGGAACATTCGCAAAGGCGATACGTTTTTCCAGTGCAGCAACCATGAAAGGACATTCCATGACCCGCTTGCTGACGATTTCAGCTGTATCCGCCGCGGCCCTCTTCGCGACGGCGTGTACTTCAACCGGACAAACAGAACGCAATGCCGCCTATGGTGCGGCCGCCGGTGCCATTGCCGGTGCCGTGATCGGCAACAATACCGGTAGCGGCGATGCTGGCGACGGCGCGGCCATCGGTGCCGCCGTGGGTGGCGTGGCCGGTGCGGCCAAGGGCTGCTATGAGGCTCTTGACTGCGACGTGCCCGGCGTCGACGATCCGTACGACCCCTATTATGCCGAGCGCAATCGCCGCTACTAGGCTGTGAACAAAGGAGAAAGGGGGTGCGTGTTCGCGCCGTCTTTCTGACCTTGGAAACCCCATCGGAAACGGTGGGGTTTTTTTGTTTCGCGTGAGGAACAATGCTGGCCGGACGCACGTTCATTTACCATGCGGGGGGGCAACTCCAGACCGAAGTGAGGCCCAGTATGCAAGTCAAAGACGTCATGACATCGCCGTGCATCACCTGCACGCAGGACCAGCCGCTGCAGCGCGCGGCGCAGATGATGGCCAAGCTCGATTACGGCTCGATCCCGATTGACGATGGCGACCGCCTGGTCGGCATGCTGACCGACCGCGATATCGTCACGCGCGGCCTGGCCGCCTCGCCTGATCTCAGCCGCCTGAAGGCCGGCGATCTTATGTCCGACAAGGTCCTTTACTGCCGCGAAGACGATGACTGCACCACCGTCGCCCGAAACATGGGCGAGATGCAGGTGCGCCGCCTTCCGGTGGTCGATGCCGACAAACGCCTGAAGGGCATGGTCTCCCTCGGTGACCTGACCCAGGCCAAGGCGCCGCAGATGACTGGCGAAGCGCTGGATGAAATCGTGGATTGACGCAAGCACCCTCTCGGAACCTGCGTCATTCAGCGATGCAAAGCCTATGTCCCCTTGGCATAGCATCGCGGAAAAGCCCTGCCCCCACCGGCAGGGCTTTTTTGCGGGTCGACCGGATAGCGCGGCGTAAAGCTGCATTCAGCCGCAGCCGGCCCTTGCCCCTTGCCAAGACTCCCCGCTATAGGCCACCCGTTTGCCCAATAGACGGCACCTACGAGGAGAGAGCCTTGCCCAAGCGCACAGACATCCAGTCCATCCTCGTTATCGGCGCCGGGCCCATCGTCATCGGACAGGCCTGCGAATTCGACTATTCCGGCGTGCAGGCGATCAAGGCGCTGAAGGAAGAGGGCTACCGGGTCATCCTGGTCAATTCCAACCCGGCGACGATCATGACCGATCCGGGCCTGGCGGACGCCACCTATATCGAGCCGATCACGGTGGATTTCGTCTCGCGCATCATCGCCAAGGAACGCCCCGACGCCCTGCTGCCCACCATGGGCGGGCAGACCGCGCTCAACTGCGCGCTCGACCTGGAGCGCGCCGGCGTGCTGGAAAACTACAAGGTCGAGCTGATCGGCGCCCGGGCCGAGGCCATCAACAAGGCCGAGGACCGCGAGCTCTTCCGCAAGGCGATGGACAAGATCGGCCTGGAAAACCCCAAGGCCGAAATCATCTCCTCCCCCGAGATCAAAAACGAAGCCGGGAAGGTCATCGGCTATGACCGCATTGCCGGCCTTTCGCGCGCCATGGACGCGCTCGATCATGTCGGCCTGCCCGCCATCATCCGCCCGGCCTTCACCCTCGGCGGCACCGGCGGCGGGGTGGCCTACAATGTCGAGGAGTATCGCGACATCGTCGAGAGCGGGCTCGCCGCTTCTCCGGTGGCGCAGGTGCTGGTCGATGAGAGCCTGCTCGGCTGGAAGGAGTATGAGATGGAGGTGGTGCGCGACACCGCCGACAATGCCATCATCATCTGCTCCATTGAGAATATCGACCCGATGGGCGTGCATACCGGCGATTCCATCACCGTTGCCCCTGCCCTCACCCTGACCGACCGCGAATACCAGGTGATGCGCTCGGCCTCGATTGCCGTCTTGCGCGAAATTGGCGTAGAGACGGGCGGCTCGAATGTGCAGTTCGCGGTGAACCCGAAGGATGGCCGCCTCGTTGTCATCGAGATGAACCCGCGCGTCTCGCGCTCCTCCGCGCTCGCCTCCAAGGCGACCGGCTTTCCCATCGCGCGCATCGCCGCCAAGCTGGCGGTCGGCTACACGCTCGACGAGCTGGAGAACGACATTACCGGCGGCGCCATCCCGGCGAGTTTCGAGCCGACGCTCGATTATGTCGTCACCAAGATCCCCCGCTTTGCCTTCGAGAAGTTCAAGGGCGCCGAGCCGCTGCTGACCACCGCGATGAAATCGGTCGGCGAGGCCATGGCCATCGGCCGGAACTTCCAGGAGAGCCTGCAAAAGGCGCTCTGCTCGCTGGAAACGGGGCTGACCGGGCTCGACGAAATCCATTTCGAGGACCAGGGCGCGCTGATGCGCGAGCTTTCCAAGCAGACCCCGGATCGCCTGCGTGTCGTCGCCCAGGCCCTGCGCGACGGGGTGAGCGTGGAGGAAGTCCACCGCATCACCAGCATCGACCTGTGGTTCCTGCGCCAGATTGCCGAGCTGATGGAAGTGGAAGCCGGCATTGTCCGCGACGGCCTGCCGGGCGACAGGGCCGGGCTCACCGCGCTGAAGGCCCGCGGCTTTTCCGATGCGCGGCTCGCCAAACTTACCGGCACCAGCGAGGAGGCTGTGCGCGCCGCCCGCCATGCCCTCAATGTACGGCCCGTCTACAAGCGTATCGACACCTGCGCGGCCGAGTTCGAGGCTGCAACGCCCTATCTCTATTCCACATACGAAATGCCCGCCTTCCGCCAGCCGGCACATCTCGCCAGCGACCGCCCCGGCTGCGAGGCCGGGATCTCGGATCGCACCAAGGCGATCATCCTCGGCGGCGGGCCGAACCGCATCGGCCAGGGCATCGAGTTTGACTATTGCTGCTGCCACGCCGCCTTCGCCATGGACGAGATCGGCGTGGAGTCGATCATGGTGAACTGCAACCCGGAAACGGTCTCGACCGATTATGACACTTCCGACCGGCTCTATTTCGAGCCGTTGACCAAGGAACATGTGCTGGAAATCGTCGCGCGCGAACAGATGGCGGGCGAGCTTGCCGGCGTCATCGTGCAGTTCGGCGGGCAGACGCCGCTGAAACTCGCGAGCACGCTGCAGGCGGAAAACATCCCCATTCTCGGCACCTCGCCGGCCAGTATCGACCTCGCCGAGGATCGCGAGCAGTTCGCGAAACTGATCGACCGGCTCGGCCTGCAGCAGGCGCCGTCGGCCACCGCGCGCAGCCTGGAAGAGGCCCATGAGGGCGCCACCCGCCTCGGCTACCCGGTCATGGTGCGCCCCTCCTATGTGCTCGGCGGCCAGGCCATGGAAATCGCCCGCACGCCGGACGACCTTGATGATTTCGCCGCCAAGGCTCTGAAAGTGTCCGGCGACCAGTCGCTCTTCATCGACCGCTATCTCGAAGACGCCGTGGAAGTGGATGTGGACGCCCTGTGCGACGGGCAGAATGTCCATGTCGCCGGCATCATGGAGCATATCGAGGAAGCCGGGGTCCATTCCGGGGACTCAGCCTGCGCCCTGCCGCCCTACACGCTCAGCGCCGCGACCCAGGTGCGCCTCGCCGAACAGGCCGCCGCCCTCGCAAAGGCGCTGAATGTGCGCGGCCTGATCAATATCCAGTTCGCGCTGAAGGGCGAGGAGATCTACGTCCTGGAAGCAAACCCACGTGCCTCGCGCACCGTGCCCTTCGTCGCCAAGGCCGTCGGTGCCCCGATTGCCGGCATCGCTGCCAAGCTGATGGCCGGCAAGCCGCTCACCGAATTCGACATGTCCAAGGCCACGCCGCGCCGCACCGCTGTGAAGGAGGCCGTTTTCCCCTTCGGCCGTTTCGCCAATGTCGACCCCGTGCTCGGCCCGGAAATGCGCTCGACCGGCGAGGTCATGGGCTGGGACGACAATTTCGGCACAGCCTTCCTGAAATCCCAGATCGCCGCCGGCGTCAGCCTGCCGCGCGGGGGCAAGGTCTTCGTCTCGGTCAAGGATGCCGACAAGGCGCCCATCGTGGCGCCGGTCAAGACGTTGGTGGAGATGGGCTTTTCCATTGTCGCCACGCGCGGCACGGCGGCTTTCCTTGAGACCCAGGGCGTCCCCGTCACGCCGGTCAACAAGGTGATTGAGGGCCAGCCCCATATCGTCGACGCCATGATCAATGGCGAGATCCAGCTGGTGTTCAACACCACCCAGGGCGTCCAGTCTCTGAATGACAGCAAGTCCATCCGCAGAACTGCACTTGTACGGAGCATTCCGTATTTCACAACTTTGGCGGCTTCTGTGGCGTCAGTACAGGCGATTGACTCGCTGAGAACGCGAGAATTGGAGGTCCAGGCCTTGCAATCGGCCTGAACACTACCACTTGACCGCAGGTGCTTTTGCAGGAACGCTGGCATCCTTCCAGACAACATAGAGTATAAGTCCATGGAAAGAATTCCCATGACCGCCGAGGGTCACGAAGCCTTGGTGATTGAATTGAAAAATCTGAAATCGGTGGAACGGCCAAACATCATCCAGGCCATCGCCGAGGCGCGCGAGCATGGCGATCTCTCCGAGAACGCCGAGTATCATGCCGCCAAGGAAAAGCAGAGCTTCATTGAAGGCCGCATTGCCGAGCTTGATGACAAGCTTGCACGCGCCGAAGTCATCGACCTGACCAAGCTCACCGGAACGCGTGTGCGGTTCGGTGCCACGGTCACGCTGATCGATGTCGATACCGAATCCGAGCAGACTTACAAGATCGTCGGCGAGGACGAAGCCAGCATCGAAGCCGGCAAGATCTCGATCACCTCTCCGATCGCGCGTGCGCTGATCGGCAAGGAAGAAGGCGATGAGGCCGAAGTGTCCGCACCGGGCGGCGCAAAAGCCTATGAGATTGCGAAGGTCGAATTCAAATAGCGATGTCCGAAAACGGCAGCATTGGTCCCTCGGTCTGGACCGTCTCAGACGGCCGGGCCGGCAATGCCGCCCAGGTGCGCGCCGTGGCTTCGGCACTGGGCGCCACGCGCCGCTGGATGCAGATCGCCCATATCGCCGGGGACGGTCATCGCGACACGCCGCTCACGCTCACCCCGCGCCCGCCCTGGACCTGGCTGCCGGCCGCCCACTGGCCGGCGCCGCAGCTCGCCCTGCCCGCTTCCCAGAAAGCTGCGCTCAGTGCGCCATGGCCAACCGTCTGGATCGGCGCAGGCCGGCGCACAGCGCCCTATTCCGCAGCGGTGAAACGCTGGAGCGAGGGGCGGACAATTGTCGTGCACATCCTCGATCCGAAAATGGATCCGGCAAATTTTGATCTGCTGGTCACGCCCGCCCATGACGATGTCAGCGGCGCCAATGTGCTGCCCACCGTGGGCTCGCCGTCCTATTTCTCGCCCGACGACCAGGAGCAGGCCGGCCTTGCCTTTGCCGATCTTGCCGATGAGCCGGGCCGTTCAGTCATGGTCATCCTGGGCGGGGATTCGAAAACCCACCAGTTCACCATGGGCGCGGCCGAAACGCTGGCCAGCCAGCTGAAACTGCTCGCCGGCCAGGGCTGGCGCCTGCGCATTTCCGCCTCGCGCCGCACGCCCGCCCCGGTCATCGCCCGCATGCGCCATCTGGCCGACGAGATTGGCGCGCGCTTCTGGGCCGGCGAGGAAGATGGGCCCAACCCCTATCTCGCCTGGCTGAATTTCTCAGACGTCGCCATTGTCACCGAGGACAGCGCCAACATGCTGTCGGATGCCGCCTATCACGGCCTGCCGGTGCACATGGCGCGCCTGCAGGGCCGGGCGCCGAAATTCGACCGGCTGCACGAGAGCCTGATCCGGCGCGGTGTCGCGCGCTGGTTCGACGGCACGCTGGAAAGCTGGAGCTTCGAACCCCTGCGCGAGGCCGACCGCGTCGCCGACCGCATCGTCGCCCTGCTGGTCGAGCGCTATCCCCAGCCGAATATCACCGGCAGCGAGAGCAAGGTCGTCGCGCCGGACTGGCTTTAGGCCTTAGGCGACCGGCTGCGGCCAGTCATACCCGAACTCATCCATTAATGCCGTGAGCTTCGGCTTGGCGATTTCAAGCGCGCGCTCGTCGAAATAGGTTTGGAAAGGCGCCTTCTCCGAAGTCCTGTTGACGCGCGGCAGCGGGCGCACAGGCTCGATTCCGATCTGGCGCAAGACGGCCGGAAAATCCTCATGGAGGTTTTCAAACCGCATGACCGCGTTGCACCGGCGGGCCAGCATGAAGGATTGGAAATTCAAAAGATCCGGGAAACGCTGCAGTGTTTCCACAAAGCTTCCGCCGGACTGGGTGAAGGCATAGGCCTCTTGGCGCCAGGGTGCGACGCCGCCGACCTTTCTGCCGAAGATATCCTTGTGATTGGTTCGGATTTTCTCATACCGCGTTACGACAATGTCGAGCGGGTTGCGGACGCAGCAGAACCGAAAGGCCCCGTCGACAAAGTCGTCACCCAGCTGCCGGCGCGCCTCTCCTATGAAGGCATGGCGTTTTTTCGGGATGTCCTGGCCATTATAAAACTCCATCAGTTCGAACCGGGTGGCGGTCGACGCGGTGTTCGCCACTTCGAGAAAGAGATAGTTATGCTCGCGGGAAAAGATCATGGGCGCTCTGCCTGTTTCGGACGCATTGGAAGTACGACCGCTGAAGGGTTTTCCGAGTCTGGCCCAGCCTCATGGGGTTCGGGCCAGTCGAAATCGATAAAGTCCTGCAACGGTTCGAAGGCCTCACGCGCGACGGCCAGCGCGTGAGCATCATAGTATTCGGTAAAATGGCGCTTGCCGGTCGTGACATTCATGCGCGGCAATGGCCGCTTGGGCTCAAGGCCGATGTGCCGGATCGCTTCGGGAAAATCCTCGTGCAGCCTCTCATACCGCATAACGAAATCGCTGCGTTTGAAGACGTGCCGCCACGGCAGCATGCTTTCAACAACATCACTTGCAAACTGTTCCAGAAAGTCCCCATAGCTTGCGCCGGCCTGGACATAACCGAAAGCAATCAGGCGCCAGTCTCCAATACTGCCGCCATTGCGGTTCCATTTTTTGGGATTGGTCAGCGCGCTCTTATAGTTTGTGCGGATCTTCTCATACTGCGTGACAGCAATATCCAGCGGGTTACGCATGGTGCAGAAGGTGAAGGCGCTCTCGACAAACTCCACGCCCAACTGCTTTTCAGCCAGGCCGAAACCGAGATGGCGCAATCTCCGGACCCCGGGATCACCATCATACATGTCCTGAAGCTCTCGCCAGGTCGTTGCACTGGCCGTGTGAGGGACCTCAAAGTAGATATATCCATGCTCCTTGGAAAATATCATGGCTTCACTCCCCTGCGCATTGAGACAGGTCGCAGCGTATCCATTTGAGCATGCCTGCATCTCCCGTCCCACCACGATGACAAGGGCAGTCTAGGCGGCATCAACCACCAAGGCCAGCACAGCCTCGCCAAACCGTTCGGCTTTCTTCTCCCCGACGCCGGAAATCCCGCGCAGGCCGTCCATATCGCCGGGGCGTTCGGCTGCGATGGCGGCCAGCGTGCGGTCATGGAAGATGACATAGGGTGGCACGCCGCGCGTCCGCGCCTCTTCCAGCCGCCAGGCGCGCAGGGCCTCGAACAGGGCCTGGTCGCGCTCCGACAGCTCCGCCGTCAGCCCGCCCTTCGCCGCACGCTTCGAGCGCCGTTCGCGCCGCGCGGCAGGGTCGGCCTTCAGGCGGACCTCCGCCTCGCCCTTCCACAGCGCGCGCACAGCATCACTGTCACCCAGCCCGATCACGGGGCGCAGCATGTCGCCCTTTTCGGCGAGATATCCGGTGAACAGCAGCTCATCCACCACGGCGCGCCAACCAGCCTGCGAGAGCGCCTCGCCGACGCCATAGGTCGACTGCACGGCCATGGATTCGTCGAAATCATCCCTGGCCTCGCCGCGCAGATGATTGATCAGCCGCCCGCGCCCGATGCGCTCGCCGGTGCGTTTCACCGCCGCCGTCGCCATCTTCGCCCATTCGCTCGCGTCATAGCCCGCCCCGCTTTCATCCAGGCAATTGTCGCAGGCCCCGCAGGGTTCGGCGCCCTCCTCACCAAAATAGGCCCGCACCGCCTGGCGCCGGCACTGGCGGCCATTGAGGAAGGCAAAGAGCTGGCGCGCCTTGCCGATCTGCACCTGCTTGATGGCCGGCTCGGCCTCGCTCTCACGCGCCCAGCTGAGCGCGCGGCGCAGGTCTGCCGGACCATAGAGCGCGATGCCTTCGGCCGGTTCGCCATCGCGCCCGGCGCGGCCGACCTCCTGCCAGTAGGCCTCCACGGATTTGGGCGGATCGGCATGGATGACGAAGCGCACATCGGGCTTGTCCACGCCCATGCCGAAGGCCACCGTGGCGCACATGACGAGGCCATCCTCCAGCAGGAATCGCCGCTGGCGCGTCGCTCGCGTGTCACCATCGAGCCCCGCATGATAGGCAAGCGCCGGGTGGCCAGCACGGCTGAGCGCGTCTGCCAGCTTCTCCGTCGCGTCGCGCGTGGCGGCGTAGACGATGCCCGAGCGCCCGGCCCGCGCCTTGACCAGCGAGAGGATGCGCGCGGCGCGATCGCCCGCCTTGGGCTCGGCGGCAAGATCCAGATTGGGCCGGTCGAAGCTCGCCACATGCACGCCGGGATCACTGAGATCCAGCTGGGCGAGCATGTCCTCGCGCGTGCGCAGGTCGGCGGTGGCGGTGACGGCCATGCGCGGCACGCCGGGGAACTGGGCCTTGAGCCGGTCGAGCGTGCGGTAATCGGGCCGGAAATCATGGCCCCACTGGCTGACACAGTGAGCTTCGTCGATGGCAATCAGGCTGAGCGGCAGGCCGGACAGCGCCTGGCCGAGCCGGCTCGCGAGCGCCTCGGGGGAGACATAAAGCATGTCCATCTCGCCGGCCTGAGCGGCCCGCAGCGCCTCGCCGCGCGTCTCCGGCGCCATGGAACTGTCGAGCCGTTCGGCCCGCACGCCGAGGGCCTTCAGCGCATCCACCTGGTCGGCCATCAGCGCGATCAGCGGCGAAACGACGAGCCCGCAGCCCTCGCGCAGCAGCATCGGGATCTGGTAGCACAGCGACTTGCCGCCCCCGGTCGGCAGGATGGCCAGCACATCCCGCCCGGAAAGGGCGTCGGCGATGACGTCTTCCTGCAGTCCGCGAAAGGCGGAATAGCCGTAAATCCGCGAGAGCAGTTCGCGTGCGTGGCTCAATGTGGGGGCGGTGGACATGGGGCCAAGGTGTGGCCGGACTCGGGGTCTCACGGCAAGTGGAATTGCCCAGTTTGGGCGCCTCGAAACTGCCGGTAAATCAGGGAAACTACTGAGCTGGGCGCACGCGCCGCGCGGCGCGCAACCGCGCGGCGGCGTGGCAAATGTTCGGCCCCGTCAGGCGTGTCACAAACAGGCCATCACTTCAGGAGGGTCTCCCCGTGAAACGTTCAGTACTCAGCCTTCTTCTGCTTGCCGGCCTCGCGCCCATGGTGGCGCCCGCCGCACAGGCTGACGACAATCCCTGGCAGGTCCGCGCCCGTATCATCGGCGTCATGCCCGATGAAAGCGGCGATCTTTCCGCCGGCGGCACTGGCCTGCCCGGCAACGTGGAGATCGGCGACCAGTATGTCCCCGAACTCGACATCACCTATTTCTTCACCGATGCCATCTCTGCCGAGCTGATCCTCGGCGTTACGCCCCACGATGTGGAAGCCACTGGCGTCACCGTGGGCACCGCCTTCGGCCCGGCCGATGTGGACCTCGGCGATGTCTGGCTGCTGCCGCCGACGCTGACACTGCAATACCACTTCAACAACAGCTCCAACTTCACCCCTTATGTGGGCGCCGGCGTGAACGCCACCTTCTTCTTCAACGAGGATGAAGGCCCGGTGGCGGACTCGATCGATTATGATCCGAGCATCGGCCCGGCCCTGCAGGTCGGCTTCGACTATGACATGGACGGCGAAGAAGGCGGCTGGCTGTTCAACTTCGACGTCAAGAAGGTCTGGATCAATACAGATGTTACGGTGGATCTCACCTCCGCGCTCGGCGAAACGCTCGGGGCCAGCGAGGTTCTCGTGGACGCCGATGTGGACATTGATCCACTGATCGTGGGCGTCGGCTTCGGCTACAAGTTCTAGCCCTTTTGCGAACCGGCCGGCAGGCACTGTCCCAATCCTCCCCCGTCTGCCGGCCCATTGAAGACCCGCCCCCGACCTCCAGGGGCGGGTCCTTTTTTTCGTGCGCAGGGGCCGCGCGTTTCAATCGAAAGCCGCGTCCAGAGCCTCGACCATGAGCAAGTGACGGCGCGCCACGGCGCCCGCATCCTTGCTGTAGCCGCCGCCGAGCACCGCGCAGAGCGGCAGGCCGACTCGGGCGCAGGTCTCGGCCACCAAACGGTCGCGCCGGTAGAGCCCGGAATCGCTGAGATCGAGAAGGCCGAGCCGGTCTTCCCGGTGCGGATCCACCCCGGCATTGTAGAAGACCAGATCCGGGCGGGCTTCCTCGATCACCCTCACCAGGGCGGGTGCCAGCAGGGCGAGATAGCCAGCATCCCCGGTGCCGGCCGCCACGCCGAGATCGAAATCCGACGGCGGTTTTTCGCGCGGCCAGTTCGTCTCGCAATGCATTGAAAATGTGTAGATATCCGGCTCGTCGGCGAAGATGCGCGCGGTGCCGTCGCCCTGATGGACATCCAGGTCCACAACGGCGATACGCGCCGCGCGGCCCTCATCTAGAAACTGGCGCGCGGCCACGGCGACATCGTTGAAGACGCAAAAACCTGCCCCGCCCTGCCCGTCAGCATGGTGGCTCCCGCCGGCAAGGTTCACCGCCCGGCCGGCCTCCATGGCGAGTGCGGCTGCCAGGCACGTGCCGCCCACCGAAGCGCGCGAGCGCAGGGCGATGGCGGGCGTGATCTCGAACCCGATCCGCCGCGCGCCGACCCGGTCCAGGGTCTGCCCCAGAATGGCGTCGACATAGGCCGGATCGTGCACCGAGGCGAGCGCCGTGCGCGAGGCAAGCTCCGGCTGATGGAACTCACGGCCCGCCGCCCGCAGCCGCTCGGCCACCAGCGAATATTTGCGCATGGGAAAGCGGTGCCCGTCCGGCACGCTTTCGGCGTCATAAGCGGGGTGGTGAACCAGCGGCGTCATGGGGGCACTCAGAGCATCAGACCGCAGGCTGGTCCATAGCCCTGATCCTGAGCGGAGACGAAGGACGAGGGCGGGCTCTTGCTTGTTTGCCCCCCGCTTCGGGCTTCGCCCTACGCGATGGATCGCGCTCAGGGCTGAGTCCTTGTCTGTCTCCGTATCCTCGCTGCGCTCGTCACATGAGACACGCTCAGGGCTGAGTCCTTGTCTGTCTCCGTATCTCGCTGCGCTCGTCACATGAGACGCGCTCAGGGCTGAGTCCTTGTCTGTCTCCGTATCCTCGCTGCGCTCGTCACATGAGACGTGCTCAAGACTGCTTGCTGTTCTTCACCTCACGCTCCATGGCTCGTCTCCGCTCGCCATGAGGCTGGGCATTGTTACAAAGAAAACGCCCCAGCGGGATGGCCGGGGCGCTGTTCCTTGTGTGGTCTACAGGCCTAGCTGTTGGCGCAGCCGGATTCCTGATAGGCCGACTGGGCGGCCTGGTAGCGCTCGGCCACCGTGCTGCAGGCTTCCGGCATATTGTCGCCAAGCACACGCAGGCGGTCACAGGCCTTGCGCTCATTGTCGAGCTCCAGGAAGGGCGTGCGCAGTTCGAAGCATTGCAGGGCCCGCGCAGTGGCGCGCTCGGCCGAGATGAAGTCGAGCCAACCACGTCCGCCGCGATTGTTCGCATTGCGGAAGGCCTCAATGGCGCCCTCGACATCGCCGCGCTCGTAACGCGACTGGCCGATCAGCGTCCAGGCCGTGCCGGGATCATTGATGCCGCCGGCATTCAGCGCCTGGGTGAGGGCGCTTTCGGTTTGCTCCCACTCTTTCAGCTCAGCGAAGGAGCGGCCGAGGCGCTCATACATTTCGCCGGAGTTTCGCAGGTCGGCCGCTTCGCGGATCACCGGAATGGCGCGTTCGAACTCACGGGCCACCTGATAGAGATTGGCCAGCAGTTCCAGGCGCTCATAGGTTTTGTCGATGCGCCCGGCATTCATCTCCTTTTCCAGGATCTTGGCGCCCTGAAAGGGCACGTCGAACTGGTTGTAGAAGTTCACGATGCGCATGATCTCGTCGGACGTCTGCAGGATGCCGCCGAGATACATGGCTTTCTGGACTTCGAAGGCGCGGCGCTGGTTGCCGGCCTGGAAATAGTCGCCCGCAATGGCATCCCAGAGACGGCGCTCGGTCGGGTTGCGCTGCAGGAGCTGCTCGAGCAGCTGGGCCTTCTTCGCCAGCTGTCCGGTCTCGTCATACAGGAAGATCAGGAAGTCATAGACTTCACGCGCGGCGTTCGGACCATCCTGACGGAACACTTCCTCGGCCCAGCGCAGGGCTTTCTGGTTGTCCTCGGCCTTGTGGTAGAGTACCGCGAGCTGCCATTTCTGGGTGCGATCCGGCTGGCCGCCGGCGTTCATCCAGCGTTCCATATAGCTGATCGCCTGGGGCATATCCTCTTCCTGAAGATAAAGCTGGGCGATGTTGTAATAGGTGGTGGCGACCTGGTCGGCCGGGACATAGCCGCGAGCAATCGCAGCCTCCAGATCGGCGACGGCGCCCATAAAGTCGCCCGTTTGCACTTTCACCGCCGCAGACAGGCGCAGCGCGGCGCCTTCCTCATAGCAATTGAGTTCCTTGCTGCGCAGCTGGTTGAGCTTGGCCAGGGCGGTGGCGGCATCTTCCTCCACCATCAGCGCGTTTTCGGCCTCAAGATAAAGCTGCCCGTTGCCCGAGCTGAACTCGGTGATGTCGCAGCCCTGCGCAACCGCTGTCGCCGCGCCGAACGCGACCAGGGCGCATGCAGCCACGAAGCCCTTGATCCTGGATATCACTGCCATGGTGTCTCACTCCTTTTCCACGCTCGCGCGCGGCTCGCCTTAACAAACCGGAAACGCGCAAGTCATTCAAGCGTTTCTGCGGCCGAAACTGGTGTTTTTTCTACACGATTGCGATTTGTGGATCGCAATCGCCTGCCTGGCTACACCTGCCCCGATTTTTCCCCTGCGCCAAGCCCGAACAGCGCCATTCCAAACCAGCAAGATCAGCCCGCGTGACGACGTGCACCGCCGCCCCCACAGGTAATCGACGGTCAAACCACCTCAGCCATCCAGACCATATTCAATGGGATAGACCACATTGTGACGTTCGCTCGGCTGACCTCTGACGATCTTTGGCGCAAAACGCACGCGGCTGACCGCCTGTTCCGCCGAGCGGACAAATACTCTGTCTGTGCAGGTCGCCTGAATGTTGAAGGGCTCGCCGCGAATGCTGACATGGAAACTCACTTCGCAGCTGCCTTCCAAGCCGCGCGCGGCGGCCTCGCGCGGATAAACCGGCGCCGGCGGACTGATCGGGCGAGCATCCACATCGCTGATGACAACGGCATCCATGGCCAGAGATTCGATGCGCCCAAAATCCAGGCGTTCCGGCGCCTGTCCGTGGATATTTGGCGTCGGCAGGCCGATATCGCCCTTGAGCATGGTGAGTTTCGGCGGCGGCGGGGGTTGGTCTGCTGCCTCCAGGGGGACGGGTGGCTTGCGACCGGTGCGGGGTGTTTCTATCACATCCTCGCTCGGCGTGACCGCTACGAGAATACGCTTCTCAGCGGCAACCGGCTCTTTGAACTCTACCGAGATAAGCCCGTTCATGGCGAAATAGCTCGCTAGGGTGAGAACCGCAGCCGGAACGGCAAGACTCCATCGCGAGCCCGTCCGCGCCAGCGCAGCGCCCGAAAAGGCAGGTCCCGGTCGCCCAGCATGCTGATCCCGGCTCCCGCCGGTACCTTCGCTCGCGGCGCCAGCGCCCGACGCCAGGCCCATCTGCCCTGCGGCGTTGGTCTCCTGATTGCTCATCCGTGCATCCTCCCATGTCAAGCCCGGGCTACATTTATGTTATGTCATTACATAACTTAACCTTGACCTCACGTCAACTCCCGGGGCAATTCCGGCCAAACGAAAACGCCCCGGCAAAGGGCCGGGGCGTTTGCTGTTGGAGGTGTTTTCCGGCGGCTTAGCCGTCGAGACCGAACTCGATCGGATAGACCACATTGCGGCGTTCCAGAGCCTGACCGCGGACGATCTTCGGCGCAAAGCGCACACGGCTCACGGCACGCTCGGCTTCCCGCTTGAAGACACTGTCGGTGCAGGTGGCTTCCACATTGAACGGCTCGCCCCGTGCGTTCACGTCGAAACGCACTTCGCAACTGCCCTCAATCCCGCGCTCGGCGGCCCGTTGGGGATATTGCGGCACAGGCGGGCTGATCGGCTGGGCATCCCGGTCGGAGATGGCCACCGGATCGATCGCAATGGAATTCACGCGGCCGAAGTCCAGCTCGGTCGGCGCCGCACCCTGGATGTTGGGCGTGGGCAGGTCGATATCGGACTTGGACGCCGACAGTTTCGGCGGCGGCGGCGGCTCATCGGCGGCAGCCAGGCGCTGGGGGCGCGACCGCGATGTACGGCGCACTTCCTGGGCCTCTTCCGACGGCGTGATCGCTTCCAGCACACGCTGTTCGGTCTCCTCAGGCTCCTGGAACTCTGCCGAGATCAGCATGTTCATGAGCTGGAACAGACCGTAGACGATCAGTGCCGCGATAACCGCTGCGACCGGAAAGACTACATAGGGACTTTTCATATCCACTCCTTCCTAGTCTGGGGCCGTCGACACATTGATGCGCGTCGACCCATCGATATTCTTCACCGTATCCATGAATTCGACAAGAGAGGCCGCTGAGGCTTTATTGTCGATCTGCAGAACCAGTTCCCCTTTCGGGTTGTCCTCGCGCAGTTCACGCAGGCGGAATTCGATCTCGTTGGGCGCCACCAGGCGCTTGTCCATATAGATCTCGGAATTCTCATCGATGGCGACAAGAATGGCCAGTGGTTTTACCGGCTGGTCATTGTCGACATCGGTCCGCATGATGTCCACGCCCGGTTCCTTGATGAACTGGGCCGTCACGATGAAGAAGATGAGCAGGATGAACACCACATCCAGCATCGGCGTGAGGTTGATATCCTCGCCTTCGCTGTCACCGGCACTGCTCGAACGCTTACGTCTTGCCATGCTCGTCTCCTATTCCCCGCCGCTCAGCACGATGTTCACCGGCGTGGCATTGGCCGAATAGGCCTGGTCGCGCACGCTGACGATAATGCCGGCTTCGGCATTCCGGTCGGCCTGGATGATCAGGGAGCTTTCCGGATTCTCGGCCTTGAGGCGCTCGATGTTCGCCTGGACAGAGCCAATATCAGCCGGACGACCGTTCACGCGGATCAGGCCATCTGCATTGATGTAGATGGTGATGGTCGGCGTATCCGGCGGAATGACGTTCGGCGGCGGCGGCGGCGGCGGCGGCTCGAGGCCGATCGCCTGCTCCTGGGTGAACACTGCTGTCACGATGAAGAAGATCAGCAGGATGAACACCACGTCGAGCATCGGCGTCAGGTCGACTTCGGCCTCTTCCGGTTTTCTGAGAGTGCGTCCGCGCATCAGCTGATCTCCATCTCGTCTTCGACCGTCTGCACCAGGCGAGCCGCCTTGCGGTTCATGCCCGAGGCAAACGGAATGCCCGAGATCGAGGCCACCATGCCGGCCATGGTCGGGATCGTGGCTTGCGACACGCCCGCGGCCATGGCCTTGGCATCGGCACCGTCGGTCAGCGCCATGATGTCGAACACCGCGACCATGCCGGTCACCGTGCCGAGCAGCCCCAGAAGCGGGGCAAGCGCCACGGCGGCCTTGCACAGGATGATGTTGGCCTCTGCCTTCTGGCGAACTTCCGAGACGAGTTTCTCACGGATCCAGTGGGCATAGGTCGATTTGCGGTCGGAGCGGGCTTCCCACTCCTGCACGGCTTGCCTGGCCACGTCGCCATGGGCGACCCGGAAGTAGAACAGGCGCTCCAGGATCAGGAGCCACATCAGGAATGTGGCTGCCATGATGAAGAGGAGCACCGGTCCACCCCGGTCCAGGAATTCCTGTAGCTCATTTAGTCCCATAGGGAGTCTCCAGGCCCTGAGGGGCGGCGGCCATTAGGCCACCACCCGACGCTCTTGCTCCGCACGCTCGGCAACCAGGCCGGCGGCCTGCTCGTCGAGGAGCTGCTGGTTGCCACGTGCCATGGCGGCGGCGACGGCGTGCAGCAGGATCAGCGGAATGGCGGCCAGCAGGCCAAGCACCGTGGTCACAAGGGCCACAGAGATACCGCCAGCCATCAGCTGCGGGTCACCGGCACCGTAGATCGTGATCGCGGTGAAGGTGATGATCATACCGATAACCGTACCGAGCAGACCGACCAGCGGGGCCACAGCGGCAAGCACCTTGATGATGTCATTGAAACGCTCGATCTTCGGCGTTTCCTTGAGGATGGTCTCGTCGAGTTTCAGCTCGAGAGTCTCAAGGTCGTCGGACTTGTGCTCTTCATAGGTCGCGAACACCTTGGCCAGCGGGTTGCCGGAGCCGCCACGCTTGGTCTTGGCGGTGGCGCGCATCGCCGAGCCCTGCAGGAACAGGGTCACGATCTTGAAGATACCGAGAATGATGCCGATCGGGATCAGGACCAGGATGATGATCTGGCCGACCCAGCCGCCATCGTTCCACAGGCGGTCGCCCCAGCTGGGGATGTCGCCGAGAATGCCGAACAGGTCACCCTTGGACGGGTCGACCGGGCCGCGCACGGCTTCGGTCGAGCCATTCTGGACGGCCCTCACGACATTGCTCATGGACGCGCGATATTCGCCGCGCGGCTGTTTGCGGAAGGTACGCAGGAACGGCTCGCCGCCATCCTCGGGCTCACGCACTTCAACGAAGCGCGGGCTGCCTTCGGTGGTGGCGGCGGTGAACACGCCGATACGGGCGAGTTCAACGTCCAGATCTTCACCTTCCGGGCCGATATTGGCGACATTGGCGGTGAAGATCTTGGTTTCCGACTGGGCGATCATTTCCTGCAGGATGGCCTTGGGCAGCAGGTCCAGATCGGCGCGGGTCGGCAGGGTACGGGCCTGGGCGATGTCCGCCAGCCCCTGCACGCGACCGGGATAGTCGAAGTTCGACAGCGAGGAGGCAATCTGCGGCATCACACCGCCGGCGGCGGTCCGGAACTGGCCGAGCAGTTCGGAGAAGTCACCGGCCTGGGTGTCGAGTTCGGCCTGCAGGCTGCCCAGCGTGGCTTCGTTCTCGTCGAACTGGGCGCTCAGCGCACGGCCGCGCGCTTCGGCAGCAGCCAGGGCAGCACGAGCCGAAGCCAGTTCCGCAGCCTGCTCATCGCGGGCAGCCTGGAATTCACGCAGGCGCTGCTGGTTCTCGGCGCTCATCTCGCTGGCGTCGCGGCGGACACGCTCGAGAATCTCGCTGAGAGAGGTGGTTTGCTGGGCAATGGCCGGGGCAGATACGGCCAGCGAAGAAAGGCCAAGCAGCGCCGCAGCGCCGAGAGCCTTGAAAGAAAAGCGTTTGCTCATTTCGAATTACTCCAAATCTCTCGAGGCGGCCTTACTGGACTTCCAGCGGCGTGACGGGGCCGAACAGCACTTCCTGCTGCTTCCTGCCGGAAGCAACGCGGATGGCATCGCGTACGGCGGGGATCAGGTTGCGCTCCAGCGGCACCCAGGCACCAGTGTTGCGGTCATAACGTTCGCCATAACGATCATCCGGGGTGATGTAGACCAGGGCCACGCGGCCATACTGGAACATCTCGACCGTGGTGTCCTCGCCATTGACGGGGTGGACTTCTTCCCAGGTGTCGATGGTCGAACCGTATTCCATCTCGGCCTGGTAGGCCTCAATGATCAGGCGGTAGCGTTCGGCGGTCGACACGGCCGGATCGGCCATCGCCGCATCCAGGCCGTCCAGGCGCTGCTGGCGGAAGTCGCTCTTGAACGGAAGGTCGGCGGACACGAAGGCTTTCAGGTCCGCGATCATGTCCATCAGCATCGGCACGGTTTCAGCCGTGATCTCGTCGATGCGGCCGAGCTGGTCGGTCAGGCTTTCGATCTCGCGGCGCTGGGAGGCCACGACCTGCTCTTGCTGGCGCGCGAAGAGCTCGGCGGCATCGCGGCGCTGCAGCAGCGTACGATACTCGCGAACCATGTCGGAGCGCTCGTCATCGAGCTGGTTGATCTGTTGCTGAACCTGCTCGGCACGACGGGTCGCCTGCTCGCCGGTATCAAGGGCGTCGCCAAGCGATTGCGCATAAGCAGGCGCCGCCAGGGTGGCGACCATAGCGGCCGCGATCATCCCGCGGGCCGGGGTCAGAAGGTTTCTCATGAGGTCTGCCTCTCACTCACTCTTTCAAAGCCGTCGCACGGTCTTGCCATGCGTAAAACTCGTTACAGCGTCCCGGGACAGGATCGCTGGCTTCCAGGCACGGCACACACACAAGGCCGGCAAAGTGAACGAAGGAAATGGCAAGAGACTGCCGATCACCTCCCAATCTGCATCTTCATCGGGGCTTTGCACCCTCTTGGTTTACACGCGCCGCCGTCCCTCCCTCAGGCATCCCGCGCGCGCCGGGGGACGCTAACAACACGCGCCCGGCGGATCAACACGCATAAACGATCATTCAGGTAATTGAACGGACAGACGCCAGAAGGCAACACATCTGTTACAGAAAGCGTTCCAAAAACACCCTAAAACAGGTCTTTATGCCTGAAACTTCGCGTATCAGGTAAAGCTATTCCACACAGGCGGGAAAAGAGTGGCTGGGGCGCCAGGATTCGAACCTGGGAATGCCGGTACCAAAAACCGGTGCCTTACCGCTTGGCGACGCCCCAATCGGGAGAGGCGCGGTGTACCCAATCCGATCTGACATGGCAAGCACCCGCATGCGGCAAGTTCAGGCCGACTGCACCCCACCATCATCTGCAGCTTGAATGTCGCAGCGCGCTTTACAAATGTGATAGGCAATGTTTATCATTTATCGATAAATTTGTTTTTGAATGACTGGCAAACCGCCTCTGGAGTTTCAAACAGTGAAGACATTCCTCCTTTCCATGGCAGGCGCGCTCGTCGCGATCGTCCTGTTCGTGGTGCTCAGCTTCCTCTTCCTCATGGCGCTGATCGGCGTGGCGACGGCCTCGGACCCGGAGCCCGACACCGTGGTGCTGTCGCTCGACCTGCGCGAGCAGCTTTCCGACCAGGCGCCGGCCACCGGCTTTGCCGCTTTCGCTGGCCAGCAGGGCTTTACCGATCTCGTCCTGAAGATCGACGCGGCCATCGAGGACGACCATGTGAAGGGCATCTTCATTCGCGGCTCGGAAACCTCCATCGGCAGCTCGCGCGCCGAAGAGCTGCGCGACGTGCTGATCGACTTCCGCGATTCCGGCAAGTTCGTCATCGCTCACACCCAGGGCGGCCTGTCCAATTCCGGCCCGTCCTCCTACCGCGCCATCTCTGCTGCCGACGAGATCTGGATGCAGCCCGGCACGGACCTGGCGGCCACGGGCATCGTGTTCGAGACCGAGTTCCTCAAGGGCCTGTTCGACAAGCTCTCCATCACCCCGGAGATCGTCGCACTCTATGAATACAAGAACGCGCCCAACTCCTATAATAATGAGACCTATACCGAACCGCACCGCTTCGCGCTGAGCGAACTGGCCGATTCGGTCTGGTCGGTCTCGCTGCACGACATCGCCGAGGATCGCGGCCTGCAATATGATGCGCTGAAGGCGCTGCTCGAATCGGGCCCGATTCCCGCAGAAGAGGCCCTCAGCGAATCGCTGGTCGACACGCTCGGCTGGCCGGAGGACGCCATGGACGCGGCCCAGGGCCGTGCCGGCGAGCACGCCGCCTTTGTCTCCCTGGCCGACTATACCGCCCCAACCGCACGCCCCGGCGCGCCGATGATCGCCATTGTCGGCGGCGAAGGCGCCATCGTGACGGGCGGCGGCGATGGCGACCTGTTCGCCGAGACCGTCGGCTTCGGCTCCGACCGGGTGGCCCGCGCCATTCTGGACGCGGCCGACAATGACAGGATCGAGGCCATCGTCTTCCGCGTCGACAGCCCCGGCGGCTCGCCCACCGCGTCCGACCAGATCTGGAATGCGGTCAAGCGCGCCCAGGCGGCCGGCAAGCCGGTCGTGGTCTCCATGGGCTCGGTCGCAGCCTCGGGCGGATACTATGTGTCGGCCGGCGCCGACCGGATCCTGGCCAATGACACCACCATCACCGGCTCCATCGGCATCTTTGGCGGCAAGCTCGCCATCGGCGAAGGCCTTGAGCGCATTGGCGTGAACATCGAGCCAGTCCTGGTCGGCGGCGAGTGGAGCACGGCCTTCTCGGTCGACCGCTTCACCAATGCCCAGCGCGCCCAGATGGTCGACATGCTTGAGCGCGGCTATGACCGCTTCACCTCGATCGTCGCAGACGGGCGCGGCCTGACCCAGGAAGAAGTGCATGAGCGCGCCCGCGGCCGTGTCTGGTCGGGCGAGGACGCCGTTGGCCAGGGCCTGGTCGACGAGATCGGCGGCTTCCGCGATGCCATCAACGCGGCCAAGGACCTGGCCGACATCGATGCCGAGCGCGATGTGCAGCTGGTCTACTACCCGGCCCGCCGCTCCGGCTTCGATGCCCTGGAAGGCGCCTTGGGCGTCTCGGCCGAAACCGCCAGCTCCGTCTCGGCGCTCAACGAGATCGCCAGCGACCCGCAGGTGCGCGCCCTCCTGGAAGAGCTGCAGGCGGCCCGCGCCGGCGGCATCCAGGCCCGCGGTCCGAACATCACCGAGCGGTAGGCTTGAAAAGGCAGGGCGCCCGGCGTGCCCTGCCCTCTTCCCCGAATCGGAAACGGCGGCTCTGACGGGCCGCCGTTTTCAGTTGAGCCGCCTGAATGGTGGCTACTCGCCAGAACTTTCAGCCTCATCCTCGGGCAGGAGGCTTGCCAGCATGTCGACCACGGCAGAAGCGCGCAGCGGCTTGGAGACATGCGGGGCGCCGCGAAAGACCGCCGGCAGCTGGTCCTGCGAATAACCTGACAGGACAATGAAGGGCGTTTCGGTCTCGATCAGCTTTTCGGCAATCGGCGCGGAGGTCTCCTCGCCCAGATGCACGTCGAGCAGGCAGAGGTCGCAAGGGTACTCGATCAGGAATTTCAGCGCATGTTCCACGCTGGAGGCAGGCCCCACCACAGTATAGCCCGCGCTGGTCAGGGTTTCCGACAGGTCCATGGCGAGGATCGGCTCGTCTTCGACCAGCAGGACATGCCATCGCGAGGCTGGATTGAGGTCGGATGAGGACAGCGGCAGCTGCGTGCCGACATCCGCGCCGGCCTTGCCCACCAGCCTGTCCAGGGGGCAACCCAGGCGCCAGTAGAGCCCTTCGGGCCGGAACGAGAACTCCACCTCCCCGCTCAGTGAGATCGACGACATCCGCTCGATGACACTGGCCCCGAAGCCCGTCCGCTCCGGCGCGGAAACCGGCGGCCCCTTGCGCTCGGCCCACTCGATCTCGAATCTCTCCGGATCGGCGGATGTGTCCGTCTGCCAGCGGATATGGATTTCCCCGGTTTCGTTCGATAGCGCGCCATACTTGCCGGCATTGGTGGCCAGCTCGTGCAGGGCCATGCCCAGGGTCTGGGAAGCCGATGGCGACAAGTCGATATCCGGCCCGTCGAGCAGGATCCGGTTGCCGATGAGATCCCCGAAATGGGCAAGCTGGGAGCGCACCAGCCTTTCCAGCTTCGCTCCCCGCCAGCGGGAACTGACCAGCACATCCTGGCTTGCCGCAAGCGATTGCAGGCGGGCGGTAAACCGTTCCACGAAGGGGCTGTCCTGCGCCCCGGCGGTTTGTTGCGCGATGGCCTGCAACAGGGCGAGCAGGTTCTTGGACCGGTGGTTCACTTCCGCGAGCAGGAGGTTGATCCGCTCCTCGCTTTCCATACGCTCGGTGATGTCGGTGTTCGAACCGAACCAGCGCACGATCCTGCCGAAATCATCATGGATGGGCTGGGCGCGCGAGAGAAACCAGCGATAGGTTCCGCCGCCGCTGCGCAGCGGAAAGGTGTCTTCCCAGGGATCGCCGGTGCTGAAGCAATGCTGGATCTTCTCGACCACGCGGTCGACATGGTCGGGATGCTGAACCTGGCGCCAGCCCCAGCCCTTCATCTGCTCCAGATTGGTGCCGGTATAGTCGTACCAGCGCTGATTGTACCAGAAGACATAGCCAGTCTCGTCGGCCATCCAGGCGAGCTGGGAGATATTGTCGGCCATCGAGCGGAACATGGCCTCGTTCTCGCGCAGGCTGTGCAGCGTGGCGTGCAGCTCGGAAATGTCGCGTGCAATCTTGGAGGCGCCGACAATGTTGCCGTCCGCGTCATGGATCGGGGACACGGTCACCGAAACGGAGAATTGCGAGCCATCCTTGCGCTGGCGCACCGTTTCGAAATTCTCGATCCGCTCGCCTTGTATGATCTTGGCGAGGATTTCGTCTTCTTCCGCCGCGCGGTCTTCGGGAATGAGGATGCGGATGGACTGGCCGACCATCTCCGCCTCGGTATAGCCGAACATCCGCTCGGCTGCGGCATTCCAGGTGCGCACAATGCCTTCGGTGGTCTTGCTGACAATCGCATCCTGGGACGAGGCGACGATCGCCGCGAGCCGGGCCTGTGCGATGTGAGGCGCCTCACCTGATGTCGTCAACGCGTCGTCTCCGGTTTGACCCGTTAAAGCCTGCTCAGCCTTCGGAAGGGACGCCCCCGGTCACCTCGGCCAGAAAATCCATCCACTGTATCCCAGCAAAAGCAACTGAATAACGAACGCCACGCTCGCTGCCGAGATGAATTCAGCCGGGTTGGTCTGCCCTTACCCGCCCATCGCCGCGTCGAGCAGCAGGAAGGCTGACAGGCGCGGGGAGGCGTTGCGGTTTGTCGCGTGGGTGCGTTCCAGCGCAGCGATGGCATCGGGCGCTTCCATGGAGACGAAATCCTTGGCGAGATCGGCCAGCGCATCATTGCCGCGCACCTGGCGGGCGACGCGTTCCAGCTCGTTGCGCGCGGCGGACTGGATGGCCAGGCGACGCTGCTGCTCACCCTTGCGGGCGGCCTGGGCGATCTTCTTCTTGTCCTTCGGACGGAAGACATTGGCGAGATGCACCCCGGCAGTCTCCAGCCGGCGGATCACCGTCTCGGCGGTTTCCTCCCGGCTCATCTCGCCGGCGGCCTCGCGGTCCATGTCATTGAGGATGGACGACCAGCCGGCTTCCTCGCGCGAGGGCGCGGCCTGCGGCGGGCGCGGCTCGGAGACGGCATTCGGCGGAGCGGGCGCGGCATCGGCCTCCAGCTCGATCTCGTCGTCGAGATCGTCGAGCGGATCGAAGGGCGGCGGGGTCGCCGGCATGCCGTGAGGCGTGCGTTCGGTCTCCATCCGGCCGGGCATGGAAATGGAAAAGTCCGGCGCGAAGGGCTCACTCGCCGCTTTCGGCGCGGGCTCGTCATCATGGCCGTCGAACAGCTCATCGTCGCTGATCTTCTTGACCGGGCCGTCGGGCGGGCCGGCATGAGAAATCGGATGGACGCTGCCATTGCCATTTCCGTTGCCGGCGGCGTGGCCATGTCCATTTCCATTGCCATTCGAGAGCGGAGCCCGGGGGGGAGTGGAAGCCGGGCTGCGAGCGCCATTGCCGGCCGGCGCAGGGCGCATCGGCGGGGCGGCAAAGAGCGGGGAATTGGTCGGATGATCGCGCCCGGGCGGGGTCTTTTCTTCCTCAGCCGGCTTCGGAATTTCCGCCAGCATGGGCGTGTCATCATCCTCTGCCGGGCGGGGCGGCGTGTTGCTGCCGATGGCGCGCTGCAGCGCGGTGGAAGCCTGGCTGAGGCGGCGCTCGGTGATGTCGCTCTCGGCCCGCGCGGCGACGCCGGCAAGCTTGAGCGCCTGGCCGGCCTGTTCGGCAGACTCGTGCAGCGCGGCGATCTGGCGGGCGGCTTCCTCGCTGGATTCGCGGGTGCGCGCCTCGATCTCGATGGAGGCCTTGCGGGCATCAGACAGGGCCGAAGACACCGCCTCGCGCAGGGCCTCACCGGTCTTGCCCGCGGCGCTGACAGCCGAATCGCTGGCCGAAATCGCCTCGTCGACCAGGGCATGGGCCTGCTCCAGGCGCGACTCGATATCGGCAACGGCCTGAAGGACGGCATCGCTCTGCTGGCCGGAATCGCGGGCCAGGGCATTGAGGCGGTTCAGCTCGGTGGCGAGCGAGTCGGTAGAGACACGCATGGCCGACAGGCGCTGGTCGAGCGCTTCGTCGGCGCGCGCGATCTCGGTGGCGGCGGTACGCGCGGCCTGGACCATGCGCTCGGCCTGGCGGGGGATGGCTTCGTTGAGCGTATCGCCCTGGGCGCGCAAGTCGCGGATCAGGCCTTCCAGCGAGGTGCGCTCGGCGGCCAGCTGGCCGGCCAGGTCGCGGGCATTGTCGGCGGTGGCATAGCTCACCGACTCAAGGCGCAGGCGCTCGTCGCCGATCTCGCCGGCCATGGCCTTCATGGAGGCAACGACCTCGTCGAAGGAGCGTTCGATCTCTTCGGCGCTGGCGGTCATCCGCGCAGCCATGGAGTCGGCCTTGCGCAGGCTGGCCTCGGACGGGTCGAGCAGCTGTGTGGCGGCTTCGAGCACCAGCGTGTTGGCCGCCGCACCACGCGCGCTTTCCCGCGCCATGAAGCTCGCCATCAGGATCAGGAGACCCGGCAGCACCGCGATCATGCCGCCTCCGATCAGGGTGATCGGCGGCTGGCTGGCAATGACATTGAGGTCGAAGACCGTGATCAGGGCAACCGCCAGCGAGGCCCACCACATCACGGCCAGTATGAGACCGGCCCAGGGCATCCATCGTCCGGCACCGCGAACGATTTCAAGCCGGCTCTGGGGAGAGACCGTTACGGGCAGGTCGGACGATTTTTGTACGCTGTCACTCATCAGCAACAGCTAATACGCGAATCTGGGCGAAATTTCGAGCAATAAAAAGCACAAAATGGTTCGCGTATAAGGCGAACCATTATACAAGACGCAATCTGTTCAAGCTTTGATCTAGCGGATCAGTGACTGCTCAACGGGCGCAGGCTGGGATTGCTCGGCTTTTTCTTGCGAGTCCCCGAAACCTAAAAGAGTTGCCATCACAGCGACCACCAGCGCGACTGCGGCAGTGAACAATTCCGACATCATGTCCTCCATATATCGAAGGCCGATATCAGAAGAGTCTTAACGTGTCATCATCTTTCTAACCGGAATTCGATCACGAAAATGACATGCCCCGGACCAGCCGATCCGGGGCATGAGATTCTTCGGATTGTCCGCCGGGCCTAGAGCGCGTCGGTCAGTTCCGGCACCGCCTTGAAGAGGTCGGCGACCAGGCCGTAATCGGCGACCTGGAAGATCGGGGCTTCCTCATCCTTGTTGATGGCAACGATGATCTTGGAGTCCTTCATGCCCGCAAGGTGCTGGATGGCGCCGGAAATGCCGACGGCAACATAAAGCTCCGGAGCGACGATCTTGCCGGTCTGGCCGACCTGATAATCGTTCGGGGCATAACCGGCATCCACCGCGGCGCGCGAGGCACCGACGGCCGCGCCGAGCTTGTCGGCCAGCGGGATGATGTATTTCTGGAAGTCCTCTTCCGAGCCGAGCGCGCGGCCACCGGACACGACGCGCTTGGCCGCGGTCAGTTCCGGACGGTCGCTGGCGACGATCTCTTCCGACACGAAGGAAGACTTGAACGGGCCTTCCGGGGCGGTCAGGGCCTCGACAGCAGCAGAGCCACCCTCGCCGGCCGCATCGAAAGCGGTGCCGCGCACGGTGACGACCTTTTTCGGATCGGCAGATTTCACCGTCATGATCGCGTTGCCGGCATAGATCGGACGCTCGAACGTGTCGGCATCGATCACATCGGTGATATCTGACAGCTGCATCACGTCGAGCTTGGCGGCAATGCGCGGAGTGACGTTCTTGCCGGTCGTGGTGGCCGGGGCGAACAGCGCGTCATAGCCGCTCATCAGCGGCACGATCAGCGCTTCCATGGCTTCAGCGAGCTGCTTTTCATACGGCGCGCCTTCGGCATGCAGCACCTTGCGCACACCGTCGATCCTGGCCGCCGCGGCCGCAATGGCATCGGCGCCCGAGCCGGCCACCAGCACATCCACGTCGCCGCCAAACTTGGCAGCCGCGGTCACGGTCTTGTGGGTCGCGTCCGACAGGGCCGCATTGTCGTGTTCAGCAATAACAAGAACAGCCATCAGATCGCTCCCTTGGCTTTGAGTTTCGCCACCAGGGTGGGCACATCCTCGACCTTCTCACCGGCCTCGCGCACCGGCGGCTCGGTGACCTTCACCACAGTCAGGCGCGGGGAAATGTCGACGCCGTAATCGGCCGGCTCTTTCGTATCGAGCGGCTTCTTCTTGGCCTTCATGATGTTCGGCAGCGAGGCATAGCGCGGCTCGTTGAGGCGCAGGTCCACCGTCACGATGGCCGGGCCGTCGAGCGCCACGGTCTGCAGGCCGCCATCCACCTCGCGGGTGACGAGCAGTTTCTCGCCATCCTTCTTCACTTCCGAAGCGAAGGTGCCCTGCGGCCAGCCAAGCAGCGCGCCGAGCATCTGGCCGGTCTGGTTGCTGTCGTCATCGATCGCCTGCTTGCCGAGGATCACGAGATCCGGGCTCTCTTCCTCGACCACCTTCACCAGCAGCTTGGCCACGGCGAGCGGCTCGACGGTTTCGTCGGTCTTGATCAGGATCGCGCGGTCAGCGCCCATGGCGAGCGCGGTGCGCAACGTTTCCTGGGCCTGCTGCGGGCCGATGGAGACAGCCACGATCTCTTCGACCGGGCCGTTTTCTTTCATGCGAACCGCTTCCTCGACGGAGATCTCATCGAACGGGTTCATGGACATTTTCACATTGGCGAGGTCCACGCCGGTCTGGTCGGGCTTCACCCGGACTTTGACGTTGTAATCGATCACCCGTTTGACGGGGACAAGCACCTTCATGGACTGGGCTCCTGGTTGGAATTTCCTCATGCGCACAGCGCCGGGCAGCCCCATTCTAGGGGTCACCCGGCTCAGCGTCGAGCCGTGCGTATCTGGCTCTGACACAGAATTCAAGCTTTCCGTTGACGTTAGCGTCAGTTCAGCGCGGCAAGATCGCCACATGTTTGCGGTATCAATCCGGAGTCCCGTCATAAATCACTCGTCCTGGCAGGGCTTTTGCGCAGTGAATTGTCGCAGGGGGGCACTTCCGATTACTGGGGCCACGAATGAGCAGCCGATCAGCGGGTTCCTCCCCGGGGGCAATCGTAAATCTTCGCCCGACACGTGTGGCATTGCTTTTGCAACTCAACCGGCGGGGTCCCGGAACGCGACCGAACGAGGAATACGAAGTGGCATTGAACGAGAAACCGAACGCCTCGCTGCCGGCGCAAGCCCTGGCAGCGTCGCGCAGGACATTTATCGGGCTTGGCGTATTCAGCCTGTTCGTCAGCCTGCTGATGCTGACCGGGCCGCTCTATATGCTGCAGGTCTATGACCGCGTGCTGATGAGCTTCTCGATCCCCACACTGGTGGCCCTGACCGGGCTGGTTGCCGTGCTCTATCTCACGCTCGGGATTCTCGACTGGTGCCGCCAGAGCCTGTTCTCCGTCGCCGCCTCGCAGATCGAGGGACGCCTCGCCGAACCCGTGCTCGACGCCACCTTCGAGATGAACATGAAGGATGCCGGGCGCACCAGCGACCAGTTCCTGCGCGACCTGCGCATGGTGCGCCGCTTCATCGCCAGCCCGGCCCTGCCGGCCCTGTTCGATGCGCCCTTCACGCCGCTCTTCTTCGCGGTGATCTTCATGCTGCATCCGGTCTATGGCCTGTGGGCCCTGGCCGGAGCGGGGATTCTCATCACCATCGCGCTGGTGAACCAGGCCGTGAACCGCTCCACCATTGCCGAGACCGAGCAGGAAGAACGCCGCGCCCAGGGCCAGGCCTATGAATTGCTGCGCCAGTCCGAGGTCGTCACCGCGCTCGGCATGCGCGCCCGGCTGCGCGCACGCTGGAAGGCCGCCTTCGATGCCTCCGACCAGTCCATGGCGAAATCGGGCAGCTCGCTCAGCGGCTTTTCCTCCTCCACCAAGGCCTTCCGCTTGCTCTTGCAGTCCGGCATTCTCGGCCTCGGCGCCTGGCTGACCATCGAGGGCGTCTCCTCGCACGGCGCGATGATCGCCGCCTCCATCCTGATGGGCCGGGCCATCGCCCCGATCGAGCAGACCGTCGGCCAGTGGCGCGGCGTCGCCACCGCCCTGTCGGCCTGGAAAAACCTCTCCGGCGCGCTCGCCATCAAGGGCAAGGACAGCCAGCCCATGCAGCTGCCGCCGATCAGGGGCACGCTCGCCTTCGAGAAGGTCGTCGCCGCCGCCCCCGGCCTGCAGACCCCAATGCTGAAACGCCTCAATTTCAGGCTCGAGGCCGGCACCGTGATCGGCGTGATCGGCCCCAGCGCCTCCGGCAAGTCGACGCTTGCCCGTGTCGCCATCGGTATCTGGCCGGCCCTGGCCGGCACGGTGCGCCTCGATGGCGCGGAAATCTCCGCCTATGACGAGGCCTTGCTCGGCGCCCAGATCGGCTATCTGCCCCAGCGCGTGGATCTCTTCGCCGGCAGCGTGCGCGAGAACATTTCCCGCTTCGACCCGGAGGCGAAACCCGAAGCTATCATCGCCGCCGCCATGGCCGCGGGCTGCCACGAGCTGATCCTGCGCCTGCCGGATGCCTACGACACCGAGATCGGCCAGGCCGGCGCCTATCTCTCCGACGGCCAGCGCCAACGCATCGGCCTTGCCCGCGCGCTCTATGGCGAGCCGGCGCTTGTCGTGCTGGACGAGCCCAACTCCAATCTCGACGGCGAGGGCGAAGCGGCCCTGCAGGGCGCCATTCGCAGCCTGAAGCAGCGCGGCGCCAGCGTGCTCATCATCGCCCACCGCCCCAATGCCATCGCCCATTGCGACAAGCTCATGGTGCTCGGCGACGGCGAGATCAAACAGTTCGGCCCGCGCGATGAGGTGCTCGCCCAGATGCGCGGCAATTCCAGTGCCGGCACGCAGCCCCGCGTCGCGGTCGTGAAGAATGGAAACGCTGCCAATGGTTAGCCTCACAATGCCCGCCATGGCCGGTACGCCGGCTCAGGGGCGCACCGTCACCGGCGGCAAGTATTTCCTGATCGGCTGGCTGCTCATCGTCCTGGTCTTCGGCGGCCTGATCGGTTGGAGTGTCCTCGCCCCCTTCGAGGGCGCGGTCATGGCCCATGGCTCGGTCGGGGTGGAATCGCGCCACAAGGCGATCCAGCATCTGGAAGGGGGCATCGTCGCCGAGATCGCCGTGCGCGATGGCGACCATGTCGAGGAAGGCCAGCTGCTCCTGCGCCTGGACGGCACGCCGATCCGCGCCCAGCTGGAAAACGTGGATGCCCGCCTGGTCGACCTGCTCGCCCGCGAAGCCCGCCTCATCGCCGAGCGCGACGACAGATCCGACATCTCCCTGCGCGCGCTTGCCCCCGAGATTGCCGCCCTGCCCGGCCTGGCCGCCGCCGAGGCCAACCAGGCCGCCCTGTTCACCACGCGCGCCGAATCCCGCCGCACCCAGGTCTCGATCCTGAACCAGCGGATTTCCCAGCTGCGCGAAGGCATGACCGGTATTGAGGCGGAAATCTTCTCCAAGATCGAACAGACCCGCCTGATCGATGACGAGCTGACCGGCCTGCAGTCCCTCCTGCGTGACGGCCTGGCCCAACGCCCGCAGGTGCTGGCCCTGCAGCGCGAGAAATCCAGCCTGCTCGGCCAGATCGACGCCCTGCGCTCTGAAAGCGCGGCCACCGAAGTGAAGATCGGCGAGACCCGCCTTGAGATCCTCGGCATGACCGAAGGCTTCCGCGAGGAGGTGATCGCCCAGCTCGGCGACGTCCAGACCGAAATCGCCGCCCTGCTCAGCGAGCGCGCGGCCGCGAAAGACCGCTTGCAGCGCCTGGATATCCGCGCCCCGCGCGCCGGTATTGTGCTCGGCTCGCGCACCCACACGGTGGGCGGCGTGATCGCGCCGGGCGATCCGGTGATGCACATCGTGCCCGACAATGACGAACTGGTGACCCTGGTACGGGTGATGCCGCAGGATATCGACAAGATCTATCCCGGCCAGTCCGCCCGCCTGCGCTTCTCCGCTTTCAGCGCCGACTCCACGCCGGAAGTGCCCGCCACGGTGAAGACCATTTCGGCCGACACGGTGCAGGATCCGCAATCGGGCATGAGTTATTACGAGGTCACCATCACCCTGCCGGACCAGACCCCGCTGGGCGAGGATTTCGAGATTGTGCCCGGCATGCCGGTCGAGGCCATGATGCAGACCGAAAGCCGCAACGTGCTCTCCTATCTCGTCAAGCCGCTCACCGACTCAATGAACCGGACCTTCCGGGAATAGTGAAATCGGCGGCAAGTGCAGCCGCGCTGCTGGACCGCCTCGCGCACGCGCGCTAGCCATTTGGGCATGTTGCGTGTGACACCCCATCAGGCCCCCGGCGCGAGGGCATTTGCGCCGGTCTTCGCGGGCCTGATGCTGCTCTGGCCATTACTGGCGATTCTCGGCGCGCAGGGCTATGCGCCGCTGCTGACACTGGTCGGCCTGTTCAGCCTGATCTGGCTGCGCTGGCCGGGCCGCCCGCCGCTGGTCACCCTGCTCATTCTCGCCCTCGTCGCCTGGGTTTCGGCCACCACAGCCTGGTCGCCGGCCGCCGAGGGCGGCTTTGTCGAGGGCAGCCTGGTGAAGGGCACCTTCTCTGTCGAAGTCAGCGCCTTCCGGCTTGTCGGCGTCACCGCGCTGGCCATCCTGTCGATTTCCGCCGCGCTGCGCATCGCACCCGGCCAGACCCGGTGGGCCGCCTGGGTGCTGATCGCGGTGTTCTCGACCCACCTTCTCATCACCCTGGCCATGCCGATGCTCTACCCCATCCTGCTGGAGCTGGCCTATGACGACCCGTTCGAGGCGAGTACGGCGGGCCTGCAGAACATGCTGCGCTCGATCAATGCGCTCGCCCTCGTCCTGCCGATCCTGACCACCCTGCTCTGGACGGCCGGCCTGATCGGACGGATCGCGGCCATTGCGATCACGCTGGCCAGCGCTGTGGTGATCGGCTGGCTCGGCAGTGCGGCGGGGCTGATGTGCGTCCTGCTGGCGCCGGTCGCAATCGGCATTGTCGCGCTGCTGCCGCAGAGCGGCTTCAAGGTCCTGTTCTCGGCCATGGGGATCGCCATCCTCGCCGCCCCCGGGCTTGGCCTGATGGCCGGCCTGTTCGCGCGTCTCGGCATCACCGCGCCGACCTCCTTCCAGGCCCGGCTCTGGGCCTGGGAACTCGTCACCGGCAAGCTGATGGAACGCCCCGTACTCGGCCATGGCATCGAAGCCGCCTCGACCTGGCGCGAGACCTATGCCGACCACCCTGAATGGCTGGCGGAGATCGTCTCGCGCGGCGAAGAGGAATATGCCTGGAGCATCTATCCCGTGGTGCCGACCCATCCGCACAATATGGCGCTGCAGATCTGGGTCGAGACCGGCCTGATCGGCGCGCTGCTGGCCGCCGCCGTCGTTTTCGCCACCGGCTGGAGCCTGCCCCAGCCGCGTGCGCTCAGCCCGCAATTCCGGCTCGGCATTGCAGGCCTGGCGGGCGCGACGCTGTCGCTGTTCAGCTTTTCCTACAGTGTCTGGAACGAGGCCTTCTGGGCCTCTATCGTGCTCGCGGTCATCGCCCTGATCGTCATCTCCCGGGGCATGCGCGCATGAGCCTGCCGGCCACCAGCGCCGTGGTCGTGACCTATCGCACCGGGCCGCGCCTGCGCGATTGCCTCTATGCTCTCCGGTCCGATCCGGAGATTGGCGAGATCATCCTGGTCGACAATGGCAATCCGCCCGAGGATGCCGCCTGGATCGACCATTTCGCCGCCAATTGCCCGGAGCTGAAACTGCGCCGGCCGGGCGAGAATCTCGGCTTCGGCAAGGCCTGCAATCTCGGCGCGCGCGAAGCCTCCGGGGCGTTGCTCGTCTTCGTCAATCCCGACGCAATGATCCGGCGCGGCTCGGTCAGCGCGCTGTGGGAGGCCGGCCGGGACCAACCGGTGCCATGGCTGGTCGGCGGGCGGATCTTCGGCGTGGACGGCGTGGAACAGCGCGGCGGCCGACGGCGCGCCCTGACCTGGGCGACCGCGCTCGGCCTGCAGCGCTGGACGCTGGAGCGCGAGGCCCCGCCGGAAGGCCCGGTGCCGATGCCGGTTATCTCCGGCGCCTTCTTCGCCATGACGAAGGCGGATTTCCTGGAGCTCGGCGGCTTCGACGAGGGCTATTTCCTGCATGTGGAGGATGTCGATCTCTGCCGCAGCGTGTGGGCCGCCGGGGGCGCGGTGATCTACCAGCCGTACGCCGGCGTCCTGCATTATGGCGCCACATCGGACGCACCCTCGAAACTGGTGCAGGCCCACAAGGCCGACAGCCTCGCTTTCTATTTCCGCAAATGGGCAAACGGGCCGATGGGCCGCGCGGTGAACGTCCTCCTCATCCCGCTGCTGCGTGGGTGGGTGACGCGCAGGGGTCGCAGCTGACGCAACGCCCGGGCGTTTCGCGGGTTAACCCTGCGAAGCAACACGGACGGGAAGGTGCGGAAAAGACTGTCGAAATTCCTGCGCGGGACATGGGTCTACCCCTCATCCGTCGTGCTCGGATTCCTAGAGGGCTCCTTTGTCGTGGTGGCGATGGAGCCGCTCTTCATCCCGATGATGGTGACCCACAAGCGCGGGATCTGGCTAATCGCGGCAGGTCTGCTGGCCGGCAATGTGCTCGGCGCACTACTGATGTACGCCTTTGGAATGTGGCTCGACCAGCCCGTGATCGAACCGCTGGCCAGCTGGATGGGCTTCAGCGAAGAGTATCACGGCATGATCGACACGATCGGCGAGAGGGGCTTCTGGCCGCTCTTCCTGATCGGTATCACGCCCTTCCCTTTCCAGCTCGGCACGGCGGCGGCCGGGGCGGCGGGCTACAATCTCGCCCTCTTCGTGGCGGCGGTGACGCTCTCGCGCGGACTGCGCTATTTCGCACTGGCCGGGTTTGTCCGCCTGCTGGGCTATCGCGCGCGCGATTTCCTGGAAAAGCACGAGGTCGAGATCTTCGTGCTCGGCCTCGGCATCTTCATCGGCGCGGCGGCCTATATGATCCTTACCGCCTAGGCGGGAAGGTGCCGGCCTTGGAGAGGGCCGAGGAAATGCCGTGACCGAGCACGCCCTCCAGCCATTTCGCCGTCTCGATCATCGCATCGAGATCGATGCCGGTCTCGAAGCCGGCGCGGTGGAGCATGTAGACCACATCCTCGGTCGCGACATTGCCCGTGGCAGCCGGCGCGAAGGGGCACCCGCCAATCCCGCCGCAGCTGGCATCGATAATGTCCACGCCCGACTGGATCGCGGCATAGACATTGGCGAGCCCGGCCCCGCGTGTGTCATGGAAATGCGCCCGCAGGCAGAGATCCGGCGCCGTCGCGCGCACCGCATCGAAGCGCGCATGCACCTCCCAGGGCGTGGCCACACCGATCGTGTCGCCAAGCGCCAGTTCGGTCGCCCGCGCGCGTTCGGCGGCGTGGGCAAGATCCTTCAGGATCTCCACATCCACCTCGCCGTCATACGGGTCGCCAAAGGCCACGCTGATCGTGGCGGACAAGGGAATACCGGCCTCATGCACCAGCGGCGCGCTGTGGATCAGCGCCTCGGCGCTCTCCATCGGGCGCATGCCCTGATTGCGAGTGCCGAAACCCTCGCCGGCGACCAGCACGAAGTTGATCTCGCTCGCCCCGGCCTCGATGGCCCGGCGCACGCCCTTCTCGTTCAGCGCGAGGGCGATGTGTTTTGTGTGGCGCGTCCGGTCCAGCCCGGCGAACACGGCCGGGCTGTCGGCCATTTTCGGCACTGCGCGCGGCGAGACGAAACTGCCGGACTCCATGCGCGTCACCCCGGCTGCTTCCAACCGGGCGATGAATTCGAGTTTCTGCTCGGTGGTCAGATTGGCGGGATCGTTCTGCAGCCCGTCGCGCGGGCCGACCTCGACGATTTCAATGGCTCTTGTCATGGGCCTCTCATACCGCCAAAGACCGGGGCATGACCAGTCCGTACCTTCCCCTATCCGACCTGAAAGTCATTGAACTCGGCCAGCTGATCGCCGGGCCGTTCTGCGGGCAGCCCGACCAGCCCGATTCACCGCGGCTTGACCGCGGTGCCCAGCTCCTGCCCGGCGATCCTTGCCGCCCCTTTCCGTGATGGACCCCGTGGTCAAGCCACGGGGAGTCGTAAATTGATCGAGCGCCAAATCACGCCACAATACCAAAACGCCCCACGGCACCGTTTCCGGGCCGCAGGGCGCGCTGTTGGAGGCAGCGTTGATAAGATACTCTACTTGTGGGGTGAAAGCCCCGCTCTAGAAGCGGCGCTTGTAGGCAATGGTGAAGGCATCAGCCTCCAGGTCTTCTATGTCATAGCGGGTATAGTCGAAGCGGACCCCGTTGACCGCATCGAACATGAACTCCCCGCCGACCCCGTATCCGGCGCCGGTTTCACTGTCGCTGTCGCTGACCGTGACACCACCGCCGCTGGCTTCGGCTTCGATCTCGCCATTGACGAGGCCGGCGCGCGCAAACAGCGTGAGCTGTTCGGTGACCGGCAGCTGGGCGCGGCCATAGGCACCGATGAGATAGTTCAGGTTGACCGACACATCCGTGCCGCCGACGCTGACATCCTCATCCACCACGCCGACCGAGATCTCGCCTTCGACGGCGAAATTGGGCGCGAACACCAGGCCACCATGGCCAGTGATGGCACCGAGGTCGAAATCCTCGCCATCACTGTCGCTGGAGAAGTGGGTATAGCCCACATCGCCATAGAACCCGGTGTCCTGGGCCACAGCCGGCAGGGCCATCCCCATGGCCAAAAGCGAAACCGAAACAATCGTCCGTTTCATTGAACTTCCTTCCATGACCGGCATTGAGCGGCCGGTCTCCGCTGCGAGTTGAAGACCCCCAACCCGTGGCCATGGCCTAGCGGGCGCGGAGTCTTTCGGGCAAATGAAACAAAGGACACTCTTGCGCCGGCCCCCGTGCTGTGGCGCAAAGGCTTCAGTTTCTGTCGCAAGTGTAAGATTGCATCTGCAGCAAACCCTGCCATCAGGGCGTCATGACGAGTGCCACAATGCCGGACACCTTCCTTCCACCGCTGAGCGGAGCCGAGCAGGACGAGACCCGCGAGCTGCGCCCGCGCTTTGATGCCGATGGCCTGATCGCCGCCATCGCCCAGGATGCCGAAACCGGCGAAGTGCTGATGCTGGCCTGGATGAATGCCGAGGCGCTGGCCGCCACGCTGAAGACCGGCCGGGCGACCTATTTCTCACGCTCGCGTGCGCAGCTCTGGGTCAAGGGCGAGACCTCCGGCCATACCCAGGAAGTGGTCGAGCTGCGCGTGGATTGCGACCAGGATGCGGTGCTGCTCAAGGTGCGCCAGCGCGGCGGGGCCTGCCACACAGGACGTGCGAGCTGTTTCTACCGCAGCGCATCGGCAATCGGCGAGCCGCTTCACTTTGAGGCGGAACCGGCTAAGGGTAGTTGAAGCGACCGGCATTTCAGGGGTGTCGGCCACAGGGCGTGGCGAAGGGAGCTGGCGATGAGAAGGACCTGGATGATCGGCCTGGCGGGCCTGGTTGTGGCCGCATGTGGTGGGGGCGGTGGCCCCGAGACGGAGGCGGCCGCGCCGGACGAGGCTGAAACAGCCACCGAAACTGGCGGCGAAACGGCGGCCAGCGAGTCCACCGGCGTTGAGTCGGTCGAGCTGCACAAACTCGATTGCGGCACGATCGGGGTGTCCAATCTCGACGACTTTTCAAGCACCGGCGAATGGGCCGGCCTGAGCGATACCTTCACAGATACATGCTGGCTGATCCGCCACCCCGACGGCGACATGGTCTGGGACACCGGCGTGCCCGGCATGATGGCCGGACAGCCGGCGATGACCCAGGACATCTACACTGTCTCGCTGGCCGCAACGCTCTCGGCCCAGCTGCGCGAAAAGGGGATCGAGCCCTCCGACATCGACTATGTCGCCGTCTCGCACAGCCATTTCGACCATGTCGGCCAGATCGACCAGGTCTCCGGCGCGACCTGGCTGGTACCCGAAGTCGAGCATGACTTCATGTTCCCGGACAATACCGAGGGCGAGACCGAGGCCGCGACCCAGTTCTCCGCCTTCGCGCAGATGGAGATGGTGCCCTTCACCGGCGAATATGACGTGTTCGGCGACGGCAGCGTGATCATCTTCCCGACACCCGGCCACACGCCCGGCCACACCTCCCTGCAGGTGATGCTGGAGGAAACCGGCCCGGTGCTGCTGACCGGGGATCTCTATCACCGCGATGAAAGCCGCTCGGAACGCCATGTCCCGCGCTTCAACACCGATGAGGCCGCCACGCTCGCCTCGATGGACGAGTTCGAAGCCCGCGCCCAGCATCTCGGCGCCATGGTGATCATCCAGCACGAGCCGGATGATGTGGACCCGCTTCCGGATGTGATGAAGTAGGCGCGCTCGCCGCGTCCGTTTCAAACCTTTCCGGCAGGGCGGCGCTTGTCTGCACCTGAGACGCATAAAGCGATGTGCCCCTTTTCTTTTGCTCCGGCGCGCGATTAGCTGCGCTCAGACTCAGGAGGTAGCCCATGATCCGTCCCCTCGCGCTCAGTCTTGCCCTATTGGCCACCGCCGCCTGCGCCACGGCCCAGCCCTCCGCGCCGATGCAGGCGCCGCCGGAAGGGCCGGTGGGCGGAGCGCTGATGGACATCTACACCTGGCTGCATGCCCATCCGGAACTCTCCTTCCAGGAAGACGATACCAGCGCCATGCTGGCGGCCGAGCTCGAAGCGCTGAACTTCGAAGTCACCACGCGCATGGGCGATGAATGGGTGCGCGCCAAGGCGATGCGCGACCAGGGCGAGGTGATCGATGAGGTCGGCGGCTATGGCGTGGTCGGCGTGCTGGAGAACGGCCCGGGGCCGACCCTGCTCATCCGCGCAGACATGGATGCCCTGCCCGTCCATGAGCGCACCGGCGTGCCCTATGCCTCGGAAGTCATCGACACGACCTGGACCGGGGTTGAGAACGGCGTGATGCATGCCTGCGGACATGATGTGCACATGACGGTGTGGACGGGCGTGGCGCGCGCCATGGCCCAGCGCTCGGATGAATGGTCGGGCACGCTGATCATGATCCTGCAGCCGGCCGAGGAAATCGGCCTCGGCGCCCAGGCGATGATCGCCGACGGCCTGTTCGAGCGCTTCCCGGTGCCCGACTATAATGTCGCCCTGCATGTCTCGGCCGGCCACCCCTCCGGCACGGTCGGCTATTCGCCGGGCTATGCGCTGGCCAATGTCGACAGCGTGGATATCATCGTGAAGGGCGTCGGCGGCCATGGCGCCTATCCCCACACGACGAAAGACCCGGTGCTGATCGGCGCGCATATCGTCACCGCACTGCAGAGCCTGGTGGCGCGCAACCTGGACCCGCAGGAGCCCGGCGTGGTCACGGTCGGCTCGTTCCAGGCCGGCGCCAAGCACAATATCATCTCCGACGAAGCGCACCTGAAGCTCACCGTGCGCAGCTATTCCGACGAGACCCGCCAACTCCTGCTCGACGGTATCGCACGCATTGCCCGCGGCCAGGCCGAGACCTTCGGCGCGCCGGAGCCGGAGATCACCGTGGAGAGCGACTACACCCCGGCCACCTATAATGACCCGGAGCTGACCTCGCGGGTGATGGGCGTCATTGCCGGGGAGATCGGCGAGGAGAATGTGGTGCAGAACACCCCGGTCATGGGCGGGGAGGATTTCAGCCAGTATGGCCGCACCGACGAGGACATTCCCTCGCTGATCTACTGGCTGGGTGCGGTCGACCCGGAGACCTTCGCCGAGGCCCAGGATAGTGCCCTGTCGCTGCCATCCCTGCACTCGCCTTTCTTCGTGCCGGATGCCGAGACGACGATCGAGACGGGCGTCACCGTGATGACGGCGGCGGCAATCGACCTGTTGCAGGCGGAATAGACTGGCCAGGGCCGCTGCAGGCCCTGCAGTTGCAAGAGGATGACGCCGGGCCGGCTTTCACGTATAGCGGCTGTGGGCTGATACTGACACCAAGCGCGCGGGGGCCTCCCGCGGCGCCCGCTGTCATGTAGACGCCTGAGAAAAGTTACAGACGGGCCGAGAAGGGCCCGCGCGTCCCCCCCGCAAGAGGATCCTCATGACCTTTGACACCATTAAAGTGGAGCGCGCCGACGGCGCCATCGCGATCATCACGCTGAATCGCGAAAGTGCGCTGAACGCCTTCAACAAGCAGCTGATGGATGAGCTGACCACGGCGCTCGACGCCCTCGATGCCGATCCGGAGGTGCGCTGCATCATCATCACCGGATCGGGCCGGGCCTTCGCGGCCGGCGCCGACATCAAGGAGATGCAGGCCAAGACCTTCCCGCAGACCTATATGGAAGATTTCATCACCGCCAACTGGGAGCGCACCGCCCGCATGCGCACGCCGGTGATCGCTGCGGTGAACGGCTTTGCGCTCGGCGGCGGCTGCGAGCTCGCCATGATGTGCGACTTCATCCTGGCCAGCGACAAGGCCAAGTTCGGCCAGCCGGAGATCAATCTCGGCGTCATTCCCGGCGCCGGCGGCAGCCAGCGGCTCACCCGCTTCGTCGGCAAGTCCAAGGCCATGGAAATGTGCCTGACCGGCCGCATGATGGATGCCGAGGAAGCCGAGCGTGCAGGCCTGGTCTCGCGCATCGTCGCGCATGACGAACTGATCGAGGAAGCCAAGTCGACCGCGCGCAAGATCGCCGAGAAACCGGCCGTGGCGGCGATGATGGCGAAAGAGGCGGTCAATGCCGCCTACGAGACCACGCTGAGCCAGGGCGTGATGTTCGAGCGCCGTCTTTTCCACGCCCTGTTCGCCACTGACGACCAGTCGGAGGGCATGGAGGCCTATGTCGAGAAACGCACCCCGCACTTCCTGCACAAGTAGGCCGATGCGGCCTTGACGGGCGGGGCGGGGCTGAGGTATCGACCCGCTTCTTGCCCTTCGGGCATCCAGGAGATTTTGATGGCGAATACGAGATCAGCCAAGAAGATGGTGCGCAAGATCGCGCGCCGTACGGAAGTGAACACCGCGCGCCGCTCGCGCGTGCGCACCTATGTGCGCCGTGTGGAAGAGGCGATCGCGTCGGGCGACAAGGCTGCTGCCGAAGCCGCCCTGCGTGAGGCCCAGCCGGAACTCATGCGCGCGGTCACCAAGGGCGTGATGCACAAGAACACCTCGGCGCGGAAGATTTCCCGCCTGTCTGCGCGCGTGAAGGCCCTGGCCTGATCCAACCGCACGGAAATGATGCATGGCCCACGGGGGAGCCCCTCGTGGGCCTTTTCTTTCCTGCGCGCCGTTCAGACCAATTCCACTAAAGTATCATGCCTTTCCGAGGCTTTCTCACACCCCCCTCTCCGGCAGGCAGAATCGTAGAGGTTTGTCAATTCGGGAAGAGGCTATTTCCCTCGGAAATCACTGCATGAGACGCCCTTGAGGCAGAAGCTCCAGATGGCTGTTGCAAGACAGTCACAAAACGATATACTCCCTCTGCGTACCGAATAAATTCATCTTTCAGTGCCCTGTATGCCAACGCTTTTTTTTGGCCAATTTACCTAAAAAAACCGTAGGCTTTTCAAGTAACGCGAGAGTGTCAACAGCCATTGATCACCGAATCGCCGAATTTCGCTGTTGAATGAAAAGTGCCTTCTGATACCTTCGTTTCAGTCCCGAGTTTTTCACCGCATACGCACTAATTCTTACCCGCCCAGAAGGGTCGGGACAGTTGAGTTTTGCTGTAGAGTCAGGGGAAGTTCAGCTCTAGAAAAGGGGTCACCGATGGGGTCTCAAAAGAAACAAGACAACAAAGCTGCAACCACCAAGAATGACACGCCTGGTCATCCTGGCGCGCCAGCGATCTGGCAATTGACACGACGAGACCTGAAGGGCGTGGTCTCAGCTTCGGACTATGACAGATATATCTCCGAACTGAAGATCATCGCCGAACGCGATGGCAAGATCATCATTGCGGCCCGCACGCGGCTGACGGCGGATCGTGTCATTGGCGATCACCACCGCACGCTGCAGCGCATCTGGCGCACCCACGATCCGCGTGGGCGCACCGTGGCCGTGATTGCCTGGGATCGCGATGGCGGCGACTATTCCGACCTCCTGGGCGGTGACCCGTGGGCCGAGGATGCTGCACCGGCAGTGCGCGCCGAGGCGCCGGCCCCGCGCCAGACCACGATCAGCGGCGAGCGCAGGAACTACACGTTCGACAATCTTGTCGTTGGTCCGTTCAACACCGCGGCCTATGAGATTGTCCGCCATGTTGCCGATGACGGCGTGCTGCCGGCCAGCGTGATCCTGATCTACGGCCTGCAGGGCGTGGGCAAGACGCACATGATCACCGCGCTGCAACAGCATGTGGAGCTGTCCGATGACGGGCGCGAGGTGTTCTACATCACCGCCGAGGACTTCCAGAACGAGTATGTTGCCGGCGCCATGGCCCGCGACACCCGTCAGCTGAAGGCCAAGCTGCGCGCCAGCGACATCGTGCTGATCGACGACCTGCAGAACATCGCCAATGCCAAGGGCACCGATGCCGAGTTCTGCCGCAACCTGCGCTCGATCACCGAAGCCGGCGGCCTCGTGATTCTCACAACTGATACCGCTCCCGGTGAGCTGGACGGCTTCTCCTCGCGCGTGATGAGCCAGATCCGCGGCGCCATGTCGGTGGAGATCACGGCGCCGGACCAGGAGATGCGCGGAAAGATCCTGCGCAGCTTTGTCGAGCGCCTTCAGGTCACCAGGCCGAGCTTCGATGTGCCTGACGCCCTGCTTGAGCAGATCAATCAGCGCATTCGCGGTCAGGGCCGCGAGCTGCATGGCGGATTGCTGGGTCTTTATTCGGAATGCAGCCTGGGCGCCATGGCGCCGACCCAGGAGATGCTGACCCGCGTGCTCGACAAGATCGCCGGCGCGGTGCCGAACCCGAAGATCAGCGAGATCAAGCAGGCTGCCTGCGAGATGTTCGACCTGACCCGGGGCGAAATCGAAGGTCCGTGCAAGCAGCAGCGCATGGTCTATGCCCGCCATCTGGCCATGTATCTGTGCCGGGAAATGACGGATAAATCCTATCCCACCATTGCCCGCACATTCGGCAAACGCGACCACACGTCGATCATGTACGCCCATGATAAGATTAAGAAATTGGTGAAAAAGCGGCCCGATACCGTGCTTCACCTGGAGAAGCTGCGCGAGAAAATCTTCAACCTGCTGCGCTGATCGCAGCAGGCGCGGCAAGCCCTGCGCGGCTTTCAGGGCTTGCATTTCTCGCGAATTCACCAAGTGTATCGGCCCACCCAGTTCCCAGTCGGGACACTCCGGGTGGGCCGTTCTTTTCCGCGGCGCCCTCCTCCCAAGGCGCGCTGAACTTACCGGAAGCGGGCGGAGACGAAATTCCTGATGAGACCTGTGTTGACGAGGCGCCCACAATGAAACTGACCATCGAACGCGGTGACCTTCTCGGTGCGCTCTCCCATGTCCAGAACGTGGTTGAGCGGCGCAATACGATCCCGATCCTGTCGAATATCCTGCTGACGGCCAAGGATGGCATGCTCACCCTGACGGCCACCGATCTCGATATCGAGGCGGTCGACAGCGCGCCGGCCAATATCTCCAAGGATGGCGCGATCACCGCTCCGGCCGGCACCCTGTTCGACGTGGTGCGCAAGCTGCCCGGCGGCGCCGATGTGGAACTCTCGCTCGATCCGGAGAATGGCCGCCTGTCGATCCGCTCCGGCCGCTCGCAATTCGCCCTGCCGACCCTGCCGGCGTCTGATTTCCAAACCATGGGCTCGGATGCCGAGGCCACCAGCTTCGAGGTCGACGCTGCCGACCTGCGCCGCCTGATCGACAAGACCCGGTTTGCCATCTCTACCGAAGAGACGCGCTATTATCTCAACGGCGTCTATCTGCACGCCGCCGAGACGCCCGAAGGCAGCAAGGTGCTGCGCTGCGTGGCCACGGACGGTCACCGCCTGGCACTGGCCGAGACACCCGCACCGAAAGGCTCGGAAAAACTCGAAGGCGTGATCGTGCCGCGCAAGGCCGTCACCGAAGCGCGCCGCCTGATCGATACCGCGTCGGACCCGGTCACCCTGGAGGTTTCCGACAACAAGATCGTCGTGCGGTCCAGCAATGCCGTGCTCACCGCCAAGCTGATCGACGGCAGCTTTCCAGACTATGCCCGCGTCATTCCCAAGGGCAATGACAAGAAACTCACCATCGACAACAAGGCCTTCGAGGCCGCCGTGGACCGGGTGTCCACCGTCTCGGCGGAGCGCTCGCGCTCGGTGAAGATGAGCATGGAAGATGGCCGGCTGGTGCTGGCGGTCAGCCATGCCGAGACCGGCCAGGGCCATGAGGAAATCGAGGCCGACTATGCCCACGAGCCCATGGAGATCGGCTTCAACGCCAAATACCTGCTCGACATTGCCGGGCAGATCGAGGCCGCCGACGCCGAGTTCCTGTTCAACGACCCGGCCAGCCCCGCCCTCGTCCTCGACCCGGAAGACGCCCACGCGCAATATGTGCTGATGCCGCTGCGGGTGTGATGGGGCAAATCTCTCGCACCAGAGAGATGATCCTCCCCCGCCTGCGGGGGAGGTGGCCCGCGAAGCGGGTCGGAGGGGGCAGCCGCCAGAGGGCCGCCGGCGACGGTTTCTCTCTGAATCTCGAACGGCACAGCATGCCGCTTCCCCCCTCCGCCCTTCGGGCACCTCCCCCGCAAGCGGGGGAGGATAACGGTTCCCGATCGCAAGGCCGGCCTGCAGCCCTGAGCGCGATCCATCGCGCAGCGCAGCAGAGCGGGGATCAACAAAAATGACCGCCCTCACGCGCCTGCGCCTCACCGATTTCCGCAATTATGCCCAGTTCGACCTCGCGCTGGATGGCCGGCATGTCTGCCTTTACGGCGCCAATGGCGCGGGCAAGACGAACCTGCTGGAAGCGATCAGCCAGCTCGGGCCGGGCCGGGGCCTGCGCTCGGCGGCGCTGGGTGAACTGACCCGCCATGGCGCGCCGGGCGGCTGGACCGTCTCGGGCAACCTGGAAGACCGGCGTATCGGTGTCGGCCTCGACACGTCCGGCGCGGGCAACAAGCGCACCGTGCGCATCGATGGCGAGAATGCCTCGCCGTCGGATCTCGCAGATCTCATCCGCATTGTCTGGCTGACGCCGGCCATGGATAGCGTGTTCCGGGGCTCGGCGAGCGACCGGCGGCGCTTTTTCGACCGGCAGGTGATGGCCCACCTGCCCGCCCATGGCCCGGCCGCCGTGCGCTATGAAAAGGCCATGCGCGAGCGCAATGCCCTGCTGGAGCGCCAATATGTCGATCCGGCCTGGGCCGATGCCATCGAAGCGCGCATGGCCGAGGCCGGCGCGGAGCTTGCCATCGGTCGCGCCCTGGTGCTGGAGCGCCTGCAATCCTCCGTCAATGCCCGCCCCGAAGGCGCCTTCCCCAAGGCCGATCTCGCCCTGGAAGGCGAAGCCGAGGAGATGGCTGTCGCCGGCGCGGGCCTTGGCGAAATCGAGGAGATGCTGGCCGCGCAATGGGCCGGCATGCGCCGGGTCGACCAGAAGGCCGGGCGCACGCTGAAAGGCCCGCACCGCGCCGATCTCTCGGTCATCCACCGCCCCACCGCCATGCCGGCCAAGGATGCCTCGACCGGCCAGCAGAAGGCGCTGCTGATCGGCCTGATCCTCGCCTCGGCGCAGGGCCTCGCGCGTGGCGGCGATGGGCCGACGCCCTTCCTGTTGCTCGACGAGGCCGCCGCGCATCTCGACACAGACCGGCGCGCGGCCCTGTTCGACGAGCTTTCCGCCCTGCCCGGCCAGGCCTGGCTGACCGGCACCGAGGCTTTCCTGTTCGAAGCTTTTGGAGACCGCGCCCAGCATGTCGCGGTGGCGGCCGGCGCAGCCGGTCTGGCCGGGCTCGATTGACACGCGCCCGGTGGCCCGCAAAGGTCTCTTCATGACATTGCGCTCATCTCTCTTCGCAGCAATCGCAGCAAGCGCGGTGCTTCTCGCACTGGCGGTGACGCCGGTCGTGCTGGCCCAGAGCCCGGCCTCGAAACAGATGCCGGGGGTGAGCTTCACCACACCGGAAGGTGTGGCGCCGAGCGAGGACCCTTACGAGTGGATGCTACAGCCGGCCTACCGCAAGGATCTCAACAAGCAGATGCTGAGCGTCACCCGCGCCCAGGACGGCCCCTTGCGCGCGACTGCCGGCTTCTGGCCCGCCCGCGCGGCGATCGAGACCTATTTCGACATGGGACCGAACTATGCCTATGTCGCCCTCATCCACAGTGATGCGCTCTACCTCAATTATGGCCGCCTGTTCCTGACCGGCCGGCCGGGCGTCTTCTACGACCCGATCAACCATGTCCCCTATGACACGCCGAGTCTGGAGGGCTTTTCCCTCTCGCCCGATGGCCGCATCCTTGCCGTGACTGTGGGCGATGGCGGCACGGAGATCGCCACGGTCCAGTTCATCGACATGAAGACCGGCGAGGTCCAGGACATGGAAGCCGGCCCGGTCGTGGTCGGTGGAGATACAGGCTTTTCCTGGGTCGACGCGAAAACCGGCGTGTTCCGCCGCGCCGCGACGACGGATCTCGTCGATGGCGACCCCAGCGTCGGCGCGGAATGGACCCTGTTCGACCTCACCACGGGCACGCAAGGCGCCAGCGTCTTCGGCGAGGGCGCCACGGGCGTTGAGACCGAATATGGCGACTGGTTCGGCTTCTGGGTGCCGCGGGACTCTGAAGTTGCCATGGGCTATCTCTGGCGTGGCAATTTCATCGATGCCTATGCCGCCGACATCACCGAGGTGCGCGCCGGCACGCCGGTCTGGCGGGAAGTCGGCGCGGAGTACCAGCTCTCGGATGTGGAGGTCTACCAGGGCCAGTACATCATGACCGCCTCTTTCGGGCCGGGCCAGTCGGGCATCTTCGCCCGCCCGGTCGAGGGCGGCCCGGTGCGCCAGGTCGCCTCCGGCGGGCGCGACGTGAATTATCTCTACACCATCGCCCTCGGGGATGTGGCCTATATCGCCGCGCGCCGGGGCGACACCCATGCCCTTTTCCGCCTGACGCCCGAGCTGGAGCTCCAGCCCGTAGAGCTGCCCTTCGAGGGCGAGATCGACTTTGACAGCTTCTTCACCGTGGAGGGCGAGGAAGGCTCGGTCACCTTCGACATGTCCGCGCCCGGCCAGCCCTGGCAACTCCTGCGCCTGGACGCCGACGGCCCGGCCTATCCCTATACCGTCATCGGTGTCAGCCGGCGCGACGATCTCAGTTCCATCGCCGATGTCGAGCACCTCACCGAATTCGCAAAGAGCGCCGACGGCACGCAGGTGCCGCTCTCCATCACCGCCAGGGCGGGACAGGCCGGCACCCCCGCGCCGACCATCATCCATGCCTATGGCAGCTATGGCGAGACTACCATGGCCGGCTGGGACCCGGCCGCGCTTGCCTGGGTCAGCCTCGGCGGGGTCCAGGCCGAATGCCATGTGCGCGGCTCGGGCTATTACGGCCCCGGCTGGCATGCCGACGGCTCCGGGCCGGACAAGCGCCACTCCCATGAGGACATGGTGGCCTGCGCCGAGCGCATGGTGGAGCTGGGCTATTCCGAGCCGGGCAAGATCGCCGCGCTGGGCGGCAGCGCGGGCGGCCTGATCGCCGGACCGGTGGCGCTGAAGCGCCCGGACCTCTTCGGCGCGGCGATTGTCGAGTTCGGCGTGGTCAATCCGCTACGCAGCCTCGACGGGCCGAACGGCGCGACCCAGATTGACGAGTTCGGCGACCCGCGCCTGCCCGAGGATGCCGCCCTGATGGCCGGCTCCGACAGCGTGGAACTGGCCCGCACCGCCGAGACCCTGCCCGGCATGTTCCTCTGCGTGGGCTTTCAGGATTCGCGCGTGCCACACTGGATGTCGGCGCGCCTGGCCGCCGTCATGGCCGAGCGCGGGGCCGGCGACAAGGTCGTCATCCATGCCGATGCCGATGCCGGCCACAGCTGCGGTTTCTATGCCGAGGACCAGCGCGATGCCCTGGCCAAACAGTTCGCCTGGCTGCTCGACAGGTTCGGCGACTAAGACCCCGAAATCTGTTCCGGCCTCCCCTTTTCCATGCTAGGTCCGCCTTACCCGGGAGGACGCATGGTCGAAGAGCCAGGCAACAAGCTCAGTGTCTTCATCTCCTATGCGCGCGCTGATTCCAGCGCGTTCGCAGAGGAGCTTGTCGCCGGCCTGGAAACGGTCGGCTTCGACCCCTTTCTCGACCGCCACGACATCGCCGCCGGCGAGGACTGGGAACACCGGCTCGGCCACCTCCTGCAGCGCGCCGACACGGTAATCTACATCCTCTCGCCGGCCTTCGTGGCCTCCGAGCGCTGCGAATGGGAGATCCGGAAGGCCATCGCCCTGAACAAGCGCCTGATCCCGATCGTCTATATCGACGTGCCCGAGGAGGACACGCCCGAGGAGCTGCGCCGGCTGAACTATATCTATTTTTCAAAGCCCAATTCCTTCGGCCCGGGCCTGGCCCAGCTGACCGAGGCGTTGCGCACCGATCTCGGCTGGATCCGCGAACATACCCGCCTGTCGGAGCTTGGCGCGCGCTGGCAGGAGAAAGACAGCTCCGAGGCCCTCTTGCTGCGCGGCCCGGAACTGGCCAGCGCGCAGGCCTGGCTGGCCGGCTGGAAGCCCGGCGCGCCGGCCCCGTCAGACCTGCACCGGCAATACATTTCAAAGAGCGCCGAACTGGAACAGCGCGAAACCAATCGCGAAGCCCAGCGCCTGGCGGAAATCGCCAGGGCGCAGGAAGAGCGCGAGGGCCTGCTCAGGCGCATGGCCCGGGTCAACCGGCGCTGGAGCATACTCGCGGCGGTGTTGCTCGTGGCCGGCATCGCCGCCGGGGTCGTGGCCTTTTTCCTGTACCAGGATGCGGAAGACTTCCGGGCCGAGGCTGAAAGCGCCAAGGCCGATGCCGAAGCAGCAAGGGCGGACGCGGAAATCGCCCGGGCCGAAGCCGATGAGCGCAATGCGGAACTCGACCAGTACAAGACCAATCTCGACACCATCAACAAGGCCTATGAAGCGCTGAAAGCGGAGATGGAGAGCCAGGGCGAACCGCTGCCCCTGCCCGCGCCCGGCGAGCCCTCCCGCGCCGATGGCGAGCCTGCTCCGGCAGGTCCCAGCAGCCCCAGCCCGGCCGCGCCGGTCACCAGCCAGCGCGCCGTCGACGCGGCCCTGCGCCAGACGCGCATCGCCTCGGGCTGGGATATCGATGTGTTCTGGTGCGCCGGCCCGAACGCCACGGCCAACAAGGCCGAAGCCGACGCCATCGTCGCCAGGCTCACCGCAGAGCAGAACCTGCAGCTCAGCGCCCGGGCCGGGCAGGCAGGCGCGCTGTCCTATGGGCTTGGGCGGTTGCGCTCACGCGAATTGTCGGAAGAGATCAATTCCCGCCCGTCCTACAGCGCCAGGGGGCTGGAGATCCGCCCGGAAGCGCGCGAGCGCAGCGAGGGCGAGGCGCTCGCAGGCTTCCTCAACAGCGAGATGGGCCTCAGCGCACAGATGCGGATATCGGGCTCGTCCACGCCCTATTATCTCAGCGTCTTTGTCTGCAATGGCGGGTGATCTGCGCTTGGCCGGGCCCTCCATTCTCCTGATGCGGATGAAGCTCGGCCCGGCGCCGCTGCCCGCGCCAAGCCTGCCCGCCGGGTATGCCTTCACCCCCTTCGAAGGGGGGCGCCATGCCCGCCCGGCGCGCGAGCTGCTGAATGCGGTCTATGCCCCCGGCGGGGGCGATGTGATGGCATTCGAAGACTGGTGGCCGGCGGTGGAGGACGACGCGGAGTTCGAGCCGGCGCTCTGCTTCACCCTCACCGAGACCGCCACCAGCGCGCTGGCCGGCTTCGCCCAGTGCTGGAGCTCGGGCTTCGTGAAGGATATCGGCGTGCGGCCCGACCTGCGCCGGCATGGCCTCGGCCGCGCCCTGATGGCGGAGATCTTCCGGACTTTCCAGGCGCGCGGGATCGGCGAGATCCGCCTCAAGGTGCACGCCGACAATCCCTCCGGCGCCCCGGCCTTCTACCGCGCGCTCGGCATGACAGAGGTCTGAGCCCTATTCCGCGCGGCGGAAGGGCGAGCGCACGACATAGGCACGCCGGGGGTTCTTCACTTCCTCGGCCGCTTCCGGCTCAAGGACCACGTCATCCTCGTCCAGGGTGCCCTCCACGCCCGGCGCGGTGACGCTGCCATCGGGTTGGAGCTGGGGGGTGAAGCTTTCGGCGAACCAGCGCTGTTCGTCATCGGTGGCACCGCGTTCGGCGCCCGGCAGGCTCGGAATCTTGATGTCTTCCGGCGGGATGATCTCGAAGCCGAGCCAGTTCAGGAGGGCCAGATACCCCACCCCCGTCATCACCGCGGTGGAGACCACCCGGGCGAGGAATTTCATGATCGTGCCGGAAAACAGCACCGCAATCCCGGTGCCCGCCGCCCCACCGATCAGCCCCGCGCCCCCGGCCACCGAGGCCAGATCAAACAACTCGTTGAACCATTCCATGCTCGTCACTCCCACTCCAGACCGGCAGCCCGATGCCGCCTCGCGGGGGCGAGGTTAACCAAGGAATGTGACGGGCGCGAGGGGGAGAGGGCAGCGGCAGGTGCGGACAAGAACGATCCTTTCCTCCCCCGCAGGCGGGGGAGGTGGCCCGCGAATGCAGGCCGCAGATCTCGCTGTCAGACTGCCGGGAGTCCATCCTGGCGCCCAGATTACCCCCCTCCCCGTGCCCCCAAAACCACACCTTTTCGAGTGTCGCGAACCCTCCCCCCACGGACTGTGTTTTTACCCCCTCAGAGATTTCCCTTTTCGGGTCAAACCGCCTATAATTATTGGGAATTTCGAATCATGAACGAGAAGTGAGACGGCATGGCCGACACCGTGGAAGGAACACCGGAAGACGCGCCCGAATACGGCGCCGGTTCCATCAAGGTTCTCAAGGGCTTGGAGGCCGTGCGCAAGCGGCCGGGCATGTATATCGGCGACACCGATGACGGCTCTGGCCTGCACCACATGATCTATGAGGTGGTCGACAATGCCATCGACGAGGCGCTCGCCGGCCATGCCGACGAGGTCACCGTCACGCTCTACCCCGATGGCAGCGCGGAAATCACCGATAATGGCCGCGGCATCCCGGTCGACATGCATGCCGAGGGCGTGTCGGCGGCCGAGGTGATCATGACCCAGCTGCATGCGGGGGGTAAGTTCGACCAGAACTCCTACAAGGTCTCTGGCGGCCTGCACGGCGTGGGCGTTTCGGTTGTGAATGCCCTGTCGGACTGGCTGGAGCTGACCATCCACCGCGCCGGCCGCGAGCATTTCGTGCGCTTCATCAATGGCGGCTTCACCGAGGCGCCGCTGGAAACGCGCGGGGAAAGCCCGGCGCGCGACAATGGCAAGCCCTATACGGGCACGGCGGTGCGTTTCATGGCCTCCCCGGCCACTTTCACCATGACCGAATACAACGCCAGGACGCTGGAGCACCGGTTGCGTGAGCTCGCCTTCCTGAATTCCGGCGTGCGCATCGTCTTCACAGACCGGCGCGGGCCGGAGCCGGTGGAGGTGGTGCTGCAATATGAGGGCGGCGTGAAAGCCTTTGTCGAACATCTCGACCGCCAGAAGACCGCCCAGATCCCCGAGGTGATCTATGTCACCGGCGAGAAGGACGGCATCACGGTGGAAGCCGCGCTGGAATGGAATGACAGCTACCACGAGAACGTGCTGTGCTTCACCAACAACATCCCCCAGCGCGACGGCGGCACGCACCTTGCGGGCTTTCGCGGCGCGCTGACGCGGATCATCAACAAATACGCCTCCGAGACCGGCATCGCGAAGAAGGAAAAGGTCGAGATCACCGGCGACGATGCGCGCGAGGGGCTGACCTGCGTGCTGAGCGTGAAGGTGCCGGACCCGAAATTTTCTTCCCAGACCAAGGACAAGCTCGTTTCCTCGGAGGTCCGCCCCGTGGTCGAGAGCCTGATCGGCGAGAAGCTGTCTGAATGGTTCGAGGAGAACCCCAAGCCGGCCCAGTTGATCATGTCCAAGATCGTCGAGGCTGCCGCCGCGCGCGAGGCCGCCCGCAAGGCGCGCGAGCTGACCCGCCGCAAATCCGCGCTCGATATCACCAGCCTGCCCGGCAAACTCGCCGACTGCCAGGAAAAAGACCCGGCCAAGTCTGAGATCTTCATCGTCGAGGGTGACTCCGCTGGCGGCTCGGCCAAGCAGGGCCGCGACCGGAAGAACCAGGCCATCCTGCCCCTGCGCGGCAAGATCCTGAACGTGGAACGCGCGCGCTTCGACAAGATGCTCAGCTCCGACCAGGTCGGCACGCTAATCACCGCGCTGGGCGCGGGCATCGGGCGCGATGATTTCGACATCACCAAGATGCGCTACCACAAGATCATCATCATGACCGACGCCGATGTCGACGGCGCGCACATCCGCACCCTGCTGCTCACCTTCTTCTACCGGCAGATGCCGGAGGTGATCGAGCGCGGCTATCTCTATATCGCCCAGCCACCGCTCTACAAGGTTTCCCGTGGGAAATCAGAGCGCTACATCAAGGACGAGGCCGAAATGGAGGCCTATCTGATCGAGATGGGCACCGATGGCGAGACGCTGGTGCTCGACGATGGCGAACAGATCGCCGGGGAAGACCTGCGCGAGCGCGTGCGCGAGGCGGCCGGCTTCAAGCAGGCGCTCTGGCGGCTCTCCCTGCGCGCGCCGGAGCTGTATCTCGAACAGTCCGCCCTGGCCGGCGCCTTCGCCCCCGATGCGGGCGAGGCCGAAGCCAATGCGGCGGCCGAACGGCTCAACCGCATCGCCGAGGAAGGCGAGGACACCTGGGCGGCGCATTTCGACGGCGGCGACCTCGTCCTCTCACGCGAGGTGCGCGGGGTGGAGGAGAAGGCCGTGCTCGATGCCGGGCTGATCTCCAGCGCCGACGGCCAGCGCCTCGGCGAGCGCGCGCGCATGGTGGCCGAGCTTTATGCTCGCCAGGCCTGGCTGCGCAATGACAAGGCCGGCGAAGTGGCCGTGCACGGGCCGGTGAGCCTGCTCGCCGCCGTGCTCGGCTCGGGCCGCAAGGGGCTGAAGATCCAGCGCTACAAGGGCCTCGGTGAGATGAACGCCGACCAGCTCTGGGAAACCACGCTGGATTCCAATGCCCGCACGCTGTTGCAGGTCAAGGTCGACCATGCCGACGAGGCCGACGACATGTTCTCAAGGCTGATGGGCGATCTGGTGGAACCGCGCCGGGACTTTATTCAGGAGAATGCGCTTGAGGCGGAGGTGGATGTTTAGGGTCTAGTAGGTTTGAATATCTTCTAGCTGCCAATTGAGGCCTTGGCGTTGTAAAGTGACAGTGTAGTTGGTTCTAATCATCGCTCCGAAGCTATTTTCAGCATCAACGTATGAGGCAACCAAAAACCGGCAATTTCCAAGATGCCGGCCTTCCACGACCCAAGGAAATTTCGCCGTTCTAGGTGCCTTCAAAGATCGTTTCACAATCTCTTTGGCATAGAGCCCTGCTTCTGTTGACATACTTGTACCGGCACAAGTTCGTTCAGCCCGCAGTCTTTGCTGAATGACGTCATACTCACTTTTATAGTGTTCGTATTTTTGTTGAAAAAACGAATCATTGGGATTCATTGCTACTAGCTCTGCATATCCCAACATGTTCCTTTCGACTTCGCTGGCTGGTAGTGCCCTAACTTCCGCCAACAGAACTTCTGTTCGCTCTTCCAGATTTTCAATAAGTTCGTTATGTCGCTCTGGTTGGTATGTCGCGAGTAGCTCTAACCAGCGAGACGGATCATCTCGTAGTGCCGCTTCCAGTTCAGCGGCAGGATCAATTTGCACGATTCTGTCGGTTGAAGCAGAGCCTGACGTATCTGCTCCGTTTATAACTCCAATCATCACTAGAACTACTATCGATACGAGAACTATAATAACAGCCATCGGGCTTTTCTTTTGCGGCGCAATCGCTTCGCCGGTAGCGCCACACTTTGGACAAGCAGTCGCTGATGTTGAAACTTTAGTTCTGCACTCTTTACATCTGACCAGCGCCATAGGAGCCCCCCTTTTTGTCCTATGATGATCTTCTAGAAAGTTTAACTTCAGATTGAAAACCAAATAAATAAGGCTGACTAAGCAAGTAGGGTGCATGGAGCGCAGCGATATGCACCTGCACCAATGCACGGTGCATATCGGCCTTTGGCCTCCATGCACCCTACTCCCTGCAGACCCAATAGGATTTAGACCTTTCACCGGCGGGAAATAGGCCCGGCGATCAAGGGACAGGAAATCCGACCCGGTTGCCGCGCCTGCCACACTTGCCCCCATGACCGCGCACACCGCCGCCGCCGCAAACTGGAGCTGGGAGCTGATCGCACGCGCGCTGGCCGGGCTCACCGCCCTGTTCGGCACGCAGATGCCAGGCTGGATCAGCCGGGCGGCCTGGCGGCGGGCCTGCCGGGAGCTGCGGGTGATGGAGGCGCTCGCCCGGCGGCTCATCCTGGTGATGAGTGCGCAATGCGAACCTGGCCTGACTGCGCCGCGCCATACCGCCGGAAAGCGCGCCGCGCGGGTGGCCGGCATGGGCGCCGGCTTTGCCCTGTTCGATCCGTTGCCGACGGGCGCCGAGGCACCGCTGATCAAGGCCACGCCGCTGCCGGAGGATTTCGCCACGCCGACCTGCGGCCTTGCCCGGCGCATGGCGGCGCTGGCGGCGGTGATGGCCGCGCCCGAGGCGGCGGCGATGCGGATGGCCCGCTGGCTCGCACGTCCTGTGGGCGCGCGCACGACGCCGATCTGCCTGACCCGGCCGCAAGGGCCTCTCGCTGAGCCCCTGTCGGACGCCCTCACCCTCTTTCAGCGCCTCGCCGTTGAGCGCCTCAACGCACCGCCCTGAGCGGGCCGGGATGGGAGGCGCACTGCCCTGCCGGCGCTCCGCCGGTGGGGGTGGAGGTGCGGGCGGCTTTGCCAGCCTCATGGAGAGCGGAGACGAACCATCGGGCGGGGCAAGTAGCAAGTAGGGTGCATGGAGGCCATGGGCCGATATGCACCGGTATCTGTGAGGGCTGGTGCATATCGCTCACGCTCCATGCACCCTACAGCTGTTTGCCAGGCAGCCCTGAGCGCGTCTCATGTGACGAGAGCAGCGAGGGATACGGAGACTGAGTGGCACACAGCCCTGAGCCCGTCTCATGTGACGAGCGAAGCGAGGATACGGAGACAGACAAGAAAGCCTGAACAGCCCTGAGCGCGATCCATGTGAGACGCAAAGCGTCGATACGGGATCAGACAGAGACTCAGCCCTGAGCGCGCTCTATCGCGGAGCGCAGCGAAGCGGAGAGCAAACAGGAAAGGCCTCGGAGAGACCTGACAAAATGAGTGGCGAGCAGCCCTGAGCGCGTCTCATGTGAGCGAAGCGATACGGAGACAGGCAAGGACTCCATTCAAAACCGAAATGGAGTGATGAGTCTTGGCCCCTGCCGGAGCATTCAAAACCTGAAATCGATCCCCCGGATCGATTTTCCCGCGACAAGCGCGGATCGGCTGCGAATGGTGCAGGTGAGAGGTGAAACCTCGAACCGGAACCCGCACAAAGGGTTGGCGGGCGGCAATGTGCAAATAAAGATGGTGCGGTCGAGAGGACTCGAACCTCCACGGATTGCTCCACAGCGACCTCAACGCTGCGCGTCTACCAGTTCCGCCACGACCGCACTTTTCACATCGGCGCCCCGAGGGCCGGCAACGCCGAACAGGCCGTATAAGGCTGCGCGCGCCCTATGTGAAGCCCCAATTGTCGACTATATGCATTCGGTCATGACCGAATTGCAAACAGTCGACTGGGCGGTTTCAGATGCGCCCGTGCCCTACCCCGAAGCGGTGGCCTTCATGGAGGCCCGCGCGCGGGCGATCCGCGAGGGGACGGCGCGTGAGCTGGTCTGGCTGCTGGAGCATCCGCCGCTCTATACCGCCGGCACAAGCGCGAAGGCGGAAGACCTGCGCGAGCCGGGCCGGTTCCCGGTGTTCGAGGCCGGGCGCGGCGGGCAGTACACCTATCACGGCCCCGGCCAGCGGGTTGTGTATGTGATGCTGGATGTCGCCGCGCGCGGGCGCGATGTGCGCGCTTTCGTGCAGGCGCTGGAGGCCTGGATCATCGGCGCGCTGGCGGAATTCAATGTCGACGGCGAGATCCGCGAGGGCCGTGTCGGCGTCTGGGTCGACCGGACACAGCCCGGCGGGCCGCCGCGCGAGGACAAGATCGCCGCGATCGGCATAAGGCTGAAGCGCTGGGTGAGCTTTCACGGCATCTCGCTGAATGTGGAGCCGGAGCTTGAGCATTTTGGCGGCATCACACCGTGCGGGATTTCCGATCCGCGCTATGGCGTGACGAGCCTGGTTGATCTCGGCCTGCCGGTCGGCCTGGCCGAGGCCGACAGCGCGCTAAGAGCGGCGTTCGAGACGGTGTTTGCGAGCGCGACGCGCAGCGTGCCGGCGCCGGAATTCGGCGCTAGACCTGCTCCTCATAGCTCGTCGGTTCAGAGCGCAGGCGCCCCTTGATCGAGCCGCCGCCATTGGGCAGGCGGCCGACCCAGAACAGCGTCCACAGCATGACGAGGAAAGCCGGCAGCGCCCAGGTCATCTGGGCCATGGCGATCCCACCCTTGAGGGCATGCTCGCGCTGGCTGACTTCGCTGACCTCGATCTGGGGGATCAGTTGGCGCGGATCCATGTGATGGCCATGGCCGGGCCCGGACGCGGCGGCGGCCTCTTGCCCGCTCTCGGGCTTGTCAGACTTGTCGGCATTCGCATCGGCCTCAGCGGGCGTATCCGACGGACGCTTGGCCAGGTCAAGCTCGTAGACGATTTCACGGTCGGGCATGCCCTGCGCGCGCAGCTCGGCCGCCTGAGCCGCAACGGTGTACTGATGGCCTGCCCCGCCGACGCCCATGATGAAGCCGCCAAAGCCGAACAGGACCGGAACCATGACGAGGACCGCCCAGAGCGGGCTGCGCTGGGCATTGGCAAGGCGGCGGACATGAGCCACCAGCGACATCAGCGCCGTGACGATCACGATGATGTGGAACGTCCCAGCCGGCGGCATCATGCCACTGGGATCGTCGGCCCCGGCTGCGGTGAAGATCCCGACCAGCACCGCGGCGCCAACCGCGTAGATGAAGCGGATGAAGAACAGCATGGTCCAGGCGCGCGTGAAGTGCAGCCGGGAGGTTTCGCCGAACGGATTGAACAGGGTCTGCATCCAGTTCATGCTTGCCGGCGCATCGGCCGCATCCACGATCCAGGGGCGCTTCGGGTCAATTTCCTCGGCAGTGATATCACTCATGGGAAGGGTCCAGACGAGTTAGAAGGTATCGGAAGGAAGGCCGGGCGGCGGCCCGTAGGCATTATTGTTCGGATCGGATTTCAGGCGGGCGACGATGAAGCCGAGCCCGGCATTCACGGCCACCAGGCAGATCAGCGAGGTCAGCACGCCTTCGCGCTGGATCTCCGGCAGATAGGCAAGGGCGTCGGCGAGCTGGCCCTGCTCCATCAAGAGCTGCATTTCTTCCTGGAGCTCGGCCGCGCGCGGCGTGAGAATCGGCAACAGAATGGCCTGCAGCAGGCTGGACAGGATGAAATAGGCCACAAGGAAGGCCAGGAACCACCAGGCCGAATGCCCGGCATCGTGCAGCCGCTTGCCGAACACGCACAGATAGGCGTACGGCGCGACATAGGTGAGCAGGCTGAGCAGCGCGCCTACCATGCCGCCATAGGCCGCCGCCACGCTGAGCAGGACCATGGCCCCAACGAGCAGGATCAGGCCGCGCCAGAAGGCCCGCGGACCGATCCGGCCGTTTGGATTGAACAGAACAGACAGCATACTGTCTCAAACCTCCGTAACAGGCGCGCGCAGGATAAACTCAGGCCTTGGCCGGATACGGATTTGACGTCCATATCCGCGATTTCCACTGCGTCTAGCCTTGTTTTTCAGATTTATCAATAATCGATAAGAACTTTGTGCTCAACAGACAAAACCCGCATTCCCCGCCCGCGGCAATGGCGGGCGGCACAAGGCTGAAACCAGAGAGAACCTGACGTGCCGGCCGGCGTCAATCGCCGAGCCAGCGAAACTCCGGCTCCTCCCACCACGGCCAGAAACCCGGCAGGCCGTCGGAGACCTTCACCGGATAGGTCGGCTTGCGCTTTTCAAGGAAGCTCATCACGCCTTCCTTGGCATCAGGGCTGCGCCCGCGCTCATAGATCGCGACGCTGTCGACGATATGGGCCTCCATGGGATGGGAAGCGCCCAGCATCCGCCACATCATGTGGCGGGTGATGGTCGTGGAGACCGCGGCGGTGTTCTCGGCGATTTCCATGCCGATCGCGCGGGCCGCGTCCATCAACTCGGCCTGGGGATGGAGAGACAGGACAAGCCCGGCGTCGAGCGCCTCCCGGGCGGGAAAGATCCTGCCGGAATAGCACCAGTCCAGCGCCCGGGAGATGCCGACAAGGCGCGGCAGGAACCAGGACGAGGCCGCTTCGGGATTGATGCCGCGCCGGTTGAAGACAAAGCCGAAGCGGGCGGTATCGGCCGCAATGCGGATATCCATCGGCAGCTGCATGGTCACGCCGACGCCCACGGCCGCGCCATTGATCGCGCCGATCACCGGCTTCAGGCTGTCGAAGATGCGCAGGGTCAGGCGCCCGCCGCCATCACGGCGAATATCCTCCTGGCTGGTGCGCCCCTCTTCGCCGGAGGCCGCCCGGGCATCATAATCGAAGGTCTTGGCGCCTTCGGAAAGGTCCGCGCCGGCACAGAAGGCGCGATCCCCATGACCTGTCACGATCACCGCGCGGATATCATCATCGGCATCGGTAAGATCGAAAGCTTCGACCATCTCGTACATCATCTTGCCGGTGAAGGCGTTCATCTTGTCGGGACGGTGGAGGGTGAGGATGGCCAGCGGGCCGTCCTTTTCCAGCTTGATCTGTGTAAAGCTCTTCATGGTTTCCATGCCTGTATCCTCCGGTTTCAAGTTATCCCGCCCAAGAGACAGGGGCTGACGCTAGGTGCGTCAAGCAGTGCGTTTCCCACTCGAAACTGCCCTGGGGACTTCACATTCCCGCGAGCGCCTGTAGGTGTCTTTCATGCCTGAATTTCCCGCGCCTACGACGCTCGCCATCCCCCTGTTCGTTATCTGCGTCCTTGCAGAATGGATCGCGGTGAAAACCGGCCGCGCGCATGGGCACTACGAGACAAAGGACGCCATCACATCGCTGTCCATGGGGCTCGGCAATGTGGTCGTGAACACGCTGACGGGCATGGCCGCGCTGTGGATGATGTCACTGGTCTGGCCCTACCGCATCTTCGAGATGCCGGTGACCTGGTGGAGCTTTGCCGCGCTGTTTGTGCTCTACGACCTGGTCTATTACTGGAAGCACCGCCTGGCTCACCGCATGCGCTGGTTCTGGGTCGAGCACATCACCCACCATTCCAGCGAGCACTACAATCTGACCACCGCGCTGCGCCAGCCCTGGTTCGGACCGTTTTCCGGCCTGATCTGGTTCGGGCTGCCGCTGGTCTGGCTCGGGTTTCATCCGCTCTATGTCTTCTTCGTCGGCGGGACGAACCTGGTCTACCAGTTCTGGATTCATACCGAGGTGATCGGGCGGTTTCCCCGCTGGTTCGAAGCGGTGATGAACACACCTTCCCATCACCGGGTGCACCACGCCACCAATCCGCGCTATCTTGATCGCAACTATGCCGGCGTGTTCATCATCTGGGACAAGATGTTCGGCACCTTCGAGCCCGAACGCGACGACGAGCCGTGCACCTATGGCATCGTCAAACCGGTCGACAGCTACAATCCCTTCGTGGTCGCCTATCACGGCATTGCCGGGCTGCTGGTCGATTGCTGGCGCGACGGCTTCCGCCCGCTGACCTGGACACGGCGGGCGTGGAATCCACCGGGTTGGTCGCCCGATGGCAACCACCAGCGCAGCGAGGAGCTGCGCGCGGAATGGGAAGCCGGCCTGGCCACGCCCGTAGAGCTGGCCGAGCCTAGTCCTCTGAGAACTGCGCCCGCACCCGCCGAATAACTTCAGGCACGGCATAGCGCTCGGCATCGGCGCCCTCATCGGGCACCTGCGCAAAGGCGGCTTCGACATCCTCGACCCGCCTGTCCCAGCCGATACGCGAGGCGGCATGGGTGAGGATGATGAAATCGCCGCGTTCCACGCCCTCCAGCGCGGCGCGCGCGACAATGTCCGGGTCGAGCCCCTCGGCCATCATGGCGCGGGTGAAGGCTTTCGCGGCTTCGCTGGCATCCTCGCCCTGGCCAAAGCCGGTATTGGTGATGCCCGGGCACAGGACGGAGACCGAGACCGTGTCAGGCAGTTCGTGGCGCAGCACATCGCACAGGCCCAGCAGGGCATGCTTGGAAGCGGTGTAGATGCCCGCCCCGGCATGCTGGAAGCCGAGCGAATGCTCAGATGCCGTGACGCAGAGCCGGCCCGCCCGGTCGGCCTTCACCATGCGCGAAGCGAAGGCCTTCAGCGTCATCCAGGCGCCGATCAGGTTGATCTCAAGGCATTTGCGGAACTGCTCGCGCGAGGCGTCCAGCAGCGCAGCCGGCGCGCCGACGCCAGCATTGACATAGACCCAGTCCACCCCACTGCACGCGGTCCAGACCTGCCCGGCCGCCTGCTCGACCGAGCGCGCATCAGTGACATCGAGCACCCAGGGCTCGATGCCGTCATCAACCAGCTGATCGAGCGAATCCGCCGACAGGTCGGCCGCGATCACACGGTCGCCCTGCGCAGCATGGGCCCGGGCAATCGACCGCCCGATCCCGCTCGCTGCGCCCGTCACGAACACAGTCTTGCCCATCCACCACTCCCCAGTAGCGGCGCCTACTGTAGGCGACACGGGGCTTCGGGGATAGGGAGTTTCCCGGGTATGCAAGGCGCGCGGGCGCCGGCATGCTCGCGATCAGGCGCGCAATGGCTTTCAGCGCGCAAGAATTATGCAGTCCGGGAGGGCGCGATGTCGGATATCATGGAGGAAACCCCGTCAGGGCCGGACCTGCCGCAATCGGGCGGCGAGCCGTTCAAACTGCCGAATGTGGCGAAGATCGGCCTCGGCGCCCCCTTCCAGTGGCTCGCCGGCGGCTGGGCCGACTTCAAGCGCGCGCCCCTGCCCTGCCTGGTCTATGGCATCGCCCTGGCGGCTGTCAGCGCGGCGATCGGCTGGGCGCTGGTGTTCAGCGGGCAGTTCGCCTGGATGTTCGTGCTGGCCGGCGGCTTCCTGATCGTCGGCCCGATGCTGGCCATGGGGCTTTACGAGGCCGGCCGGCAACTGGAGGCCGGCGAGACGCCGGGCTTTTCCGACATGGCGCTGGTGAAGGGCGCCTTCCGGCTGGACCTTGCCTATCTCGGCCTCGCCCTGTTTCTGATCTACCTGCTCTGGACGCGGATCGCCCAGATCGTCTACGCCTTGTCGACCAGCACGCTGCACCGGACACCGATGGACTTTCTCGCCTTCATGTTCACCACGCCCGAAGGGCTGACCATGGCCGCGACCGGCACGGTGATCGGCGCTGTGATTGCCTTCCTGGCATACATGCTGGTCGTGGTCTCCGCCCCGATGATGCTCGATCGCAAGCGCGACGTGTTCAGTGCCACGATCACCTCGATCCGCGCGGTAACGACCAATCTTGTCTCCATGGCGCTGTGGGCGATTATCATTGCGGTGCTGACCGCGCTCGGTATCGCGACGGCCTTTTTCGGCCTGATCATCGTCTTCCCCGTGATCGGCCTGGCAAGCTGGCGGGCCTACCGCGCGCTGGTGCTGGATGAAGACGCCATGCCGGAGGCCGATGCCACATGAGCGGAACGATCCGTCTCAAGCCGCTTTCGGGCGAGGCCCTGCACGAGGCGCTTCCCGCGCTCGCCCGGCTCAGGATCGAGGTCTTCCGCGACTTCCCCTATCTCTATGCCGGCACCGAGGCTTATGAGCAGACCTATCTGCAGACCTATGCCGAGGCGAAAGACGCCTTCATCATCGCGGCGCAGACCGCCGGCGGCGAGATTGTCGGTTGCGCCACGGGCTCGGCGCTGACCGATCATCATGACGATTTCGTCGCGCCGCTCGCCCGGGCCGGACATGACCCTGAAACCGTTTTCTATTTCGGCGAGAGCGTCCTGCTGCCGGCCTTTCGCGGGCACGGGCTCGGCCATGCCTTCTTCGATGCGCGCGAGGACCATGCCCGCACCCGCGGCTATGCGGCAGCCTGCTTCTGCGCGGTGGAACGCCCGGCCGACCATCCAAAGCGCCCCGAGGGTTATTCCCCGCTCGACAGTTTCTGGGGCCGGCGCGGCTATGAGAAACTGCCCGGTGTGAGCGCCGGGTTCAACTGGCCGGAAACCGCCGATGGGCCGGACCTGCCGCACACGATGAACTACTGGATGCGCAAACTTTGAGGGATGCCTGACGCAGGGTCGGCGGTAGACGCGTGACGGGCAGGCAATACACTCTCCCCGGGCTGGCAGCGGCTCCGCAAGAGAGACCGCGCCCAACGGGAGAAACGCGAATGCATCCGAGCCATCACGCCAGAGCCACGCCCGACAAGTCGGCCTATATCATGGTCGGCTCCGGCGAGACGGTGACCTTTGCCGAACTTGAGGCGCGCTCGAACCAGACCGCACATGCCCTGCGCGAGGCCGGCTGCCAGCCGGGCGACACGATTGCCATCTTCGCGGAGAACTCCGCGCGCTATTTCGAGATCTGCTGGGCGGCCCAGCGCGCCGGGCTCTACTATGTCTGCATCTCCTCGCGCCTGACCGGGCCGGAGGTGGCCTATATCCTCGCCGACAGCGGCGCGAAGCTGGTGATCGCGAGCGCGAAGCTCGGCACCCATGCCCGCGCCGGCGCCGACGAGGCAGGCGCGATCACGCGCTGGTCGATAGACGGCGAGATTGAGGGCTTCGAGCCGCTGGAAACCCTGCGCTCGATCTTCCCGGAGACGCCGATTGCCGACGAGATGGCGGGTACCGACATGCTCTACAGCTCCGGCACGACGGGCCGGCCGAAGGGCCTGCGACCGCCGCTGGAGCATGGCGCACCGATCGATGCCGACAATGTGCTGGTGCAGATCGCCCGCGCTGTGGCCGGTGCGAATGCCGAGAGCCGGTATCTCTCGCCAGCTCCGCTTTATCATGCTGCGCCGCTGCGCTGGTGCATGACGATGACGCGCCTCGGCGCCAGCCTCTATGTGATGGAAAAGTTCGATCCGGAAGCCTTCCTTGCCGCCGTGGAAAAGTACCAGATCACGCATTCCCAGCTCGTGCCGACCATGTTCGTGCGCATGCTGAAACTGCCCGATGAAGCGCGCCTGAAATATGATGTGTCGAGCCTTCAGTTCGCCATTCACGCCGCCGCGCCCTGCCCTGTCCCGGTCAAGGAGCAGATGATCGACTGGTGGGGCCCGATCATCGACGAGTATTATGCCGGCTCGGAAGGCAATGGCATGACCTGGATCAAGAGCCCGGAATGGCTCAACAAGAAAGGCAGCGTCGGCCGTGCGATCTTTGGTGAGCTGCATGTCTGCGCCGAGGATGGCACCGAACTCGGCCCGAATGAGGAAGGCCAGATCTATTATAGCGGCACCACGCCGCCGACCTATCACAATGACGCGGAGAAGACGCAGAAGGCCCGCCATCCAGGCCATCCCGACTGGTCCTCGCTCGGCGATGTCGGGCGGGTGGACGAGGATGGCTACCTCTTCCTGACCGACCGCAAGGCCTTCATGATCATCTCCGGCGGGGTGAACATCTATCCGCAGGAAACCGAGAATGTGCTCATCACCCATCCCAAGGTCGCCGACTGCGCGGTGATCGGCGTGCCCGATCCCGACTTCGGCGAGGCGGTGAAGGCAGTGGTCCAGCCGGTGGCCGGCGTGACCGGCGATGCGGCGCTGGCCGAGGAGCTGATGGCCTTCTGCCATGCCAGCCTCTCGAAACTGAAATGCCCCAGGAGCGTGGACTTCGACCCCGACCTGCCGCGCCATGCCACCGGCAAGCTCTACAAGCGCCTTATCCGCGACCGCTACTGGGGCAAGACCGGCAGCCGGATCGTGTGAGCCGCCCCGGCTAAAAGACCCAGCTGCCCGGGTTCTCGATCGGCTGGCCGGCCGACAGGGCCTGCATGCCCTTCACGCAGCGCACGATGTACCAGACCAGAGCCGCAAGCAGGACCAGGAAGCCGATCACGATAATGGATGTGACCACCCCGATCAGCATGTAGAGCAGGCCCTTCCAGAAGATGTTGATCTGGTTGTCATAGTGGCTCTTGAGCAGCGGGTCGGCCTGGTCCTTGGCCACATAGGCCATGATCACACCAACAATGCTCGTCACGCCGATCACGATGGCGACGAGGTAAAGGATGTAGACGAGATTGGCGTTGCCCCTGGTGTTCGGGTCCACCGAGATCTGGGTCGGGTCACTCATGCCTGGCGCTCCATCATGGCCTGTTGAGGACAGGCCTCCCCTGCGGCAAGTCTTGGCAAAACGCCCCTTGCACGCAACAAGTGCTCTACCAAGATTCACAGGAGGAAACCATGGCCGAGCCCCGCACAATCGAATTTGCAGACCTGGAACAGCTCGAAGGCCAGGAGATCGGTGTATCCGACTGGCATGTGATCGACCAGGACCGGGTGAACATGTTCGCCGACGCCACCGGCGATCATCAATGGATCCATGTCGATGTCGAGCGCGCCACCAAGGCGCTGGGCAGCCCGATCGCGCATGGCTATCTCACTCTGTCGCTGTTGCCGATGCTGTCGAGCGAAGTGCTCAAGGTCTCCGGCACGACCCGCGGTATCAATTATGGCTCCGACAAGGTGCGTTTCACGAACATGGTGCCGGTGGGGTCCAGGGTGCGCCTGAAGCAGAAATGCCTCTCGGTGAAGGAGAAGGCCGGCGGCAAGCAGATGATCATGGAATCCACCGTCGAGATCGAAGGCCAGGACCGCCCTGCCCTCGTCGCAGAGGCCATCTCGGTACTCTACGCATAACGCTCTGTCCGACCACCAAACTCCGATTGCGCCTTGCCAAGGCCACATTGCTCTTCAGTAATGTGGCTGAGGCGCCGTTTGCACGCCGGACTTTGACGAGAGGGACACAGCGCACATGAAACCCGTTTCCATTGCCGGCTGGCTGGTGGCTGCCGCCCTGTTTACCGCGCCCGCCCTCGCTCTCGATACCGGGGAGATCGGCACGGATGCAATCGACTGGGGCGACGATTCCAGCAACTGGTCCCGGGACGGGGAATGCGACGATCCGCGTTTCGAAGGCACCGGCATGGCCGGCACGACCTACGATGTGGATGCCTTCCGCGATGCCCAGGACTGCCGGACCCTGTTCGAGGCCGGCAATATCACGCTGATCAGCGAGGACCTCGCCCAGCGCCCACCCCTGCGCATCGACGGCATCCAGTTCGGCAACGACACCAGCGACTGGGCGCGCGACGGGGAATGCGACGATCCGCGCTTTTCCGGCGAGGGCATGGCCCATGGCGCGCTCAGCGCCGACAATGCCTATGCCGACCGCACCGACTGTCTCACCATCTGGGAAACCGGCGCCCTCGCCTATGATCCGCAATGGCGCGCGCCCGCCACGCCGCCGCCCACCGCGGCGGAAATCGACGCCATCGACTTCGGCGCCGACACCTCGCAATGGTCCCGGGATGGCGAGTGCGACGATCCGCGTTTCGAAGGGCCGGGCATGGCGGCCGATCCGGTTCTGGACGATCTGAAAGCCGACGCTACGGACTGCCGTGGGCTGTTCATGCACGGGCTTGTAACACTGCGCCGGAAGTACTGATCGCACGCGCCCTGCTTGCCAGGCGAGCCGCATTCGCCATCTATGCCATGAACAAGCCAGCATGGAGCGTATCATGGCCTCGCGCGCAAAGATCGAACGCAACGACCGGGAATGGCGCGAGATCCTCACTGAGGAGGAATATCGCGTCGGCGTGAAGGAAGGCACAGAGCGCGCCTTCACGCCCGGCAACCATAATGACGAAAAACGTCCTGGGACCTATCACTGCAAGGGCTGCGGCACGCCGGTCTGGTCGTCACTGCACAAGTTCGATTCCGGTACTGGCTGGCCGAGCTTCTTCCAGCCGATCGAGGATGACGTGATCGCCACAAAGACCGATTTCAAAATGGTCCTCCCGCGCACCGAATGCCATTGCGCCACCTGTGGGCTGCACCATGGCCATGTCTTCAAGGACGGCCCGCCGCCCACCGGCGAGCGATGGTGCATCAATGGCGTGGTGCTGGATTTTCGGCCCGATAGCGACAACTAGCCCACAAGGCCTTCTTTGGGCTGGACAATTTCCGTGACGGGGTGTCCCCTCCTGGCTTATCGCCATGGAGACCCCGCCCTATGCGCCTCACCGTCAGCTTCGCCGGCACACTCGCAGCTCTGCTCGTGGCCGGCTGCACAACCCCACAAGAGCCCGTATCAGTGACAATGCCAGAACCCATTCCCGTTGCCAGCTTGCCGCCTGGCCCTGCCGCCAAGCGCGAACCCTTCACCATCGAGCAGGTCGGGCGCACGCGTATCGACCCCTATCACTGGCTGAAGGACGAGAACTGGCAGGAGGTGATGGCCGATCCCTCGGTCCTGCGCGAGGATATCCGCGAATATCTTGTCGCCGAGAATGCCTATACCAAGGCGTATCTGGAAGACCCGACCGAGGCGCTGCGCGAGGAACTGTTCGCGGAGATGCGCGGGCGGATCAAGGAAGACGACAGCTCGCTGCCGAATGTCGACGGCCCCTGGGCCTATCTCACCCGCTACCGCGAGGGCGGCGAGTATCCGATCTTCGCGCGCAAGCCCGCCGCCGAGATCTACAACACCGAGGCCGAGGACGAGGTGCTGCTGGACGGCGACGCCATGGGTGAGGGCGAGGCCTATTTCAGCTTCGGCGATGTCGAGCATTCCCCGAACCACCGCTATATCGCCTATGCTGTCGATACCCAGGGCTCGGAATATTACGACATCAAGATCCTCGACACCGAAACCGGCGCGCTGCTGGAAGACGTGATCCCGCGCACTTATGGCTCGGTGGAATGGGGCTCGGACAACAAGACGCTCTACTGGGTCGAACGCGACGATAATGGCCGCCCCTCGGCGGTGTTCGCCCACACGCTCGGCGAGGAAGGCTCGGCCGAAATCTACCGCGAAAGCGATCCGGGCTACTTCACCGGCGTCGGCAAGAGCCAGTCGGGCGAGTACATCTTCATCTCCACCGGCGACCATACAACTTCGGAGTACTGGTTCTTCCCGGCCGATGCCGGCGCTGCGCCGGAACTCACCCTGGTCGCCGCGCGCGATCCGGGCGTGGAATACAGTGTCGAGCACTGGGACGATGGCTTCGTCATCTCGACCAATGTCGATGGCGCTGTGGACTTCAAGATCGTCACCGCACCCATTGATGCGCCCGGACGCGAGAACTGGGAAGAGCTGGTGCCCCACCGCGCCGGCACGCTGATCCTCGGCATGGATGCGCTGAAGGATTATCTCATCCGGCTCGAACGCCAGGACGGCCTGCCACGCATCGTGGTGCGCGAGCGCGAGAGCGGCGCCGAGCACGAGATCGCCTTCGACGAGGCAGCCTATGACCTCGGCATGTCGACCGGCTACGAGTTCGACACGACCATGATCCGGTTCGACTATGCCAGCCCGTCAACGCCCGATCAGGTCTACGACTATGATCTGGCCACCCGTGAGCGGGTTCTGCGCAAGACGCGTGAGGTGCCATCGGGCCACAATCCGGAAGACTATGTCGTCGAGCGCCTGATGGCCCCGGCCTGGGACGGCGAGACCGTGCCGATCACCATTCTGCGCCACAAGGACACCCCTGTGGACGGCACCGCGCCGCTCCTGCTCTACGGCTATGGCTCCTACGGGATCACCATCACGGCGAACTTCCGCACCTCGCGGCTTTCGCTGGTGGATCGTGGCTTCATCTATGCCATCGCCCATCCACGCGGCTCCATGGCCAAGGGCTACCAGTGGTATCTCGACGGCAAGCTCAAGCTGAAGGACAACACCTTCAAGGACTATATCTCCGCCGGGCGCTACCTGGTCGAGAACGGCTACGGCTCGGAAGGCAATGTGGTCGGCATGGGCGGCTCGGCCGGCGGCCTGCTGATGGGCGCGGCGGCCAACATGGATCCGGAGCTCTTCGCCGGGATCATCGCCGCGGTGCCCTTTGTCGACGTCATCAACACGATGAGCGATGAGAGCCTGCCGCTGACCCCGCCGGAATGGCCCGAATGGGGCAACCCGCTCACCTCGGCGGAGGACTATGACACGATCATGGCCTACAGCCCGTATGATCAGGTGACCGACCGGCCCTATCCGGAAATGCTCATCACAGGCGGGCTTTCCGATCCGCGCGTGACCTATTGGGAGCCGGCCAAATGGGCCGCCAAGCTGCGCCATGAAGCCCCCGATGCCGGGCCGTACTTCCTGCGCATCAACATGGAAGCCGGCCATGGCGGCGCCTCGGGCCGGTTCGAAGGCCTGAAGGAAACCGCCATCGAGTATGCCTTCGCGCTCAGGGCCGTTGGGCTGGCGGAGTAAAGACAATCGCGCTCTTCCTCCAACGCAGGGGGAAGAGCGCGCGTTATTTGAGATTGCTCTCTGAGCCCTGCTGATGTCTCCGACTCCCCGTGGCTTGACCACGGGGTCCATCTCGGTGAGACGCAACCAGGAACTCCAGGCGGGAGATGGGCACCGCGGTCAAGCCGCGGTGAATCGGGACCAAACCGATCAAGTGTCAGCGCGGCTTCAGCGTCTTCCCGTCCAGGCCGCCCATGCGGCAGACTTCCATCCATTCGGCCTTGCGCACCGGCTGGACCGACAGGCGCATCGAGGTGACGAGGCTCATTTCCGCCAGCTTCGGATTGGCCTTCACCGCCTTCAGCGTCACCGCTTCGGGCATGTCGCAAACGGCTTTTACGTCGACACAGTCCCAGCGCTCGTCATCGGTGGTGGTGTCGGGATGCGACAGGGCGCAGACCTCGCAGATGCCGACCACTTCGAGCCCTTCATTGGAGTGATAAAAAAAGCCCAGATCACCGATCTTCATCTCGCGCATATTGTTGCGCGCCTGGTAGTTGCGGATGCCGTCCCACTCCTCGCCCGCATCACCCCTGGCCTTGAGGTCCTCCCAGCTGAACTTGAACGGCTCGGACTTGAACAGCCAGTATTGCATGCGTGCGGTCTCCTTCGTGTCTTGCCCGGTTCGAACATAGACGACCTGCAGAAACAAGCGATTCCCCTTGGAACCTCTGCCGACTCCGGCTCGGCTGCCGCTTGCTGACCAAGGCGCTCGTTAACCTCTCGCTAACCAAGGCAAACGAAACCCTAATCGGCGCGTGCAGAAGGCACGAGTGAGGGAAGTCCGGCCATGGTGTTTTATCGCGACCTGCGGAACCGCCGCCTGTTCAGTGAACCGGAAGCCGACTGGGTCTCCCGCCGCCTTCTGGACCTGCGCGCGCAGATCCGCTCGCCCCTGCCCGATGGCGTTCCGCGCCGTACCCGCGAAAGCTCCATCCTCATCGGCACCTGGAACCTGCGCGATTTCGACAACAACAAGTACCGCCATGGCCCCCGCCGGCGCGAGAGCCTCTTTTACATCGCCGAGATCATCTCCGCCTTCGATGTCTGCGCGCTGCAGGAGATCAATGAGGATCTCGATCCCCTGCGCGATGTATTGCGCATTTTGGGCCCGGACTGGGATTTCATTGCCACCGATGTCACGGTCGGCGCCAGTGGCAACCGCGAGCGCATGGCCTTTGTCTATGACAAGTCCAAGGTGCGTTTCCGCAATATTGCCGGCGAGATCGTGCTGCCCAAGCATGCCTTGCTGCCGGATGAGGAACAGTTCGCGCGCACGCCCTTCATGGTCTCTTTCCAGGCTGGCTGGTTCAAATTCTCGCTCTGCACCGTGCACATCTATTTCGGCTCGAATTCGAAGGACTCCGAAGGCTATCAGCGCCGGGTCAACGAGATCGAGTATATCGCCGAGGAGATGGCCAAGCGGGCCGACCGCGAGGACGAGAATTATGTCCTGCTCGGCGATTTCAATATCAAGAACACCATGGATGAGACCATGAAGGCGCTCACCCGCGCCGGGTTCATCCTGCCGCCCGAGCTTTTCCCGTCAAATGTGCTCGGCACGAAGTATTACGACCAGATCGCCTTCCGCACGCGCAAGGACAAGGTGACTTTCCTGTCGGCCGGCGTGTTCAACTTCACCAAGACCCTGTTCAAACCCGAGCATTATTCCCACTACGCCCCCGTCCTGCCCGAGCGCCATCGCGACCTGAAACATGACGGCACGCCCAAGGATGCCGGCAAGGACAAGGACTATTACTGCTCGCGCTGGATGACCTGGCAGATGTCGGATCACCTGCCGCTCTGGGTGGAACTCGCGATCGATTTTTCCGACGAGCACCTCCTGCACAATGTCCAGGAAGGCGCCCTGGAGAAGCCCGCACAGTTTGAATACGGCGAGAAGGGCGAGGATCTCACCCTCTATCATGGCGAGGCCCCGCGCCTGCCCGAGGAAGAAGAGGAAAAAGCCGCCGAGGAAGCCGAGGAAGCGAAATCCAAGGGCAAGAAACGCAAGAAGCCCAAAGTCGCCGAGAAGGAAAAGGTCGGCACGGCGCGCCCGAACACGCGCCTCACTTTCGGCGAAGCCTGGAAGATCTTCTGGTTCGTCGCCACCGGGAAGGCCGACGAGATCCGCAAGCTGCGCGAGGAAGCCGAGCGCAAGGCGAAGAAGAAGTAAGGCCGCTGCCGCCAAGCGCTTCCGGCACATTGAATTGTTAAGGGGCCGGTGCTATCTCGCGCCCATGTCTGCTTTTCAGGTTCGCCAACTGACGACCCGAACTTTTACGGGTGTGTGATCCAGCCGCTTCGGCCCGGGCCTTGCGCCATCACGCACCCTGATCAAAACCTGTTCCCCAAAACCAGTTGATCTCACTGCGGCCGCGTCGCTTTTGGCTGTGGGCATTTTTCCCGGTTCACGTTAAGCCACGAGGCTGTTGACCGAGATGCCCGCCCCGGCGAGGCCGCCCGAATGCGAAAAGACCACCAGACCCATGATTCAAGTCACGCTGCCTGACGGATCGAAACGCGACTATGAAGACGGCGCCAGCGCGCTGGATGTCGCGGAATCCATTTCCAAATCCCTGGCCAAGAAGGCCCTTGCCGCCCGCGTCAATGGCGAGCTGCGCGACCTCACGCGCGAGCTGCCGGCAGAGGCTGCGGTCGAGATTGTCACCGCGAAGGATGCCGATGGCCTTGAGCTGATCCGCCATGACGCCGCCCATGTGCTCGCCCAGGCCGTGCAGGAGCTTTTTCCCGGCACGCAGGTCACGATCGGCCCGGTGATCGATGACGGCTTTTACTATGACTTTGCCCGCGAGGAGCCCTTCTCCACGGAGGATTTCGAGGCCATCGAGAAGAAGATGGCCGAGATTGTCGATGCCGACTATCCGATCCTGCGCGAAGTCTGGGAAAAAGACGATGCCATCGAGACGTTCAAGTCGATCGGCGAGGACTACAAGGCCCAGATCATCGACGATATCATCCCGCCGGGCGAGGCCATCACGGTCTACCGCCAGGGCAACTGGTACGACCTCTGCCGGGGTCCGCACCTGCCCTCGACGGGCAAGCTGCCCAAGGCATTCAAGCTGATGAAGCTCGCCGGTGCCTACTGGCGCGGGGACCATCGCAACGAGATGCTCCAGCGCATGTACGGCACGGCCTGGCGCAACGAGCAGGAGCTGAAGGCCTATCTCACGCAGATCGAGGAGGCTGAAAAGCGCGACCATCGCAAACTGGCCACGCAGCTCGATCTCTTCCATCTCGACGGCGAGGCGGCGGCCGGCTCGGTCTTCTGGCACCCGAAAGGCTACCAGGTCTGGCTGCAGATCGAGGCTTATATCCGCCGCCGGCTCGGCGCGGAGGGCTATAACGAGATCAAGACGCCGCAGCTTATGGACAGCGCGCAGTGGGAGAAATCCGGCCACTGGGGCAAGTTCCGCGAGAACATGTTCATCGTGCCGGACTTCATCCCCGATGGCGAAGGCGAGGTGAAGATCCCCTCCGACAGCCGTCTGATGGCGATCAAGCCGATGAACTGCCCGGCCCATGTCGAGGTGTTCAAGTCCGGCCAGAAATCCTATCGCGACCTGCCCCTGCGGCTGGCCGAGTTCGGCTGTTGCCACCGCAACGAGCCGCACGGTGCGCTGCATGGCATCATGCGCGTGCGCCAGTTTACCCAGGACGATGCGCACATCTTCTGCCGCGAGGACCAGATCATCTCCGAGACGGAGCGGTTCTGCGCCCTTTTGCAGAGCGTGTACGATGATTTCGGCTTTGAAAAAGTGGATGTGAAGCTCTCCACGCGCCCGGACATGCGCGCGGGGAGCGACGCGGTCTGGGACCGGGCCGAGCATGATCTGGAAGAGGCGATCAAGGCCACGGGCCTGCCCTATGAGATCATGCCGGGCGAAGGCGCCTTTTACGGCCCGAAACTGGAGTTCCAGCTCACCGATGCCATCGGCCGCGTCTGGCAGTGTGGCACGCTGCAGCTCGATTTCGTACTGCCTGAACGCCTCGGCGCGGACTATATCGACGAGAGCGGCGACAAGGTGCGCCCGGTAATGCTGCACCGGGCCATTCTCGGCTCGATGGAGCGCTTTATCGGCATCCTGATCGAGGAGTTCGCCGGGGCCTTCCCGCTCTGGCTCGCGCCCGTGCAGGTGGTCGTCGCGACGATCACCTCGGAAGCCGATGCCTATGCGAAAGAGGCCGCCGAGGCCCTGCGCGCAGCCGGCCTGCGCGTGGAGACCGATCTTCGCAATGAGAAGATCAACTACAAGGTCCGCGAGCATTCGGTGCAGAAGGTGCCGATCATCGCCGTGGTTGGTGCGCGCGAAGCCGACGAGCGTAAACTGGCACTTCGCCGGTTTGGCTCCAAGGCCCAGGAGATCGTCACGCTGGAGGAGGCCGTCTCGGGGCTTGCCGCAGAGGCGCTCGCACCGGATCTGAAGCGGGCGGTAGGGTAGAGCTACTCATCTCAGAGACTTGAGCAACAAGGGTCGGGCTGCGTGGCAGATTCTTGCCACGTAGCCCGACCCGGCGGTACAAGCCTCATGGGGCGAATGGCATGGCCTCGACTAGTGCTACACTCATGACGAAGAGGCGAACATGTTCCTTCCCGATGACTATGTATGGATTGAGCCCGTTATCGTCGCCGCAATTATCGTGTTTGCGGTCGACCTTGTGGGCAACTCGCTGGCCTATGGCGGCCGCCTCGTAAATGCGCTGGCCACGGCGGCCGTTTTCCTGGTGATCTTTGCGGCGCTCGCCTATTTCGGGCTTGGCAAACTGGAACTCTCAACCGATGCCGCAGAGCTGCCTTCGCGCTTCCTGCCTGGCGACCTGCTCTGGCTCGAGCCGGTCCTGATCGCAACCGGGCTGGTCTTTGTTGTCGGGCTTGTCGGCAATATGCTGTCCTTCAAGAACCGGCTCATGAATGCCCTTGTCACCGCTGTGATCTTCCTGGTGGTTTTCGGCGCGGTGACGTATTTCGGCTATGGGTCCGTTGAAGTTGACCTGCCGGACTTGCCATCTGTCGAAACGCCCACAAGCGAGTAAGAAGCAGGGTGCATGGAGGCCAAAGGCCGATATGCACCGGTATCTGTGAGGGCTGGTGCATATCGCTTGCGCTTCATTACACCCTACTTTTATGGCATGTGGCGGCAGCCCTGAGCCCGTCTCATGTGAGCGAAGCGATATGGAGACAGGCAAGGACTCAGCCCTGAGCCCGCTCTATCGCGAAACGAAGTGAAGCGGAGAGCAGACCAGACTGGAGCGGGTGAAGGGAATCGAACCCTCGTCTTAAGCTTGGGAAGCTTCTGCTCTACCATTGAGCTACACCCGCGAGAGTGCCCGTCATTACAGGGGAACACGCCGGGCGGCAAGCGCCATCTCCGGCGGTGGTTTACATGGCTGTTTTACAGCCTGCGCGGCCCCCTACTCGATGATTTCCATGCCCTCGGGCGGGAAGACCGGCGCGCTGGCGGTCGAGACGGTCTGCTCGATTTCCTCGCCCGGACCGTCCTCGCGGCGCTCATAGGCCTCCACCAGAGACATGTAGGGCGGGACATAGACCCAGCCATATTCGGTCGTGTTTTCGAGGATCTCGAAATGCAGGTGGAAGGTCGTCGCCGAGCCGCCGAAATCCTTCGAGACATAGCCAATCACATCGCCGGCCTCGACCACATCACCGGCCTCAACCTGCAACGCGTCCATGTTCATGTGCATATAACGGTAAATCCGCCCGCCCGCGCGCAGCTTCACGGTGTAGGAGCCGATCTCGTAGATCGTGCCATCCTCAACGGCGACCACTTCGTGCAACATACGGTCGTCAGCCGGCGTGCCGCGCATGATCTCGCATTCGCGCGGCGTGCCGACGCGGATATCCTGCCCCTGGTGGATCTTGCTGACCGGGCAATAGGGCGAATTGCGGTTGGCGCTGCGGGTCTCGCAGAAATTGTCGCGCCAGGGATAGTTGAAGTTGCGGCTGTCGCACTCGTCCCCGCCACCAATGCCGCCGCCGAAATTCCAGACCTGGGACTGGAGATAGGCCGGCGCGGTGCGGACGGGGAAGACGATATCCGGCGCATGGACCAGCTGGTCGGGCGAACCGGTGCCCGAACCAGGCAGGAGCTGGCCGGGAGCATAGTAGGAGAAGACAGGATCGGGCTGCTCGACGGGCTCCTCCGGCGGGGTGGGCTCTTCGGTCGGGATGTCTGTTGCCGGCGTGTCGGGATCCGGGGTCGGATCCGAGACATCGACCGGCTCTTCCGGCGTATCGGGCGTGGGGGCATCCACATCCTCGACGGGATCTTCATCCTCGCCGGTGTCGCCATTGCCATAGGGGTCGGTCACCGGCTCGCTGGGCGGGGGCGGCGGCGGCGCATTCGGGTCCTGCATGTCCGGCGTGCGCGGCGGCTCGCCCCCATCGCCCGGATAGCGCACCGCATCGCAACCCACCAGGCTCGCGGCCAGAAGTCCGGCCGCCATCACACTCCACAGTTTCATCAGCGCGACCCCGCAATCACCAGGTTTTGCGCCACTTCCAGCGCTTCGTCTTCATCGATGCACTCCCCGCCATCCTCGCCGGGCAGGTCCTTGCATTCGAACTCCACCATATAGCCGGCGCCATAGCGCGACAGACTAACAATCGCGCCGGTGGCCGTGGCCTGGTAGCGAGCGACCGATGTGTCCTCGGCCTCCCCGCCGATCGAGAAGGCCTCGTTCGTGCCCGACACGGTGATGTCATAACTCACGCCAGGATAATGGGCGAAATAGCCGTCCTGCAGCTGGCGGAAGAGCGGCTGGTTGTCCGCGCCGGCCGGCTGGACGATGCCGCTCGGCAGCAGAACGGGCACCGGCGGGGCCTGTTCACCGGACTGGATCTGGAAACTCTCTGGCGAAGCATTGCCGGGCGTGCTGGCAAGGTCGGTGCGCGCGGCCTCCCAATCGATGGAGGCCTGGCGTTCGGTAGCACTCGGGCGCTCGGACTGGACGAAGACCGGCGGCTCTTCCGGGGCTGATGGTTCCTCCTCGGCAAGCTCCTGCGGCGCGGGCGCGGGGGCAGCCGGCTCGCCGCCGATCTGTTCAGAGCAGGCCGCGACAAAGGCCAGCCAGGCCGCCATGAAGACAAGTCTCAGCAGCATTTTCTCAATTCTCCCTGACGCCCGGATGGGCGGTAAAATCTGGATCAGCATAGGCCACGGCGCCATGAGCGCGAATGCGCCCGACCAGGGCATCGACCTCGGCCTCGGCCGGCAGCGGGCCGCCGCCGATCTCTGTCGATAGGATCAGTTCGCCGGAATAGGAACAGCCCGACACCTCCATCTGCGAGAACAGCGGGTCGCCGGACGCCCAGGTCTCGAACCGGGCGCGCGCGGCATCGCGGTCGCGCCGCCAGGTGGAGATCACCTCGTCGATGGACGGGTTGGCGCGGAACTTCACGATGAAGTCGGCCCGGCGCACCGGAAAGGTCTCGGCCTGGACAGATTGTGGCTGGGGCGGCGTGGTATTGGTCTGCGCCGGGCGCACGGGCGCCGTCTGCACGGTGGCCGGGCGTATGCCTGAGGGCTCTGGCGCGGCCTCGGCCACGGTTTCCGGCGGGCGTTCGATCACCCTCTCCGGCAATGGCTGCGGATGCGTGACCGACTGCGAGGTTACCGCGGAAACGGTCTCGCTGGCCGGTTCGGGATAGATCACAGTGGTCTGGGTTTCCGCCAGGTCGTGAGCCGTATCCGGCTTCGTATGGGAGGCCACCGGCTCAACGTGTGAAGCAGCAGACATTGGCACAAAGGACGCAGTGTCGTGCTGGTGGGACTGGAGGAAGGCGCAGCCCGCCAGCACGAGCACAAGGCTGCAGGCTCCCAGGAGCCCGCCGCGATGTATGCCATGTGTCAGGCTTGCCACGCTCATCTCATCGTTCCTCAGTTCACACTTTCTGCACGGCTGAGGTCGAGCAAACCTCCACCGCACGGGCGCAGGCACAGATCCGGATTTCCCGGAACCGGCTCAGCCCCTGGATACTCATCGCACGGACTTGCACATTGTTCCACTGTTCGCGGCGCGAGCACCGACATCAGCCGATCACTCAGGGACGCGCCGATCAGGTCCGGCTCGCGTGATTTGAGCAGGGCGAGCGCCGCAGAGACATGCGGGGCGGCCATGCTGGTGCCCTGCTCGAAGGCATAATAGCAGGTGTCCACCGGCTCGCCGGTGACCGGGTCGAAGCAGTTGCTGGCAAGCCGTGTCGACAGCACGCCATCAGGCCGGCCATCGCCATTGTCGTCGCGCCCGAGATCGCCGCCGGGGGCAAGCATGTCGACCCCGTCGCCATAGTTCGAGTAGGGCGCGATATGCCCGCGCGCATCGCCGGCGGCCACCGAGACCACATTCTGGCATCCGCCAGGCGAATAGAACCGCGTGTCGACGCGGGCATTGCCGGCCGCGGAGACGACCACGGCGCCGCGTTCGGTGACCGCATTGATCGCGTCCTGCAGCGAAGCCGGGCAGAACTCGAAGAGGCCGATCGAGAGATTGATGATGTCGGCGGGATTGTCGTTCCACACCTCATTGCCCTCGGTGTCGAAGGCCGGGACCAGGCCGCCTGCCCAGCGGATGGCATCGTTGATATCGGTCAGGCGCCCGCCGCATTTGCCGAGCGCGCGCACGGGCACTACGGTGACGTTCCATGCCCCGCCGGCCACGCCAGTGCCATTGTCGGAGACCGCCGCGCCGATCGTGCCGGCGACATGGGTGCCGTGATAGCTGTTCTCGGCAAAGGGCACGGACGGGTCGCACAGGTCGCCCGGATCGTTCGGATCGGAATCGCGCCCGTCGCCGTCATTGCCCATGGCCGGATCGGAAACCATGTCCCAGCCCGGCGCGACATTCATCGAGGCGTTGATGTCGGGATGGTCCATGTCGAGGCCGGTATCGACCACGGCGACCACCACATCGCGCGAGCCGGTGGTGGCCGCATCGGTCCAGAAATCGACAAAGCCGGAACCGCCGGGGGACTCGCCTTCACCGGTGCCATTGTTGAAGAAGTGCCACTGCAGCGCCCAGAGCGGGTCGTCGGGGCGAACTTCCACGCGCACCGGCGGCTCGTTCGGCCGGCGCAGGAATTGGTGGTCGAAGATGAAGTCCTTCTCGACATATTCGAACTCGCCGGAGGCCTGCAGCTTCTGCACCATGCATTCGGTGGCCAGCACGGGATTGGCGCGCATCTGGGCGCGGTCAGGGTTTTCCGGGCATTCGCGGCGCGCATTCAGGGCCATGCGCGGCAGGCCGGGGCGCGTGGCACCCTCGGTGGTGAACAGGTCCGGGATCTGGCGGGCCGGCAGGTCGCGGAACTGGGTCGGATCAGCGCCGTCGGAACCGATCTGCACTACCATCTCGCCGGTCCGCGTCAGCTCGACCTGGCCGGAGAGCCCGAACTCGGTCATCGTATCAAGCATCCGCGCGCGGGCATCGGTCTGGACCTCGATCGCCTGTTCGGTGACCACGGCGCGGCGGGCCAGCCGCATCTGGTCCGGCGGCAGGGCGCGCGGGATGGCGAGTTCTCCGGGCCGGTTTACACGCAGTTCGGGCCGGGCCTGGATCGCATCGCGCAAGGGGCGTTCGAGTTCCTTCGCCGGCTCGTCGACGCTGCCTTCGGCCTCCTCTGTGGGCAGCTCCTCACGCAGGATGGTTTCCGATTCCACCGCCAATTCCTCAGCCAGTTCCGGGCGCTGCATCACCAGCGCCTCGGTCGGGGTCGGCAGCTGCGGCAGGTCGCGCGGCTTGGCGATGATCGAGCCGATGGCAAAGCGCGAGCGCGGCGCGCTTTCGGTGTTGACGATCATCGGCTCGGTCTGGATCGAACCGGCAAAGGCGCGCGCCTCCAGCGGCACGCTCTCCATGTCGGTGCCTTTGGGCGCGGCCTCGCCATTGCCGGCGACCTGGTCGATCGCGGCCTCGGTGACCTCCCGGGCCCGGTCGATCCGCTCTTCCGTTCGGTCGCACGCGGCCAGCGTGATCGCGGTTGCCAGTGCCATGAGGCCGGCTGCCAGGTTCCGGCGCTTGGACATTCTTGCCATGGGGACCCTCTCAAACTTACGCGTTACGCTTTGAACTTTCCGGCATTTCAACTGGGCCACCACATCGCAGCGGCGCCCTGTACCGGATGTGTTACGAAGATCATATGGTAAGTTTGTGACGCCTGCCACTCGGCTGGCATAGAGTTAATATTCAGGAGTTCCCATGGCGCTTCCCAGTTCGATCGTTGTCCTGACCGGGGCCGGCATCTCCGCGGAAAGCGGGCTCGGCACCTTTCGCGACAAGGACGGGATCTGGACGAAGTACCCGCTGGAGGACCTCGCCACGCCGGAAGGCTTTGCCCGCAATCCGGATTTTGTGCACGGCTTCTACAATGACCGGCGCAAACAATTGAAAACCGCCCAGCCCAATGCCGGCCATGAGGCCCTCGCCCGCCTGCAGACCGCCTGCGAGGCCGAAGGGCGCGAGTTCCTGCTGGTCACGCAGAATGTCGACAATCTGCATGAACAGGCCGGCAGCACGAATGTCCTGCACATGCATGGCGAGCTGACCCAGATCCGCTGCATGGCCTGCCATGCCCAGACCGAGTGGCACGAGGATATCGGGCGCGCGGTGGCCTGCCCGACATGCGGCAAGGCCGGCTATCTGCGCCCGCATATCGTCTGGTTCGGCGAAATGCCGCTGGAGATGGACCGCATCAGCCTGGCACTGTCGCATTGCTCCACCTTCGTATCGGTGGGCACCAGCGGCTCGGTCTACCCGGCCGCCGGTTTCGTGCAGGAAGCGCTCTATGCCGGCGCGCAGACCGTGGAGCTGAACCTGGAACCGTCAGAGAACGCCCATGTCTTCAGCGAGAGCCATTATGGCCCGGCGAGCGAGATTCTCCCGGCCTGGGTGGAGCGGCTCATTTCATAGACTTGACCGGAATCATATCCGCGCCGAAACTGGAACATTATCAGAACGAAAACGGCGCTGAGAACCGGCATGCCCGACACGACAGACTATATTCCCGCCGCAGACCTCGCGCGCGGTGTGCTGCGCCTGATGCATGCGCGCGACTATGCCGGGGTGACGGAGATGACGCTGGCCAATCATCGCCGCGCCGATGTCGCCGCGCTCGGCCCTTCTGGCGAGATCGAGATTGTCGAGATCAAGTCCTCGATTGCCGATTTCAGATCCGATGGAAAATGGCCCGAATACGCCCCGTTCTGCGACCGGTTCTATTTTGCGGTCGCCGCGGCCTTCCCGGCCGACCTGATCCCGGACCATTGCGGGCTGATCATTGCCGATGGCTATGGCGGCGCTGTGATCCGCCATCCGGAAACCCACAAGCTCGCCGCGGCCCGGCGCAAGGCGATGACGCAGAAATTCGCCCGCCTGGCGGCCTTGCGCCTGGCTGCCGCTTCGGGGCAGTTGGACCCGGCTGCCGCCTTTACTACGTTTTGATGTGATATGAGCCATCTTTACCCCCTTGCCGAAACAGCCCTTGAGGCGCTTGCCGAAGACCGGCCGGCCATGCGCACGCGGGCCGAAGCCGAACGGCGCGCCGGCGTGGCCGAGGTGCTGAAGCTACACACCGACTGGCTCTCGGCGAGCGATATCGACGATGAGGCAAGGGCCAGGCTCGCCAATGCCGGCCTCAGCCAGGGCTTCGTCCAGACCTATGAGGATGAGAGCGGCGCCCCGGTCTATGCGGTGACCTACTGGCAGATTGATCGCCCGCTCGATGCCAGCCCGCCAGCAGCTCCGCCACCTCTTACCAAGCCGAAGACAAAGGCGAAGCCGAAGGGCGAGGAAGATCACACCGACGATCTCTATTTCCGCGGTGGGCGCACGAGGAAACGCAAGCGTAGGGTCCATGTCGACCCGCGCCAGATGGACCTCTTCGTCTCACCCGACATGTCGGGCTACGAGCATGCCGATCCCGGCAACAAGTCTGTCATCATCAATGACGAGGAAGGCGACGGCACCACATTCGGCGGCTGATCAGGCCGCGCTCGGGCGGAAAGTCAGCGCCACGCCATTATTGCACCAGCGCTGGCCGGTGGGCGCGGGGCCGTCATTGAAGACATGGCCCTGGTGACCGCCGCAGCGCACGCAGTGATACTCGGTGCGCTGCATCCAGAGCTTGTTGTCGGGCTTGGTCTCCAGCGCGCCGGGCAGATGGTCCCAGAAACTCGGCCAGCCGGTGCCACTGTCGAATTTCTTCGCGGAATCGAAGAGGGCAAGGTCACAGCCGGCGCAGTGATAAATACCGGGGCGTTTTTCGTCATGCAGTGGCGAGGTGAAGGCCCGCTCGGTATCCTCCCGGCGCAGCACGCGGTAGGCGGCATCGGAAAGCCGCGCGCGCCATTCCTCATCGCTCAGGGCCTGCCAGTCGACAGTGTCGGGATCGACATCGAACATCACCGGCGCGGCCGGTTCGGCCTCGGTGGCGCCACCGCATGCGGCCAGCAGGCCGGCGCCGCCGAAAATCAGCACGGCACGGCGGGAGAGGAAGGATTGCGATATGTCTGCCATGACCGCTAAATACGCATGCTTGGAGTCACGCCCAAATCACAGTCACGTCAGGCGCGAACACGCTTGATTTGATTTGCATTTTACTTCAACCGGCATGAGCTTCCCGAAAACGGGAAAAGGAGCGGACATGGACAAGTGGGTCCTCGGCATCATGGGCGGTTCGGGTTTGTACGACATTCCCGGGCTGGAAGACACGCGCGAAGAGGCCGTGCACACGCCCTGGGGCGAGCCCTCGGACGTGTTGCGCCGCGGTCGGCTGGCCGGGATCGAGCTCGTTTTCCTCCCGCGTCACGGCCAGGGTCACTACCTGTCGCCGACCGATGTGCCCTACCGGGCCAATATCGATGCCCTGAAGCGCGCCGGGGTTACCGATGTGGTCTCCTTCTCGGCCTGCGGCTCGCTGCAGGAGACCTATGCGCCCGGTGACTTCGTCGCCGTCGACCAGTTCATCGACCGGACGTTTGCGCGCGAGAAAAGCTTCTTCGGCGCCGGCATGGTCGCCCATGTCTCCATGGCGCGCCCGGTCTGCGAGCGGCTGTCGGCCCTTGGCGCTGATGCTCTGGAGGCCGCCGGCGCACGCGTCCATCGCGGCGGCACCTATCTCACCATGGAAGGCCCGCAATTTTCCACCTATGCCGAGAGCCAGCTCTACCGCTCCTGGGGCTGCGATGTGATCGGCATGACCAATGCGCCGGAAGCCAAGCTCGCCCGCGAGGCGGAGCTGCCCTACGCAACCTTCGGCATGGTGACCGACTATGATTGCTGGCACGAAACCGAAGAGCACGTCACCGTCACCAATGTGCTGGAGATCATGCGGCAGAACGCAGATCATGCACGCAATGCGGTGCTGCATCTTTGTCAGGCATTGTCAGGCGTTGCCCGGACGACTTCGCCCCAGGGGATTGAAACCTGCCTGGACTTCGCGCTGATTACTGCCCCAGATAGGCGTGATCCGGCATTATTAACCAAACTGGACGCTGTGGCGGGACGGATTCTCAAGGGTGAGTAATCGACGTTCGGCAAGGGTTTTGCTAGATCATCGTGTATCCTCAGGGAGGGACGCATGTTTTCCGTAGAGTTCCAGACAGGCGCTTTGCTCCTTCTGGCGGTGGTCGGGCTGACGATCGCGTTCATACTTTGGCGCGACCGCAACGACCGCAAGCTGGTCGAAGAGCAGACCCGCGAAGGGGTTGGCCATGAGCTGCGACTGATCATTCAGCGCTTCATGGCGGAGCTCTCGGCGATCACCCATGGCGAGCCCGTGGCCGGCGGCGAGTTGATGGCCGTGCGCCATCCCCAGCTCGACGCGATCTACTCGCTCGGCGTGCCGGCCAACCGTCAGGCACTCTCGATCATCGGTGCGACCTACCAGACCCTGCAATGGCGCAAGAACGACCTGACCTATGCCGCCCAGGCCGGCGAGGATCTCAGCAATATCACACCGGAAGCCATCGATGCGGTGATCGATGCCATCGTGACGCTGTATCTTTGGGAAATCCATGGCGGCGTGCGCCCGGCCGATGCCACGAAGACGCGGACCTGGCAGGTGCGCGAATGGATGAAGGGCCATGGCATGGTGTGGAATGTCTTTCCGGGCATGCACCTGCGCGACGAGGTCGTGGAACGTCTGCGCCAGTACGGTATGAACCTGACGCCGCGCCCGCTGACCCACACCGCGCACGAATACTACTCGCTCCAGTATGACCGCAAAGCCGACCCGCACGCGCCGATGTGGCGGCGGAGCAAGAAGAAGAAAAGCAAGGACAAGAAGAACACGCCGCCGATCAAGCTGGCCAAGACCCTGCCCAGTCCCGTCGGGGACTCCGAGCAGGTCGTGGTCGGTTAGGCGGTCGGCGCATGGACCTGAAAGCGACGATCCGTACCATTCCGGACTATCCCCAGCCCGGGATCATGTTCCGCGACGTCTCCACCCTGCTGGGCAATGCCGAGGCACTGGCCGAAGCGATCCGCCAGCTCAGCGAGCCGTACAGCAACGCCAATATCTCCAAAGTGGCCGGCATTGATGCGCGCGGCTTCATTCTGGGCGGCGCCGTGGCCGTAGCGCTCGGGGCGGGCTTCGTGCCCCTGCGCAAGCCGGGCAAACTGCCCTTCGACACTCATGAAGAAACCTATGACCTGGAGTACGGGTCGGACGCGCTCCACATGCATGTGGATGGTGTCGAGGCCGGCGAGCGGGTGCTTTTGATCGACGATCTCATCGCCACGGGCGGCACAGCCGAAGCCGGGGCGAAACTGTTGCGGCGCGGCGGTGCGGAGATTGTGGCGGCCGCCTTCCTGGTCGACCTGCCCGATCTTGGCGGCGCCGACCGCCTGCGCGCCCAAGGCGTGAATGTGCTCGCCCTGATGGCGTTCGAAGGCCACTGAGCGCCCCACCCCTTTGCGAAAGTTTCGCAGAGCTTGGGAAGACAAACCCATCGGGCGCGCTTACGCTTCAAGCCTGTGGGAGCAAGCACGAGGAGCACGCGCCATGACTGACAGCATCACCAAAATCGATATTCGCAACGAGGCCGGCAAGGAGACCGGTGTCCTGAACGGCAATACGGCCAATCTTGCCCTGGGCGGGCATGGCGCGGAGGGCGACATCATCCTGCGCGACGACAAGGGTGGCGATACGGTCCATCTCGATGGCGGGGACGCCAATCTCCGCCTCGGCGGTCACGGCCACAATGGCGATATCGGCATGTATTCCGATGACGGCAAACTCCGCATCCATGTGGATGGCGGCGCGGCCAATATCTATATGGGCGGGGAAGGCGCCGGCGGGGACCTTACCCTGAAGAACACCGATGGCGCGAAGACCGTCCATCTCGATGGCGGCACGGCGAACCTCATGATGGGCGGCGGCGGGGCCTCCGGCGATATCGCGCTGCAGAATGGCCAGGATGCCCAGACCGTGTTCCTCGATGGTGGGGATGGCAATATCCGCCTCGGCGGCGGCGGATCGAATGGCGATATCGGCCTGTTCTCCGATGATGGCCTCTTGCGCATGCATATTGATGGCGGTCGGGCCAATATCTATGCCGGTGGCAATGGCGCAGCCGGCGATATCGCTCTGAAAGACAAGGATGGCGACACGATCATCCATCTCGATGCCGGCGATGGCATGATCCGCATCAAGGGCAAACACGTCGCCACGGCAGACCATGTCTTCGCGCCGGGCTATGCGCTGAAACCGCTCGCCGATGTCGAGGCCTTCATCGCCGCGCGCGGCCACCTGCCGGGCGTACAGAGCGCCGCCGAGATGCAGCGCGACGGAGTCGATCTCAACGCCATGAACGCCGCCCTTCTGGAAAAGGTCGAGGAGCTGATGCTGCACACCATTGCCCAGGACAAGCGCATCGCCGCGCTGGAGGCGAAACTGGCGCAGAAGAGCTGAGAAACCACAAAAAGGGGCAGGAATGACATTGGAAATGGTAACGCAGGCCGCACAGATCGCGGCGGCCTGCGCAACGGTATTCGGTCTGGTCTTCATCACGATCCAGGCCATCCGGGTGAGGAAATCGCTGCAGATCTCGGCGGCCAACGGGATCTACTCCCATGCCGAGGCGCTGCGCAGCGACATTGTGGCCTATCCCGAAACACGCCCCTATCTCCTGGAAGGCAAGAATCTCGGGAAGACAGCAGACCCGTCCCTGACCTCGCGCGTGTGCACGCTCAGCGAGATGCTGCTGAACTATCTGGAAATGATCGAGGTGCATGCCGATGGCCTGCGCAAGTCTGACGCTGAAGCCTGGCATCGCTTCGTGGTGCGCTCCTTCGAGCGCGCGCCGACCGCCTGCCGGATCGTCCTGGAACACCCCGAGCACTATGCCGGTAACCTGGCCCGCTATGCCAGGGAGGCAGACAGGGAGACAGGCTGATGGCGCTCAAGCTTTCAGACGATCGCCGCGAGGCCCTGATCGGACATCTGCAGACGCTCTATAGCGATGAGTTCGACGAGGAACTCAGCGCCTTCCGTGCCGGCGAGATCGTCGACCTGATGCTCACCACACTTGCTCCGGCGGTCTACAACCAGGCGGTCGCGGATGTGCGCGCGGCGATGGAGAAGAAGCTGGAAGACCTGGATGTGGAAGTGCGCCTTGAGGGGGATCTGTGAGCCTCTTCTGAGGCGCACTTCATCGCGGCGAGTCCCCGTGGCTTGACCACGGGGTCCATCACGAAAAGAGGCGGTAAAGCACTCCCGGCAGGAGATGGGCACCGCGGTCAAGCCGCGGTGAATCGGTTCTCATCTGCGCCCCCAAAACAAAAAGGCCGCCCGTTGGGGCGGCCTTTCCAATTCAGGTAAATGACTGCAGCGCCTAGTGGGCCACGTTGCGCCAGATGCGCTTGTAGGAGAGCCACAGGATACCGGCCAGCAGGGCCAGGTAGATCAGCACGGCCACACCGGCCTTCTTGCGGCTGGTCTGCTTGGGCTCGCCGGCCCAGGCCAGGAACTGCGCCACGTCATAGGCCATCTGGTGAACCGTGGCCTCGGTGCCGTCGAGATATTCAACCCGACCATCGGAGAGTTGCGGCGGCATGGCGAGGAAACCGCCTGCCGGGGCATGACGCGGATCGCCGGCCCATTGCGGGGTCGTGTCGCCAGCCATGTAAGGGTTGTAGTATTGGCCCTGAGGCTGGTGCAGCATGCCGTGCAGTTCATGCTCGTCATCGCCATGCTCGCCGCCGTGAGGGGTGTACTCTTCGCCGAACTCGATCTCGCCGTCGCCCATCACATCCCAGGACGGATAGCCGGTCAGCAGGCTGTAAACATAATTGGCGCCGCCATGGCGGGCCTTGGCGATCACCGACAGGTCCGGCGGCAGCGCGCCGCCATTGGCCGCCCGCGCCATCTGGTCGTTGGCATAGGGCGAGCGGAACGGATCGGACGGACGCGCGGGGCGCTGGACCGGATCGCCAAACTCATCCGGCGTGGCGTCGGTGATCGTATCGAGCGCTGCGAACCCCTTCACCAGCGGATTGTCGTTGGCGTTGGGATATTCCGGATCGTAGAATGGCCCGCCCGGCTCGCCGAGATTGCGGTAATGCATCAGCTTCATCGAGTGGCAGGACGAGCAGACCTCCCGATAGACCTGATAGCCGCGCTGGACGCTGTCCATTTCGAACTTGCCGAACACACCTTCGAACTCGAAGCCCTCTTCGGGCCCGTGAGGATGTTCCGCGCCCCCAGCGGCATGTGCCGAACCGGCGAGCGCGATGGCGACGAGGCCGGCAGCGAAGGAAGAAAGAATGCGTTTCATCGCGTGTTTCCTATTCCTCGTCGTGGGATTTGGACGCGGCGAGCACCGCCTTGTGGATCGACTCCGGCTCGTCCTTCGGTTTTTCACGCAGACCGAGAATTGGAAGGATCACCAGGAAGTAGAGGAAGTAGTAAGCCGTCAGAATCCAGGACAGGTGCAGATAACGGAACGCTCCGGCCGGTTCTACCGCGATAGATGCACCGGCTGCCTCAGGCAGGCCGCTCATGAAGGCAGAGGCCTCTTCATAGGCTTCAAAACTGCGCGAAGCGGCAAGCTCCCCATCCGTATAGTTCACGACCAGCGTATCGCCGCCGAAGGCAATGATGGGATCGTCGGGGTTGGACGCACCGCAGATGCCCAGAAGCAGGCCGGCAACGACAAAAGCGAGGAAGAACTGGCGCGCGACCGGGCGGTAGCGCATGGACTTCACGCGGCTGGTATCGAGCCAGGGCACCACGAACAGCACGGCAATGGCTGCAAACATGGCGAGCACGCCGAGCAGCTTGGCCGGGATCGGGCCGATATCGAAGGTGATGGCCCGCAGGATCGCGTAGAAGGGCAGCATATACCATTCCGGCACGATGTGTGACGGCGTCACCAGCGGGTTGGCCTCGATATAGTTGTCGGCATGGCCGAGCACGTTCGGCAGGAAGAAGGCGAAGCTGACATAGACCATCAGGAAAATGACGATCGCGAAGCCGTCCTTGACCGTGTAATAGGGGTGGAAAGGCACGGTGTCCTTCTTCACATCCTTCACTTCCACGCCGGTCGGGTTGTTATTGCCCGGCACGTGCAGCGCCCAGATATGCAGGATCACGAGGCCGGCAATCACGAACGGCAAGAGATAGTGCAGCGAGAAGAAGCGCTGGAGTGTCTGGTTGCCAATGGACGGACCGCCGAGCAGCCAGGTCTTGATGCTGTCACCCACAATCGGAATAGCGCCGAACAGGTTCACGATCACGTTCGCGCCGTGCAGGGACATCTGGCCCCAGGGCAGCATGTAACCCAGGAAGGCCGTGGCGATCATCAGGAAGAAGATGAGACAGCCGAGGATCCACAGCACCTCGCGCGGCGCCTTGTAGGAGCCATAATAAAGCCCGCGGAACATGTGGATATAGACCGCCAGGAAGAAGAAGGAGGCGCCATTGGCGTGCAGGTAGCGCAGCATCCAGCCATAGGGCACATCGCGCATGATGCGCTCAACCGAGGCGAACGCTTCGTCCACATTGGCCGTGTAGTGCATCGCCAGCACGACACCGGTGGCGATCTGGATCGCGAGGAAAATCGCGAGAACGCCGCCGAACGTCCACCAGTAGTTCAGGTTCTTCGGCGTCGGGAAGTCGACGAAGCTGTCATAGACCAGGCGCGGCACGGGCAGGCGCGCATCCACCCATTTCTCGATGCCGGTCTTCGGCTCATAGGTCGATTCATGACCACTCATGGAGCAATCCTTTCCTAGAGCGAAATGTTGATCATGGTGTCGGACACATAGCGGTAGTCCGGCACGGGAAGATTGGCCGGCGCAGGCCCCTTACGGATGCGGCCGGATGTGTCGTAGTGCGAGCCGTGGCACGGGCAGTACCAGCCGCCGAAGTCACCAGTGTTGCCCTGAGCCGGGCCAACCGGCACACAGCCAAGATGGGTACACGCGCCCGAGGTGACCAGAATGGCGCGGTTCAGCTCACCGTTCGGCATCGGAACCAGGCGATCATCGTCAGTTTCAGGATCCGGCAGGCTGTCGACGCGCACATTCTCCGCCGAAGCGATCTCGGCCGGCGTGCGGTGACGGATGAAGAAGGGCTTGCCGCCGATCAGCACGCGAATCTCGCCGCCGAGCGGAACCTTGGAGATATCCACGTCGAGGCTGGAGGCCGCCTTGGTGTCGCCGGCCGGGTTCATCTGGTCGATGAAGGGCCAGGCCACCGCACCAACCCCGCCAAGGGTCGCCATGATGGCTGCGATATGAATGAAGTCGCGGCGCTCTTCGTCCACGGCGCCTTCATGGGGGTCGAGTGATGTGTCGCTCAACGCAAGCTCCATCCGCTTGATACAAGTTCAGCACTCGCATACACGAAGTCTGCGCGAAAGCCTTGCGGCGCAACGACGCAAAGCCCGCCATGCCACATGCGAATTACAGTGATTCCAGGCCATATCAGGCCTGAACCTGCCAAATGAGGCCTCTTTCATGTCCCAGCCCACTCCGACCGAGGCCGAACTGGAAACCCGCAAGACCACCGCGAAGGCCTGGTTCGAGGCGCTCCAGGGCGAAATCATTGCCAGTTTCGAGGCGTTGGAGGACGCGGCCGGCCGCCCGCTCTATGCCGGCGAGGCAGGCCGATTCGAGCGCACGCCGTGGAAACGTGGGGATGGCAGCGAGGATCTCGGCGGCGGCACCATGGCGATCATGCGCGGGCGCGTCTTCGAGAAGGTCGGCGTGCATGTCTCGACCGTTTACGGCCATTTCTCCGAAGCCTTCCGGGCGCAGATCCCGGGCGCGGAGGAAAATGACGGCCGCTTCTGGGCGTCGGGCATTTCGCTGATCGCCCATCTGCACAATCCGCATGTCCCCGCCGTGCACATGAATACGCGGATGATCGCGACCTCGAAGACCTGGTTCGGCGGCGGGGCCGACCTCACCCCCCTCCTCGCCTATCAGCGCGAGCCGGACTTCCCCGACGCGGTTGACTTCCATGCCGCCATGAAGACCGCCTGCGAAGGGCACGCCGTGGCCGACTACCAGCGCTACAAGGATTGGTGCGACGAGTATTTCTTCCTGCCCCACCGCGATGAGCCGCGCGGGATTGGCGGAATATTCTATGACCGGCTCGATTCCGGCGACTGGGCGGCCGATTTCGTCTTTACCCAGGATGTCGGGCGCGCCTTCCGCGACATCTATCCGAAGATCGCCCGCCGGCGCATGATCGAGAGCTGGAGCGAGGCCGAGCGCGAGGAACAGCTTATCCGCCGCGGGCGCTATGTCGAATTCAACCTGCTCTATGATCGTGGCACGACGTTTGGTTTGAAGACCGGCGGGAATGTGAATTCCATCCTGTCGAGTATGCCGCCCGTGGTGAAATGGCCGTGAGACGCGGCGCGAAAAACTGGGCATCCCCTCGATTCACCGCGGCTTGACCGCGGTGCCCAGCTCCCGGCCGGAGTTCCTGGCCGCATCTTTCGGAGATGGACCCCGCGATCAAGTCGCGGGGACTCGCAGAAGCATCCGCCTAAATCGCCTCCGTCATCTCCCGCAGCCAGTCGGCGAACTGGTCCTCGCTGAGCTCTCCGGCGGCGAGCATCATGGTCGCCGCCAATCCCTCGGCATTGTTTGCCGTCACACGGACATCATTGGCCATCAGGAAGAGTTCGCATGCGATCCAGCCGGTGCGTTTGTTGCCATCCAGGAAGGGATGGTTCTTCACAATGCCCGCGGCATAGAGCGCGGCGAGCACGCAAAGATCCGCCTCGCCATAGTGGGCGGCGTTCTCCGGACGCAGGACTGCACTCTCGAACAATCCCTGATCGCGCACACCCGGCAGACCGCCATGCTCGACGATCTGCCGGTGATGCACGCGTTCAAGCAGGCCGGGCGGAAGCCAGACGATTTCCGTCATTTTGCCAGGGCGCGCAGCATGTCGCGCCTGCGTTCCATGATTTCTTCCGCCATCGCCATCAGGCGATCGCTTTCATCATTGGCGGGTACCAGCTTGAAACCGCTTTCGGTTTCAACCAGTTCCAGCGAATCTCCATCGCCAACCGCGAGCCGGTCGAGAATCTCTTTCGGCAGGATCACACCAAGCGAATTGCCCACCTTGCGAACCTTCAGTGCTGTCATCGTCTTACTCCGTGGTTGGAACTTGTGTTATAACACACCCGCCATATCGACGCCAATCGCTGTAAATGCTAGACATTTCAGCATGACAACGGCCACTGCTGCGAAGCCGTCCTGGCTCACTTATGGCGCGATCCTGATCGCGACCATTGCCGTGGCGTATCTTGGCGCGCAGATCTCCACCGGGTCCGATGGCGCCTGGTATGCCAGCCTGAACAAGACGCCGCTGACCCCGCCGGACTGGATGTTCGCTGTGGTCTGGCCGCTGCTCTACATCCTGATGGCGGCGGGCGCGATCATGGTGCGCCGCGCGGCCGGCAGCTATGAGGCCGCCAGCGGCGCGCTCGGGCTCTATTTCGCACAGCTCATTCCGAACCTTGCCTGGTCGTATGCCTTTTTCGGCTTCAGCCAGCCCATGCTCGCCCTGCTGGTCCTGCTCACGCTGTGGGTGATGATCATTGCCATGATGGCGGGTTTCTGGCGCTGGTCGCGCCGTGCCGCCTGGCTGCAAGTGCCGTATCTGATCTGGGTCAGCTTTGCCGGCTATCTCAACGGCTTCATCGTGGCGGCAAACTGACCCGCGCGAGGAGTTCGTCCCGGTCCGGCCGGAAATCCTGCTCGATCCACCAGTCTTCCAGCGCCCGCATCGCCTCACCGACCGCTGGCCCGCTGAGGCCCTGGTCGACAATATCCTGACCGCGCAACGGGAAGACAGGAAGTTGTTTTAGCGTCTCAACCGCCGCAAGCACATTGCTCCACGCGGTCTCCCCATCCCTCGCAATCGCCGTGGCCAACCGATCCTCGAAAGCTCGTTTTCCAAGTTTGTAAGCAGCAGCCCGCGCCTGTTGCGGCGACATTTCCGGTGCCAGCGCGATCTCATCCCCGGCCCATGCCATCAACCGGCCTCGCTCCGCATTCGACAGACGCAGACCGTCGGCAACACGGTTCACAGCCATCAGTTCACGCGGCAGCATCACCATCAGGCGCTGCAGGGAATCGGGCTTACTGCCGGCCATTGCCATATATTCCCGAAAGTGCGTCGTGCTGGCGTCAGGCAGGATCTCCGCCAGCACGCCGCTCTGCGCCATAGCCTCCACCGCCAGTACAGGGTCCGGCGCGCGCAGCAGCTTCTCCAGCTCCTTCCAGATCCGTTCCGCCGCGATCTGTTTCAGCCCGCCCTTCTGGCGCTCGCACGCTTTCAGGCCTTCCTCATCGATCCCGGCGCCATACCAGGCATTGAAGCGGAAAAAGCGCAGGATGCGCAGATAGTCTTCCTTCAGGCGCTCATCCGCGTCGCCGATGAAGATGACCCGGCCCTCAGCGGCATCCTCGATCCCGCCACCCACAGGGTCGAACACATTGCCCTCGCCATCGGCATAGAGCGCATTCATGCGGAAATCGCGGCGCGCGGCATCCTCGGCCCAGTCCTCGCTGAAGGCGACCACGGCGCGCCGGCCATCGGTTTCCACATCGCGGCGCAGCGTGGTGATCTCATAGGGCTCGCCCTGGCAGATCGCCGTGACCGTGCCGTGCTCGATGCCCGTGGGCACGCTACGGATGCCGGCGGCCTGCAGCGCCTCGATCACCTGCCGGGGCAGCAATTGCGTGGCGATGTCGATATCGTCGACCGGCCGGCCCATCAGCGTGTTGCGCACACAGCCGCCGACAAAGCGTGAGCCGCCCTGCCGGACAGCCTCCAGCGCCGCCAGCACCTGCCGTGTGGCGTCAGAGACGAGCCAGTCCGGCTGGCCGAGATCAGTCCGACTCATCATCGCTCGCTGTGGGAACTTCCTCAGCCTCGATCTCAATCTGCGGCGCGCCCTCGGGCGGGCGCGGCTCAGGGTCGGAAACACCTTCGGCGGCATTGCCCGGGGTTTCGGTCTTGGGCGCGCCGACATGGGTCAGGTCGCGCTCGCACGGGACGGTGCGCTGGGGAATGAGCACGCCATTCTCATAGCGCGGCGGCTCGATGCACAGGTCGCGTTCCTTGGTTTCCTGCGAGGCCATGAAGGCCCAGCCGGCCAGCGTCAGCAGGGCGCCGGCCCCGAACAGGAGATTGATCGGCCAGGTCTTGCGCCCGTCGGCTTCGGCATCGGTCACCAGCAGGCGGTAGATTGCATAGGCCAGAAATGGCAGCAAAAACAGGATAAGCTGGATGACAACAGTGCGCGCCAATTTGGACGTCTCCTCAACTTCGGCGGCTCTGTATGTCCGCGTCTCCGCCATAAAGTTCCAGATATAGTGCGCGGATAATACCCGCAGTCACCCCCCAGATGCGAAAGCCGCCATGCGGCATCTGGTAGTAATGGCGTGTCTGGCCACGCCAGACGCCCGACTGGCGGTCATGGTTTTCCGGATTGAACAGGAAGTCGAGCGGGGTCTCGAAGACGGCAGCAACCTCGGTTTCGCATGGCGCGGCCTGGAAATCCCGCGGCAGGACGCCGAGGACAGGCACGATGCGAAAGCCCGTACCGGTGATATAGGGCGCGCCGCGCGCGATGATATCGACAGAGGCCGGATCGACGCCAACTTCCTCATGCGCCTCGCGCAGGGCCGCCTCGACCTCATCGTCGTCGGAGGGATCGACCTTGCCGCCGGGAAACGCGACCTGGCCGGGATGGGCATCCATGGTGTCAGGGCGCTGGGTCAGCAGCGCGGTCGGGCCCTCGGCGCGTGGAATCAGGCCGACCAGGACAGCCGCCGAGCGAATCGCCTGGATCTGCGCATCTGTCAGAAACTCCAGGTCGCCGCCTTCCGGCAGGCGCGCGGGGCCGGTCACAGGATCCAGGCGGGTTCGCGCACGCGCGATCAGGTCATCCAGGGTGGTAAAGCTCATCGCGCGCCATGTAGGGGGGATGGCGCGCGATGTCGATTGCTTGAATGTAAGTGGCGCGGAGCGCCGGACCGGTCGCTAGAGCGAATCCAGCCCTTCATCCTCGGCGAACAGCTCGTCCTTGGAGACGGTGGTTTCGTTCACCGTGGCGATCGCCAGGATGTGGTCGACGACCTTGTCTTCATAGATCGGCGCGCGCAGCTGGGCCATGGCGTCGGGGTTCTTCTGGAAGAACTCCACCACCTGGCGTTCCTGGCCCGGGAATTTGCGGGCCTCGGCGATCAGCGCCTGCTGGACTTCCTGTTCGGAGATCGTCACTTCCGCCTTGCGGCCGATTTCGGCGAGCACCAGGCCGAGGCGCACGCGGCGCGCGGCAATGCGCTGATACTCTTCTTTCAGTTCGTCTTCGGGCTTGTTTGCTTCTTCCTCGTCGAGGCGGCCTGCTTCCTTTTCCTGCTCGAACTGGGCCCAGATCTGGTTGAACTCCTGGTTCACCATGCCGGCGGGCAGTTCGAAATCGTGCGCCTTGTCGAGGGCGTCCAGCAGCTTGCGCTTGGCCTTGGCGCGCGAGGCACCGTCATATTCGCCGCGGATCTGCTGGGTCATCAGGTCCTTGAGCTGTTCCAGGCTTTCCAGGCCGAGGCCTGTGGCGAATTCCTCGTCGACTTCCGGCGTCTGGGGCGCGCGCACCTCTTCCACCTTCACCTCGAACACGGCTTCCTTGCCGGCGAGATTGGGGGCCGAATAGTCTTCCGGGAAGGTGACGTTGAGGTCTTTTTCCTCACCGGCCTTCACGCCGACAAGCTGTTCCTCGAAGCCCGGGATGAAACGGCCCTGGCCGATCACCACCGTGGCGCCCTCGGCCGAGCCGCCTTCGAAAGCCTCGCCGTCGATCTTGCCGACAAAGTCGATCACGACCGCATCACCGTCGCGGGCCTTGGCGGTCTTGCCGCGCGGCTCGTACTTCATGTTCTGCTCGGCGAGCTTGCCCAGCGCTTCCTCGATTTCCTCGTCCGGGATCTCGGCAACGGGGCGCTCGATTTCCAGCGTGGCCGGGTCGACCGGCTCGAATTCCGGCATCACGTCGAGATGCATTTCATAGGCGAGGTCGGCCTTGCCCTCGATGACATCGTCAATCTCGCCTTCCAGGTGGATGTGCGGCTGGCTGGCCGGGCGCACCTGGGCGTCCTCGATCGCCTTTTCGTTGGTTTCCTTGACCAGGTTGTCGATCATCTCGCCCATCAGCGACTTGCCGAACATCTTCTTGATGTGGGACGGCGGCACCTTGCCGGGGCGGAACCCCTTCAGGCGCATCTGCGGCTGGATTTCCTTGATCCGGGCATCGAGCTTCTGGGAAAGCTCGTTCTGGGTGACGCGGATCTGATAGGAACGGCTGAGGCCTTCGACCTTGGTCTCGGTAACTTCCATGACTCTCTTTAATCCTTGCTGAGGCGCAGCAGTTTGGGTGTTGCGCGCAACAGTCTTTCCATGCGGCGGGGAACAAAGCGCGGTCTATGTCACAGCCATTTCGGCATGTCCATTCCCCCCGCTGTGACGGGGGCCGAATCTGTCAGATAATCAATGGCGGTTAGGGGTTTTGGGGCTGGAGACTGGTCGAGAAGATACAGGATACCAGAAACTCCCTCACTGCCGCCCTCCCCCGCGAAAGCGGGGGTCCATGGACAGGCGTGCCATGCTGGAGGAATGGTCCATGAATCCCCGCTTTCGCGGGGATTAAGCGGCTCTGTGTGGCAAGCAGCCCTGAGCGCGACCCATGTGAGGGCGTTAGCCCGATACGGGATCAGACAAGGATTCCAATCGCAGCCAAGACAAAGCAGTGAGTCTATTCTTGGGGCTGCCGCCCCATTCTCCGCCTAAAATCGATCCCCCGGATCGATTTTTCCCGCGACAAGCGCGGATCGGCTGCGAATGGTGCAGGTGAGAGGTGAAACCTCGAACCGGAACCCGCACATTGGGTTGGCGGGCGGCAATGTGCAAATAAAGATGGTGCCGGCTGAGGGACTCGAACCCCCGACCCCCTGATTACAAATCGGTT